>Ga0209118_1000245_pt1 | contig 34397 bp, 28 predicted proteins | sample BlaSpr_A8_Ref_M1_FD_187988 | JGI IMG/M metagenome (GOLD analysis project Ga0209118, IMG submission 187988) | Forest soil microbial communities from Thunder Bay, Ontario, Canada - Black Spruce, Ontario site 2_A8_Ref_M1 (SPAdes) (version 2) | ecosystem: Environmental > Terrestrial > Soil > Boreal... | reverse complement strand
TGACATCCGACACAAGCGGTCTGGACGGTTTCTTTGCCCTTGCCGTCGGGCAGTTGGTTCTGGCTCCAGGCGGACAGCGAAGAGCAAAGAAGAACGGGTACGAGAAAAGGAAGGAGTGATTTCATTTCGCGAGTCTCCCTATGGATTATCCGTCGACTGGCAATTTACTGCTGGCGGCAGCGGGATGCAATGCAAGAGAGAGATTTTTTGCGCGAAGTTTGGTTCGAGCGCTTGCGAAGTGACCTGTGGGGGTATACGGTGAGCAGGGTCACTTCCTCAGGTGATTGGAATCACTGACAGAGAACAGGAGGCGTGTAAGGCTCGCCAGGAAAATGGGCGCAGTCGGGGCGCAGGCAGCGCGCAGGTTGAGCGGAAGGAAAAGTCGGTTTGGCCGAAGGTGAGGGGTGATGAGTTTTTTTGAGTGGCTGGAACACTCGAGGTGGGTTACGGCGATCAGCGAATCTGGCTGGATGTATCCGGCGGCGGAGGTGGCCCATTTTTTTGGGTTGTTCCTGTTGGTTGGCACAATCGCGGTGATCGACCTGCGGCTTCTCGGTTTAGCCGTGCGACGACAAAGTGTCAGTGAAATTGCGCAAAATCTCTTCCCTTGGATGTGGACGGGCTTTGGGATCGCTGTCGTTTCGGGATTCGTGATGTTCGCGACGGGAGCGACGGGGTTTGTCTCCAACACGCAATTTCGCATCAAGATGCTGGTGACCTTGCTGGCGGTGACGTTCGGCGCCGTCGTGCAGCGGAAAACGGCACAGTGGGACCAGCCGTCCGGCATTCCCGGGGTGGCCAAATTTACGGCGGCGATTTCGCTGGCGCTATGGATCGGCGTCATCCTCGCAGCGACGGAAATCGCAAATTATTCCTCGCTGTAAAGGCTCGCAGGGACAAGAAGCAGAAACGCAAATAAACAGTTGAGAGGCCGACGAGAATGCATGATGCGCTGCTGAATTTCTGCAAATGGCTCGAGAATACGTCGTGGGCGCTGGCGATCAGCCGGTCGCTGTGGGTGTATCCCGTCGTGCAGTTAATTCATTTTTCGGGATTGTCCTTGTGGTTGGGGACGATCGCGGTCGTGGATTTGCGTTTTCTTGGATTGGCAGCGCGGCGCCAACCGGCCGGCCAGTTCGCGCAACAGTTTATTGGATGGACGTGGAGTGGATTGACGATTGGTTTCCTTGGGGGAGCGCTGCTTTTTTCCGCTTCGGCATCGGCGTTTTTCAAGAACCCGGCTTTTCGAATCAAACTTGTGCTGATCCTGGCCGGAGTGTTTTATCACCTCGTGGTCCAGCGAAACGCGGGGAAGTGGGGCGAATCGCCGGCCATACCAACAGTTGCGAAGCTTGCCAGCTTTCTCGAGCTGGCGCTGTGGATCGGTGTGATCACGGCGGCAGTCGAAATTCCCAATCACTGAGAGAACTCACCGTTACATATTCCAGAGCTTGTTGAAGTATCTTAGGAGCGCCGGAAAACGGCGATTGGATGCTGTTGCGCGCCGGTAGGAGGAAACTTTCCGATGAAACTCAGCGGAGTTTTTGCGTGCACGATTTTGATGCAGTGTGTGACTGCAAGCGCTCGACCGGCAGGCGCCGCGGCGGATACGCCTGTGAGGGAAGTGGCGATAACGGTTGATGACTTGCCCGCGGCGGCGGCATCGCCGACGCGTGGGGATGCAAAGTCCATCATTGATATGACGACAAAGATACTCGCGACGCTGAAACAGCAGAATGTTCCGGCGGTGGGATTTGTCAACGAACAAAAAGTGTACAAGTGGGGCGAAGTGGACGACAGGATACGCGCGCTGGCGATGTGGCTCGACGCGGGGTTCGAGCTGGGGAATCACACGTTCAGCCATCCTTCGCTGAACCAGGTCGGTATTCAGGAATTTGAGGACAACGTCATACAAGGCGAACCGGTGCTGAAGCTCTTGCTGGCGCAACACCAAATGAAGCTGCGCTATTTCCGGCACCCTTACCTGGACACCGGGAGGGATTTGCGCACGAAGATGGACGTGGAGGCATTCCTGACGGGGCGCGGATACCGGATCGCTCCGGTGACGATGGATGCGTGGGACTGGATGTTCGCGGGCGTATATTCGGAGGCCAAGACGCGCGGCGATGCGCCGATGGAACAACAAGTGGTCAGCACGTATCTCTCGTATACGGAGACGGTGTTTGCGTTTTATGAGAAGTTTTCGAAGGAACTGTTTGGTTATGAGCCGAAGCAGATTCTTCTGCTGCACGGAAATCAATTGGAAGCGGATCACCTGGGGGAAGTTTTGGACCTCCTGCGGAAGAGGGGATATAAATTCATCTCGCTGGAAAATGCGCTGAGCGATCAGGTATACAGCCTGCCGGACACGTACATCGGTGAGGAAGGGACCGGCTGGATCGATCATTGGGCGATCTCGCGGGGGATAACCCGAAAAGATTATCCGGTCGCGCCGACGGCACTTTTCGAGAAGTACCGGGCGCTGACGCCGCCGCCGCAGTAGAGTGGAGCTCGGTTCAGACGGTTAGGAATCGTATACAATGCGATCACGGCCGCGTTTCGAGCGGATGTTTGCTCTTTTCGTAAAACTCGTTCTGGAGTTTGAGGCTCGTGTCGTCACCCTTCGCGGTGCGAATGGATTCTACGATGGCTCCGATCCATCCTTCCATGTTCCACTGGCCAAGTTCTTTGGTCGCGACGGAGCCGTCGCCGGCGTAATGATTCGGGAATCGCGCGTACCACCAGATTCCAGTGTAGAGATTTTCGGGCAGCTTCACGCGCTTCTGATCCTCGCCGGATTCGCTTGCAGCGCGGTCGAGGTGAACGAGATCCGGGCGCGAGACGATCATATTGGAAGTTTCCGATTCGCCGGCGTGCATGCCGCCTGAAGTTTTCCGTGGTGGGCCGCCCGGCCGGCTACGCTCGCCATCAAGGACATAGACGACGTAGTCGTGCGGCTTATCGAGCTGCGCCTGGGCGAAATAGGGGAGGAGGTGCTCATTGCCGCCGTGGCCGTTCACGATGATGACCTTCTTGCAGCCATTGCGCGCCATTTCATCGGTGGTTTCCTGCAGAAGCTTTAGCTGGAGATCCATGCTATAGGCGACGGTGCCCGGCTCGTGCTTGGCTTCGAAAATCTGGCCGAAATAATATTCCGGGAACACCACGGCGTATTCCTGTTCGGCGGCGTGAAGCGAAGCGTAGCGCACGTTCAGCAAGTCCGTTCCGAGCGGGAGATGCGGTCCATGTTTTTCGAGAATTCCAAAAGGAAGCAGGCAGGCGCCCTTGGCTTGCTGGATTCCGGCGCGAAAATCGGCGGCGGTGAGCTCTTCCCACCTGATGGAAAGTTTCGCTTGCGCGCGTACCGAAGCGGCTGCCAACAGAGCTACGAAAAGTGCCGTCCATCCACGACGAATCATGCGTAATCCCTCCTTGCTGCGGCGCATTTTACTCCTGCGCGGGGCAAATCACACGGTTAAAACGATTTTGTAAGCGCTTCCGCGATGGGGGAAAGCAAGTCCAGATAACACGATACGGCAGTGAGTCCACTAGCGAAGAACGAGAGTGTTGATCCGCTTGGGGACTTCGCCCACGGGAATAACAGCAACTTGCTTCAGAGTTTGTGTGTCAATCGCGGTCACAGAGCCTGCGCCTGAATTCGAGATGTAGATTGTCTTGCTATCCGGCGTGAAGGTGATCCACTCCGGCACAGAGCCGGTGGGGGAATGTCCCACCGGATGAACCTCCGGCAGGGAAGCGTGGCCGATCAGCTTCAGATCGGGCAATGAGTACGCAAATACTGCATTTGCGAACGTGCTGTTGACCCACAGCGATTTTCCATCCGGTGAGACGCCGATGCCGTGCGAGGGAGTGCCGAGCCGGCCTTCAGCGAGACCGAATCCTCCGGGTTGATCGGGCAACTTGATCCTGGCGACTTCGGCACGCTTCGCGAAATCCACGATGGCGAATCCATTCACATCGGAGAGCTGGACGAAAATGCGGCGCGTCGAACCGTCGGGGTTAGCCTCAAAGGCCATTGGGCGCACGCCCTTGTCCAATTTGACTTCCCACGCGACCTGGTCGGTCTGCAGGTCAATCACGCTGACAATCTTCGTTTCGATCGAACCGCTTACCGAATACTTGCCGTCCGGCGTGACGTAGATGTTGTGCACTGGGCCGTTCACCGGGATGGACTTGACTCGCTTAAGCGAGGCCGTGTCGATGACATCGACGGCACCCGGTGTGCTGCGAATGCCGACCAGCACGCTGCTTCCATCTTTGGTGACCGTGATGTTGTTGGGATGGCCGCTGAGAGATATTTTCTCCAGTATTTCCCCGCTCTTGTGGTCCACGACGTCGAGCACGCTTTCCGATTCGTTGCTGATGTAGACGCGTGTGCCGTCGGGAGAGAAATTCACTCCATGCGGCAATTCGATGCCGTGGATCACTTGCACAACCTTGTTTGTTGCGGGATCGACGACGTCCACGGTATCGTCAGCGCTGTTGGTGATGAAAATGAGCGATGACGGCGTGGCCTTGGATGAAGAGTGAATTTCCGCTCGTGAGCCGCGCACCCATTCGGCCAATGTAAGCCAGTCCGAATCGCTCTGAGAGTGGAATTGCCTGCCGCCGGAATGGAACGGTTCGCCTCCCGCCTCGGGCGCGAGCGGATGGAGCAGGAGGCGACTGGAAGCGGGATCGCCGGGGACAACTTGTTTTAGCGCACTTTGAAAGTTTCGTTGCGATTGCTCATCCGTCCAGTCGGCGCTGCCCGGCGACAACGTTTCGAGGTGAAAGTCGCGGTTCGATGCCGTGTGGCAGCCGTAGCAGCGGGCGTGACCCGGGCGCTCCTTCAAGAAAATTGGCTGGACTCTGGCCTTGAAGAACTGGAAGTCGAGGGCCGACGGCGTTGGAGAAGGAGATGAGCCCGCAGCCGAGGGCGCCGGAGATCCATGGCGGACCCAATCCGCAATTATCTGCCATTCCGGATCTTTCTGCGAAGCCCAGAATTTGCCGCCGGTGTGCGTGGGATCGCCGCCAGCTTCGGGAGCGAGAGGGTGAAGCAGCAGGCGGCTTTGCAGAGGATTGGCGGGCGTGACCAACAGCGAGACGGCTTCGAAGTTTCGGCGTGATTGTTCCTCGGTCCAGGAGGAATTGCCCTGCGACAATGGTTCCAATTTTAGGCGTGTGGGCATCATGGAATGACAGTCGTAACAGCGCATGCCGCCCTCGCGTTTCTTGAGGAAAATGGGTTCGATGCGACTGCGATACACGTCAAAGTCAAGAGCCGATTGGGCCTGCACAACACAGGGATACGAACTGCAGACAGCGACGACGAAGTGCAAAAAGAATTTTGTCTTTTTGATGTCGGACATGTTCACGATCCCTCGAAGATTCTAGCAGCCTCGCGCCGTCACCGCCCGTAAACCAGCAAGCGGAACGTCCCAGACACAGGAATCGGCTGTGGGTTGGGTTGTTCCGTGGTGGGCGCTGGAGCCGGGGTAAAATCCGCGGTGTCCATGAAAAGCTTGTGCGTCTTGGGATCAAGCGCCATGTTGCGCGCACCGAATTCCGTCTTAACGGTCTCGACCACGCTGAATTTCTCGGGCGAATCCTCGTGGAATACGTGCAATGTGCCTTCGCGCGTGGCGGTGAATAGGAGCCCGGATGAGGGCTCATAGATGTTTGTATCCACGCCCGCACCGATCGGAAAGTTTTGGATTACTTTTCCGCTTTTCACATCCATGATCGCGAGAATTTTATTTCGGCCTCCGATGAACAGGCGTCCATGCTTCACGTCCAGATCGATCGCCGTGGCCTCTTCGGCGGGAGCGATCGGCCACCTGGACTTTACGGTATTCGTGCGGGAATCCAGAGCCACCACTTCATTTTTGTCCTCGATATTGTCGTAAATGGTGCCCTTGCCATCGGTGACGGCATACTCCGGTCGGCCTCCCATGGGGATTGTCGCGACAACCGTCGCGCTCGCAGGGTCGATTACGGACGAATCGCTGGTCTTGCCATTCATCGTGAAGACATGCTTCGAGGCGGGATCGTAAATGATGCAGTCCGGATTGCCGCCGGTTTTGATGTGCCCGGTTACATTCAAAGTTTTCAGATCGAAGACGACCACTTCGTCGGCGCCGCCGTCGCTGATGAAGCCCCGGCCGAGATGGGGGACCAGCGCGATTCCGTGGACCCTTTTCAGATCCGAAATACTGCCGGCCACCGCGCCGCTGTCCGCGTCGACCACCTTCACCTCGGTGTTGTGCGAAATGTAGAGGCGCCGCGTGGAAGGATCAAACGTGATGTAATCCCAATATTCCTTGCCGCCCGGCGGTGCGCCAAGATCGTATTTTTTCAGGAGATGATAGCCGCCCTCGGGCCGGCCGGCGACGGCGATGCCGCCAAGCGAGAGAACCGCGCATGACAGGATGAGAAGGCGAAAGTTTGAAGGTTTCATCGAGAACTCCCGTTGAATTCTTACTCGCTTCATTTTTCAGCCCTCGAAGCGGAAATTAAGTTCGGGCCGCTTGCGCAAATTCTAAAGGGAAACTGTTGTCAGGCTTCTAATTTCAAATTCCAGGCCCGCGCGCAATTCTACTTCGCTTCGCTATAAATTTGACATTAAGTTTTATTTAGATTGGCCGCCGAAATTCCATACAGATTTGGTGTGACAAACATTGATGATTAAGATCCTGAGGTCCCGACAGAAGCCGGGGCCTCAGGATGAAAGCATTTTAGAACCACAATCAGAAAATGAATTTGATGGCGAATTGGATCTGCCGCTCAGGAATCGTCGTCCTAAGCAAGACACCAGCTGTCCCGCCCTGGACTACGGTTGGGGCCAGCGACGCTCCCGTCGGATCAAAGATGTCGGTGTTAACATCACCTGGGCCTGGCGGCGCAAAGTTTGCGTGATTGAGAATATTAAACATCTCCACGCGGAACTGTACGTTGAAATTCTCCGAGATCCTCTTGATGTGGTTGTTCTTGAACACGGAGAAATCCAGGTTGGTTATCCCGGGGCCGATCAGGATATTGCGACCGGCATTGCCCCGGAGGTTGAAACATTGCAGGGAAGCGGGATCAATGGGTCCGCCGACGCTCACTGGCGCGGGGTCACAGTTTGCGTTCCAAAACGCAGCATTGGGTGCGGTCGGAATGGCGAAGCACTGAGTCTTGATGTAATTGGCGGGATTGCCGGGGTTTGTAAGAGAACCGCAGCCCGATCCGCCAAGCCGGTTCGGGTACGCAAAATCGTCGCCGCTCAGCGTATTCGCTGGGTCTCCTCCGACACCCCATGTCGGGGTAAAAGGCACCCCGTCACTTATCGTCAGGATTAGGCCGAGTTCCCAGCCATCGGTGATCCACCTGGCCGGCCCCGAGAATGACTTAGCCGTGGGAACGTCCCAGGTCCCATTCACAACGAGCGTGCGGCCGACGTTGAAATCGGAGAGTCCCCGGGTCAATCTCATGTCGAACCAGTTCAGGCTGGAAATTGAGTTGCCGAAGGCGTCGCCCGCAAGGGTGGCCGAGCTTGTGTCCATGCTCTTTCCCCAGGTATAGGTGCCCTGCACCTGGAAGCCATGGCTCATGCGCTTTGCCAACTGCAATTCGAGAGCATTAAAGTAGGAGCGTCCCTGGTAAAACATGCCACGAATGGAGCCAAAGTTGGGATTGATGGGATTGGGTCCGACACACTGAGCCGGGTCGCTGCCGTTTGGATCGGTCTGATTACATACGCCCGGAACAAAGGTGTTTCCTAGGACGTCTACTTGCGGCCACAGATACCCGGCGGAGGTTTTCGTCGGGATGATCAGATTAGCTTCATCCACGCGGAAGGGTTGGTGCACGCCGCGCGAGCCCACGTAGGCAACCATAGCTGCCAGGTTTGGGGTGAGTTGGTACTGGATGTTGAGATTCCACTGCGTGACGTAATTGCGCTTCTGAGTCGAATCAATAAAAGTGGTACGCGACTTGTTCCCAGTGATGTCCCTGGGGTCCACGAGCGGGAACGTAAGAGGCACAGCGAGAGTGGGGTCGCCGACCTTGAGGGTCGTGTATTGGAAAAACGGAATGGCCTGAGTCTCCAGGAGGATGAACTGATAAGGAAGCGGAAGAACATCGAACAAGCCGGCCCCGCCCCGGACGGCCATCTTGCCATTGCGGAACGGGTCCCAGGCAAAGCCGATGCGCGGTTCAAAATTATGCAGTGTGGGGTTCGGGTATAAAGAGCCGGTACCGGAGCAGAATCCCGTGACAAGCTTTCCGCAGATGGGTAGTGTGTCTGTGATATTTTTCAGGTTTACGAGCTTTTCATTAATTTCAGTTGGCACAGTGGCCATCTCATAGCGTAGCCCCAGGTTCAGCGTCAGGTTGGGTTTCGCGCGCCAGTCATCCTGCACATAGCCGCCGAAGATGTTCTGTCGAAAATCGCGCGGAGTCAAAGAACTGGCAACTCCGCCTTGAAATTTCGTAGGTTGATTTTGGAGAAAAGCAGACAAGTTATCGAAGACCCAGATTCCATTGGGGTCGGTGAGCGCAGTGGCTTGCAGCAACATGCGCTCGAAAGCAAAGCCAAATTTGATGGTGTGAGTGCCGCGATTGAGGAAAGCGTCGTCATAGGCCTGGAAAGAATTCCAATGATAGAAATAAGTGGGGAGTCCACCCACTCCACCGGGCATCGGAGAAAGTCCGCCGACGTTCAAGAAGGCCGCGTCCCGGCCGGCAAAAGCGGCAAGCGAGGGGTCGGCCGCCGCGTTAGTGATCTTACTCAGGCTCTGATTGTTGTTAACCGTTTCGTGGTTGTACCCGAATCGGGCCGCATTGATGAAGGTCGTGGTGAAACTGTGAGTCTCTTCAGCCGCTACGATCTGCCTCGAGCTCAGGCTGCCGAGCAGTACGTTCCCCATGGAGTCCGGGGAGCTGTATGGGGTCCTATCGAACAGATACGTGCCGAACAGGCTGTCCTTGTCGGAGAACTTGTGATCGACGCGAGTCGTAACAAAATTTTCGTTGATAACTTGCTGGCCGGAGAAGGTAAATTGACAGACGTCCCCGCCACAATCTGGCGTCGTGGGATAGAGCGCAAGGTACTTCTGGACTGCAGGGTCCACGCCACCCGGAAGGGGTACGCCACCGATGATTCCGCTGCGCGCAGCAGGCGAGGGCACAAAATCCACGTTGGCAATGCCCTTGGACTGCCGGATTCCTTCGTAGTCCGCGAAAAAGAACGTGCGGTTTTTCACGATAGGACCGCCGATGGCGCCCCCAAACTGGTTGCGCTTGAAAGGCGATTTCGGAATGCCACCGGCATTCTCGAAGAAATTTGCGGCGTCCAGGGCACTGTTGCGAAGGAATTCGTAGCCGCTGCCATGAAATGAATTTGTTCCCGAGCGGGTCGTGGCGTTGACGACCCCGCCGGAAGTCTTGCCGTACTCCGCAGAGTAGTTGCTGGTCAGCACGGAGAACTCTTGGATGGCATCCACACCGAGGTTTCCACCGAGCACGCTGCCCGGCGCACCATTGGCGTAATCGTTGAGGCTAACCCCATCGAGACGATAATTGTTCTGCTGCGGGCGGGCGCCAGAGATGGTCAACTGCTGCCCGAAACCTCGATTGCCGCGATCCGCCCCAACCGCGAAAGTCGGCTGCGTTTGGATGGTCTGCACACCCGGCTGAAGAGCGGCCAAGTCTGTCCAACTGCGCCCGTTTAGAGGGAGCTCACGAACAGTAGTCGCGTTGACCGTGGCGCTGATGTCCGAGCTGGCAAGCTGGATGGAGGGGGCTTCCGCGGTCACCTCGACCCTGTGCGTAACCGTGCCGATCTGCAAGGCGAGGTCAAAGACTTGCCGCGCACCCACGTTGATCGTAATTCCCGACTTTATTTCGGTGTTGAATCCTTTAGCCGAGATCGTGACAGCATAATTTCCAGGCAGCAGGTTCGTCGCCGTATAGAAGCCATTCTCGTTGGTGGTTAGATTATGTTCGACGCCAGTGGCCACATTCTTGATCGTGATTTGTGCCTGAGGAATGCCTGCGCCGGACGGGTCCGTGATCGTGCCCGAAAGGGTCCCGCCGGTGACCTGCGCACCGACTGGAAGGGAAACAAGGACTGCAAGAAGCAGAGCGGCTGCTGCAGTGAAGCTACAGACATACTTGCAGAAAAGTTTTCGATAGGACACAGAAACACCTCCACACCTTAATCGGAGCCTATTGTACACGCTGAAATGATGCCTTAACGCAAGATTAATTTCTGTTTAGGCGAGTCTTCGAGTGCGGCTTCGCGTGGCCGAGAGAGAGGCAGGATCACCGTGAAAGTGGAACCAACGCCCGGTGTGCTCTCGCATTCGATGGAGCCGCCTTGCGCTCGCACGATGGCTTGAGCAATCGCGAGCCCGAGGCCTCCGCTGTGCGCTTCCCCGTTGCTCGATGGTGCAGCGCGATAGAACCGATCGAAGATTAAGGGCAGGTGCTCGCTGGAAATTCCAATGCCCTCGTCCTCGAACCGCGCCCGTATCGAGGCGTCAAGATTCTCCAATGTCACGCAGACGTTAGCGCCATTAGGGGAATACTTGATCGCGTTGTCGAGGAAAATTAAAAAGAGCTGGTGAAGGAAAGCCTCGTCCCCAAAGTAGGCGATTTCCTCATCCAGTTTCCTTGCGATCATGATATTTTTCGTGCGGGCCCTCGAGGTTACCAGAGCGCAAGCCTCTTCCAGGACTTCGTTGATATAAATCGGCTCGCACACCAAGTGTAGCTGCCCGGCGTCGGCCATCGAAAGCGTGAAAAGCCCTTCCACAATGCGCGTCAGTTTCTTGAACTCGTCGTCAAACATGCAGAGCGTCTTCTGGTATTCCTCGGCGCTGCGGGGTTTGGAGAGCAGTAGCTCTGTCTCACCGTGAAGAACGGCGAGCGGCGTGCGCAGCTCATGCGAGGCATCGGTGACGAATTGGCGAAGCTGGCGGACGGCGGAGTCGATGCCCTGCAAGAGGTGATTGAATGTCGCCGCCAGCTGGCCAAGCTCGTCGTGAGGGGAGGAAACCGTGAGCGGTGTCCAGAAGCCTTCCCGGTTGGTGACGCGCTTGGCCATCAGGGCCGCGTGCTCCGTGAGCGCGGTGACAGGCGCAAGACTCCGCCCCACATAGAAAGCGGAGATCCCTGCCGTGAACAGGAGGCTCAGGGCAAAGAGCAACAGCGCGACGCTGCCAAAACTTTCGAGAACGGCGTTCGTGCCCAAGGTGGGGATCGCAAGGATCAGGACGCGAGGCTGCGTTGCTTGTTGAAAAGGGATGAGCGCGACGCGCACCGACTCACCGTTCCGCAGCGAGGCAATTCCGAAGGTGGGGCGTGAAACCTCCGGGCTGATTCCCTTTAAGTCGATTGGCGCTGCGAGATTTGTGGATTGCTGGAGGACACGTCCCGCCGGATCCAGGAGTTCAAAAAACTCGCCGGGAATGTCGAGCCGGTTAACGTCCTGCCCCTTAGGTTCCGACATGAGGTCGGCGATGATAGGCCGCGCGGTCTCCAGCAACTGGCGGTTCAGTTGGGTGGGGACCTCGTGCGCCAGGAGGCCCCAGAAGGCGAGATAGGAGCCGGCAAGGAGCACTCCCACCACGCTACAGAACAAAAACATCATCCGGAATCGGAGCGATTGCGCTTTCATCATTCCGTTGCTCCCAAGCGGTAGCCCACACCTCGTATGGTATGAATCAGTTTCGTCGAGCGATCCAGGTCGATTTTCTGCCGCAAGCGGTTGATGTACACCTCCACAAGGTTTGTCTCGCTATCGAAGTGGCAATCCCAGACGTGCTCGACAATCTCGCTGCGGGTTACAAGTTCCGGAGCGTGAAGCAGCAAGAGCTCAAGGAGCGAGAATTCTCGGGCCGTCAGGGGGATGGTCTCCTTGCCGCGCGTGGCACGCCGCCGGTGTCGATCGAGGGCAAGGTCTCCAAAAGAGAGCCTTGCGTTTCCACTGTGAAAGCCGCGCCGAACGAGTGCACGTACACGCGCGAGGAGTTCCGCCAAAACGAAGGGCTTGGTGAGATAGTCATCCGCACCCGCGTCCAAACCTTCCACTCGCTGCTCGATCAAACCGCGGGCGGTGAGCATCATCACAGGAGCTTCGATGCCTCGTTGGCGTAACTCGCGGCAGACTTCAAGGCCGCTGAGGTCAGGCAGACGGACATCGAGGAGAATGGCGTCGTAGTTGACATCCGTGCCAAGTTGGAGCGCCTTTGCTCCTGTCTCGGCCACATCCACCGCATAGGAATTTTCTCGCAGTGCTCGCGCGATGAAGCTGGCGACTTTCCGTTCGTCTTCGACCAAGAGGATCCGCATAGGTTCAGTTGACATCATCGCATGACAGCGGGCGGAACTGCGCAAGGGAACAATCGGCAGAGACAGGCGTCAGCAGATTACACAAAACATCCGGTCGCGTCGCATCCAATCAACATTGCCGGTCTTACTTTAGATCGTTCCGGATGACTTGACCGCCCTTCATCACAAAATGCGAAGCCACAACTTAAGTTTCCAAGATCTCGAGCCACTCCTGTCGAATCATCGCTCCGCTCCGAGCGAGCCACCGGGCAGACTCGACATGCGAGGACCCTTGTCGTCTCTGTGCGCGTGTCAAGCCCATCCCCTCAGTATGGGACCGAGCGTTCTTTACTGGACCTCGAAGACCAGCACTTCGGCGTTCGTCGTTCCGTGCTGCGGCACAGCTACAAAAAAGCGGTTGATTTCAGGCACCAGCCGCGCTGTTCTTCCCAGAGGCCCGGTGGGAACTTTGCCAAGTGATTTGTAGGTGTCCGGGCTCGTTTGTTCGTAAACATCCACGTCACCGTCGCAGGCGGCATAGACACGCTTGCGGGCGGGGTCGTAGATAAGGTCGTCCACGCCCTTCGTAATCGGCAATACCGTAAATTCCTTGCCTGACTGTGTGTCAAGCACGGAAATTGCGCCGCCGCGACAGGCCACGAACAAGCGGTGATTCGCTTCATCGAGAGCCATGGCGACGTTAATTTTGCATTTGGTGACCGGCCAGCTGGCGACGAGTTCGCGCTTTTCCCTGTCCACGACTTCAACCTGGTTCTTGGTCCGGTTATTGACGTACAGCCTCGCGCTGGATTTCTCGAGCGTCATGGCCTCGAGAGTCTCCCCATCAATCTTGATGTCCGCCAGCTTTGTTCCGGCCGTGGTGTCAACAACGCTGAGCATCGAATAGGTCTGATGAACGTCGCCGCCGCCGTTGTCGATATACAAGTATGTTGTAACTGGATCATACCCGATGGAATCGGCGTCTTCGAGCAACTTAACGCTGGACAGCAGCTTGTAAGATGTGCTGTCGAAAATCTTCAAGTCACCTGTAGTCCCATCCGTAACGTAAATGCGGTTCAGATCTTCGCGATACAGCACGGCGTGAGGTCTCGCGATTCCGCCCATCACGTGGATCTGTTTGCCGCTCTTCAGATCGAAAACCACGACCGCCTTGTAGTCCTCCGGCGTCGTGAAGAGCCGATTGCCCTTCAGGTCGATGCCGAAGTGATCAAAATTTCCCTTAACGTCGGCAGGGAACTCGAATTTCTGGACAAGCTTGAGCGGTGAATTTTCCTGACCGTGCACAGCCGCAGCGAACAGAACGAACACCGTCATCCAAATGAAAACCTGTTTCTTCATTGGCTCCCCCTAAGGTTTGCTGTTTCTATCTGACTTGCAAGCTCACCCGGACTCCAATCCGTTTTCCAGTGCATCTGCGGCTGCGATGATACTCAACCGTTAGGTGCGAAGGAAAGAGGAGTGTGCCCTGGAGCGCTCGAACGGCTCACAACGACACATAATGCTTCGGGAATTTGCCTGCGGTGTTGCCGTGGCGCGCGACGAAACTGTGCACCGCAGTGGAAACTCGCCGCAACTCGCCCGCGTAGAGGATAAATCATCGGGGGTTATAGGATCTTAATTCCAGATTAATTTTTGTTTAGTCGAAAATTCGGAGATGATGGTTTTGGCGTGAAAACAGGCAAATTTATGCTTCCAGGGAAGTCACGCCGCTTTCAAACTGGGGAATCGCTGATTGACTCAGTCACTCCTGCGGAGTAGCATCCGCCGAGTCGAGGACCGACCTATCTCTGACTGAAATTTGAAGATTCTTATTTTGTTTTCCCATACGGGAGGAGCGGTTTCACCGTCAGGGTTGGATTCCCTAGGGAGGATTTCATGAACCGATTGCGAATTTTTATGCTCGCGGCACTTGCAGCTTTGTCGGCCAGCTCTGGAGCGCAGGAAAGCGCCCCGCTGAAACTCGTGGATACCATCCCGCTGCCGGGTTTGAAGGACGGTGATTTTGACCACTTTACTCCGGATGTGGATGGACACCGGATCTTTCTTACCGCCGAACAAAATGGCAAGGTCCAGATTTTCGACACCAACACGAATAAACTCATCCACACCATCGAGAATCTGAAGGCGCCGCACGCCATCCTTTACCGCACCGATTTGAAGAAACTGTACATCGTGGATGGGGACGATTCCGCGGTCAAAGTTTATGATAGTGACAGCTACCAGATGTCCGGGCAGATCAAGGTGGCCATCGATGCGGACTCGATTGCCTACGACCCCGCGACGAAGTACCTCTATGTCGTGACTGGCGGCCGGGAGGCACATACGCCGTATTCGTTGATCAGCGTGATCGATACGGACGCTTCCAAGAAGTTGCGAGACATCAAAATTAATTCCAACCACGTGGAAGCAATTGTCCTCGAAAAATCCGGGCCACGGATGTTCTGTAACATCACGGGTCTAAATGCCGTGGGCGTGCTCGATCGCAACAAGTCAGCACTGCAGGCTACCTGGCCACTCCCCGCGGGAGTCAAACAGAACGTCGCTATGGTGCTGGATGAACCCGATCACCGCTTATTTGTGGTCACTCGAGCCCCAGGAAAACTCGTTGTATTCAACTCGGACAACGGCAAAATAGTAGCCAGCCTGCCAGCGGTGGGCCTGGTCGACGACATGAGTTACGACGCGAAGCGGAAGCGCATCTACCTCGCGGGAGACCAATTTGTGGATGTCTTTGAAGAGAAGGATCCCGACCATTACGCTCTGCTGGCGAAGATTCCGGGAAGCTTTCGCGCGAAGACAGGCACGCTGGTACCTGAATGGAATCGCTACTATCTCGCCGTCCCGCATCACGAAAATCATGAAGCCGAAGTGCGGGTGTACGAGGTGCAACCATAGCGGAGAGATCTGTCCGACGCGGCAATGGACGCACGAAAAGACAAATCCCAAGAAAATCAAGGTGAACTATGCGCAGGCGTGATTTCGGAAAAGTGTCCCTGGGCGTGATGGCCTCAACGATGATTACAAAGTCCGCGAGTGGCGCCGGCGGCGCTTCGGCCAGTGATTTCCCCCAGACTCCCGGCCTGACGAAATATGTTGGCCAATTTGTCCTTGATTCGAAATACGAGGACCTTCCCCAGGAAGTAATCGATTTGGGCAAGAAGTCGATCCTCGATGGTCTGGGATTGGCATTGGCGGGCTCCCGCGCGGAAAGCGGCCCCATCTCCCGAAACTACGTCGAGAGTCTCGGTGTTCGCGACGGTAAAGCCACCATCATCGGAACATCCCAGAAAACTTCGCCGCGTTTCGCAGCCTTTGTCAATGGCGTCTCGATCCACGCTGACGATTACGACGACACGCAACTCGCCGCCGCGAAAGACCGCGTGTATGGCTTGCTCATGCATCCTACGGTAGCCACACTCCCCGCGCTTTTTGCGCTAGCGGAACACCATGGCGGAGTTTCCGGCAAGGATTTGCTCGTCGCCTATCATTTGGGCGTCGAAGTGGAGTGCAAAGTCGCGGAAGCAATTTCACCGCGCCACTATCTCGATGGCTTCCATACCTCCGGAACTTGCGGTCCCTTCGGTTCCGCGGCGGCCTGCGCCAGGCTGCTTCGCTTTGATCTGCTCAAAACTTTGAAGACATTCGGCCTTGTCGCCAGCCAGTCGGGCGGCCTCAGAGAAAACTTTGGCACCATGACCAAGCCCTTTCAGGCGGGGCACGCGGCGGAAAGCGGCGTTGTTTCTGCGGAACTTGTTACTTTGGGGTGGACTGCAGCGGAGCAAATTCTGGAGGCAGAGCGCGGATTCTTCCATGCCTACGGCGGATCCTACGACCCACCCTCGATCATGGGCCGTCTCGGAAAGCCGTGGACGTTTCTCTCGCCGGGAATTTCCTTGAAGCCCTATCCTTCCGGCTCGCTTACCCATCCGGCAATGAGCGAGCTCGCGCGCCTGATCGAAGTGAACAATATTCAAGCGGCGCAGGTGGACAAGGTGGACATCGGCGCGAATCACAACATGGTGACGACGCTTCTCCACCATCAGCCGAAGACGGGACTCGAAGCCAAATTCAGCATGGAATTCTGCCTGGCGATTCTGCTCATGGAACGCAAAGCGGGCTTAGGTGAATTTCAGGACAAGGTCGTTCAGCGGGCTGACGTGCAGGAGATGATCCGCAAGGTGAACTACTATGTGGATCCGGAGGCGGAGAGCGCGGGCTACGACAAAATGAGATCGCTGCTCAAAATCCACCTAAAAAATGGAAACGTCATCTCCGGCCGGGCTGACTTCGGAAAAGGCAGCCCCGCGAATCCCATGAGCTTTGACGAGGCGGCGGTCAAATTCCGCGGCTGCGCCGAATTCGCCGACTGGCCCCGGGACAAGACCGAAAAAATCATCGCTTTCGTCAAGTCTTTTGACTCAGCCCCGGATGTGCGCGCGTTGACTCCCTTGTTGTCATCGCAGAAAGGATAGCAAGCGGAGCCCATGAAGACATTTCACATTGCAGTCATCGCGGGAGACGGCATTGGGAAAGAGGTGGTTCCCGAAGGCATCCGCGTGCTCGAAGCGGCCGGCCAGCGCTTTGGATTTCGCTTCAACTGGCACGAGTTCGACTGGAGCTGCGAAACCTACGTCAAGACCGGCAAGATGATGCCGGACGATGGCCTGCGTCAATTGAAACCTTACGACGCCATCTTCCTCGGCGCTGTTGGGCATCCCAGCGTGCTAGATCATGTTTCGTTGTGGGGGTTGCTGATTCCCATCCGCCGCGGCTTCCGGCAGTATGCGAATTTGCGTCCCGTGCGCCTTTTCGACGGCATTGAAGCTCCGCTCAAGAATTGGAAGCCCGGGCAAATCGATTTCTGCGTGGTCCGCGAAAACAACGAAGGGGAATACTCAAATATCGGCGGGCGTCTCTATGAAGGAACCGAAGAAGAGATGGCTGTTCAACAGTCGGTTTTCACGCGGCGCGGAGTCAACCGGATTTTGCGATTTGCCTTCGAGCTGGCTCGCAAGAGAAAAAAACATCTGACCTCCGCCACGAAATCAAACGGAATCATCCACACCATGCCCTTTTGGGACGAATGCTTTCACCACATGGCGATCCAATATCCGGACGTTCGAACCGACCAGTTTCACATCGATATTCTGACGGCGCACTTTGTGCGCCACCCGGATTGGTTTGATGTTGTCGTCGGCTCGAATCTTTTCGGCGATATTCTCTCTGACCTGGGCCCGGCCGTGGTGGGTTCCATCGGCATCGCGCCCTCCGGCAATCTCAATCCAGAAAAGGAATTTCCCTCCATGTTTGAGCCGGTCCACGGTTCGGCTCCTGACATCGCGGGGAAGGGAATTGCGAATCCGATCGCGCAAATCTGGTCCGGCGCGATGATGCTGCGGCATCTCGGCGCTTCCGAAGCCGCGGATGCAATTGAGAGTGCTATCGCGGATGTCCTTGCTAAATCACAAGTCCGCACTGCTGATATAGGTGGGAACGCGACTACCAAAGACGTGGGTTCTGCGATCGCCACGCGAGTGGCCAATTGAAATAGTCCGTTGTGCTATCCGGCCGCTTTGCAGGGCGTGAAGGCTTTCAGATTCAGGACGATGGCGCTGGCAGCTCCGTTTTGCTTGGGAAACTTCAATCCTTCCACGCCACGCGCATCTGCTGGCCCATCAGCTTCGCAGGGTCGGCGCCTGGCTTCGGCTGAAACTTCTGTGCCCGCCCGTTGAATACTTCTGCAACGTAGAGGTTTCCAAGCTGGTCGGTCGTAATCTCATGTACGCCCCAGAGTTCTCCGGGCAAGGGTCCCCAGGTGCCCCACGAAGACAGCAACTTGCCGTCCAAGTCATACTCCAGGATCTTGTACGTTCCGTGCCCGTCGGACATCCACATATGCCGGTCGGCGGTTAGGAGCATATGGTAGATAGCGGCATACGGTCCGAGGTTCCACATCGTGAGAAAATTTCCGTTCTCGTCGAACACCTGAATCCGGTGGTTTTCGCGGTCCGAGACGAACACGCGCCGTGTAACCGGATCCACCTGAATCCCGTGCACCGTGTGGAAATAGTTGGGCGGCGGCGGATTCGGCAAGCCCGGCACATCCCTGCGCGTGACCCAGTCCCAGCTCGGCTTTCCCCAGGCCGTCACGTACTTCCCATTCTTGTCGAACTTCACCACGCGGGTGTTTTCGTATCCGTCCGTCACAAAAAATGTGCCGTCGGGCAGCCACGCGATGTCCGTCTGGCGATTGAAGCGTTTGTCATCCGCGCCGCAATCGTTGGGAGTCCCGATCGTCTGCAGCAGCTGCTTTCCGTCGTTGCTGAAAATGAAAATCGCGCAACGCCCGTCATCGTCAACCCAGACTCTCTTATCGGGATCGTAAGGGCTGATCAGAATCTTGTGCACACGCTTGAATGTTTTGTCCCAGCGCGACCAGTCTTCGGCCAGATTTCCCTGGCCATCCAGAACGAAGATCAGATGCTTCCACCGGTAGTCGATATTTTCTCGCGCCACGAATTTGACGTGGGGTTCTCCCGGACTTGCGGTCGGCCCGATCGAAGCGTTGCGCGCCGGCAGGCCCGGCGTCGGAAGCGTCAGGAAGATCCCGCGCCCGTCTTCACCTGCTCCGGGCCACTCGATATTGAGGGGATCGGCGGTCGCGACTGCTCCGCCCAATGCGCTCCCGATGCGGCCGAGCTGCTCGGCTCCGCGTATGGCCGGCAATTCGCCGCGCATCGAAACAAAAATTCGATTTGGATTCTGCGCGTAGATTGCCTGCGTCGAACCCCAGGTCCAGCCCTTCTCCTCGGGAAACAGCGTGGACAAGGGTTTCGGCCAGTCTTTCACCACCTCGTAAGGGCCGGTCACTCGCTCATCGCTCTGATCCGGGGATTGTGCCGTCGCTTGCCCTCGAACCGCTATTGGCCGCGTGAAAAGTACAAAACTCAACAGGAAACCAACGGTGACCGCAAGAAATGCTGCCGCACGTCTGGTCATGATCTTCCCCTCAGTCTTGAATTTTCTCGCGAAGTGACTCGGTGAAAACAAAATACGCCGAATAAAACGAATGAGAATCGAAACCGTCCCCACGTGTTAGTACAGTATTTTTCTGTTGTGAATTGGACCTGATGGCACTCAGCGCACGAGTTTTCGGCTTCAATTCCCCCAAATTTTTTCCAGTTCTGCGAGTTCCGAAGCCCGGTTGTTTTCAAGATCCCGTTTTTTTCCGTAGCGAAATGCCATCCACACGCCCAGCGTCATGACTCCAAGCGGCGGCACCAATAGAACGATCACTCCTTTACTGATGGCCCTTTGCCCCTCTTTGGAGGTCGCCTTCGCCGTGCTGTAGCACATTGAGCAAGCCTGGCTGAAAGCCGGCGTGTTCCAGAGCAACAAGACAGCGGCGAGAATGGCGGCGCGAAATCTCATTTCACCCCCAGTGACAGGATGCGCAGCGCATCCGGGAAGAAAATCATCATCAGCGCCAGGCATGCCACCAGCGCGCACATCGTCAGCCATTTCATTTGCGAAATTTCATATTTCATATGCATGAAGTAGCCGATGATCAGCGCCGCCTTCACGAGCGACAATCCCATCAAAATCGTCAGCATCCGCACAGGCTGCAAATTCTGATAGGTCAAATACACTTCGATGGCGGTCATCGCCAGTAGCGCGCCCCAAACCCAGAAGAACTGCGCCTTGCCGTGATGGCGGTGTTGTTCCGCGACTTGCTCCGCGATGGCTTGCTGAAATGCTTCCATTGCTTCACGGCTCCTAGAGAATCTTTGCCGACATCAAATACACCAGAGGAAAAATGAACATCCACACCAGGTCCACGAAGTGCCAGTACAATCCGGCGACTTCGACGTCCGATGAGTCGTAAACTTTGGGCTTCAGCCACAACACGATCCCGCAAACGACAGCCGCCAACAGCAGAACATGCGCGCCGTAGTGGAAGGGGCTGTAGGACGGCGTCCCCAGCCAGGCAGCCAGCCACATGATCAGTAAAATGGGAATGAATTTGCGTCGCAGCGCCACCACACCCAGATAGACCACCCCAAGTGTCACGTGCAGCATGTGCATCCCGGTCAAACCAAAAAACGTCGCCGGAAATTGCGGCACGGTCTTCGCCACATTCGCAAATTCGCCCGCCGCTGCCTGCCCTGGCAATTTGGGGAACACCGGCAAAGTCAGGCCTTCCGCGATCAACTTGCTCCACTCCCGCCCGTGAAGGAGGACAAATCCCATACCGCACGCCATGGTGGCCAACAACCAGAGTCGCTGTGCGTTCGCGTCGCCGTGGACTGCGGCGCGTACCGCCAGCACCATGGTCAGCGAACTCGTCAGCAGAAACGCCGTCATGATCGTGGCGTTCACGATGCTCTCGGAATGGAACGGCGTGGGCCAGTTGGGAGTCGAAAGGCGCCCGTAACTGTAAGCGTAGAGCAAAGCGCCGAAAGTCAGCGAATCCGACATCAGGAACAGCCACATCCCGATCTTTTTGGAGTACGTCCCAAACAGCGACGGTTCGTAAACCGCCGGCATCTCGTGCGGCAGTGTCACATCAGCCATGCGTCTGGTCTCCCCACTACGTGTGTCCCCGACTCGGTCAGGGGCGCCGTTTTTTAGCGTGCAAACTCCAGCAAACACAAAATGTAAATCCACAAGAACGCCATGAAATGCCAGTACCAGCCGGTTACATCCAAAACGACTAGGCGCGAAGTCACCGGCTTGCGCAGCAGGGAAGCGCCACCCGCGGCGACCAGCGCCACAACACCGCCCAACAAATGCAACCCGTGCGTTCCCGTCAACAAATAAACGAATGAGCTGCTGGAACTCGTAGACAGGTAGAATCCGCGCGCCGCGAGTTCGCGCCAGACCATCCACTGCCCGGTCAGGAAAGTGAAACCGAGCAGCACCGTCAAGCCCAGCCATTGAATTCCGGCTTCCTGCTTCTGTGCATCCCCGGGAACGGCGGCGATCTGCGTCAGCGCCGCCTCGCGCGCCACTTGGCGCCGGGCCAGCTCCATCGTCAGAGTACTGAGCAGCAACACCAACGTATTGATCAGCAGCAAACGCGGCAGCGGCACCGGAAACCAATCTCGAACTAGGGTATTCGTGTGCGGGTCGAGCGTCGGCAGCCCCTGGCGCACGAGGTACGCGCTGCTGAACGATACGAACACCATCACGATGGCGGTCATGGCAACGACCATCCCTAGCCGCGCGCGCCGCAACCTCATATCGAAGGAGAGTGGACCGGATCCGAAGTTGTCGTCGTCGCCGCCGTCCCGCGTTGGCGGCATACCGCCTTTGCCGCCTAGTGCGGAGCTAGGATCGTCGGTGAGAACGGTTGTGGTGAGAGCCGCCATAAATTATCTAGTGTGCCGCAATGACCGTTGGGTCTGTTTGCATCACGTAATCGCGCGGCGCGCCCGGTACGCTGTACTCATACGGCCCGTTGTAAACCACGGGCGTGCGCCCGCCGAAATTGTCATGCGGAGGCGGCGTCGCCGTCGTCCATTCGAGAGTCGTCGCTTCCCAAGGATTGTCGCTCGCCTTCTTCCCGAACTTCATGCTCCAGAAAAGGTTGAAAAGGAAGAGAAACTGGGCAGAGATGGTGACAAATGCCGCAAAGGTGATGAACCTATTCAGCGGAATCAGGTGCTCTAGATAGTGCAACTCCGTGAATTGGGAGTATCGGCGCGGCTGACCTGCCATGCCGGCATAGTGCATCGGCATGAAGATGCAATAGGTGCCCACGAAGGTGAACCAGAAATGCCACCGCGCCAGACTTTCGCTCATCATGCGTCCGAACATTTTCGGGAACCAGTAATACGTCGCCGCAAAAATCCCGAAGATCGATGCAACGCCCATAATCAGGTGGAAATGTCCCGTAACGAAAGCCGTGTCATGCAGGGGGATGTCCAGCGTCGGTTGCGCCAGGAACGGCCCGCTGATTCCGCCCGAGACAAACAGGGAAACAAATCCGATGGCGAACAACATCGGCGACGATAAACGAATTCGCCCGCCCCACAGCGTCCCCAGCCAATTAAAGGTCTTAATCGCTGAAGGCACGCCGATCGCCATGGTCATGATCGAAAACGCAAACGCGGTATATGGACTCATCCCGCTCATGAACATGTGATGGCCCCACACCATGAAGCCCAGCAGGCCGATGGACAGGATTGCGTACACCATCGCTTTGTAGCCGAAGATCGGTTTACGCGAAAACACCGACACCAGTTGTGAGCACAGGCCCATCGCCGGCAATATCGCGATGTATACTTCGGGGTGCCCGAAGAACCAGAACAAGTGCTGCCACAAGAGCGGCGAACCGCCCTTGTGCGCAGCCAACTGCCCGTTCACTATCACCAACGGCACATAAAAACTCGTCCCCGCGTTGCGGTCGAGCAACAACAATATCGCCGCAGACAGCAGCACGCCAAACGCCAGCAGTCCCAGTATCGCCGTAATGAACCAAGCCCAGCACGTAAGCGGCATGCGCATCATGGTCATGCCCTTCGCGCGCATATCCAGCGTGGTGGTGATGAAGTTCAGCGCACTCATCAACGCGCCTACACAGAAAAGCCCGATGCTGATGACCCACAAGTCTGCGCCCAGACCTTCTCCTGGTCCCGCCGACGGCAGGGCGCTCAGCGGTGGATAGCCCGTCCAGCCGTGGAGCGGCGCTCCCCCGGTAACGAAAAACGCCGCGAGTATCACGATGTATCCCAAAAATGTCACCCAGAACGAAAGCATATTCAGGACGGGGAAGGCCATGTCCGCCGCGCCGATTTGAATGGGCAGGAAGTAATTGCCGAAGCCGCCCTGCGGCGCCGTGGTGAGTACGAAAAACACCATGATCGTGCCGTGCATGGTTAACAGGCTGAGATAGGTCTCGGGCTTAATCTCCCCCACGAGCGGCAACGCGACCGTTGGCCAAATCAAGTGAATGCGCATCAGCAGCGAGAGGAACATCCCGACAAACACCGCCGTCAGCGCCAAAAAATAATACTGAAGGCCGATGACTTTGTGATCGAGGCTGAAGACCCACTTGCGGATAAATCCTTGGGGTGCCGCATGCGCGTGAGATTCGTGCGCAGCAAATTCCCGGGTTGCCATTATTGTTTCTCCGCCTCCCGCGCCGCCAGCCATTTTTCAAACTCTTCCGCGCTGACGACCTTCAACATGCCGTGCATCTTGTAATGCCCCAGCCCGCAAAGCTCCGCGCAGGCGATCTCGTAGTCGCCGGTTACCGTCGGCGTGAAATGCATGTGAATCGCAAGGCCCGGAACGGCGTCTTGCTTAAAGCGCATCGCGGGCACAAAGAAACTGTGGATCACATCGTGCGCCCGTAAGATCAATTCCACTTCGCGGTTCACCGGCACGTACATCGTTCCCGTCACAACGTCGTCCTTGGAAGCAGCGTCCGTCGGATCGAGCCCGATGGCCGCCTCTCCGCCTGCCGATGGATCGATCAACTCCGGCTTCGTCGCGCCGAATTTTTCGTCCGGTCCCGCATACCGGAAGTACCACGCGAATTGCATCCCCGTAACTTCGACCTGCAAAGCTCCGGGTCCCGCGGGACGAAATCGTTCCGCCGCCCAGATGGAGCTGCTCATCAAATTCAAGCCGATGAACAAAACGGCGGTAAGCACGGTCCAGATAATCTCCAGCGTATTGTTGCCGTGGGAATAGCGCGCCTTGGGAGCGGAAGCTCGATCGCGGTACTTCCACGCAAAATAGCCTAGAAACAACTGCGCGGCCACGAATACGATTCCCATCAGGATGTAGGTGACCGTGAATTGGTGATCGATTGCGGCTGCTGAAGAAGACGCCCCCGCCGGCAGCCACCACGTCTTGGCGACGAAGAAATACGTGCTGGCGAACGTAATCAACCAGATAATCAGGAGAAGAACGAGGCCCATGGTTCGCGACCTCCCGAGTTAATTCCCGGTGTTGCCCACACACGCAGCCCGTTTTTTCCACACCTGCGGAATTGCAAGCTGCATTCGGCGCGAGTTTATCACAGCTTTTTCCGCGCGCAAGCGGGTTCTTACATGTTTTTTCGCCACAATTCTCTTCGAAGCCCTCATAGTTTCTCCCCGCATGAGTTCGCAACTTACAAATTTACAGACACGCATTGACGAATTTTTCCGTTTTGAGTAACATCCGTTCCGTTCTCGGGGGTCCCGCGGAATGTTAAGGGCCTCAAGATGTTCAGGTACTGTCTTTCTTCAACTCGGCAGGCCCGCGACGCTTTCAGCCGCTGAGCCTCTGCCGTGCTCTTCTCCATTCGCTGACCAATCCATCGCGCGCAACATATTTTTTTCTGCAGCGAACTTTCTCTGTCTCAATTGCGCGAAGAAATTTGTACATTTTTGCGCCCGGCTCCAAAACGCGCGGCGGGCTCACGACCCAAGAAAGAAACGCGCGGCGCGCTGCGTCGCCTTCGGCTGATTCAGAGAACCCGAATTCAGGAGGTATGCATGGCGGGCCCGGAGACCACGTCGGACAAACCCAAACCCGATGCAGCCAAGTCTGCTGCGGGCGCCGCGGATGCTGCGAGTTATGTCGGCTCGCCCGCCGTAGGTACTTCGAAAGCCGCAGCCGCCGCGGGTGTCGCCTCCGTCGGTCCTGAAGACAGCAAGGTCAACGAGCGCCGCCGCCGACTTGTATGGAGCGCAGTCGCCGGCTTCCTCGCTGCCTGGTTCATCGCCTTCCTTCGCTTCTTCCTTCCCCGCACGCTCTTCGAACCGCCGACAATCTTCAAGATAGGCTATCCCTCGGACTACGCCTTGGGCGTGGATACGAAGTGGCAGCAGAAATACCGCATCTGGGTGGACCGCACTCCCGACCGCGTTTTTGTCATCTACGCGCGTTGCACCCATCTTGGCTGCACTCCAGACTGGAAAGCCAGCGAGAACAAATTCAAATGCCCGTGCCACGGCAGCGGGTACGACAACGAAGGCGTGAACTTCGAAGGACCCGCGCCGCGTCCCATGGACCGCGCTCATGTGGAATTGGCGCCCGACGGCCAGATCATCGTGGACACTTCACGGCTTTATCAGTGGCCCAAGGGACAGCCCAGCCACTTCAGCGATCCTGGGTCGTTTTTACAGGCGTAGGCGGAGCCATGGAGTAGATCAATTGGACGTGCACGTGTAGCGGCCCCGGACCGTCGGGGGCGCTCTCGGCCTTTACCAAAGTGGAGCAACCGGATGTCTGAAGAGAAAAACTCGAACGGCAAGAATGGCAAGCCAGTCGGACTGGTCGAGCGGATCACGACGGGAGTAAAGGAAGACCTCGACTCCCTCAAGACCGATCTTCCCGCTAAAGCCAAAGAGCAAGTCGAGCTGTTGAAAAATCCTACCAAGACCCAGGTCTACACCTCCATCTTCCGTCACAAGCATGACGACACGCCGCGCAATCGCGCCCTCGGCGTCCTCTCAAACGTTTTCCTGCACCTGCATCCCGCCAAGATCAACCGCGATGCGGTGCGCTATTCCTACACATGGGGCATGGGCGGCATCACTTTTTATTTGTTCCTCGTCCTTACTTTCACCGGCGTCCTGCTCATGTTTTACTACCACCCCAGCAAGGTGCAGGCCTTCCGCGACGTGCTCTACCTCGAGCACGACGTTCCTTTCGGCAAACTGCTGCGCAACATGCACCGCTGGGCCGCGCACCTCATGGTCATCGCCGTTGAGCTCCACATGTTCCGCGTCTTTCTCACCGGCTCCTACAAAAAGCCCCGTGAGTTCAATTGGAACGTCGGCGTGATCCTGCTCGTGTTGACCCTACTGCTCTCCTTCACCGGCTATTTGCTCCCCGATGATCAGCTCGGCTTCTGGGCCGTCACCGTCGGCACGAACATGGCGCGCGCCACTCCTCTTCTCGGCCACGAAGGCCCTTTTGGCGCGCAGATGGGCATGACCCCCTACAACGACGTGCGCTTCGGCTTGCTCGGCGGCTCGATCGTGGATGCTAACGCCTTGCTCCGCTCCTACATCTGGCATTGCATCGGCATCCCCATCATTGCTTTGGTCTTCATGGTCGTGCACTTCTGGCGCGTGCGCAAAGACGGCGGCATCTCCGGTCCGGCGGCCGTCGTCCTGGAATCTGAGATCAAGGAGGCGCGGAAATAACCCGCGGTAATCGAGAATGGATTGGAAGCAGCTCTGGGAAATCGTTTCCGCGCCGGACAATGTGCCTATCATTGCCCTGATTCCGCTTCTCGGTTTCTACATCTATCTGGCTTGGCGCCAGGCTCACGCCAACGATCTGCTTATCGCGCAGCTTGAAACCAACCCCGCTCTGGCCAAGACACATCACCGCAAAGCCTGGCCCTTCCAGCCCGGCTGGCAGAAAGAAATTCACGTCTGGCCGTTTCTTCTGCGCGTCGAATTTCTCGCCGCCATCATCGTCACCATCATCCTGATGGTCTGGTCCATCACCCTGAACGCTCCGCTCGAAGAGCCCGCGAATCCCAACCTGACCATGAACCCCGCGAAGGCCCCCTGGTATTTTCTCGGCCTCCAGGAAATGCTCGTCTATTTCGATCCCTGGATCGCCGGCGTGGTCATGCCCACGCTCATCATTTTCGGTCTCATGGTGATTCCTTACATTGACACCAACCCGCTGGGAGCGGGCTACTACACTTGGAAGCAGCGCAAGTTTGCCATCGGAGTTTTTCTCTTCGGCTTCATCGTCTTGTGGGTCTCGATGATTGTCATTGGCACGTTCATTCGCGGCCCGGGATGGCAGTGGTTCTGGCCGGGGCAGACCTGGGATCACAATCGGCTCATCTATGAAGTGAACCGCGACCTGCCGGATCTGTTCGGCATTACTTCGAACTGGGCAAAGGGCATCTTCGGCGCCGCCGTTGTCGGTGGCTTCTTCACCATCGGCGGGCTTCTCGTGCACGCCTTTTACCGGCGCCACGACCCGAAAAATTACCAGCGCAAGAGCCTTCTGCAGTACTCCATCATGATGGTCTTTCTGCTCACCATGCTTGGACTGCCCATCAAGATGCTCTTGCGCCTCTTGTTCCACATCAAATATGTCTGGATCACTCCCTGGTTCAACGTCTAAGAGGAACTGGTGCCCGAGAAGCCCATCTCCGAAAACGATCCGGTAGTCAGTAAATCCCTCGCGCCTCATTACGTGGTGGCCATGGTGATCTTGATGGCCACATTATTTTGGGCGCTTTGGGACGAAGACTTCGGCCAGCGCCCCTGGAAAACCTTTCAGAACGAGTGGAAGGATCGCTACACGGCATTTTTGAAATCGGCGCGGTCTCAGTCGAGCGCTTCACAAAAAGACATCGAAGGCATTCCCGAATACCAGGCGCTGAAGCAAGCCTTCGACAAGGCCAGTCAAGACGCTGCCCCGCATGCAAAAGAGCTGAACGAAAAGCTTCGGGAACTCAGCGCAAAAATCCTGGCCGCGCAAAATGTCTTCACCGACCGACGCGCCTACGTCAACGCCTTGACCTACGAGATCGAGACGGAAACCAACGCATCGGCAAAACAGAGCAAGCAGAAGGATCTCGATAGGTACAAACAGGAAATTACCCCCGTCGAGTATCCCGACGGCAGCAAACAGAATTACAACTACCAGCAGCTCGAAGAAGCCTACAACTCATTGAAAGACGAGCGCACCAAACTGAGCGTCGAGCTCGGGGACGTGATCAAGCCGGTCAACGAGCAGAAAGAAAAGCTCGATGCCTACGTCTCCGATCATATGGTGAACCTTACGTCCTCGCAGCTCACTGGCTTGCAGGACAAAACCGAAGTGTGGAGTCCGAAAATCCTTCAGATCAACGTCCCCGAAGCCAATATCGTGGACCGCTGCGAGTCCTGCCACATGGGCATTCGCGAGCCCGTCAGGTTGACTGCGGCCGCGATGTCCTTGAAGGGCAAAAAACCGGACGATTATGCCCGCGCATTCACGAGTCATCCGAATCTCGACCTCTTGAAGACACACGATCCCGAAAAGTTTGGCTGCTCGCCTTGCCATCAGGGCAATGGCCGCGCAACCACCAGCGTCGAGAAGGCCCATGGCACTTATGAGCATTGGCTCTGGCCTCTGTTCCCCAGAGGCAACGTCGAGGCCGGCTGCCAATCCTGCCACGCCGCGGACATGGTACTCGTGAGCAACGAAGTCGGTTGGACGCTCACCGAAGGCAAAGATCTCTACCGTCAACGCGGTTGCGTCGGCTGCCATCGCTATGAGGGCTACGACAAGGAGCCCGAAGATCTTCTTTCCATCGCGCAACAAATCAAGCAGCTCGAGCAGGAGAAGAAGGACAACCTGAAGCAAGCGAACTATCTGATGAAGCAGGCCGACACTGCGGAATCCAACCAGGAAGCCAATCGGCTGAACGATCAAGCCGTGGCATTGAAGGTCACCAACAGCAAACTGGACCTGCGCATCGTTCAGCTGGACCGCACTACCAAGAGCTTGCTGCAAGACGTGAAGAAAGTCGGTCCAAATCTAAAGGACATTCGCCTCAAGCTGAACAAAAACTGGATTCCGGTGTGGCTGAAAAAACCCAGCGACTTCCGTGCCACCACCAAAATGCCCAACTTCCGCCTCAACGACGGCCAGATCAAAGCCATTTCTGCCTACCTGTGGCAGTCCGCGCTCAAAGATCCTTTGCCCAAGCACAAGCCGGGCAATGCGCCACACGGAAAGGAACTTTTCGAAACGCGCGGTTGCCTGGCATGTCACTCCATCGGCGAAGGCGAGCAAATTCAGGGAGGCTCGTTCGCTGCCAATCTCACCCGCGTGGGCGAGAAGGACAACTACGCTTATCTCGTGCGCTGGGTCCATAACGCGCGCGAGCGGACCCGTCCTTATTGTCCGCTCGAAAAGAAGGACATCGGTCCCGAGGATTACGCGAAGAAAGGTCTGCCTTTCGTCTTCGACTTGAACCATAGCAGATGCCCTAACGACGGCCACGAACTCCAGGTCCAGAACATGACGGTGATGCCCAGCCTGCGCCTTTCTCCGCAGGATGCCGAGGACGTTGCGAGCTATCTGATCACCCTGAAGAAGCCGGACGCCGCGGCCTATTCCGATGCACCGTTTATGGATGAGGCCAATCTGAAGGAAGAAGGGAAGAAGTGGGTGCGCCACTTCGGTTGCTCCGGTTGCCATGAGATTTCTGGATTCGAGGACGAAGGCCGCATCGGCACGGAGCTTACGTTCGAAGGCAGCAAACCCATCGAGCGTCTGGACTTCGCGCTGCTGACCGAAGTCGCTCAGCGCGGCGGCCGCGAACCAATCACCGATCCCGACGATCTGGCTCGCCTACCGGAAGGTCCGGCCAAGCAGCCTTGGTACGACGGCAAGGGCTTTTTCGAACACAAGCTGGCCGAGCCCAATGTTTGGGACCTCGGCAAGATCAAGCCGGAAACGGAAAAATTGCGCATGCCCAATCTGCACTTGTCCAAGGAACAAGTTCGCGCACTCACAACTTTCTTGATGGGCAGCCAGGAGAGCGCTCTTCCCCCCAGTTATCAATATAGGCCGCTCGATTATCGCCGCGATGTTCAAGAGGGCTGGTGGGTCATCAAGAAATATAACTGCATGGGCTGCCACCAGCTCATTCCTGGTCAGAAGACTTCGCTCATGGAAATGGCGCGCTATCAGGACGTTCAGGAGCAGCTTCCTCCCAAGCTGCTTACCGAAGGCGCCCGCGTCGATCCCGAATGGCTCTTGCGCTTCCTTACCAATCCGGCGCTGAATGACACGGACACCAATCGCAACGGCGTGCGTTCCTATTTGCAGGTGCGTATGCCAACCTTTTCTTTTTCCGAAAATGAGCTCGGCAAGCTGGTGCGCTTCTTCCAGGCCCTTTCGCGCCAGCCCTTCCCCTATATCCCGGAGCCTGCGCCGGTGCTTACGGCGAAGGAAACCGAGATGGCCCGCAGTCTGTTCAGTAGCCCTGCGGCGCCCTGTCTGAAGTGCCACGCTACCGGCGATCCGGCGCATGATCGCACCGCCACGGCGCCCAACTTCTTGCAGGCCCGGGGACGTCTGAAGCCGGATTGGGTCGAGCGCTGGATTATCGATCCGCAGGCCATCAGTCCCGGCACATCTATGCCTTCCGGCCTTTTCAAGCGCGAGAACAACCGCTGGGTCTTTTCCGGTCCGACGCCTGCTTCGTTCAAGGGCTATGATAAGGATCAAACTAAATTGCTGGTGGATTACATTCTCCAGCTCACTGCCGAAGAACAACGGCGCGTGGGCGCTTCATCAGGACGCGGGGCAGCGGCGGGCGGCGGTTCGTCGTCGGGAGCACAAATGGCCGGTGGCTCGGGCCACCACACTCCCTAATTGCGCGTGGATTCGTGAGGTCTTATTCTTAAGAGAGGGACGGTAACAACATGAAAAAAAGAACATCTTTAGGAATCTGCGTTTTGTCTGCTTTGCTGGGAATTACTCTGCTGGCCGGGTGCGGAAAGAAGGATGCCGCGGAGGAGCAGCCGGCAACTCCGGCCGCTGCGGCAACTCCTGCGGCTACTCCGATTGATCCCGCAACGGTGGCGGTAGTCGTGGGCACCGTGAAGTTTGAAGGCGCCGCGGCGAAGCCCGCCAAGATTGACATGAGCCAGGATTCGAACTGCAAGGGATCGAACAGCGCCGAAAATCTCATTGTCGCTGATGGTCATGTAGCCAATGTTTTTGTCTACGTGAAAGACGGCCTCGGCAACCGTTCATTTGACGTACCCAAGGACGCGGTCACCCTGAATCAGAGCGGCTGCAGATACCATCCGCATGTGCTCGGCGTGATGGCCGGGCAAACCATCTCGATCGTCAACGGCGATCCGACGACACACAACATTCACCCCACCCCGAAAGACAACCGTGAATGGAATGAATCACAGGCCCCGCAGGCCGCCGCGCTCGAAAAGAATTTCACCCGCGAAGAGATCTCGCTTCCGGTGAAGTGCAATCAGCATCCCTGGATGAAGATGTACGTCAATGTTGTGAAGAACCCGTTCTATGCGGTCACCGGGCCGGACGGCAAATTCGAAATCAAGGGACTTCCGCCGGGCGACTACACCATCGCCTTCGTGCATGAAAAACTCGGCGAGCAGGATCAGAAGGTGACGCTTGCCGCAAAGGACACCAAAACCGTCGACGCCACGTTCAAGCCCTGAGCCGAAGTTTCTCGCATTGTAGGGGTGCAGCACCGCTGCACCCTTCCTTGCGCACTTGCCAATCTGCTGCGTGGGCGCACGAAATTTTAGGAGGTCTATTGCGTGCAGTAATGCTCCTGCTCTCCATCGTTCTCGCTATCATCCCTCTCGCGGGAATCGTCTGGATTCTCCTCGCAGGCTCGATCACCACCGTCGACGGCATGTTCATGAGCCTCATTTTGCTGACGGTCTCAGGGATCTTCTTGCTGGATATTCTTTTGGAGCTGCGCGATCGCGGGCTGCTCCCATCCCTGCAAAAAAACAAGCCCGCTCCAACAAAAGAGCCCGCGGCCTCGCCGGGAGAATAGCCGGCGTACAAAACTTCGCTGCCAGAAAATATTGGGCTAAAGTTCGCGAGCACACAGTTTGACTTCATCATCACATTCGAATCCTTCCTACGCGGCTGAAAATCTTGCGGTGGATCCCGCGCGTTCCTCCGCGCCCTCGCGGCCCCGCATGTCCACGCGCAATCGCATACTTTTTTTCCTAACTGCATGGCTGATTGTGCTCATGCCGTTTTTGTTTTGGTGGAACACCTGGTTCGGACGCCAGATTTCCGATAAGCAAATCAGCGAATACCTGAACGACGACAAGCATCCGCGCCACATCCAGCACGCTCTCGTGCAACTCGGCGAACGCATGAGCCGCCATGATTCACGCGCAACTCGCTGGTATCCGGAACTTCTGCGCCTCGCCTCTCATCCCATCGAAGAAGTCCGCAACACCGATGCCTGGGTCATCGGGCAGGACACTTCAGGAGCAGGCTTCCACGAAACGCTGCTGAAGATGCTGCAGGATACTTCTCCCATGGTGCGTGGCAACGCTGCGCTCTCGCTGGTGCGCTTTGGTGACGCAGCGGGTCGCGCCGAGATCGTGGCGCTGCTGCAGCCGATCACGATTACAGCTTCGAGTGCGGGCCGCGTTGTGGATGCGGACAAAGTCGGAACGTCGATTCATCAAGGCGGATTGATCGCAAAAATTCAGAATGGGGAAGTCACGACGGAAATTCGTTCGCCCAGCAGTGGCCGCATTGCAAATCTTTTTGTGGTGACGGGCGCGAACGTAGCTTCGGGTGCCGATGTGGCCACGGTGGAACCCGGCGTCGAGCAAGTGTGGGAAGCGCTGCGTGCGCTTTATATTGTCGGCCAACCGGAGGACCTGCCCGCGATCCGCGCATACCAGCGCGAGCTTTCCGAAATTCCCGATCGCATCCGCCAGCAGGCGCTGCTCACCGAACAAGCCATTCGCCAGCGCGCGGGGCACTAGCTCCGCGGCAAATATCTCCGATCAAAACGTCATCGCACCAACAACTTTTTCCACTTCGGCGATATCCACCATGACGATGGCGTCCCACGGGCAACCATCGAGGAAGCAGCCATCCGGGCCTTTGCTCACGCACTTCTTGCACCCGATGCAGAGAATTGGGTCCACGTCGATGCGGCCGAACGGCGGATTATTCGTATCCGGCACCCAGAACATGCAATCTTCCACCGGACAATACTCGACGCAGGCGGGCGATCCCGCGCAGCCGGTACAGCACTCGGTGATGACGGCGAGTTCTTTTGGTTTTTTCTTGCGCGGCGTGGTGATGCCCTTGGAGCGGGGCTCGTGCTTCAACTCGTCGGGCACCATCCCGACGGCGGGCTTCACTGCTTCACGATCGGTTGCCATAGCACTGAATTATATTCTCCATACAGTCGTATTGTAACACCCGCACTGGCGGCGGGTGCGTCGTTTTTGCGCTCCCGGAGCGCACGGTGGCCGTGATTTCCGGCACGAGGGGCAGGGGGGTGGGTATACCCCCCTGTTGCAACGGAAAGAGTCCGCAAGGCAATGAAAATAAAAGAGATGGAAGGCGCGCCGTTGGGCGACGACGGGGAGGATGAACTGGTAACAGATTGAAAGGAAAAGAGTTGTTTGGGCGCCGTTGAGCGAGAGAGTGCGGTTGGGCGCTCGGTTCGGGGCTGGAGCTTCGTAAACACGCGGAATGGTAGCATGCGGGAAACGATAACCTAAGGGTTATTCAGGGAATGGTTGAATTAGCGTGGTGAATGGCGATTCTTGGGGTTGGAGCGGGATAAGCGAAAAGTTAACAACCACACATGCAAACCCGGCGTGATGGGGCACCCAAATTCATCTTAGGACTTTGCGTCTGGGCCACCCGCCTCAGGAGACTTGTCTGTTGACACCGCCTTCGTTCTTATCGAGGGGCACCCAAATTCGTCTGAGCGCACCGCACCCGGGCCACCCGCCTTATAGGCACAGACAATCCGAAAAATCGCGGGAAGAGCTCTGAACTTCGATTATGGAATTCAGATCTAGTTGTTGAAGTAGCTTCAGACCATCCGGACCTCGGGGTATTAGGACTCTTGAAATGCCATGCTTACTTTGCCGGTCTGCCGTGATGCAGGCATAGTGCGACCAGATCCGAGACATTCGCTTCGCCCACGCACATGACCGTGTCTGCGCCCCCCCAATAGATTTTCACGGTTCCATCGGACTCCGGAACGGCACCACAGGTGAAGACCACGTTGGGGACATATCCAGTTATTTCCCAAGGATCTTCCGGTTGCAAAATCCACGAGTCGCCCACACCGATGACCTTTGCCGGGTTCTGCAGGTCATGAAGAGCCACCCCCAAACGATAGACCGATCCAGCCATAGTTTGGAAAACTCCGTGATAGATGGAAAGCCATCCCTGGTCCGTTTTGATCGGCGGGGCGCCGGGACCGATCTTCATTGCATCCCAGTGATATGGTTCAGGCTTCATGATGAGCTGAGATTGGCCCCAATAGCATAGATCCGGAGAATAGGAAATCCAGATTGACCAGGGGGCGATTT
>Ga0209118_1000244_pt1 | contig 34431 bp, 27 predicted proteins | sample BlaSpr_A8_Ref_M1_FD_187988 | JGI IMG/M metagenome (GOLD analysis project Ga0209118, IMG submission 187988) | Forest soil microbial communities from Thunder Bay, Ontario, Canada - Black Spruce, Ontario site 2_A8_Ref_M1 (SPAdes) (version 2) | ecosystem: Environmental > Terrestrial > Soil > Boreal... | reverse complement strand
GCGGGCGGCGACCGGCGGGCCGCTTCGCGCCACCTACGCCCTGTCGCCGGTCGCCGTCCTCGGACGCTTGTCCGCAGCTGCCGCCAGGGCCCTCCCTCCGCCCCCTCCGGCCATCAATCTCTCCGACCGCCCTCATCTTCAGCTTCGCCTCCGCCCCTCCGGCCATCGTGCTCTCCGGCAGCCTTTTACTCGGATGGGCTCTCAGTAGGCGACAGGTCGTCGCTGGATCGCACCACCACCTCTCCCAGCCCTTCGAGCTGGCCGCGCAGCCGGTCGGCGGGGCCGACCGCCACGATCGCCAGGTGATCGGCGTCGAGGTGCCGCCGGGCCGCCTCCTGCACGTCGGCGCGGCTCAGCGATGCGATGGCGCGCAAGTAGTGATCGTAGTAGTCGTCCGGGAGCCCGTAGACCGCGAGGTCGGCGAGCCGCCGGGCGACGTCGCCCATGCTTTGGACCGTGTAGGGGAAGACGCCGAGCATGTAGCTGCGGGTCTCCTCCATCTCCTCGCGGGTGACGGGCTCGTCGCGGATGCGGCGCAGCTCGGACAGCACCTCGCGGACGGCCGCCCCCGTCGACTCGGTGGCCACGGCCGTGCTGACCACGAAGGGGCCCGGACCGAGCCGCCCCGAGAAGCGGGTAGCCGCGCCATAGGTATAGCCGTGGCGCTCCCGCAGGTTGAGGTTGATGCGGCTGGTGAACTTGCCGCCGAGCAGAGTGTTGAGGAAGGTCAGCGTGGTGAAGTCGGGATGAGCTCGCGGCACCGAGGCATGGCCAAGCCGCAGCTCGGTCTGCGCCGCGCCGGCGCGGTCCACCACCAGGACCCGCAACCCCGGCAGCGGCGCCGGCCGGATGTCGGGCTCCTCCCACGCTCCTTCGCCGGCGGCGCTGCGACCACCGGCTTCATCGGTGCGCTCGCCCGCTCCTTCGGGAGTGGTGGGTGCGGCGACGAGCGCCGCGCCCGCCGCGGCCAGCAATTGCTCGGGGTCGAGATCGCTCACCGCGATCAAGATCGCTTCCGGCAGGCGGTAGCGCCGGCGATAGAAGCCTAGGATCTCGTCGCGGCGGAGAGACGAGAGCGAGGCTTCGGTGCCGAGCGGCGAGTGGGCGTAGACCGTGTCCTGGTAGATGGCGGCGGCGAGCTGCTCGTCCGCGACCGCGGCCGGCTGGTGCCGCCGGCGCAGCAGCTCGGTCAAACGCTGGCTTCTCAGGCGCTCCACCTCCGCTTCCGGAAAGGTAGGAGCGGTGGCCACCTCGGAGAACAGGCGCAGGCCGGCCTCGACATGGCGCGACAGGATCAGGATGCCGATGTAGCCGATGTCCCAATCGGCGCCGGTGCCGAGCTGACCGCCCAGGCGCTCGATGCCGCCGGCGATCTCCATGGCATTCCGCCCCGCGGCCCCCTCGTCGAGCAACGCGGCGGTCAGCGTGGCCAGGCCTCCGCGGCCGGCAGGGTCGTGCTGCGCGCCGGCGGCGGCCAGCAGCTCGATGCTGGTGAGCGGCACGCCGGACAGCTGCGCCGCATACGTCGAGACTCCTGACGGCAACCGGCCACGCACGAACTGAGGGAAGCGGAAGGGATGGACGTCGCCGGCGGGCGGCGGCGTCGAGCGGTCGATGGCGGTGGTTCTCATGCGGCTCACGATACCGGCGGGTCCGGGAGGGCTGGCGGCTCAGGAGAGTCCAGCAGGTCCTCCGGAGCCGGCGGGATCGAGACCATGGCCGGCGACGTCTTGGGCACGACCGTGACCACGACCTGCGCTTCCGGGCCCAGGAAGCCGGCGGCGAGCTCCTGCAGCTCCTGGGCGCCGATGCTCCGATAGCGATCGGCCTCGCTGGCGAGGCGTCCGGGATCGTCGAAGTAGGTAGTGTACTGAGAGAAGCTGTCCGCCCGGTTGGTGAGCAGCTCGAGAGCGCTCCAGTAGTCGGTGAGGACGCGGCTTCGTGCCCCGGCCAGCTCCTTCGCGGTGGGCGGCGCCGCGGCGGCGCGCGCCAGATGGTCGTGGATCACCGCCTCCACCACCGCCGGCTCGATGCCCGGCCGTACCGTGGCGATCACCATGAAGTCGCCGACCGCCTCGAACGGGTTGACGTAGGCGCTCACGTCCTGGGCGATCTGGCGCTCGTAGACGAGGTCGCGGTAGAGGCGGCTCGACTTGCCGGTGGCGAGCACGACCGCGAGCAGGTCGGCGGCGTACCAGAGCCGCTGGCCGAACGCCGGAGTGCGGCAGGCGAGATAGATCCGCGGCAGGCGGATGTCGTCCTCGATCAACGTCCGCCGCTCGGCGGCGCTCGCGGGCAGCGGCGGCGGGTTGTCGACCTGGGGAGGCAAGGGCGGCACCGGCGGCCCGGCGGGGATCTCGGCGAACCACGCGTCAATGCGTTCGAGTGCTGCGCCGGGCTCGAAGTCGCCGGCCAGGGTCAGCACCGCGTTGTTCGGCGCGTAATAGGTGCGGAAGAAGGTCCGCACCTCGTCGAGAGTCGCGGCGGCGATGTCGTCCATGTAGCCGATCACCGGCCAGTGATAGGGGTGGTCGAGCGGATACAGCAGCTCCCGCAGGCGCTCGCTGGCGAGACCGTAGGGCTGGTTCTCGATCCGCTGGCGGCGCTCGTTCATCACCACCTGCCGCTGGGTCTCGAGGTTCTCGGCGGTGATGGCCGGCAGCAGGAAGCCCATGCGGTCGGACTCGAGCCAGAGGCCGAGATCGAGCTGGTGCGCGGGCAGGGTCTCGTAGTAGTTGGTGCGGTCATACCAGGTGGAGCCGTTGGCGACGCCGCCCACCTGCTGAACGTAGCGGAAATGGTCGTTGGTGCCGACGTGCTCGCTGCCCTGGAAGAGCATGTGCTCGAACAGATGCGCGAAGCCGGTACGGCCCGGCCGCTCGTTCTTCGAGCCGACGTGATACCAGAGATTGATCGCTACCAGCGGCAGCGAGCGGTCGGGGTGCAGGACCACCCGCAGACCGTTGGGGAGCGTGTGGCGGGAGAAAGGGAGGTCCGTGATCGGGCTGGTCATCAGGAATGAGATGAACGGGTGAAACAGACCAACCGGTGCGCCGGCAGTGTATGGAGCGCTGTCCGCGGGTGTCAACTCTCTGGAGCCCCCATCCGCGCACACCGCGGAGTCTCCTCTCGCAGGGCAGGCCGCCGGAGGCCCCGGCTGGCGCGTCGCCCGCCGGCGGAGGAGGCTTGCATTACGCTGGGTTACCGCCTATGCTATGGGCCATGAGCTACCTCACCGAGCGGCAGAAGGAGATCCTCGAGTTCGTCCACGAGTACCGGCGGGAACGGGGCATCGCACCGACCCATCGCGAGATCTGCGACCGCTTCGGCTACTCCTCCTACGGCACCGTCTACAAGCATCTCAAGTTGCTGCAGGACAAGGGCTTCTTGCGCCGGGACTGGAACCAGAAGCGCGGCATCGAGCTGATCCGAGCCATCCCCGGCGGTCCCGGCGACGGTCCGCCGGGAAGCGATCACGACCTGCCGTTCTTCGGCCGCATCGCCGCCGGGCGGCCGATCGAGGCGGTGACCGGCAACGAGCGGGTCACCGTTCCCGGGCATCTCCTCTCGTCGCGCGGCGCCTCGCCGTCCGACCACTACGTGCTGCGGGTGGTCGGCGACTCGATGGTCGAAGACGGCATCCATGACGGCGATTTCGTGATCGTGCTGCGCCGCGAGGCGGCGGAGCCCGGCGAGATGGTGGTGGCGCTGGTGGGCGACGAGGCCACTCTGAAGCGCTTCTACCCGGAGGGGGCGATGGTGCGCTTGCAGCCGGCCAATCCGAACATGCAGCCGTTCCGCGTTCCCGCCCGCGACGTGCGCGTGCAAGGCGTGGTGGTCGGCCTGATGCGGAAGTTCTAGACCGCACATTTCACGCCCGTCCACCGCGCGGCGCCGCAAACGGGTCTGGATCCAAGGCGCGCGAAGGCGCCGGGTTGGGACCCGGTGCCTCCCGATAGATCCAGGCGACTGAGGCGTACTCGAAGTACGTCGAAGGAGGCCGACCGAGCGCAACGCCGGAGACAGGCCCGTTTCTGGCGCCGCGCGTCAATCGAGCTGCCGCAGGGCCGCAGCCAGCCGCGGCAGGGCCGACTCGATGTCGGCTTCGCTGGCGGCGCCGACGCTCAGGCGCAACCAGCCATCCTCGTACGGGAAGCCGAAAGCCTGGAACGGTATGACCCCGATGCCGGCGGCCTCCAGCACGTACTGGCGTATGTCCTCGTTGGTGACGATCTCGCTGCCTTGCGGCGTGCGGCGGCCGAACGGATGGAGGCGGGCAGTGAGATAGATCGCGCCCATGGGCGGGATGCTATCTGCAGGCAATCCGGCCGTCTTCATGGCCTGGAAGCCGGCGTGCAGGCGGTCGAGGCGGGACTCGATGCCACGCTTGAACGGTCCCAGGTAGGCGCTCATCGCCACCGCATCGTCCAGCAACTCGACCGTGGCCAGCTGCTCGGCGCGCGGCGCCCAGGCGCCGACGTGCCCGAGCACGGCGGACATGCGGCCGATGATGTCGGCAGGACCGACCGCCCAACCCACACGCAGACCGGTGGCGGCGAAGCACTTGCTGATGCCGTCGATGAGCACGGTGTAGCGCGCCAGCTCCGGCACCAGGGCCGGCGGGGTCAGGTGGACGGTGTCCCCGAAGCAGAGCTGCCAGTAGATCTGGTCGTACATCAAGTAGAGCGGGCGCTCGCCGCGGCGCTCGCGCATCTCGTTCTCACCGGCGACGGCGGTGCAGATCTCGTCGAGCGCCGCGGCGGTGAACGCGGTGCCCGTCGGGTTGAGCGGCGAGTTCAGACAGAGCAGGCGGGCGCCGGCGAGATGCTCGCGCAACGCCGCGGCGGTGGGCAGGAAGCGCTCGCCCGGAGTGCATTCGACCGGCACTCCGCAGCCCTGCACCAGGTGCACGTAATGGTTGTTGTTCCAGCTCGGGACCGGATAGACGACGCGGTCTCCTGGATCGCAAAGGGTACGGAACAGGCAGTAGATCGCCGGCCTCGCGCCGCCGGCGATCAGCACCGACTCGAGCGGGTACTGCAGGCCGAGGTCGCGCGCGTAGAAGCGCTGCACCGCCTGCCGCAACGCGGGCATGCCGGTCGCGGGCGGATAGTTCGTCTCGCCGTGTTCGAGGGCGCTGGCGATGGCGCCGCGCAGGCGCTCGGGGATGGGGAACTGCCGGGGATCGAAGTCACCCACCGTCAGGTCGCAGATCGAGCGGCCGGTCGCCCGCAAGGCGCGCATCTGGGAGGCGATCTTGAGGATCTCCGAGCCGACCAGGCTGGCGGCATTGCCCGACACCCGGCCGCGTGGATGCGGCCCCGCATCGCGGGCCAGCGCCGTCAGGTCGGCGATCGCGCTTTCCACTCGTTCGATCTCGGCCATGGAGGAACTATGCCACAAAGCGGCGGGCTCGGAGCCCCCCTCCCTACCTTCTCCTACCTGCGGCGGTTTGTCTCTCCGGCGCCTATCCCACCGGCAGCTCGAGCTGCGCCGCGGCGGCCGCCGGAGAGGCTCCCTGGCCGCCTTCGAGGTCGAGCAGAAAGCGCTTGAGATCGAGGCCGCCGCTGTAGCCAGTGAGCGAGCCGTCGGAACCGATGACGCGGTGACAGGGGATGACGATGGCGATGGGGTTGCGGCCATTGGCTCGGCCGACGGCGCGGCATGCCGCGGGATGGCCGATCGCCTGAGCGATCTCCGCATACGAGCGGGTCTCGCCATAGGGAATGGCGCCGAGAGCCTGCCAGACGCGGCGCTCGAACTCGGTGCCGGCCGGCGCGAGCGGCAGCGCGAAGGCGCGGCGAGCGCCGGCGAAGTACTCGGCAAGCTGCCGCCGCACCTCGGGCAGGGGCGGACGGTCGGGGCGGAACCGCTCGCCGTCCGGCATGGCCGACCGGGCCGCGGCGGCAAGGTCGAACGAACGGAAGAGGTTCAGCTCCACCAGCGAGCCGCCAGCTGCTTTGGCGACGATGGCAAGGCCGGCAGGGGCGCCGGCGCTGCCCGCGGTGCTGGCAACGTCGGAGCTGCGGGCTGGAAGCTGGATCAGGTCGCAGTCGAGGTAGGCGGCGCTCATTGCGCGGAGTCTATAGGAGGCCGATCCCGTCGGCGCTGCCTGCCGGCTTGGCGCTGAGGATCGGCTGAATCGTTGCGGATCGCCGGCCGTCGTCCGTGGGCCTGATTAGGCCGGGCGCGCGGCAGTCTTGTAGAATGCTCCCCTCGACTCTCTGGCCATGGAACTCGACATCCTGCTCAAGCTGATGACCGACAGGGGGGCTTCCGATCTTCATCTGAAGCCCACCCGCCCGCCGCTGCTGCGCATCGCCGGCAAGCTGATTCCGATCGACGTGCCGCCGATCACGCCTGACGTGCTGTCGGAGATGCTGATCGGCATCCTCAGCACGCCCCAGCGTGGCCGGCTCGAGGAGAAGCTGGCGGTCGACGTCGGCTACGGCGTCAAAGGCTTGGCGCGCTTCCGCGGCAACATCTACGTGCAGCGCGGCAACCTCGCCGCCTGCTTCCGCCGGGTGCCGTTCCAGATCAAGAGCCTGGAAGACCTCGAGCTGCCGCCGGTCCTCGACGAGTTCTGCGATCTGCCGATGGGCCTGGTGCTGATCACCGGTCCGACCGGCAGCGGCAAGTCGACCTCCCTGGCGGCGATGGTGCGGCGCATCGCCACCACCCGGCCGGTGCACATCATCACCATCGAAGACCCGATGGAGTTCTTGTTCACCGACGACATGGCCTCGGTGTCGCAGCGCGAGATCGGCACCGACACCATGGCCTTCTCCGAAGCGCTGCGCAACGCCATGCGCCAGGACCCGGACGTGATCATGGTAGGCGAGATGCGCGACCGCGAGACCGTCGCGACGGTCATGACCGCCGCCGAGACCGGTCACCTGGTGTTCTCGACGCTGCACACCAACAGCGCGCCGCAGACCGTCGACCGCATCATCGATACCTTCCCCGCCGACCAGCAGGCGCAGATCCGCACCCAGCTGGCGCAGGTGCTCAAGGCGGTGGTCTCGATGAAGCTGGTGCAGCGCCAGGACGGCAAGGGTCTGGTGGCCGCGCTCGAGATCATGCGGGCATCGCCGAAGATCTCCAAGATGATCGAGGACGGCGAGACCGCCGGGCTGCACGACGAGCTCGAATCGTCGGTGGGCTATTACCGTATGCAGTCGCTCAACCAGAGCCTGCTGGCGCTCCTGGTCCATGGCACGATCAGCTATGCCGAGGCGATGCGGCAGGCGTCGGACCCCGAAGACCTCTCGCTCAAGCTGCGCAAGATGTTCCCGATGATCGAGGAACGAGGAGGCGACATGAGCCCGGTGACGTCGGATTTCTCCCAGATCGTCGAGCTCCAGCAGTTCAAGCGGCTCTACGAGGAACAGGAGGAGAAGAACAAGCTCCGCCTGGCCGAGAAGGACGAGGAGATCGAGCACCTGCAGGGCTTGATCCGCTCGCGCGATCAGCAGATCGAGGAGTTCCAGGCGCGGCTTCAGGAGATGGCCCAGGACCGTGAGCGCCTGCGCGGCGACTACAACCGCTTGCGCCAGGAAGCGCAAGAGAAGATCGACAAGCTGATGGAACGGATCAAAGAGCTCAACCAGCGCCTCATGGGCGCGCCCGCGAGCGGCACGCGCTGACCCCTTGCCGGCCGCCCTGCAGGCTCCCCGAGCCCACGAGATGAGCCGGCGCCTCACATTCCGGGTGCAGCCCCTGCTGCCGCGCGCATGGGTTGCCGCCGCAGCGGCCGCCGTCCTGCTCGCCGCGGTCGGGGCCAGCGGCGCCGCGGCTGCTCCGGTCGCGATCTGGAGGCCGATCGGTCCGCAGGGCGGCACCGTCCAATCGCTGGCCTTCGCTCCGAGCCAGTCCGGGACCGTCTATGCCGGATTTCTCGACTACGGCGTGTGGAAGAGCACGACGGCCGGCAGGACCTGGGGCCAGGCCGCGAAGGGGCTGCCGGCCGGCCCGATCGCCAGCCTCGCCGTCAGTCCAGGCGACGCCGGGACCGCTTACGCGGGGACGCAGTCCGGACTCTTCAAGACCAGCGATGGTGGCGCCACCTGGACGCCGCGGGGTCCCGCGCAAGCGGTGCTTGCCCTGGCCGCCGCGCCCTCGGACCCGCGCTTTCTCTATGAGGCCGTGAGCACCTCGCAAGAGAGCAGCGCGCTCTATCACAGCGGCGACGGCGGCGAGACCTGGCAGCGGGCGGCCGATGGCGTGCCTTCGCGCTTCACGGTGGGCGCTCTGGCTGCGGATCCCCACCGCGCCGGCGTGGCAGTCGCCGCGGGAATCGGCTTCGTCCCCGGCACCAACGCTCCGATTTCCATCGTGCTCGCCACCCGCGACGGCGGCGCGACCTGGTCGACCCTCACCGCCAACGCCGCCTTCTTCGGCGTCAACGAGCTGGTGAGCGATCCGCTATCGCCCGGTACTCTCTACGCCGGCAACTTCTATGGCATCTATCGCAGCGACGACGGCGGCGCGAGCTGGCGCCCGCTCCTCGCCGACCCCCGCGGGATCCAGGTCAACGCGCTGGTGCTCGATGCCGCCAGCCCAGGCACCCTCTACGCGGCGGCGGGAAGCTTCTCTCCGGCGGTGATGCGCAGCACGGACGGCGGCGCCAGCTGGACGCAGATCGCCTCCTTCTCGACCCAGGTCAACGCCCTGGCGGTCGATCCGCAGGTTCCCTCGATCCTGCTTGCCGGCGTCGAGCTGCATGGGGTCTTGCGCAGCAAGGACCACGGCCTCAGCTGGCGGCCCGCACGGAGCGGCTTCGATGCCGTCGCGGTCAGCGCCGTCGTGGCGAGCCCGGCGAGCCCGGTGAACCTGCCAAATCCCCCCACGCTCTTCTGCGCGCCGCTGGCAAGCGAAGGCTTCTTTCAGCAGCCGCTCGGCATCGCCAGGAGCGCCGACGACGGTGGGAGCTGGACGTACCTTCCGGGTCCCGCGGCGCCGGGTGGAGGTCCGCTTGGGAAGTCAGTGGGGCTGATCTTCGAGCTGCAGTTCGCTCCCAACGATCCCGAAGCACTCCTCGCCTCGACCGACAGCGGCCTCTGGGCGTCCCGCGATGGCGGCGCGTCCTGGCAGGCCAATACGAGCCTGCCAATGAACGAGCTGTTGCAGCTCGGGTTCTGCCGGGCCGATCCGCGCATCGCGCTGGCGGCTGGCTGGGACGCCAGCGAACCCAGCATCAGCCGGGCCGCGGTGAGCGTCGACGGGGCAGCGACCTGGACCGAGCTGACGAACGTTCCCAGCGAGGGGGTGTTCCAGGCAGGATGGACCGCCGCGGCCGTGCTCGGCCGGCGCTGCCAGCTCTGGCTCGTCGGAGGCTATCCTTCCCTGAGCGGCCCCCCGTTCTCGGTCCTCTACCGGAGCCGCGACGGAGGCTCCACCTGGCAGACCGTGGGCCAGGGCCTGCCGGTCGCCACGAGTTCCGGGATGGGCATCCTGCGGCGCTTGATTCCCGATCCGTTGCGCCCGCGCGGCGTCTACGCCGTGTTGACCGGAACGCCTGGATTGTTCGTGAGCGACGACGCGGGCCTCAGCTGGCGGCAGGCAGGCGCTGACCTCGCCGCCATGGGAATCATCGTCTCCGACCTGGTCGTCGATCCCGCCGGCGGCACCCTCTATGCCGCCACCGATCACGGCGTCTTCGCCTCCGCCAATCGCGGAGCCTCGTGGGCGCAGCTCGGAACGGGCCTCACCAACCCGCAGGTCCTGAGGATCGCGCTCGCCGGAAGCGGCCCCAAGACCCTGATCGCCGCCACCAATGGCAGCGGCCTCTTCGAGCTCTCCCTGGCTGCCCTGGCCAGCCCGGCACTGCCTTAGCCGGGGGGGGAAAGGGGGCGTTCCGGTGGGGCGGATCCTTCAGTTCCCATCGCCGTCGGGGGGAACGCGCCAGCCGCTCAGGAAGCGTTCGGCGTCGGCCCGGGTCCGCACCGCGCCGGCGACTTGCGCCGCGGTGACCGCGGCGAGGGCGGCGCCCACGCGGGGACCGGCGGCGATGCCGAGCAGGCGCTGCACGTCGCCGCCGGTGAGCAGCCGCGGCGGATCGATCAGCTCCGGTCCCTCGCGGCGCGCCAGCTCGCAGAGGGCGGCGGCGGCGCGCCGCCAGCGCTCACGAGCCGCACCGCCGGCCGCCGCGGCGGCGCCGCCGCGGGAGCAGGCGGCGGTGAGCCATCTCCAGCCGTGGCGGTGCAGGAAACGGCGCCGTCCGAGATCCGTTTCGGGCAGCTCCGCCGGCTCTTCCAGGAGCAGCGCGACCTCGGCCATCCGGCGCGCCGAGACATAGCCCTCCTCCTGCATGCGGCTTGCGGCCGTCCGCGCGGTGGCGCCGGGAAGTTGCCGGAAGGTCGCGACGAAGCGGGCGGCGGCGAGGTCGATGGCCGGCCGCGCAGCGGCAGCGGCAGCGGCGGCGCGGGGGTAGAACGAACCGGCGGCGACCCCCATCAGGCGCTCGAGCTCGCCGGCGCAGACGGGGAGGGCTGCCAGCTCGGCGGCGGCGCTTGCGGCGGCGGCGGTCCCTTCCTGGCCACCGGGATTGCCGGGGGTTCCGAGCCAGAGTCCGGGGTAAAGGTCGAGGGCCGCCAGCGCGAGCAGGCCGGTGGCCGCCGGGCTCGAGGGAACAGCACGATCGGCATCGCCGCCAACTGCGGCAGGAGCGGAGGCATGAACCCCACCTCCCGCATCCCCCGAGCGCTCGGAGGGAAGGTGCGAGAGCAACAGCCAGAGCTCCTCGCGAATACGCTCGGCGGCAACCTCGGGAAGCCGGGGCGCGGCGCGGCGCGCCAGCTCGAAGGTCGCGGGCTCGACGCTGAAGCCGGGCAGGCGCGCGAGCAGGCGAACCAATCGCAGCACCCGCAGTGGATCGCCCTCGAAGCTCTGCGCGGTGGTCGCCCGCAGCACCCGCCGCTCGAGGTCGGCCAGGCCGCCGAACGGATCGACGACCGCGCCGCCGCGCGGCGCGAGCGCGAAGGAGTTGACGGTGAAGTCGCGGCGCGCGAGGTCGTCGTGGAGAGGCAGGGACTGACGGTCCCAGAGATCGAGGATGCGGTGACCGGAGAGGACCCCATCGTCCGCGCCGCCCGAGTCGCCGCCGGCGCCGATGACCAGGCGGTAGGCCGCGAAATCCTTGCCGCCGAGCTTGACCAGGCGTGCCGGCAAGCGGGTGGCCAGCTCGCCGGCGATCTCGCCGCCCCGCCCGGCGACCACCGCATCCAGGTCGTAGGTGGCGAGGCCGAGCACGCGATCGCGCAGCACCCCGCCGACCAGGTGGCACTCGGTGGCGCCACACGCCGCCAGCAACGCCAGCACGAGAGGATCACGGCACAGCTCTGCGAACGCCGGTACACTTGCGGCTCCGGCGCCGACAGTGGCGGTGATCGAGGGGGCCCCGGACATGGCAGCGATTGTAGCCCCGGGCTGGCACCCTACCCCCAGGCTCATTCCGGGGGCGCGCCTCGATGGCCGCGGCGCGGCGAGACTTGCCGGATTGCCTTCAGCGCTGATCAACGCTAAACTTTCACTTCAAAACCATGGCCCTAACTACCGAAGAAGTAAGGAAGATCGCTTCTCTGGCACGGCTCCGGTTCAGCCCCGACGAGGAGGCGGCCATCGCCGGTCAGCTGGGCAAGATCGTCGACTACATCGATCAGCTGCAGCGCTTCGAGGCCGGTCCGGCAGGAGCGGCCGCGACCGGGGCCGCCGCGCTGCCTCCCCTGTCTCCGGTACCTCCGGCGCCGCCGATCGCGCCGCGCGCCGCCCCTGAGGCGGACGACCTGGCGCTTCCCTGCCTGCCGCGCGAGACCTTCCTGGCCAACGCGCCGGCGGCTCTCGACGGCTTCCTGCTGGTGCCCGAGGTCAAGGCGGGGCATGTCCCCGTGGCGAAGCCGGGAGTGGACGATGAGCCGCCATCCTGACCTCTGGGGACTGCCTGCCGAGGAGCTGGCGCGCCGCGTCCGCGGCCGCGAGGTGTCGGCCGCCGAAGCGCTCGAGTCGGCGCTCGAGCGCACCGCCCGCGTGGAGCCGCTGATTCATGCCTACCTGGAACTCTTCGAAGAGGCGGCGCGCGCGCGCGCCCGGGACATCGACCGCCGGGTGGCGGCGGGCGAAGACCCAGGCCCGCTTGCCGGCGTACCGGTGGCGCTCAAGGACAATCTCAACCTTGCGGGGCACCGCCTCACCTGTGCGTCGCGCATCCTGGAAGGCTACGTGGCGCCGTACACCGCCACCGCCGTGCAGAGCCTGCTCGACGCCGGCGCGGTGATCGTCGGCCGCGCCAACATGGACGAGTTCGCCATGGGCTCCTCCTGCGAGAACTCGGCCTATCAGAAGACCCGCAATCCGTGGGACGTCGGCACGGTGCCCGGCGGTTCGAGCGGCGGCCCGGCCGCGGCGGTCGCCGCCGGCAGCGCCGCGCTGGGCTTCGGCTCCGACACCGGCGGCTCGGTGCGGCAGCCGGCGGCCCTCTGCGGCGTGGTTGGCGTCAAGCCGACCTACGGCCGCGTGTCGCGCTACGGCCTGGTCGCGTTCGCCTCGTCGACCGATCAGATCGGGCCGATCGCGCGCGGCGTGCGCGATGCAGCCCTGGCCACCCAGGTCATCGCCGGCCCCGACGCCAGGGATTCGACCTGTGTCGAGCGGCCGGTCGGCGACCTCCTCGCCACGATCGAGGACGGCATCGCCGGGATGCGCGTCGGCGTGGTCCGAGAGATCGCGATGGCCCTTTCCTCTCCGGCGGCTCCGGTGGCCACGGCGGCCGCGACGTCACCGACGGAGCTCGGCGCGGCTGCCGAGCTGGACCCTGCGGGCGAGGTGGCGGCCAGCTTTCGCGCCGCGCTCGCCGCCTTGGAGCAGGCCGGCGCCGAGCTGGTGCCGGTCTCGATTCCCAGCCTCGAGGCTGCCATCGCCGTCTACTACGTGATCGCCACCTCGGAAGCCAGCGCCAACCTGGCGCGCTTCGACGGCGTGCGCTATGGCCGCCGCTCGCCGGGCGCCGCAAGCCTCGCCGAGGTGTACTGGGACAGCCGCAGCGAAGGCTTCGGCGCCGAGGTCAAGCGGCGCATCATGCTGGGCACCTTCGCCCTGTCGTCGGGCTACTACGAGGCCTACTACGGCAAGGCCTGCGCGGTGCTGGCACAGATGCGCGACGAGTTCACGGCGGCGCTCGGGCGCGCCGACGTGGTGGTGACACCGACCACCCCGAGCGCCGCGTTCCGGCTCGGCGAGAAGCTCGCCGACCCCCTGGCCATGTACCTGTCCGACACCTTTACCACGCCGGCCAGCCTGGTGGGGCTGCCGGCGGTCGCGGTCCCCTCCGGCTTCGACGGCCAGGGCCTGCCGCTATCGCTGCAGATCATGGGGCGGCCTTTCGAGGAGGCTACCGTCTTCCGCGCCGCACGCGCCTTCGAGCGGCAGATCGGCTGGCAGGTGGCGCCGCGCTTTCGCGGCGCGGAGGTGGGAGCGGCCTGATGTCCGGACGCGGACGGGTGTTCGCGGTCTGGATGGCCGCGGCCCTCGCCGCCGCGCCACACCAGGCGGCGATGGCGCCCGCCGCCGCCCACCTGAGGTCAGCGGCGGCTGCAGCCTCCGTCCCTCAGGCCGGAGTCGCCGGCATCGCCGCATCCACCGCTCGTGCGCCCGAATCCGACGTCCCCGCGCCCATCGCGCCGGCGGCCGGCGGAGAAGCCTCCCCGGCGAAGGTCCCGCCGCCGATCCCGGCCAAGGGTTTGCGGCTGCGGCTCGAGGAGGGGATTGAGGCCACGGCGAGCGGCGACGGGCAGATCGCGGTCGAAGCCCTGCCACGCCGCGGCGAAGGGCTTGCCGGCTTCGCGCAGCGCCTCTGCGGCGACACGCGGCTGGCGCCGCAGCTGCTCGAGTCCAACCGCCTGCCCCCCGGCAGCCATCTCAAGACCGGCCGCCGCTACCGCGTGCCGTTCGAGATCCTGGCTGCCTCGTGGCAGCTGGCGGCGGCGCGAGCGCTGTTTCCCGAGGACCGGGGGGACGCCACTGGCTGGCGCCATCAGGTGCGGGGGTGCGGGCCGCTGCGGCGCGAGAACCTGTGGCAGCTCTCCGAGTGGTTCACCGGCAAGGGCGAGAACTTCCGCGCCATCCGCGAGTACAACAGCCTCCGCGACGAGGACGTGCCGCGCGGCGCGGTGCTGACCATCCCCTCGGAGCTGCTGCGGCCGGCCTTCGGCGCCGCGCTGCCAGTACCGCAGCGGCCCTACGTCCTGGCGTACGGCAAGGACCAGGACGGGGAGTACGCGATCTACCGGCTGCGCCCGGGCGAGGCGCTCTACTCGGGCGTGGTGGTGCGCTTCACCGGCCGCATCTACGCCGCCGACGTCAACACCCTGGCCGCCGACATCGCCCACCGCAGCGGCATCGGCGACGTCACCGGCATCCCGGTCGGGTTCAAGGTGAAGATCCCGCTCGAGCTGCTGCTGCCCGAGTACCTGCCGGAGGGCGATCCGCGGCGCAAGGAGTACGAGGCCGGGCTGCGCGCCAGCTCCCATTTCAGCAACCAGGTCCAGGCCAAGGGACTCGAAGGCATCACCGTGATCCTCGACGCCGGTCACGGCGGCCACGACTCGGGCGCGACGTTTGGCGGCATCTGGGAGAGCGTCTACGTGTATGACATCGCGGTGCGGCTCAAGCGCCTGCTCGAATCGCGCACGGCAGCCAGCGTCGAGCTGACCACCCGCGACGGCGGCGGCTTTCGCACGCCCGAGTCGGACGTGCTGCCGGTATCGCGCGGTCACGCCGTGCTCACCAATCCGCCTTACCCGATCGAGGACCCGGTGGTGGGAGTGAATCTGCGTTGGTACCTCGCCAACAGCTTCTTCCGGCGCGCGCTCTCGGCCGACAACGATCCGCAGAAGGTGGTCTTCCTGTCGATCCATGCCGACTCGCTGCACCCATCGCTGCGCGGCGCCATGGCCTACATCCCGGCCTCCCGGATGAGTGACGAGAGCTACGGCAAGAGCGGTCCGATCTACGAGGTGCGCCAGGAGTTCCGCGAGAGCCCGCGGGTCGAGTTCCCATGGAGCCAGCGGGTGCGGAGCGAAGGTCTGTCGCGCCAGCTGGCCAAGCAAGTGATCGGCGCCTTCGAGGAGCTGGAGCTGCCGGTCCATCCCTTCACGCCGGTGCGCGACCACATCATCCGCAATCGCAGCGAGTGGGTGCCGGCGGTGCTGCGTTACAACTCGGTCCCGTCGAAGATGCTCCTCGAGGTCTGCAACCTCAATAACGACCTCGACCGCAAGCTGCTGCAGACCCGTGGCTACCGCCAGCACGTCGCCGAGGCCGTGCTGAAGGGGTTGGTCGCCTACTACGGCCAAAGCGCATCGGTGCCCTCCCGTGTAGCGGCTCGGAGCGGCGAAGCTCTCCACCGCGACGTGGGCCCCTATCGGTAAGGGGACGGGTGGTGGTGGCCGGACGGGGGCCCAAGTCGCGGTGGAGAGCTTCGCCGCTCCGAGCCGCTACCCTCCCTCCGGTCTACCAGGTGTTTCCAAGAGGTGTCTCCAAACGCAGCGGGGAACTTTCCTTGGTCTGGCGGGTCTAAGATGGTTGGAGGGCTGGCGTGGGAGGAACCTTGAAGGCAGCCTTGATCGTCGCCGGGGTTGGCTTGCATGACCTGGACCTGGAGCTGGCCCAGCGGCACAGCCGCGGCGACTTGCGGGCTTTCGACGAGGTCTACTCCCGGTATGCGGCGATGGTCTTCAACCTGGCGCTGCGGCTGTCAGGGGATGGCGACGAGGCTGCCGACTTGACCCAGGAGATCTTCTTGCGGGTCTTTCGTCACCTCGACAGCTTCAGCGGGCGCTCGGCGCTCAAGACCTGGATCTTCCGCGTCGCCTTGAACCATTGCCGCGAGCGCTTGTCGCGCTTCCGCCCGCTCACCCTGCCAATCGGCGATGAGTCGGATGGGGCCGGGGTTGCCAGCGGGGCGCACCTTGCCGACCCGCGCCGCGGCCCCGAGGAGCTGGCGGTCGCCGCCGATCTCGGCCGCCAGGTGGCGCACGCCCTGGCCCTGCTGCCGGCGCCATTCCGCGAAGCGGTGGTGCTGCGCGACCTGCAGGGGCTTTCCTACCAGGAGATCGCCGCCGTCCTGGGCGTGCGGGTTGGCACCGTGCGCTCGCGGATCGCGCGCGGCAGGGAGCAGCTGCGGCACCTGCTCGACCGCCGGGGCGCTCTCATCGGGGCGCCGAGGCTGGAGACCGTGGACACCGAAGAAACCGAGGAGACTTGAGCGCATGAGCGGCCACATCTCGTCCGAATCCCTGTCGGCCTACCTGGATGGCGAAACCGGGCAGGCGGAGGAGCAGCGGCTCGCGGCGCATCTCGCCGCCTGCGCGCACTGCCGCCGCCGCCTCGCGGCAGCGCGCCAGCTGGTCGGCGGACTGCGGCGCCTGGCGCAAGAGGCGCCGCCGCCGGAGCTCGCGACGCTGATCCGCAGCCGCGTCGCCGCCGAGGCGGGCGGGATCGCCGGCACGGCCGGAGCCACGGGCCAGCTCCAATCATCGCAATCATCATTGCGCTCGTTGCGCTCGTTGAGGTGGCTGCGCTCCCTGCGGTCGTGGACGTGGTGGCAGGGCCTGCCGCCGCTGCGCGGCTCCTTCGGCGCCGCCCGTCCCCTGGTCACCGCGGGGCTGGCGCTGCTGGTCGCCGCTCTGCTGCTGCAGAACGGCGAGAACGGCGGTTCAGGGCTGGCCTCCCTGGTCCCCAAGCTGCCGCATGCAGGGCCCGAGTTCCTGGTCAGCGAGGCGTTCGGCGAGGCGCCGGCGGTGATGCCGCAAACCACCAGCGAGGTGGCGGGGCGGGTGTTCGTGTGGAGCGACGACGTCTGGGTGCAGCGCGGCGTCGACGCCAGCCCCGCCGGCCAGCCGCGCACGGTGCCGGCGCGCAGCGCCGCCGGCCGCGAGTTGCTGGCCAAGTTCTCCGACCTCGGCGTGTTGCTGGCCGACGGCTCGCGGGTCGTCCTGCGCTACAACTACGAGACCGTGGAGCTCTGGAACGGCTCTTAGAAAAACTTCCCCGCCTGACTCTGCCGTGCGGCGAGCGAGGCCGCTAGACTAGAGCTCCGCCGTCCGGCGGGCCTGCTCAGCGGTAGGGCGTGATGGCACGCAAGGTCCAGACCTCGCCGCCGAGATCGAGCTCGGTGCCGACCGGCTTGTCGAGCAGGTGCTTGCCGAGGTCCGATTCGTAGGACAGCACGTCGTCTTCGGGGCGGCTCTCCCACGGCCCCAAGACGGTGATGACGCGCTCCCGGCCGCCCGGCCCGACCAGGTGGGCGCGGGTGCCGATGCGCACGCCGGAAAGATCTACATTGCCAGGTTCGATGGGCCGCACTCGCGCCAGCTCGGCGTTGAGCGCCGAGGCGCGCGAGTTGAGGAGCTCGTGACGCTGGCGGGCGGCTTTGTACTCGAAGTTCTCCCGCAGGTCGCCCATGGAGCGCGCCTCCGCGATGGCCTTGCGGTTGGCGGGAATGTCGACGGTCATGATCTGGTGCAGCTCGGCGTGCTTGGCCGCGATCGATTCGGGCGTCGCGTAGAGCGGCACCGCGACGTCGCGCCGCAGCGACTGGAAGCGCAGCTCGAGCGCGGCGACCAGCTGGTCGCGCTGATAGGGCTCGAGGGCGGCGGCCCGCCGCACCGCGTCCTCGGCCTGCGGCGCCTGGTCCGCGGTCAGGTGGGTGAGGACGCGCGGCACCGTCGAGCCCGATTCGGCCAGCGCCAGCAGCCGCTGCCGGTAGGGCGCGAATTCGTCGCGGTTGAGACTGCCCAGGATCTGCTGCAGCAGCCGCAGCGGGTTGCGGGACCGCATCTCCTCGTCGACCGCGGAGCGCTCCGCCAGCCAGGCGAAGGCCGCGGGCTGGCGGTGCGGTTGCGCCAGCAGGCCGTCGACGAAACGCTCGAGCTCGCGCGGCCCGCCGACCGCGAGGCCGGCGGCCAGCGTGTCGAGGGCGCGGGCATCGGTCTCCCGCGTCATGGCGTCGCGATAGATCGCCGGCCAGTCGGCGCGCTGTTCGCGCACCATCAGGTAGGCCCGCTCGCGCAGCAGCCGCTCCTCGATGCCGTCGAACAGCCTGCCCAGGCCGCTGATGTCGCGGCCGGCGAGCAGCGCCTCGGGTGACCAGGCAGAGCTCGGCCCGTGCGGCGAGGTCGCCGGCACGCCGCCGCTGCGCTCGAGCCCGAACCAGATCTCCCAGGCCATCCCCGGGTCGCCCTCCACGGCGGCCGCCGCGGCGATCTCCGCCAGATCGGCCGCCATGCGGTCGCGCAGCTTCGGGTCGCGCGCCCCCTCGCGCCGCAGCAGCTCGAGCTTGCGCCGCGGCTCGGCGCGGTCGAAGGCGCGCCAGACGCTGTCTTGCGCGTCGCCGGAGCTGTCGGCCCAGGTATAGGTCTGGCGGGCGCCGCTGCCGCTGGCCAGCAGCTGCGGGTGTTTGCGCGCCGCGCCCCACCAGGAGGTCCACTGCGTCTCGCCGACGATCCCCGACAGCACGTCGCGGATCTCGCCGGCGGTGAGCGGCCGGTCGAAGCTCTGCAACGTGATGCGCAGCAGCTCCGGCGGGGTAGCCGCCTTCAGCCCCGCCGGGTCCTCGAGCTTGCGCCGCAGCACGTGCGGCGGCGCCAGCGGCCGCAGCAGCTTGGCGGCGGCCTTGAAGCCCACCATCAGGCCGCGATGGCGCTCGAAATCGACCTTGAAGCTCTCGAGGCCCAGGTTGGCGTCGACCACCCGGCCGACGCCCTTGCCTTCCATCGCCACCACGGTGCCGACGTCGAAGGCGAGCAGGCTCTCGAGGCGCTCGACTTTCTCCCAGGTCTTGGGCAGGTCGTGGGTGGCGCGGTGCAGCCCGGCGGCCTCGGCGAGCCCTTTGAAGGTCGAGCGGTCGCCGTACAGCTTGGTCAGCGTCGAGACGATCGCCGGATGGACCTTGTCGGCAGGCAGCAGCAGGGTGCCGGCGCGGCGCAGCAGCTCGAGGCGCGCCGCCCAGCGTCCCTCGCGCAGCTGCTCGTCGAGCATCTCGAGCAGCACCCGCGCCCGCTTCTCCTCGCCATTGCCGGCCAGCGCGCGCGCCACGCCGACGAAATAGTCGAGATCGCCCGGCTCCTCCTCGAGGCGTGCGAGCCACTCGTTCTCGACGCTGTCGAAGTCGCCTTTTGCCAGGAGGCCCTGGGTGGTGCGGGAGATTGCCATGCGGAAGAGGAAGATACCAGAAGATGGGAGACTGTAAGCTACTCGCCGATGTCCGACGAGAGCTGGGAGGAGCGCTCGGTGGACGAGCGGCCGGCAATGACGGGAGCCCCGGCGAGCAGCGAGGGCCGCGACAGGCGCCAGGCGGAGCCGCCGCCCGGCGACCTGCCGGAGGCTCCGCCGCCGGTTCTCGAGCTCGAGCGGCGCCTCCGCGAGGCCGGCCCGGAGGAGTTGCTGGCGCTGGTGCGCGAGCGGGCAACGGAACTGTCGCCGGCGGCGGTCCGGCAGGCGCTGCGCAATCCTTACGTCACCGCCGAGGTGATCGGGGAGATCGCCACCCAGGAGCGGCTGCTGGCTTTCTACGAGGTGAGGCGCGACCTGGCGCGCTGCCCCGCGACGCCGGAAATGCTGGGACATCGCATGGTCGCCGGGTTGTACTGGGCGGACCTGATGGCGATCGGCCTCGACACCCGCCTGCACCCCCGCCTGCGGCGCGCCGCCGATCAGCACCTGCTGGCGCGGCTGCCGGGCCTGTCGGTGGGCGAGAAGATCTCGCTCGCCCGGCGCGCCGCCCCCGCCATCCTCGGCCACCTGCGCCACGACCCGACGCCGCGAGTGATCGCCGCCCTGCTCGACAACCCGCGCCTCACCGAGGGCAGCCTGGTCCCCCTGGCGCACGGCGAGTCGACCCCCGCGCCGGTGCTGGAGCTGATCGCCGGCGACCGGCGATGGGGATCCCGCTACCCCCTGCGCCTGGCGCTGGCCCGCAACCCGGCAACGCCCCTGGCAGCCGCCCTGCGCCTGCTGCCGGCCCTCCACAAGCCCGACCTGAGAGCGGTAGCCGGAGACCCCCGTCTACCAGAGCCCCTCCGTCGCCGAGCCCGCCTACTGCTGGGAGACCTGAGGGGGGAGGGGACGTGAAGGCCGTGGCGGACCTCCTCTCGGCCGCCAAGGCCGTGCGGGTCGCCGAAGAGATCCAAAGGCGAATGGCAAGAGACAGGCCCGTAGGCTGCGTTTCACCGTCCCGCCAATCTCGAGCGGGTCGCCGAAGAGACCCACAGCTGTAGTGGGAGGAGGCAGGTCCCCGGGCGGCGGATGTCCTCCCGGCCGCCGTTTGGGCGAGCCACCGCAGTCCACCACCCTCGCACCCACCCCGCTCGCCCAACCGGAGGCTGGGAGGACATCCGCCGCCCCCCAAGGGGCCTGCCGGAGGGTGATTCCCCGGAAGTATTTGACGAGGGCGGAAGGGCCGCGTAAAGTTAGACGCGCTCGTGCTGAGCGCCGCGCCAAGCGCCGTGCCGAGAAGACATCGATTGCCTCCCCACCAGATCCACCTCGACGGCAAGCCCGAGGTCGCAACTCGCCTGGCCGCTGGAGGTGTCAGCGGCGCTTCCTCGGGCTCAGGGAGCTCGGGCGGCTCCGCCGGATCTGACCGCGCCACCGGCTCCGGCACGACACTGGCTCACGGCAGCCCGGGCGGTCCGGCAGGTCCGGGCGGTCCGGCAGGTCCGGGCGGTCCGGCAGGTCCGGGCGGTCCGGCAGGTCCGGGCGGTCCGAAACGCACGGTGCTGCGACCGCCACCCTGGGACAAGGGCGCCGAGGCCGACTCCGGCTCCTCGTTCGGCACCTGGCTTCGCCGCCAGCGCGAGGCGCGCGAGGTCAGCCTGCGCGAAGTCGCCGACCGCACCAAGATCAGCATGCGCTACCTCCAGGCGATGGAAGACGACCGCTTCGAGGTGCTGCCGGCGCCGGTCTTCGCCAAAGGCTTCCTGCGCGAGTATGCCCGCTACGTTGGCCTGTCTCCCGACGACGTCGTCAACCACTACCTCTCCGTCCAGCAACCCCAGGCCAACGCCGAGGGCGTCATCAGCCGCCGTGACCGCCGCACCCTCGCCTCCTGGCCGCACTGGCTGACCCTGGCCATCGCCATCGCCCTGCTGCTGGGGCTGGCGGCGTTGCTCGCCCTGCTCTCGGACCGCTGGCGCCAGCATCGCGCCGGCGCCGCCGAAGCGCGGCCGCCGATCGTCGCGCCGCTCCCGACACCCGTGCCGCCGGCGCCGCCGGTGCCCGCCGCCCCGCCCAGCGCGCCGCTCGAGGTGACCGTCGACTTCAACCAGGAGTGCTGGGTGGAAGCCGTGGTCGACGGCGGCAGCCGCCGCGCCGAGATGCGCGAGCAGGGCGAGTCGATGCAGATCGAAGCCAGGCAGAGCGTCGTCTTCGCCAAGCTCGGCAACGCCGCGGCGGTGGACATCCAGGTCAACGGCTACCCCTTCCCACTGGGCAAGAAGCCCGGCGAGGTCGTCAGGGACCTCAAGATCGACCTCGACACGGTGCGGGCGCTGAAGGCGAAAAAAGAGGGCCGTTGAGGTGGCGGTCGCCGCGAATCCTCTCGTGCAGGAGGTCCTCTCCGGCGGCAACCGCCAGCTGCTCGAGCTGGCCGCCAGCGGCTTCCTGCCCCTTCCACCCGAGCAGCTGCTGCCGCTGCAGGTCCACTTGGCGCGAGGCGCCGACGCCGAGATCCGCGCGCGCGCCACCGAGAGCCTGCGCGGCATGGACGCGCGGGTGGCGGCGGCGTTCCTGGCGCACGCGGCCGGCCCCGCGGAGCTCGCCTTCTTTGCCGCCGAAGTCAACCACCCGCTGATCCTCGAGACCATCCTGCGGCGCCGGGACGTGCCGCGCCAGCTGCTGGTCGACCTCGCCCCTCGCCTGCCCGGAGACCTGCAGGAGCTGCTGCTGCTGCGCCAGGACGCCATCGTCGAAGAGCCCGCGATCCTCTTCGCCCTGGAGGACAACCGCCAGCTCACCCCGTACACCCAGCGCCGCATCCACGAGTACCGCGAGCACCTGCTGCCGCAGAAGAGTCCCGCGGTCCGCGCCGCCATCGCCGAGGCAGCGGAGCGGCTGACCGACGAGGAGCTGGACCAGGCGATCGCCGCGGTGCGCGAGGTGCCCGCCGCGGGCGAGATCGAGGACCGGACCGGGCTCTCCGAAGGACAGATCCGGATGCTCACCGTGCCGCAGCGGCTGCGCCTCACCCGCGGCGCTTCACGAGTGATGAAGCAGATCCTGATCCGCGACCCGAACGCCCAGGTGGCGATCGCGGTCCTGCACCATAACAGCTTCTCCGAGCAGGAGATGGAGCAGGTCGCCCGCAGCCGCTCGCTGGCCGAGGACGTGCTCCTGGAGGTGTCGAAGCGACGCGAGTGGGTCTCGCGGTATACGATCTGCCGGGCGCTGATCACCAACCCGAAGACGCCGGTGGCGATCTCGGTGCGGTTGCTGCCCAAGATGTCGGTGCGCGATCTGAAGGTCGTATCGCGCGATCGCAACGTCGCGGACGCGGTTCGCACCAGCGCGACGCGTTTGTATACAATCAAACAAAAGTAGACCGCCGCCAAGGGACTTCGACAGGGACGTGCGCCGATGGCGAGAGACTTCTATGCCGTCCTCGCGGTGGCCAAGACCGCGACCGACGACCAGATCCGGCAGCGCTTCCGGCAGCTCGCCCGCGAGCGGCATCCCGACCGCTTCGCCGGCGAGCAGAAACAGGCGGCGGAGCTGGCGTTCCAGGAGATCACCCAGGCGTTCAACGTGCTATCCGATCCGGACCTGCGGCGCCAGCACGACATGGACCTGGCGCGGCGCCAGGAGGTGCCCTCGGACCCCAAGCAGGTGGCGCGCGTCTACCTGCTGCGGGGAGTCAAGGCCTACCGGGAAAAGAACCTGGTCGAGGCGGCCGACAACTTCGACCGTGCCACCCACGCCGATCCTGCCAGCGCCCAGGCCTGGTACAACCTTGCCCTCACCTGCAGTCAGAACCCGACCTGGCTGGCGCGCGCGACGGCCGCGGCAGACCGTGCTTGCGAGCTCGAGCCGATGAACCCGGGCTACTGGAAGTTGGCCGGGCGCATCCTGGCGATGTCCGGGCAACCCGAGCGGGCGGCGGCGGCCTATCGCAAAGCGATCGATTGGGGAGAGGACGATCCGGCCGTCCACCGCGCCCTCGAGGACCTGTCCCGGTCCCCGCGGCGCGGTCTCTTCGGGAAGCCCAACTGATGCTGCGCGTCAAAGCGTGCGGGCTCTCCGACGTCGGACTCACCCGCGTCCACAATGAGGACTACTTCGAGATCGATGCGCGCCACCATCTTTACGTGGTGGCCGACGGCATGGGTGGCCACAGCGCCGGCGAGGTGGCGGCGCAGATCGCGGTCAAGGCGATCCACGACTTCATCGAGAAATCGGTCGACCGCGACGCCACCCGGTCGCTGCGCCACCTCAAGTCCATGGTCGCCGCGGGCGCCGCTTCCATTCAACCCTTGACCGGCGGCGACGGCCGCGCGTCCTCCCCGCCGAGCTCGAGCAAGCCGCCGGACCCGGCGGCGTCGCCGCCACTATCTGCCACCGCGCCGTCGAGCACCGCGCGCCTGGAATCGACCGCCACCATGGAGACGCCGCCCGCGCCGGCGAGCGACGAGCGCCTGGCCCGCCACTCCCGGTTGCTCAAGATGGCGGTGCGCAGGGCCCATGACAACGTGCTGACCGCGATCAGCAAGGACGGCTCCCTGCACGGCATGGGGACGACCGTCGTCGGCCTGCTGCTGGCCGGACCGACGGCGGCAGTGGCCCACGTCGGCGACAGCCGTGCCTACCGCTTGCGCGACGGCCGCCTCGACCAGCTCACCCAGGACCATACCTGGGTCCACGAGCAGGTGGTGGCGGGTCTGCTGTCGAACGAGCAGGCACGCTCGCACCCGCTCAAGAACGTGGTCACCCGCGCCTTGGGCGGCGAGAGCGAAGTGGTGGTCGACGTGCGTGAGGTGCAGGTCGAGCCCGGCGACCTCTACCTGCTCTGCTCGGACGGCCTGACCGGCATGCTCTCCGACGCCGACATCCGCGACCGCCTCGGCTCCGGCCGCAGCCTGCACGAGATCTGCCGCACGCTGGTCAACGAGGCCAATGCCCGCGGCGGCCTCGACAACGTCACCGTCGTGCTCCTCGCGGTCGAGGACAGCGACGACGAGCATGGCGAGAGCAGCAGCCGCTTCTAGGACGCTCCCATCCCTCCCCCTTGGTTGACTCAGGTGATCGTCTCCTCTCGCGAGGTGACGACGACCAGGCAGCGCGGCGGCGGCGTGCCTCGGGCCCTCTCGTCCCCGCCGCGTCTGCCGCGGCCTGGCGCCCGCAGGTCGGTGCGCCGGCGATAGCCCGCGAAGGCGGCGGCGCCGGTCGGATCGGCGGTCCAGCCGTGTTCGGCCAACTCGCGGCGCGCCGCGGCGATCTCGTCCTCGCCGACGCGGATCACGTCGCCGGCGGTCTCGGCGATCGAGCGCAGCATGTCGGCGCGCCGCGGCGGCCGGCGGATGGCGATACCGGCGGCGGTAGGAGCGCCCGGACGGGCCTCGCCCGGGCCGCCGGGCGCGAGCGCCGCGTACCCGTCGAGCTGCACGGCATGCAGCGCCGGCAGGCTGCCGATGACTCCCGCTCGAGCGAGGCGCGACAGACCGAGCGACAAGCCGAGCAGCAAGGGGCCGTTGCCGGCGGGAAGCAGCCAGTGCTCGGGCAGCGGCGTGCCGATCGCCGCCGCCAGCTCCCAGGCGAGGGTGGCGACACCGGCGAGGAACGAGGGTTGGAAAAAGGGTGCGGCATAGGGGAGCCGCCGGCGCCACTCCTGGGCGGCGGCGTGCGTGGCGTCGCGGTCGCCAGGCACCACCTCGACCTGGCCGCCGGCCTCGCGGATGCGCTCGATCTTGATCGCCGGCGTCGTCTCCGGGACCAGCACGGTGCAGCGGATGCCGCGCGCCGCGGCGGCCCGGGCGACCGCGATACCGGCGTTGCCGGAGGAGTCGAGGAAGATCTCGCGCTGGCCGCGGCGGAGCGCCGCGGCGGCCATCACTTCGGCTCCGCGCTCCTTGTACGAGCCGGTGGGAGCCGATCCCTGCTGGCAGACCCACACCTCGCCGGCGCCGTCCTCGGGCGCATAGAGTCCCGGCGGGCTGGCGAGCGAGCGCGCCGGCAGCTCCTCGGTGTCGAGCCCCAGGGCCGTCGCCCAGCGCCGCAGGCTGCCGGCCGTCGCCGCGGCGGCGCCGGCAGCCTCGGCGGGCGCCCGCCAGGCGAAGCCGTCGCCATACCGCCAGAAGCCGCCGCACAGCAGGCAAGTCTCGGGGAAGCCGGTGTCGGGGTAGGCATCGCCGCAGGCGGCGCAGGCAAGAGAGAACAGCGGTGCCGCCATGGGAGCATTGTAAGCCGGCTGTCACGCCCGAGCAGGCGCACTGCGTCTAGAATCTCCAAGCGATGACCAAGCTCGGGCGGATCGCGGTGCTCGGGGGCGGGCCGGCGGGAGGATCGGCGGCGCTGGCGCTGGCCAGGGGCGGCGCGGCGGTGACTCTCTACCTGCCCGGACGTCCGGGAGAAAAGCCGTGCGGCGGCGCCGTGCCCGAGCACGTGCTGCCGCGCATCGCCGGCTTCGATCCCGCGTCCCTGCCCGCCGTTGCCTCGCCGAGCCTGCGCCTGGAAGACGGGGCGGGCGCCCGTCTCGACAGCGCGCTCGCGGGCATCCGCATCTTCCGCCGGCACGACCTCGATCAGGCCATCGTCGCGGCGGCGAGCGCGGCCGGCGCGCGGATCGAGCCGCGCCGGGTCGAGGCGCTGGCGCCCTGCGGCGGGCCGCTCGAGGCTGGCGGCCCGCGGGGCGTGCGGGCGGTGCGGGTCACTGCCGGCGGCGAGACGCGCTGCTACGAGTGGGTGATCGGCGCCGATGGCGCGCGCGGCCTGTCGCGCCGCACCGCCGGTCTGCGGCCGCAGGGAGAGAGCGTCGGCCTGGGGGCGACCCTGGGTGGTCCGACGGCGGGACGGCTGGTGCTGAGCTTTCCGTTCCTCGCCGATTCCTACAGCTGGATCTTTCCGCGTCCCGGCGGCGTCTCGGTGGGGATCGCCTACTCGCCCGAGGATCTCGGCGATCGGGCGGCGCGCGCGGCGCTCGACGAGATGCTCGACCGCCACCTGCCGGCAGGCTGGCGCGAGCTGCCGGGTTCGCGCTACCGCTATCCCATCCCGGTGTACGGACCGTGGACGATTCCCGGCGTGCGCCGCGCTCTCGGCCAGCGGTTGCTGCTGGTGGGCGACGCCGCGGCCCTGGCCGACCCGTTGACCCGCGAGGGCATCCGTTACGGCATGCTCTCGGGCCTCTGGGCCGCCGAAAGCCTGCTGGCGGGGGAGCCCTGGCGCTATCCGGCGCGCCTGGAGGCGGAGTTGGGAGAGGAGATGGAGCGGGCCGACCGCGCGCGCGGGCTGTTCTTCAGCGGTCCGGTGGGCCGCTGGATGCTGCCGGCGGCGCGCCTTCACCGCGGCGTGCGCCGGGTGCTCGCCGACCTGCTGGCCTGCCGGCAGTCCTATCTCACCCTCGAACGACGGCTGCTGCGCGAGGCGCTGCGGCCTTGAAGTAACGATCTCGGAGGCTTACACCGACATGGCAACCTTCAATCTACCCACGACCCTGCGTCCGCTCGCCGGCGGCGCGGATCAGCTCGAAGCCGCGGGCGCGACCGTCGGCGAGGCGCTGCGTCAGCTCGAGCGAGCGCACCCGCGGCTGGCCGGCTGGGTGCTGGACGAGAGCGGCGGCCTGCGCCGGCACGTCTCCCTCTTCGTCAACGACACGCTGGCGGCGCCCGACAGCCCGCTCGCTCCGGGCGACCAGGTCTACATCGTGCCGGCGATCTCCGGCGGCGCGCCTGGCTCGCCGGACGAGGTCGAGGTCCTCGCCGGCGAGCCCGCGAAGCTCGCGGTCGGCATCTCCTCGGCGGGCGTATGGGTGACCGAGGACGCCGGCGCCAGCTGGCGCCGCGGCACCGCCGGCCTGGTCCCCCGCTACATCCCGGCGGAGGCCCGGCCGACGACCACAGTGTTCTGCATCCACAAGCTGCTGCGCGCCGAGCGCGAGCCCGCGACTCTCTACCTGCAGTTCCACGGCGGGGTCTATCGTTCTGACGACGCCGGCCTCACCTGGAGCGACATCGGCACCGGGACGGGCCTCCCCTCGGACTTTGGCTTCCCGATGGTCCTCGATCCGCGCGATCCCGCTCGCGCCTTCGTCATCCCCCTGGTCGCCGACGCCGACCGGGTGACGCCGGAGGGCCGGCTCCGCGTCTACGAGACCCTCGACCGTGGCGCCAGCTGGCGCGCGCTCACCGCCGGGCTGCCGCAGGAGAATTGCTACCTGACCGTCCTGCGCCAAGCCTTCGGCCATGACGGCGGCGACCCGCTGGGCCTCTATTTCGGCGCCGAATCAGGCGACCTCTACGCCTCGCCCGACGGCGGCCGCACCTGGTCCGCCGCCATCGTGGGCCTGCCGCCCATCCTCTCGGTCCGCGCCCACCGGCTCTTTTAGCCCGGCCACCCCGGCGAGGGCTGCCGGCCGGGCCCCTCCTCCTGGCGCCAGCTGCCACGGCCGGGAGGGGCCCGGGAGCGCGGCATGGTTGCGGTAGACGAGGTCGAAATACAGCACCCCGAGGATGCCGCCGCTCGAGTAACGGAAGCCCTGGCCGGCCAGCTCGCGCTGGATGCGACGCACGTTCTGCTCGCCGTCCTCGCCGTTCTCGCCGTCCTCAAGATGGCTGCAGCAGCCGCCCAGGGCGGTGAACCAGACGCCGAGATCCGCGTCCACCGCCACCACGCCAAGCTCCGTGATTCCCCGACGAACCACCGCGTAGCGCCCGCGGTGGCCGGGCGCCGCGCGCTCGGCGTCGAGCCGCCGGAACCGCGCCTCGAGGAAGTCCAGGTGCTCCGGAGACAGCGCCTGTCCCGGGTCTTCCTCGTCCTGTCTCGCGAGGCGGTACGGCTGCCGGCGAGAGCTTGAGCGAGGTCGAGTTTCTGGTCGGTAACAGGGCGAGAACCTGAGCGTTCCCATCGTCGCGGCTCCTCCTCGGGGTGCGTTATCCTGGCTACACGGTGTGTGCCCGGTGACGATCATCGCGAGAGAGGAGCTCTGCCGACCTGACCGGAACCTTACGCGAGAGTTATTTCTTGCTGAACGCGCCGGCCGCGGCCAGCCCCGCGGCCGTTCGCGCCGTATCCTGAGCTCATGAGCTATCGCTTCGCGCAGGTCGAGATCGATACCGCGCGACAGGTGGTCCGGGTCGATGGCCGCGAGGTCCCTTGTCAGCCCCGGGTCTATCAGCTGCTGTTGCTGCTCTGTGAAGCGCGAGGGGCGGTGGTGCCCCGCGAAGCGATCTTCGACCGCCTGTGGGAAGGGCAGCCGGCGCCCTCCGACGAATCGTTGACCCAGCTCGTTCACCGCTTGCGGTCCATCCTCGGCCCCGGCAGCCAGGTCGTCTACACGGTCCGCGGCGTCGGCTTCCGCCTCGACAGCGAGGTCGAGCTCGTGGGCGACCGGTTCCCGGCGTCCGAGGACGGCAGCAAGGAAGGCAGGGAGGCGGCAAGCGATGGTGGCGGGCAGGCCGTGTCCGCCGCTGCCGCCGCCCCCCGAGGTCGCGGGGCACGCCGCTGGTGGGCGCTGCTGCTGCTGCCGCCAGCCGCCGCGGTCGCCTGGTCGTCGCTGCCCAAGCCGTGGCAGGTGATCGAGCCCGGATACGCCCTGGTGCGCGGCGACCTCGACGCCGAGCACCGGCAAACCATCGACCTCGTGTCGCGGGCTTTCGCCGCCGAACGCGCCGGCGATCGAGCCCAGGCCATACGGCTGCTGGAGACCGCCCATGCCACCGATGCCGCCACGCCGGTGCCGGCGGCTTTCTTGTGCCTCTACAGCCCGTGGCAGGTGAAAACCGGCGAGGCGGGGCGCTGGGCCAAGGCGGCCGCCGCGCGCTTGCGGCCCCACTCGTCGGCTTACCTGCACCTGCTCGTCCGCTACGCCGACGCCACCACCGGGGATCGGGACCGGGATTGGCTGGCAGCCGCTTCGGCCCTGCTCACTCTGCGTCCGTCGGCCTGGTCGTTGCGGCTGGCACGCGCCCACTACCATCTCGCCCACCGCGAAGAGGCGGCGGCCCTGGCCGATCTGCAACAGATCTCCGTCCCCTCCCTCGACGATCCCAACCTGTCGATGGTGCTGGCCGACCGCGCTTCGCTCGGCGACGTCGCCGGCGCCAAGCGCGCCTTCGCGTCCGAGCGGCGCCACGGCGAGGAGGCGCTCGCCTGGTACGTGCGCGGGCGCATCGCCCGCAGCAAGCGGCGGCCGCACGAGGCGCGGGACGCTTTCGACCGCGAGCTCGCCATCGCCATCCGCCAGAACCAGCCGGACCTCGCCGCCGAGGCCCGGCTCCTCGGGGGATTGGCGGCGTGCGAGGAGGGCGACCTCGCGGCCGCCGCCCCGCGCTTCGATCTCGCGGCCGCGGACTTCCTCGACGAGCACCGTCCGGGCATCGCCACCGAGGCGCTCGGTCTCGGGGCCTGGTTGTCCTGGCGGCGTGCCGACCTGGCGGGCCGCGACCGGCGCCTGGCCCAGGCGGCGGCGCTGCACGCCCGGCCCGATTGGCCGAACGAGGCTTCGCTCACGCTGCTGGCGCTGTGGACGGGGTCGCATCCGCCGCGGGAGCCGCGGGCGCTCGCGGCCGGGCTGCCGAAGGTGCCGGAGCTCGCCGGCGTCGACGAGCTCCTGCTCGCCCGCGAGGCCTTCGCCGCCGGCAATCAGGAGGAAGCCCGCCGCGGGTTGCGGCGGGCGCGAGAGTCAGGGATCGGCAAGACCTATTTCATGGAGGAAGCGGCTCTGCTCGCCGCCGATCTCGGCGAGCCGCCCGCGCCGCAGTGGGTCGATCCCCCGTATCCCAACCTGCTGCGCTTCGCCGCTGCCCAGGAGCTCAACCGCCGCGCGGCCCGGCGGTGAGACCCCCGCTTGGGCCAGCTCCTCCCGCCGGCTACCGCCCTCCCCCTGCCTTGGCCGCCGCGCTCTCGGCCGCTGGCCCGTAGGAGTAGCCCTTGCGGGCCTTCACCCGGAACTCCGGGTTGGCGGTCTTCACCTCGACGCTCTGGAACCCCGAGCTTCCCGCCGGGTGCTCGCTGCGGTAGCTCAGCAGGTAGTAGCCGTTGTTCTCCGTCGAGACCTGCTCCAAGGCGGTCAGGAACGTGGTGAAGTTGAACAGGTAGCGGCCGCCGGTGTCGGTGGCGAGCTGGTTCAGCGCGTCCGCCATGAGGTGGTTGGTCTGGCCGGCGGGCCAGAGGTCGAGCGTGTAGACCGCGACGTCGGCGGTGTTGAGCGCCGCGACGGTCGGCGCGTAATAGCGCGGGTCGGGCTCGTACTGGCGGAACGGGCCGGGAGTGATCCAGCCGAAACCGGTGGAGAACAGCACCAGGTTCTTGCGCGCCGGGATGCCGGTGGCCGCGCGGGCCAGCACCTGCAGGCCGTCGTAGATGGTCTTGGTGCGCTCGCGCAGGTCGTTGCCGCGCGGCAGGCCCGCGAGCAGCGAGGGACCGCTCGCGGGCGAGGGGATGCGCGACGGCCAGTTGGTCTCGGCCTCCTTGCCCTTCACCGCGTCGTCGATGGCGGCGGTCAGCAGCTGGTGGTCGTGGGTGAAATCCTGATGCACCTTGAGCTTGACGTCGTAGCTCACGACCGCCACCCAGTCGTTGGGCAGCACCTCGCGATCGACCCACTCCTTGGCCCGGCGGCCGCCCTCGACCTGCTGCGCGAGCAGCACCGGAGCGTCGGCGGAGTTGGCTTTCTGATCGTTCCAGAACAGGATGAAGTAGCGGTCCTCAGGCACCTGGTCGATGCTCAGACCCTTCTTGGCCAGGACGTCCGATCCCGCGAGCAGGCGGCGGTTGCTATAGAACGTCACCGCGGTGAGATCGACCGGCTTGCCGTTCTCGCGCACCACGAAGTCGCTCTTGCCGAGGCCCACGATCACGTGCCCCTGCGGGTCGGTCACCAGGGCGTCGAGCAGCACCTCGCGCACTTCGATCTTCTCGCCGAAGCGCGGCGGCTGCTGCGGATTGTCCTGTGCCGCGACCGGCCCGAGCCCGCCCATCACCAGGGCGGCGAGCCCCACCCCCAGGGTGACGGTCCAGCGAAGCATTGCGAGCATCGAAACCTCCTTTTCGGCACGGAGCCGCCAAGGCGCGGTTTTACTTTAGGCCCCGCAACCTGTGGCGATCCCGCGACATCAAACCGGGCGGCGCACAGACCATTGAGGGCCTACTTAAAGCATCTATCGGATCTCCCCCGCATCCCCTCGGTCCCCTTCCCACCCTCCGGGGGGAAGGGGACGCCCCCTCCCTCCCCCTCGTAAAGGGAGTTTCGTCTTGGAATACAGCAAAGTCCGAGCCAGCGTCTTACTTGGCGCGCTCGAAGTTGAACGTCTCCGCCATGTCCTTGCCGTCCTTGTTCATCGTCCACTCCTGGGAGAAGTGGTTCTTGTCGGCGAAGCTGACTTTGAGGGCCTTCATGTGGGCTTCGTCCGGGCTCTTCATGTTGGTGGCGTCCACGAAGCCGAAACTCAGCTGCTTGCCGGCGCCGGCGTCGCTGGTCCGCATGCGCGGCTGGTTGCCCATCGTGCAGTAGTGGGTGAGCATCACCTGCGAGCCGTCCGGGTAGTAGACGGTGACCATCGGGGCCTCGCCCATGCCGCTGAGGGTCTCGACCACGGCGGTGCCGTTCGCGTACACCTCGTAGCTGGCCTTCATGACCGAGCCGTTGGGACCCTTGGCCTGCCAGTTGCCCGTCAACGACTTGAGCTGCTCGAAAGCGGCCGGCGTTGCCGGGGCGGCATGGGTGGGTTCCGCCAGCGCGGGGATGGCGAGCAGGGTGCCCGCGGCGAAGAGATTCAACAGCGATCGGGTGCGCATCGTCTGGTCTCCTTATCGGAAAGAAACCCCGGGGGGCCCGGGGGATTCAAGTTGCCGGTGCGTTGCCGCCGAAGCGCGCGTAGAACCCGCCGCCGGCGGCGGTCGAGCGCAGCGCCTCGGACGGGCGGAAGCGATTGCCGACGGCGCCCTCGAGGCGCTCGAGGGTGGCGATGATCTGCGGCAGGCCCTGCTGGTCGGCCCAGCGGCAGAGGCCGCCGCGGAAGGGGGGGAACCCGGTGCCGAAGATCATCGCCAGGTCGAGCTCGCCGGCGCTCCGCACCACCTGCTCATCGAGGCAGCGCGCTGCCTCGTTGACCATCGGCAGCACCATGCGATCCGCCATGGCCTCCAGGCCGGGATCGCCGCCCGATGTTTCCCGGGGGTTCCGGGACTTGCCGGGATGTCCCGGGTTCTCCGGGTCGAGACCGAGCGCCGCGTAGACCGCCGGGTCGGGCTCCTGGCGCTCGCGTCCCTCGTAACGATAGATGCCCTTGCCGCTCTTGACCCCCAGGCGGTCGCCCTCGCTCAGGCGGTCGAGCCAGGACGGCAGCCGCACCCGGTCGGCGAATGCGGCGGCCATGATGTGGGCGACCTTGCCGGCGACGTCGATGCCGACCTCGTCGGTCAGGGCGAGCGGCCCGATCGGCATGCCCCAGTCCACCATCGCGCGGTCGATGTTCTCGATGCGGCAACCCTCGTCGAGCAGCCAGAACGCCTCCATGGAATAGAAGGTCAGCAGCCGGTTGACCAGGAAGCCGGGGCTGTCCTTGATCAGGACCGGGGTCTTGCCGAGGCGGCGGGTGAAGTCGAAGACGGTGTTGACCGCCGACGGGTCCGCGCCCTCGGGAACGATCACCTCGACCAGCGGCATGCGGTGCACCGGGTTGAAGAAGTGCATTCCCACGACCCGATCCGGCCGCGGCGTCTTGACGCGGATGTCGCGGATCGGCAGCGAGGAGGTATTGGAGGCCAGCACGGCTCCCTCGGGCACCTGCGCCGCCAGCTCGGCGAACACCGCCTGCTTGACGTCGAGCTTCTCGACGATCGCCTCGATCACCAGGTCGACGCGCCGGAAGCCGCTCCAGTCGAGGGTCGGGCGCAGCAGCGCCATCTTGCGCCGCATCCCCGGCGCGTCGAGGCGGCGGCGCTTCACCTGGCGGTCGAACAGGCCGGCGGCGTGGCTCATGCCGGCCGCGAGGGCCTCGTTGCGGACGTCCTTCATCCGCACCGGCAGGTCCGTTTCGGCGGCGATCAGGTGGGCGATCCCACCGCCCATGGTGCCGGCGCCGAGCACGGCGGTCTCGCGCACCGGGAGCGGCTCGCCGCCGGGGAGGCCGCGCTCGCGCTTGGCGTTCTCGGTGAGACGGAAGACGTGCACCAGGTTCTTGGTGACCGGCGAGGGAGCAAGGTCGGAGACCGCTCGCGCCTCGGCGTCGAAGCCGGCGCGCAGGCCGTCCTCGATCCCCACCCGCACCACCTCGATGGCGCGCAGCGCCGCCGGATAGTGCCCGTGGGTCTGCTCGAGGGTCTGCTTGCGCGCCTGGTCGAAGACGATGTGGCGGCCGATCGGGTTGCCCTCGAGCAGCGCGCCGCGCAGGCCGCCGGGGCGCTTGCGCGACCGCCGGATCGGCGGCGCCTGTCCCGCAGGGGGGCCGGCGGCGGCGGTGCCGGCGGCGGTCGCTGCCGTCGCCATCGCCCGGGCGGTGCGCTCGCGGGCGAAGTCCCGCACCAGGTCGAGGAACCGGGCGTCGGGCAGCAGCGCGTCGACCAGTCCCAACTTCAGCGCCTGGCGCCCGGACACCGTCTTGCCGGTCAGGATCATGTCGAGCGCGGCGGCGATGCCGATCAGCCGCGGCAGCCGCGTCGAGCCGCCCCAAGCGGGGACGATCCCCAGGCGCACTTCGGGCAGCCCGATGCGGGTGTCCGGACGATCGCTCGCCACGCGCCAGGTGGAGGCGAGGGCGATCTCGGTGCCGCCGCCCAGGGTCATGCCGCGGATGGCGGCGATGGTGGGGAAGGAGAGCTCCGACCAGGCCCCGAACAGCCGGTGCCCGATGCGCGAGCCGGCCTCGGCCTCGACCGGGTCGGTGACGCGGGCGATCTCGTCGACGTCGGCGCCGGCAATGAATCCGCCCGGCTTGCCCGAGAGCAGCACCAGGCAGCCGATGTCGCGGCGCGCCGCCAGCTCGTCGAGCATGCGCTCGAGCTCGGCCAGGGCGGCTCGCCCGAAGACGTTGACTTTCTTGTCAGGCAGGTCGAAGGTGAGCGTCGCCAAGCGATCCGCGCCGACCTCGAGCTTGAAAATAGGAGCCACCAGGCCAATCTCCTTTTTGCTCTGTTCTAGTTGGCGCCGCCCCGTGGGCGATCTTCGAAGCATGAAACGGCGCTGCAGTCCGGGTAGAGTGTGTCAGCAGGAGGGGGGCTGGTCCAGAGGTC
>Ga0209118_1000243_pt1 | contig 34433 bp, 46 predicted proteins | sample BlaSpr_A8_Ref_M1_FD_187988 | JGI IMG/M metagenome (GOLD analysis project Ga0209118, IMG submission 187988) | Forest soil microbial communities from Thunder Bay, Ontario, Canada - Black Spruce, Ontario site 2_A8_Ref_M1 (SPAdes) (version 2) | ecosystem: Environmental > Terrestrial > Soil > Boreal... | reverse complement strand
AGCGAATTGCCGGCGTCGTCTTGAAGGATATTGCTCAGCCTATTGACGTTGGTGACCTGCAACTTGTCATCAAGTCGAGCATTGGCATCGCTGTCTATCCTGACAACGGCCCTACGGGAGAACAATTGAAAGAAATGCCGACGCCGCCATGTACCGCGTGAAGAGGCACGGGCCCGGTTGTATCGTCTTCCACGACGAGAAGCCCATGAGCGAGCGGAGCGTGGAACCGCCGGTACTCGAATCGCTGCAGCAGCCCTCGACCCACCACAAGCTGTCGCTGACCGAGCACGAGCGCCGATACGCGTACCTGCGAGAGGCGAACGAGCAGCTGATACTGGCCGCATTCAGCGCTCAAGGACTGCAGGGCGCCGCAGCGCACGAGCGCCGGTACGCGCAACTGCGAGAAGCGAACGAGCAGCTGGTACTGGCCGCGCTCACCGCTCAGGAACTGCAGGCGGCCGCAGACCAGGCGTAAGCGACATGTTGAGACCGCGTTGACATCGATAACGCTTCAGGTTTCGTAGCGCCAGTCGGACGATGCGGTGTTGACTTCGTCGCAGGTGCGCCGGTCGATTTAGCGCTCTTAGCGTTATTTTGGGCTTAGCAGAAACGACACTCCCATTGGAACCGTAGCAGCCATCGACGTTGGATATGGCCAGCCGGTGAACTGGATCGCGGCGGACATCTTCGCATTCAGGACGGAACTCTTGTCGAACACTGGGATGTCATTGAGGACGAGGCCACAACGCAGATTCCAGGAGCGGAAAACCCATGTTCGGCGACACCTTTCTTGTCTACCCATGAACATCGGGTTGGGGAGTCGCACCTTAAGCGAGAAACTTGTTGTGTTCAATGGCACGGACGAGGTTGGGCCGGTCACGTCCTCCGATTGAATATTTCCGGGGCTACGGACATCTCAGGGCCAGCCTTTGCGTTGGGATTCGAACGCCAATCGATATCAACTATGGAGCCGATCATGGCAATTGATCCGACGGCCTTACGCGAAGAGAGTTCCTTATCGTGAGCAGCTCCGTGATCGCCGCGGCGAGTTGATCAAGAGCGAAGCCCTTGGCTAGTTAGGAAGGTGGTGTCGGTCCGCTTTACACTCGCGGCTCCCAGTTCCCGGGGACAAAAATGCAATTCTTTGATCATTAATACTTTGTGCAAAAACGGCACACGTTATGCTTAAGCGCGATTTGCGGCGTGCGCTAAGAGCGCGCGCCTGTCAACCCCCAGAATATCGGAGTTAAGATCATGAAATTCAATACCGTTCTCGCGTCAGTGGCCGCCGCTGCGGTCTGCTTGTCATTACCCAGTGCTGTTAACGCCTCACTGTTACTCACGCCAGTGGGCGTCGCAGATGGGTTCACTCTCACGACCTTCGTCAGCGGATACCATTTCAACAACTACGGGCCGCTGGCCCAGGGCATCCTACCGAACGGCAACGTGATCACGGGCAGTGCGGGCAATGACAGGATTTTGGTCTTCAGCGACACCGACAACCAGACGCTCGCCAGTGCGCTGATTTCAACCCCGTATACCTTCACCACCAGCAACCCCAACTATGCGATGACCACCGCGGGCGGCCAGGTTTACGGCGCGCAACTGCTAGGCGGAGCCTTGTACGAGCAATTCAGCATCACTGGTGCGCACAGCGCCATTCCGGGCCTCACCGCCACTAACTTCCTGGGCATGTGGGGAAATCCCGTGAACGGCCACATCATCGCCGCGTCCAACCAGGGGCTGATCGACATCAACCCCCTGACAGGCACGTTTCGGGTGATCGCCCCTAACCCGGGCGCAGACGGTGTATCGGTATCTCCTGACGGCTCGACGCTCTACGCCGAGGCTGGGGGCAATATTCGGGCCTACAACATCACGACCGGCGCGTTGCTGCACATCTATTCTGGCAACGGGCACGCCCCGGACGGCACCGGCGTGATCACTGGCGGCCTCTTCAACGGTTTTATTATCGCCAACAATAACGATGGCACGGTCGGTCTAATCGATCCCACGCTCGGAACCGAAGCCATCATCGCAATAGCGGTACCCGGGGTGATTTCGCATCGCCAGACACGAGCAACGGTACCCTCTTCCTTTCCCAGGTCGAACAGGTGGCGCGTCTGTCCTGCGGCCCCGGTTGCTCGATCGGCGGGCCACCTCCTCCTTCAGTACCGGAGCCAGCCACCCTTGCTCTTCTGGGCCTCGGCCTCGCCGGAATTGGATTCAGCAGGCGCAAGCAAGCGTAAGCACCAATCACCAACACTTAAGACAGACCCCGCTTCTGCGGGGTTTGTTGTTTGTGCCGCTGTTGTCGTAAAGCCGCTGCCATTGAGATGGGCGCCAATAGCGGCTTCGTGGCGTCCGTTGAAAGGGGACCAGTTCAGTGAGCAGTATCACCCAGCGTGGAGGCTTTCTTGCATCAACGCATCAACTGCCACCTGGTCTTTGGGTCCTTTCGAACGACTGCCGTTGCCGCACAGCGAACCCAGACCTTCTCCTCACGATGCGCCTCCATGGCAGCAAAGAAACCGAGCAGATCGGCTTTAGTGGGCGCGGAGAACTGCGCGGGAATGTGGACATAGGTGAGGCCGAGAGATTTCACGGTACCAGGCTCGTCGGGCAACGAGTAGCGCGGATCGTCGTGAAGCGCGAGGTTGATGACCGTGGTGAAGCCTAGTTAACAGCCGGGTAAATTTCGTCGGCGATCCAGTAACACGCAAGCATGATCGCGAAGACCGTGCCCGCCAACCACAAACCCCACCTCCGTCGACGCCATATGCTTCGAACGGGTGAACGCAGCATAGCAATGTCCGCCAAGTAAGCGGCGCTGTAACAAACGTTTGCCAATGCTGCAAGGACCAAGAGCGGCAGAAGCGACTGGATGGTAAGTGCTGGCCGGAAATGAGGCCACGTCAGAACAAGCCAAGCGACTACGACAGCAGTAAGAATGAGGTTATAAACGACGCGGCGAGGTTCCCAATATCGAATAGCGTCACGCATCGCTTCTCCGAATGCGCGTGGGAATCCGCTCTCCTGTGATATACCCATAAGTACCTCCTGTTGTGACGCCCAACGTTTGCCATGAGCGGCGAACGTCGGCTCGATCAAGGGTCAGGCGGCGTGGACGAAGCCATGACTGGACACAACCAGTTCGTCGGGTTCGGATTCGACAACAAGAGGAGCGCCTCTACTTACAGTCCCTTCTTCCCCTTGGTAGCCGCCTTCGCCAAGTTCTGCTTCACTCTGAGCCTCACAATTCTTTCAATCAAGCCGTAGGGGATCGGCTGATCGAGTGGGAATCTCAGATTGCCTTTCTCTCCCGCATAGATCGAAATCGCCTTCTCTAGCCTTGCATCTCCCGTCACTGGTGGATAGAACCCGATGTGCTTTTTGAAGGCAGCGAAGTATACCAAAGCACCGCTCAGAGTGAACGTCGGAATTTGATAGCTGATTGTCTCCTGCGCGTCGGGTGCAGCGTTGTTGATCGTCAACCGTATCCTTTCGAGGATTGCCTGAACTTCAGGCGAAAACGCTGCGATGTACTCGTCCATGGTCTTTGGCGTGGTACGACCTGTTGCCATGATGTCTCCTGCGCGATTCTGGAAGAGGTATTCGCCGCCTAACGTTTGAGTTGCGGGCTGACCGACGAAGACTCGAACGAATTGTTAGAGCTCGACAACTTGTACCACCTCGCCCGCAAACTCGCCGTGAGAGACCTGCCGAAGGCAATAGCCTCATCAACCGAGTCTCCTGGGTGGCTAGACGTAAGAATATATCTGCTTTCGTCAGATCCATCCCCAACAACTAGCTCATCAATGATGTCTTCATGTCTTCGACTTTGGCGCAGTCTTTTCCGACAACGCCTACAAAAGCGACGCCATCACGAATGAAGTCTTCAAATCATCGCATCCAATTCCATGCGGTAGCCTCGCGGGCAATGGAGGACGATCTTCTCTTGATACAGCATTGCCAGAGCTCTAACAGTTCACAATGAGGGGCGAACGCTGCCTTGGCGCACGTCCCTCTCGATTTTGGGGTTAGCCATCACTATTCGATTCGAACTCTTCTCTCAGACGCAGGTTATCCTGCCATCGCATTTCTCGCATTTCTTCATCCGTAAAGGCATTGTGTTGTACTTGTGACTCCGAGCACCACGCTCTCGCACCCGACGTGTTTCCATGAATACCAGTCCCCTCCTGGCACCAAACTACTGAGCCCCATTGCGATGGGCCAAGAACGAAAGTCGCCGGCCTCCCACATCGGCAGATCAGTTTCCTGAATGACGTAACGAAGTTCAAGAGATTCCACTTACGGAGGACTGTTAGGTCGGTCCACTCTAGATACATGGAGACACTCCCACCAAGGGGGCCCGTAAGACACCCCTGGGTTCACGGCCCTTTTTGCTTTCGTGCATTGAAGGCCCAATTGGTCCGCGATGCTACGACCATCTCAACAACCGTGCCGCTCTCAGTCGCGCGCCTTGATGGCGATACTCTCTCAAATACTACACGGAAGTTCTCGACCTCATTTCGCTTCTGCTGCTCTATGAAGTCTAGGCAGCACTGCCACCGCGCATTGTCGGTGGTCCTGAGCGTTGCATAGAGCAAAAAATTCGAGTCCAGAATCCCCGGATTTGCTCCTTTACCGAACTGCCCCCCTCCACGAGGTCTCCAGGAAATCGAGATGGTCGGACCTAATCCGCGCTGGAAGCCCAACCCGCTTCTCAGTGTTCCATAACCCGCCAGCAATTCCGAGCGTTTCTCTAAGTACCAGGTCGGAATCCGCGACGAGGAGGACAACATCTGGCTAGTTAGCTTCATGCGGTACGACATCGGATACTTCGATCTCGAAGCCTGCCGCTTCAGCGCCGGCCACAACAGTGGCTTCAAGCTTCAAACAAAGCGCCAATTGGACTAGACTAGAGTTACATTTGGCATGGCGCGGGAATCATCAGCGTGAAGCTTGGTATGAAGATGTCCGCGGTCTTTTGGTTTCTCGCGGCGCTGCCTGGGACGTTTGTTGCCTCAAGCGCCTTTGCGAAGCAGCCCGATCTGACTGGCGTATGGATTCCTGACGTCAAGGACCAGAAACGCCAGGAAACCGAAAACATCCCGCCCTGGAAGCGCGAAATTCTCACCCAGTTTCAGCACATGGTCGCCGAGGAAAAGGCGGGCCGACCTTTTCTCGTGCTCAGCCATTGCCTGCCGCACGGTATGCCGAGCTGGATGCTGATGACGCACAATGCATTCGAGCTTCTGATGACACCAGGCCGCGTCACTATACTTGGCGAAGTCGACGGAAACCGGATGCGACGGATCTACATGGATGGCCGCACGCACCCGGAAGACCCGGATCTCACGTTGCACGGCCATTCGATTGGACGCTGGGAGGGTGACACCCTAGTGGTCGACACCATCGGCATTGCGCCCCAGTCCTACATCGCGACCAGCGAGGCTGCGGGCATTCCCAACAACGGCGAAATGCACATTGTCGAACGGATTCATCTGGCGAAGCCGAACGTCCTTGCCGATGACATGGAGATCACGGCGCCGAAGGTCTTGACTGAAACCTGGAAGACCACGCGTCTCTTTCGCCGTTATCCTGAACGTCACTTCGAGATCATCGAAGGGGAGTGCGCGCAGGAGGAGCTTGTGCCGGGGAAGGACAAGTATGGCAACGACATCTTCGTTACCAGAACACAAAACCCGGACGGCTCGGTCCGCGCAGTGAAATAACAAGGATTAGGTGGATGCTATTGCCCAGAATCGCCCTCTTTGCTGCCGGCCTTGGCTTAAGTATCGCCGGCCCTGTTGCCGCGCATCACTCGAATGCGGCCTACGATACAGACCATCCGATGACGATGGAGGGCACCGTCAGGACCGTCAACTGGACCAACCCTCACATCACCTTCGTCGTCGAGAAGGATGCAAAGGATAACGAGCCTGCCAGCACCTGGATCTTTGAGGTTTCGAGCCCGGGAGTTCTGACTCGCTCAGGCTGGACCAAGCGTTCGCTGCAGCCCGGCGATCACGCGGTCTTCCGCTTTGCGCCGCTTCGCGACGGCAGTGCCGGCGGCTATTTGGCGAGAGTCAGTTTGCCGAACGGTCAGGAGCTGAGCTACACCCTGACACCCGCCGATCAACAATGAGCCGATGATCGACGCACTGACAGAACTCAGCGAGTGGCTGGCGGCGACGCCGCTCAGCCACGCAATCCAGGCCGCAGGCTGGATCATCCCGACGCTCCAGACGATTCATATCCTCGGCGTCGCGGTAGTGTTTACCTCGGCAGTCCTGGTGGATCTCCGGGTTTTGCGGCTGCTGCAGCGTAGCGTGTCACTGCAGGAGGTTACGCATCGTTTCCTACCAGTCATCTGGCCAATCGTGATGATCCTGCTGATCACGGGAAGCCTTTTGATCATTGGTGAGCCGCGTCGCTCGCTTCTCAATTCCACCTTCTATCTAAAAATGGCGCTGCTTGCTGTAGCCATCCTGTTGACCGCCGGATTGCAATTGTTTTTCGCGTCGGCTGCGGCGTCTCGGGACTCGGGTCGAGGGCGCCTGCTCAAGGGTCATGTTGTCGCAAGTGCTTCCATACTGGTCTGGTGCAGCGTCCTATTCGCCGGACGCTGGATCGCATACACGCAGGCAGGGTGATGCAGCAGCTCCAGACCCTGATTTCATATTTCGAGGAAAGCGGTCTGGCCGACAGCATTCGCGAGAATGACACCCTATTCCCGTTGATTGAATCGGTACATGTGCTCGCGATCTGCCTGGTGGTCGGGTCCATTCTCGCGGTCGACCTGAGGCTGTTGGGGCTCGCTTCCATCCGACAGCCGGTGAGTCGCGTCACGAAAGGGATCCTGCCGCTCACCTGGTGCGCCTTTACGGTTGCTCTCGGCTCAGGAAGTCTGCTGTTCATTTCCAATGCAACAAAGTACCTGGAGAACGGCTATTTCGTCGCCAAGATGCTGCTGATCTGCGCCGCCGGACTAAATATGGCGGTCTTTCATACGATCGGCGCCAAGGATCTGCCGCGCTGGGAAAGCGCCGCCCTACTGCCGCTACCGGCGAGGCTTGCGGGAGGAATATCGATCTTGTTGTGGATTGCCGTTGTCGCCTGCGGGCGCTGGATCGGATTTACAATGAAGGTCGGGTGATGATCAGCCCCCGCATTTCTCCCGGACTTTTGCTTGCGGTTGCCATCGGGAGCGCCGCGGTGTCGTCCGCGCCGAGTGAGAGCGCCGGCCCGGCTTTGCCCTTCCAGCCCCATGTCGACATGAAGACCTTCATGGAGCACGTCCTCACGCCGGCCGCGACAATCATCTGGCGAGTCAACGGCGTGGTTCTCGACGACAAGGGCGAGCACGACCTCGCCCCCAAATCCGAGGCGGATTGGGAACAGATCGTGAGCGGAGCGGCGACGCTAGCGGAAGCTACCAACGCCCTGATGATTCCGCAGCGGGTTCGCGATCAGGAGTGGATCTTCTATACCCGAAAATTGTCGGAGGCTGCGGACAAGGCCTATCGCGCGGCCGAAGAACACGATCTAAAATCGATCTCCAAGGTCAGCGATCAACTCGACGGCATTTGTGCAGCCTGTCACCGTCACTACGGCCTTGAATGAGCGTGTTTGAACTGCAGCCGATGTGGGGCAGCCTTCTATTGTCCGCAAGGCGGCTTCACGTTCCCGCATTTTCTATCGGGCTCAGGTCTGTTTATTACCGATCATCCAGGTGAGCACCAAGGCTTGGTACAAGGCCTTGGAGCGCACCGGCATCACAGACCTCCGCTGGCACGATCTTCGGCACACCTGGGCGAGTTGGCACGTGCAGCAGAGCACGCCGTTATACGTGTTGCAGGAACCGGGAGGTTGGGAGTCAGCGGAGATGGTGCGCAAATATGTGCATCTCGCATGCGAGCATCTTGCACCCTATGCGGACCGGCTATGTGCCTTACACGTTGTGGACGATCCGGTTTACGGCACAAAAACGGCACGGCCGGGAAAATGGAAGGGTTGCATCGCCGCAACCCTTTGTTTTACTAGCGCGCCCAACAAAGTTACGAATTGGCTACGCAGAAATCGGCTCAGAGTGGCTCCCCGAGTATGTGCTCAGATGCCTCTAGCACTCGCGGTGGCGCTGGAACGAGCTCGGTGATCATCGCATGGATGGCGGAGCCCTGTTCTTTAGCGTTGCGCATGAAGGGCGGAGGGCGGCAGGCGCGAGGTCCCGTCGATGCGCGTGCTAGGCGACACTCGGTGGCTCGGGGTACGGACCATCTGGAGTTTCTCTCCGAACGAACGCCGTCAGTTCCTGAATGTAGGCAAGTTCCTCAACGCTAAGTGGCCTATAGATTTGCCACTTATCGCCGATGCCGTGATACGCCTTTTCGGCGTAGGCCAGCGCTCCCTGCAACGTCTCAAAGCCGCCAGAAGCTTGCCCCCCGACATAAATGGTGACACGCCCGGTGTACGACACTGAGCCATCAAGAATGGCGTACCGTAGCACTCTAGCGCTGTCGAGAACATAAGGGGGTGCAATTCCTCAGGTGGTCATTGCGTTGCCTAAACGAGCCTGTAGAAAAAGCAAGTTATGACCCTGCGAGTGCTCGGTTGATTCGAGCCTTCGGATTTCATCACATTTATCTATGGCAGTTTGGCTTATGAACGATCGGGCACATTGTCAGGTTATGCCGCCGTCAACACCGCGCGTCGCACAGGTTGGGGCAGACTGATCGGCACGAACATCTTCTGTGGATAAAGATAGTCATCGCCCGACTCATCAATGACCCGGATCAGTTTGTGACTCTGGGCCTGTTCGTCCGCAATCGACACGTAGATCTTTCTTCGTTCTAGCGAAGCCGCGAACCCTTTGTTCTTCACGCAAACGACAAGTTGGCGCTGTGCGGTAGCTGTTTTTCCCATCTCAGTTCTCACAGGAAGCGTTTAATCTTGAACTCGAATTTACCAATACCAGATGCCTCATACCAGTGAACCTCGGCGAGGTAAATGCTGCCATCGTCGAGACGAACGCGAGCGATACCCTTTCGCTTGCGCCATCGACCACGACCGTAAACCTTTCTCAGGCGTGCGACCCTCGGATGGAGGAGCCAATCGCGAAGGTCTCCGCGTGGGCGATCTCACCGATGATCTTGAAGTACATGGCCGCATGGTGGCAAATCGACGCTCAGGCGTCAAACGGTCAGATCATTCTGCGGCACAACGTTGGAGTTCAACGGACGCCGAAGGCCGTCCGCTGGAACGACAGGAGAGCACTCATCTGCATCGAGGCGCAGCCGAGCCCAAGGCTGACCACCGCAGAGCGCTCCGCCTCGAAACCGATCGGCAGGTCTGCACATTCATGAAGTGAAGCGTCTTCGTCCACCAAGTGTCCGACACTCACAACGTGCCCGTCATCCCCGTGGTCTGTTCCTCCACACATGAACTGCCAGTCTCCTTGATCGTGCACGACAAGAAGGACTGGGCGCTCGCGCAGGAACACGTGTGAACAGACAATGCTCTGGAGATTGCGAGGTTTGAATTGCATAAGTGCTCCGCGGTAGGAACCGCCCTTACGGGCGGCCCCCCGCACAGACCCCGCCGTGCAGTTTTTCCGCAACGGGTTCCTCGGTTGTACTCGCTTCCGCGATGCAGGGCGTCGCTTTCACGCCATCACTCTCCGTCGGCTGATTTCGGTAATGCGGGGCCGCGCTATCGCGACAAAGTCAAGCACCTGCGGGTAACGAGCCCAGGTGAAACTCCGTCGCTTGCCGCCTCTCCTGTTGTTGTCCCAGCAGTCACCCTTGCGACTCATGGACACCGGGATGCCGCGCGCTTTGAGCACGTTGCGGTAGTCGTGGGCGGCATATTGCGAGCCTCGATCGGAGTGATGTACGAGCCCGGGATCGGGATCTCTCCAACCCAGGGCAACACGCAAAGCGGCCAGCGTGAGCTCCTGGAGCATCGTCTCGCTCATCGCCCAGCCAACGATCTTACGAGCGAACAGATCGAGCTCCACGCCATCTGGCCGCGATGATGAGATTCTCACTGGAAACAGGCCTGAGACGGTCCAATGTCACGGGCTTGCAGTGGTCCCAGATTGATCTCACTCGGCGGACTGCGTGGATACACCCGGACCAGGCGAAGGTTCGGAAGGCGATAGCAGTGCCGCTGAGCGCTGATGCGGTGATCGTGCTACGAGATCAGATGGGCAAGCACTTGACCCATGTGTTCAGTTACCAAGGTAAACCCGTCACACAGGTCAATACGAAGGCGTGGCGGGCGGCGTTGCAGCGGGCTGGGATCGGCGATTTCCGCTGGCACGACCTGCGCCACACCTGGGCGAGCTGGCAAGCGGGTACGCCGTTACACGTCTTGCAGTTCGTGTGACGCGCCGCGGCGACCGATACCATCGTCCAATAGCGCGATCCCGGCAAGTTTGGCTTAATCGCACCTGTGCATCGCTGCAACGTCATCGACTGAAATGTTGCGAGCGATCGAGCCGAGCCGAACTCATCGTCGGCCCTGTCGAAGCCCACTACCCAGGAGTCGTACATGGAACGCAAGCAAAAGACTGTGATCGTTACTGGAGCATCGCAAGGCATCGGCGCCGGCGTCGCCCGGGCGTTTCTGGCGCGTGGCTACAACGTCGTAGGAACCTCGCGGAGCGCGACGAAATCGAAAGAGCTCACCGCTTCAGCACACCTAGCTCTGGTTGACGGCGACATCGGGCAGTTCGAAACCGCGCAACACGTCGCGGACGCGGCGCTCAGGAAGTTCGGCTCGATCGATGCCGTCGTCGCCAATGCCGGCATCTTCTCAGTGAAGCGCTTCACCGATTACACGCCGGAAGATCTTCGCGCTTTCGTGTCGACCAACCTCACGGGCTTCGTCTATGTTACGCAGCTTGCCGTCAGACAGATGCAACAACAGAAGTCGGGCGGCAGCGTCGTCAGCATCACCGCGGCGTTGGTCGACAATCCGATTGCGGGAGTTCCCGCTTCGATTCCCATGATCACCAAGGGTGGGCTGCAAGCGGTATTGCGGAGCCTGGCTTCCGAGTATGCGAAGGAGCGCATTCGATTCAACGGCGTGGCCCCCGGAGTCGTCGACACCCCGCTTCATGCCGAGGATCCGAGGGAATTCCTCGAAACGCTTTCGCCGATGGGCTCCCTCTCCACGGTCGACGACATCGCCAGCGCGGTCGTTTACCTGACGGAAGCTCGCCGGATCACCGGGGAGGTCCTGCATGTCGACGGCGGCGCTCACAACGGGAGATGGTGATGGCGAACTTGCAATCGGTCGCTGCTGAGCAGCGCCTCAGGGAACTTGGAATCGAGTTGCCGACACCACCTCGCCCTTTCGGCGCGTATGTGGAGTCGGTGCAGTCCGGTCGACTGCTTTTTCTCAGTGGCATGTTGCCAGTGGTGGATCACAAGCCCAAGTACGTAGGGCGCCTTGGCCAGGAGCTCGACGCGGAGTCCGGGCGCGATGCGCTTCGTATCGCGAGCATGAGCGCGCTGTCTGCGGCGCGAGCTCATTTGGGTACGCTCGACAAAGTCACGAGAGTCGTACGCTTGGGGATCTACCTGGCAACATCCGGCGACTTCGTCGATCAGCCGAAGGTCGCCGATGCCGCTTCCGAGCTGTTCGAAAGCATCTTCGGGAAAGAGAAGACATCGGTCCGCATGGTGCTCGGCGTCGCGAGCTTACCGTTGGGCATGCCCGTCGAGCTCGAGGTGATCCTTGAAGTGGCCGAGTAACGACGGAAGAGAAGTGCCCCGTCCTCTTCGTTAGGCTCGCAGGTTGTCCTGTCACGCTGGACCGCAGTCGTTCCGACCTTCGAAGGCGTTGACGATCTCTGCGGCCCACGGGATCGTTGCAGTCCGAAACGCCATTCGGCCATTTGGTTGACTATGCCTCATCGATCGGATAACGAATGACCGCGCCACGCTCTCACTCTCCCTTGACCGTGGCGGTCAGTGGCCTCGCGGCACTCGCTGTGGCAATGGGGATCGGCAGATTCGCCTTCACACCGGTCCTTCCGATGATGCAGGCTGACCATGGCATCTCGGTGGCCTAAGGTGGCTGGCTCGCTTCGGCCAACTACCTGGGATACCTCGCCGGAAGCCTTTTCGCGATGCATTCGAATATCCCGACTCGCACTGCGATCCGCATCGGCCTCGTCTTGATCGCCGCTTGCACGCTCGCCATGGGCATCGAGCATCACTTTGCTGCGTGGCGGATCCTTCGTGCCATTCCGGGCTTCGCCAGCGCTTTAGTATTGGTCGTCGTGTCCGCCTGGATCCTCCCGAGGCTTGCGCACGCGGCGCGCGGAGACCTAAGCGGCACGGTCTACGCGGGTGTCGGCACGGGCATCATGTTCGCCGGCGTGGCATGCCTGGTGATGGTGCGCACGGGCGCTTCCTCGGACACGGCGTGGATCGTGTTGGGTATGACCGCCGTCGGTGTCACCATCGCCATCTGGCGCGTGCTGGGCGACGAAAGCACAAGTAATGGTATGGACGCCCCCCTACCCGAAACGGCATCGTGTGTGCCAAAGTGGAAGTGTGTTGTATCCACTAACTGAGAGGGAGCGTCCGAGATGAAGATTACTGCGGTTGGAATTGATTTGGCTAAATCCGTCTTTCAGATTCACGGTGTCGACGAACGGGGGAAGGTGATGGTGCGCAAACAGCTCAAGCGAGCTGAGGTCGCAAAGTTCTTTGCCAATCTCCCGCCCTGCTTGATCGGGATGGAAGCGTGCGCGAGTGCGCATTACTGGGCACGTAAGCTGATGGCGTTTGGGCATACCGTGAAGCTGATGGCGCCGCAATTTGTGAAGCCGTATGTAAAAACGAACAAGAGCGATGCGCGCGATGCGGAGGCGATCTGCGAGGCGGTGCAGCGACCCAATATGAGGTTCGTGCCGGTGAAAACGCCAGAGCAGCAGGCGGTGCTGGCCTTGCATCGGGCGCGCCAGGGTTTTGTGAAGGCGCGCACCGCGCAGGCGAATCAGATCCGGGGATTGCTGGCGGAGTTCGGGATCGTGATACCCAAGGGTATTGCTCACTTGGCGAAGCGCATACCGGAGATTCTCGAGGACGGGGAGAATGGGTTGCCAGGCAACGCGCGGCAGCTGTTCGCAGGATTGTTGGAGCACTTTCAGGAGTTGCATCAACGGATGGCGGAGTTAGAGAAGCAGATCGTGCTGTGGCATCGTAGTAACGAGCAGAGCTGCAAGCTCGAGAAGATTCATGTCATTGGGCCCATCACGGCGAGCGCCCTGGTGGCGAGTATCGGAGATGCGAAGAGCTTCAAGAATGCTCGACAGGCGGCTGCCTGGGTGGGGCTGGTACCGCGACAACATTCCACGGGTGGCAAGGATCGGCTACTCGGCATAAGCAAGCGCGGGGATGTGTATCTGCGCACCCTGCTCATTCACGGAGCACGTTCCGTGGTAAGGCAGGCGGAGTCACATGCGGATCGGGCGACGAGCTGGCTCAAAGGGGTGCTGGACCGGCGCCACAAGAATGTAGCGGCGGTTGCCCTCGCCAACAAGAACATGCGCATCGCCTGGGCGTTGCTGGCCAAGGAGCGCGATTACGAGTCCAACTATGCAGCGGCTCCGAATGTGGCCCAGGCATGAGCAACAATCAAACGACCCCTCGAGGGGCGCTGCCCCTCGAGCTCCCCGCACTCGCCGTGAGCAGGATGGCAGGCAGAAACACCTCCCTGCCACCCTGCCGGGAAGTGTATGAAATTCTGGGCCGTCAAGGGAAGCTGCGCCGGGCGGCAAGCCGCCCGCCCTTGACGGAATGAGCGCAGCGGTAATTGGGACGTTGAAGGAGAACCCTATCGATTGCTCAGGCAAGCTCAAAGTGATGGCGAAACAGGTAAGACCGTGGTTGACTCAACCTTCCGGATCCATGGGACTGATCCACAAGTCCGTTCAAGTGATAAGGCGTCAACCAGCGCATCCCATCAGGGCCGGCGACTCAAAGTCGCGCACGAAGGCCGAATATATGGCGGCAATCTTAAACCTGCGAACCAAAACTAAGAGAGTGCTTGACAAACCGGGGCGTCCATATATGGATCCGAGCGCGCACCCGCTCACGCGCCTCACGACACGGTTTCCAATTGGCGGCTGGTGTTCCGCTATGGCGCGTTCGGACTGGGCTACATCATCCCGGCCACGTTCCTCCCGTCATGGCCAAGCAGGTCATCGCCGACGCCGGCTGGTTCGCCTGGGCGTGGCCGATATTCGGGGCCGCCGCAACGATCTCAACGGTGCTTGCGGCACCATTGGCCCGCCGTTTCAGCGATCGCAACGTATGGATCACGAGCAATGTCGCGATGGCGATCGGCATCCTAGTCCCCATCGCGCTTCCCAACCTTGCCGGTATTGCGATTGCGGCGCTGTGTGTCGGCGGCACCTTCATGGTGAACACGATGGCAGGAATTCAGGAGGCACGCCGCGTCGCGGGTGTGCACGCACGAGCGCTGATCGGGGCAATGACGTCCGCATTCGCCGTAGGTCAGATCATCGGGCCGCTTCTGGTCGCGGGTCTCGTTCATGTTCCTGGCGGGTTCTCGTGGGCGCTGAGCGTGTCCGCACTTCCATTGCTCGTCGCGGCATACGTGCTTTCATGCAAAACGCGCGAGCCGCGCAAGACTGATGCAACTGGTGGGCCGAGTGAAACTCCATGGATGGTCCGGCAGCTCACTCACGCAGAATGGCTCCCGCTTATTGTCGTTTATGCACTGAATGAACGACACCGCGCCTCTCGCTGGACTGCGTCAGCGCCATCCAGTGACTAATCGTGGGAACCCGCAAGGACCGGCGCGATCGACCCCCGTCGTCGATGATGCTGGGATTCGTTTCGTGCTTCGGAATCGCTCTTCGCTCGCCGCGCCAACAATCGCAGAGTATCGACCGATACCATGGTGCAATAGATTCGCCTCCTCACTTCTGGTGTGATGTGCATTGAAGGACGCCGGCCGTATAAGCAATCGGCTCGTGATCGTGACGAGGGGCAATTATTAGCGGCTATCGTAGTTCGAAAAGTAGCTTGACGACGCGCCCTGCGCCCACTTATCGGTAGATTTTTTCAATCACACCAAAGGAGCACACTATGAGCACTACCACACTGCTGTGCATGACGGCCGCCGCCGCCATGGCGCTTTCGGCCGCGGGGCCCGTCAAGGCCGCGCCCACGCAACCGGTGAAGAACATCGTCTTCGTCCACGGCGCCTTCGCCGATGGCTCGAGTTGGGCCAAGGTAATCACGATCCTGCAAGCCAAAGGCTACAACGTCACGGCGGTGCAGAATCCATTGACTTCGTTTGCCGATGACGTCGCAGCGACCAACCGCGCGCTGACCCTGCAGACCGGTCCGGTCATTCTCGTCGGCCATTCCTGGGGCGGCGCCGTCATCACCGAAGCAGGGGTGGATCCCAAAGTGGCGGGCCTCGTTTATGTGGCCGCTTTTGCACCAGATTCGGATGAGGTCGTCGGTGATATCGCCAAGAGCTATCCGCCGCCAGCGACGTTCGCCGCCCCGATCATCGAGAAGGAGGGCTTCATAAGCCTGCCGACCGAAACGATGGTGAAGCATTTTGCCTGGGATTTGCCCGCGGCCGAAGCGCGGGCGCTCGCCGCGACGCAAGGCCCGATAATCGCTTCGGCCTTCGGCACCAAGGTGTCCAATGTCGCGTGGAAGACGAAACCGTCGTGGTACATCGTCGCCACGAAAGACCAGACAATCGCACCCGATGAAGAACGCTTTTTCGCAAAACGCATCAATGCCAAGACGACGGAATTGGACACGAGCCACGTGCCGATGCTTTCGAAGCCGAAGGATGTGGCCGCGGTCATCATAGACGCGGCGGCGAAGGCACCCCACTAAACATCTGGGTGCTTCGGTTCCGCGGACCGGACGATCTTGAAGCGGTCCCAACGCTCCGTCAGCGTGCTGCGCTGAACTCGAAGCTGCGGACGACGATCGCCGATCGTATCACCATCGATCAAAACGGAAGGAGACCATCACATGAGCACGATCACCACGAAAGACGGCACGCAGCTCTATTACAGGGACTGGGGAAAGGGACAGCCAGTAGTCTTCAGCCACGGCTGGCCACTGACCGGCGATGCGTTCGAAGACCAGATGTTCTTCCTGGCCTCGCACGGTTACCGCTGCATTGCACACGATCGCCGCGGTCACGGACGCTCCAGCCAGCCATGGAACGGCAACGACATGGACACCTACGCGGACGATCTCGCCGAGCTCGTTCAGAAGCTGGACCTCGAGGACGCGATCCACGTCGGTCATTCCACCGGTGGCGGGGAAGTTGCGCGCTACGTCGCGCGCCACGGCACCGAGCGCGTGGCCAAGGTGGTGCTGATCGGCGCCGTCCCACCCCTCATGCTCAAGACGCCGGCGAATATCGGCGGCCTGCCAATCGACGTGTTCGATCAGATCCGCGCCGGCGTTGTCGCCGACCGCTCGCAATTCTTCATGGATTTGAGCCTCCCGTTCTACGGTTACAACCGGCCGGGTGCCAAGGTTTCAGACGGTGTGCGCGAGCAATTCCGCCTGCAAGGGCTGATGGCGGGAATGCCCGCTTGCTACTTCTGCATCAAGGCGTTTTCCGAAACGGATCAGACCGAAGACCTGAAGAAGCTCGACGTGCCAACGCTGATCATGCACGGAGACGACGATCAGATCGTACCCATCGCCGACTCCGCCATGCTCTCTGCCAAACTCGTGAGGGGCGCCACGCTGAAGGTCTACCGCGGCGGATCGCACGGCATGTGCACGGTGAACAAGAATGAGGTCAACGAAGACCTCCTCGCCTTCATCAAGAGATAGGCAATTGGCGATTGCGCCAGCTCATTGAATCCAATTAAGGAGAGCTAGAATGTCCGAAGAAATCAACCACGATCGCCGGCGCCTTATTGGCGCTGCGGTCCTGACCCTTGCTGCCGCCGAGCTCGCCACGATCGCCTCCGCGGACGCACAATCGGGGAAGGTAAGGCCGATCAAACCGGGGACGAACACCTCATTCGGCTCACTGAAGCAGATCGATGCCGGTGTCCTGAACGTCGGCTACGCCGAAGCCGGCCCCGCTAATGGTCCTCCGGTCATTCTGCTGCACGGCTGGCCCTACGACGTTTACAGCTATGTCGATGTCGCGCCGTTGCTGGCGTCGGCGGGCTACAGGGTGTACGTCCCGTATCTGCGCGGCTATGGTTCGACGCGCTTTCTTTCCAGTGAGGCGTTCCGCAATGGCCAGCCGTCGGCGGTCGCTGTCGATATCATCGCTTTCATGGATGCCCTCAAGATCGAAAAGGCGACTATCGCCGGTTTCGATTGGGGAGCGCGGACGGCCAACATCATCGCTGCGCTTTGGCCGGAGCGCTGCAAGGCGATGGTCTCCGTGAGCGGTTATCTCATCGGCAGCCAGGAATCCGGCAAGATGCCGCTGCCCCCGAAGGCGGAGCATCAATGGTGGTACCAATTCTATCTCGCCACCGAGCGCGGCCGAGAAGGCTACGACAAGTACAGGCACGACTTTGCGAAGCTCATCTGGCAGCTTGCTTCGCCGAATTGGAACTTCGATGATGCGACATTCGAGCGGAGTGCAGCGTCCTTCGACAATCCGGATCACGTCAGCATCGTGATCCATAATTATCGGTGGCGGCTCGCACTGGCTGATGGCGAACCGAAATATGCCGATCTGGACAAACGGCTTGCCGCAGGCCCGGTCGTTACCGTGCCCACCATTACCATGGAAGGCGATGCCAATGGCGCCCCTCATCCGGAGCCCGCTTCGTATGCGAAGAAGTTCTCTGGCAAGTACTCGCACCGCACTATCACGGGCGGCATCGGGCACAATCTGCCTCAAGAAGCTCCGCAGGCCTTTGCGCAAGCCGTGGTCGATGTCGACGGCTATTGATCGGCGTTAGCCACTGCCGTCACATCCAATCCTGTCCAAGGCAACAAATACAAGGAACAGGGTTTGGTCGTGATCGGCGTGCACTCCCTGAATTCGCATTCGAGAAGAACGTCGACAACGATCGCCGCGCCGCCAAAAACATGAGGGTCAATTATCCGATCGCGATCGATAGCGATTTTGCCATACGGCGCGCTCTCAAGAATGACTGGCCGGCCCTTTATATCGTCGATGCGCAAGGGCGCATTCGCTATCATCAATTTGGCGAGGGCGATTACGAACAGTCGGAAAGAATCATTCAACAACTGCTGGCCGAGGCCGGAAACAGCGGCATGGGTCACGATTTGGTTTCCGTCGATCCCCGCGGTGCGGAAGCCGATTGGAGCAACCTGAAGTCCCCGGAAAATTATGTCGGCTACGACCGCACCGAGAACTTTCCCTCTCCAGGCGGCGCGGTATTGGACAAGCCCCGCGTCTACGCCGCCCCCGCACGATTGAAACTCAATGGCTGGGCCGTGTTGGGCGATTGGACGATACGGAAACCGTCTACCGTGCTCAACAAGCCCAACGGGCGGACGCGTACCGCTTTCACGCCCGCGATCTCCATCTCGTCATGGGCCTGCGGTGCCAGGTACTTCCGTGCGATTTCGCGTGCTCATCGATGGGAAGCCGCCGGGCGCTGCTCACGGCATTGACGTTGACGATCAGGGCAACGGCACGGTTACGGACCAGCGCCTGCATCAGCTAATCCGACAAGCGAAGCGCATCGCTGATCGTCAGTTCGAGATCGAGCTTCTCGATTCGGGCGTGGAGGCCTTTGCATTCACGTTCGGGTGATTGTTGTATTGGCGAGAAAGTATCCAATGACTTTCTCTATCCCAACATCAACCCTTCGTCGCGTCGCGGCTTCGTGGCGGTGTTGGCGTCAGTCCTGCTGTCGGCTTGCGGCGTGCTACCGACGGAGGTCGATCGGCCCTGCACCACTCCGTTGCGCAGCGTCCATTGTGCTTTGATATCGCTCCGCCGATCTCAGCGCGTCAGTAAGATCTGCGGTACACCGAAACACTAAGCTATATGACCATCGCTGGAATGCCGGCAATACTGTCGCCGCCGGCTATAGCGCTGGGGCTGCCTGGCCTCACTGCCGTCATCCTCGAGTGGCACTCGTATAACCGCACGCTTGATTGTCGGGTATACGCTCGTGATCGCGCTCATCTTTCACACGAAGTTCGGATGAGATTCAGATGCTGATGTTTCTGAAGAAATGTGCCTATCGCCGGAGGTGCTGCTTGTCGTCCATGGCCGGCAATTTCAGCCTCGATCGGCGCTACCACGGAAGTCGCTGTGGCGCGAAAATGACTTCATAGATATCTGCAGCGAAGCCTGCCGCCGCGTGTTGCTGTGCAAGAGCCAGCCGCCGCCCGTCGTCAGACGCCGGAAAACCAGTCGTAGCCCTGATTTTCCCAATATCCGCCCGGAAAGAGTCACCTCGATCGCCTGCAAGTTCTTGGCGCTCTTGAAACCGAGCTTGGTGGGGATTTGCAGCCGTACAGGTGCACCCCACTCGGGCGCGAGGGGCTGCCCATCGAAGTCAAGCGCCAGGATCGTTTGTGGGTGCAGTGCGCTGGCCATATCGATGCTGGTCGAATACCCATCGAAACATCTGAAGCTCACAAAGGGCGCGCGAAGGTCTGCTCCGATCCGTTGAAGAAACGCTCGCAGCGGCACCCCGCTCCAGTGTCCAATCTGGCTCCATCCCTCGATGCAGATGTGCCGAGTGATCTGCTCGACCTGCGGCAACGCACGCAGCGCCCGAAGTGTCCAGGGAGCCTTTTCTGAAACAGAACCCGCCACGTCCAGGCGCCAGTCTTCTGGAACCCCGCGAACCTGCCACTCCGCGTAAAAGGCGTTGAAGCGAAAAGGTCGGGTCACCGCGCTCGGTGAATAACTTTGGGCCAAACGTTGACCGCTGAAGAGCGCGGCCTGCACTTTGTCGTCGAAGCGCAGGATGGATTTCAGGGCGGCATCGACACCGGCGTTTGTAGACAGGTCACATCCGGTAAGTAGAGCGACGCCGCCCAGTGAAAGAGCGTTCCGTAAGAACCCCCGACGCTGAAGCCGACGAAGCTCCGGCTGGATATCCTGGATTTTGACAACCGGCAAACGTCGCAGCCCGTTCATGGCAGGCTTTTTGGTTCGGCCGGTGTTCCCACGATCATCGAGACGAGCGTGCGCGGGAAAATGACCACCAGAACGATGTGGACGATTACGAAAGCGACGATGAGGAACATGATCGCAAGATGAATGTTTCGCGCGATCGGATATCCGCCAAAAAGACCCACCAGCGCGCGAAGCTGCACGGGTTTCCAGATCGCAAGGCCGGTGGCGACCTGCAGAAGAAGCGCGCCGATCACGCCGGCGTACAACAAGCGCTGAACCGCGTTGTAGTGACCGATCCGGTGCCCGAGCCGAAACGTAAGCGCGGACCAGAAATCCCGGACCACGGCACGCGGCGTGGGGATCCCGAGATCTCGTCGGAAATGCCCGGATATAAACCCGTAAGCGAGATAGGCCGTTCCATCCACGGCGAGCAACCACATGGCGCTGAAGTACCACGCGAGTGCCCCCCCGAGCCAGCCCCCGAGACCGGTCCAGCGCGGAAAGCTGAACGGCAGGCTCGGCGATGCGCTGTAGATCTGCCACCCGCTGAACACCATACAGCCGATCGCGTAGACCCACACCCAATGCAGGAGGCGGATCGTGGCGGGGTGCGCAACAGTAAGGTTCACCTGATGATGCAGCGGCACGGTTATAGCTCCAGGGTCAAAAAGGCGGCTTCAATCCCCCGACGCCCGCGGCGACCAATCCCGCAGTCAGAGAGCTGCCGTTCCGCGCGGCATCGACAAATACGTACGCGCCCTTCGAAAGATCCGACACCGTTCCCGGGAGAAGGTTGACGATCGGGGCCGTCGGAGGTACCACGACCGTCTGATGACCCCCTTCATAGGTGACCGTCAACTGCTTGACGCCATTTTGCGAAGCGCTTGCGGAGACATTACCGTTGGTCATCGTGGTGCTGACGTTGCCTCCCGGAGTCGCAGTCACCGCGGAGACGTTGCCGTTGGTCATCATGCTCGTCGTTGTCGTCGCTCCCGAAATGGTCGTGTCGGGGAGCTGGTCGTAGGGGAAGTGACCCGCATTCAGCCCCTGCATCGCGGTCGGGAAGATCATCACTTCGAGTGCGACCAGAGTAGACCCAATGTCCTTGGTCGCCGTACCGATGTAACTGCCCGGTTCGATCTTGTCGAGGCTCGATCGCACCACCTGCAAGTAGTGGGTCTCAGCGTTCAGCGCGAGCGAGACATTGGCGCCACTCGAAGCGCGGACGACCAAAGTATCGGGCGTGACAGAGACGATCTTGCCCCGAATGTGCTCATCAACGGGAGCGGCGAGCAACCCCGTGCAATACAAAACCCCTGCTACCGCAGTCAAAGCAAAGCGTTTCATGGTGACTCCTTTTCGGTTGAGTACAGTTGCGACTACGCCAGAAGTGTTGAGAGAGCGCTATTGGACGATGGTATCGATCGAGACCGGTTCCAACGCCGGAGCGCTACGGCATGGCAGCATTTTCGTCAACGCACGGGTCCGCAAGCGGGCGTGTTAAGGGGTTAACGCTGAGGGCTCGTCAGCAAGCAGGCGGGAAGGTATACGACGCACGTGTTCAGCGACAAACGTGCCCTTGTATCCGAAGTGGCAAGCATTTCTGCATGAACGGCAGCCCAAGACGATCATTCTGTGGGGCCAGGACGATGTCTTCTTAACCAAAGAGGGTGGAGAAGCCTACTTAAAGGATCTGCCGAACGCAGAGATGCACCGGCATGTTGGGGGACATTTTGCAGTCGAGGATAGTCTCGATTACATCTCAAGCAACATGCACCGCTTCTATGACACGAAAGTCGCCGTCGGAAAGATCACGTCCGCCGGCGAGAAATAATCAGCCGTTCTAGACTAATGGCCTGGTTGACTGCGCGAAACTCACTACTTCGACTGTGAAATTGCGTAGCTCTCCGTCGATCGGGCCTTGGCGAGGTTATCCCAAAATGTCTGGTAGGGCACTGGCTCTTGGTGCCGCTCCCCGCTGGCTTGCACACTCTCTGGCGAGGGGGCTTTCATCAGCTCATCCCAGAACTGCTGATAACTGGTGGGACCAGCGGCTTGGGCGGATTGCATTGACGCGGCCGCCGATACGAGAGAAGCGGCGATAGCGGTAAAAACATGCTTAACGATGGACTTGGTTTTCATGGTAGATCTCCTGTTGAATCGTGTGTGGATAGAGTGGGTGGAGGCTAAGCGACTGCCCTTGCATTAGGGCGCCGAATACTCGAAATCGGACCCGAACGGCGAGAATGGGTCGTAGTCATTCTCGTGATTGCCAATCGGCAGACTGGCGTTGCGCCCTTCCATACTGGCCCCGATGTAGCCCGTGTCGCGGTCGGCGCTCTTGGTGGAACCGGTATCCGTCCGAACCGTATCGCCGTCATTCTTCTTTGACGTGGGAGTGGACGCTTCGGGTATATAGCCATCGGTCGCTTGGAGCTGCTTTAGAAACCATTCCTGTTGGGTTTCCGCAAGAGTGATAGCAGGCGCCACGGTGAACAACAAGGTGCCCAGAACTGCGGCGGATAATTTGACTTTCGCGTGCATGGTTAATCTCCTTTAAATCGTGCGTGGATGAAGTGAGTCGATGTCGTTCGTCGTGTCTCTACTCTGCACAATCGAATTTGTGTTGCCGATATTCCACGAGACCTGTCTATTTCAACGGCGGGAATAAAGTTGACTGAACACAGATAATGCAAACGCAGCTTTGAGGAGGAACGAGCTTGACCCTAGGTGAAATGGTTTCAGAAGCGTGGAGACAAATCTATTGGCAATGGTGTTGGTCGATACTTGGGTATCAGGCGGCGCGACAATCGTGCTGCAGGACATCCCTGGCTCCACGCGCTTCCCGTGGCGGTACAAGCGGGAAACATCCGACGTACCGGGGAGGGGTGCAGGTATGACGGACGCCCCAGTCCCTGAATCACGGTAGAAAGATGGACACAGGGGTCACACCGCACTTGGTCACGAGGCGGAGATGCGAACGCTTTGGGACGACTACGCGTCACTCAGCCGACGCGAACGGGAGGTCATTCGTTGGTGGTCGCTGGCCTGTTGAACAAACAGGTCGGGGGCGAGCTCGAAATCAGCGAGTTCGCGGTGAAGGCACACCGGGGCAAGGTGATGCGAAAGATGAAGACGGCATGTCTCGCCGGCCTGGTCAATATGACCACGCGACTGCGCCTCGCACCTGCGCCTAGCACCTGCGCCGAAAGGGTGACGCTCCACCGGTCGTTCTCCGCTGATCTTCTCTGGTCCCCTTCTCTCGATTCCCTCGAACGCCGCTCGTCGCGCCGACTGATACAAAGGTACCGACGATACCATCGTCTAATAGATTCGCCTCCACGGTTCTGGTGTGATTGCACTGTGTTTTGTGTATTGAAGCGGATATGCGCAGCGCGGACAGTTTTTCAGAAAGGAATCCTCCATGGCCCAGCTAGAGAAAGTGCCGTAGATCGCCACAGTCCGCACCATGGGTGGCCGGAATGGGACACTCAGCAGCGAGCATAGACGGGTACAGGCATTCCCGCTCCGCGCTCAAGCCGACATCGCGAACGCGCAGACCATGATCAGAAATGAGCACCGCGCAAGCTTCGACATCGACGCCGCCGCGTACGCAGAGCTGACCCAGTTGTTAAACCAACAACTAGCGGACACGGTTGATTTGTTCAGTCAGATTAAGCAGGCACATTGGCATGCCAACGGTATGCATTTCTACCAATTCCACCGACTGTTCGACAGATTAGCCGAGGATCTTGAGAGACACACGGACACTATTGCCAAACGTATCACCACGCTTGGTGGTGCAGCGAAGGGAACCCTGCGCATGTGCGCGGGCGGTTCGCGTTTACCGGAGCTGCCCTTGGATGTGGGTGATGGCCGTCGCACGGTCACGTTACTCGTCGAACGCTACGCCCAATTGGCCAGAAGCACGTGCAAGGCAATCGCCGAGGCTGACAAGCTTGGTGACACCGACACGTCGGACCTGTTTGCCAGCGCGTCACAGGATCTCGACAACGCGATTTGGTTTCTGGAAGTGCACTTGCGGGATTTCAGGAACGAATATTGGCCGGCCCTCTATTTCGTCGATGCGCAGGGACGTATTCGACACCATCATTTTGGTGAGGGCGACTTGGTGGCGGGCGCCAATGCAGCGCGTCTTGCGGCACTGAACGCGCTCGCAGTCGCTCGAAACCACTTAGGGTCCTTAGATAGGGTCACGCGCATCGTCCGCCTCGGCGTGATGATCGCCACCTCGGGAGATGTCAAAGATCAACCAAAAATTGCCGATTCGGTGTCCGAATTACTGCAAGACATCTTCGGACAAGCGTCCTTGCCGTTTGGTAAACGGCGTGGCTAGTCTTCCGCTTGGCACTCCGGTCGAGCTGGAAGTGATATTCGAGGTGAGCGTGGGTGCGCACCTCCGACAATGGTGAGGTGAATGATCTATGCGCGCGCACGTTTTTTATCGCACAGTAAAGGTGGATGGACTCTTCATCTTCTATCGAGAGGCGGGGCCGAAAGATGCCCCCGCGATTCTCTTGCTTCATGGACTGCCGTCTTCCTCGCGAATGTATGAGCCGCTGCTTTCGCGGCTTGCCGATCGCTACCACCTTATCGCGCCCGACTATCCGGGCTTTGGACACAGCGACTGGCCGGACCCGACACAATTTGCCTATACGTTCGATCGCTGTGCTGAAATCATGAATCACTTCACCGAAGCAATCGCGCTGCCTCGCTACACGCTCTACATGCAAGATTATGGCGGCCCGGTAGGCTTTCGTATGGCCCTGAGTCATCCCGAGCGGATCAATGCCCTCATCGTTCAAAATGCTGTGGCACACAATGAAGGCCTGGGGGCCATTTGGAAGGCGCGACGGGCTTTTTGGGCCGATCGTGCAGCCAATGAAAAGCCGCTGCGCACAAATCTGCTGTCGCTGGCAACGACGCGGACGCGCCACGTGGGCGAGGATCCCAATGTGGAACGCTATGACCCGGATCTGTGGACCGATGAATTTGCGTTTCTAAGTCAACCAGGCCAAGCCGAGATTCAAAGCGATCTGTTTTACGACTACCGCACGAACGTCAATTCATACCCCAAGTGGCAGGCGTGGTTGCGCGAGAAGCAGCCTCGGCTACTAGTCATTTGGGGAAAATTCGACCCCTCTTTCGCTCCTTCAGAACCCGAAGCATATCGTCGCGACGTGCCGAACGCCCAAGTTCACCTTCTCGACGCCGGTCATTTTGCGTTGGACACTGCTGCCGACGAGATCGCTGCGTTGCTAAGAGGCTTTGTCGAAGCGTCACCCTAAAAAGCAGCGCTGCAAGCCATCAATGAAGATGCACCATTACTGGGTCCCAATTGGGGATTCCCTCATGGGGACGCCTGCCTGAACAGACGGGGCGCCTTGAATAATTTGCAATTCACCCGCGACGATTCTTCGGTCTAGCGTCGTTGGTACTCACGCTGCTGTTTCTAGACTTAACGGAAAAGAGGAACGGAGAACCTAATTATGGCCAATGGCAACAACGTCCGAGATCAGCTTGATGTGTCCGCAACATAGGTGTCACTGACAACCCGGTATTCACGATCCTGAACCGGTTGCTCGGTGCGGCCTGGAGAGCCTGGGCCCAGCATCAGACTCATATCGCTCTGATCGAGGCATGGGGCCTGCAGGGTCTCGCCGATGCGATGCGAATACGGACCGCCGATGAGCCGGTAACCATCCGCGCGCTTCTTAATCGACTCGTCGATCTCGGCGGCACACCCGCATTCACGATCGAGGTGCCCGCCATCGGTGTAACCGTGCGCGAGATTCTCGACAACGACATGGCGCTGCAGTGCCATACTCGCCCGAAGCTCAACGCAGCCGCGGAAGCCGCCGGAGTCGCTCATGATGCCACCACCCGAAATCTCATCGAGCAGATCCTCGCAGACGAAGAGCAGCATCTCAGCTGGCTCGAGACCGAAATCGCTCTGTACGAGAAGCTGGGAGAGTCTCTATATTGCGCGAGCCGCCTTCCGGCCGGGACCGCGCGCGCTGCATAACTAGAGGGTCGGTTCCGGGGACCTCTGTAAATGTTTTATACCGGTGGTGAGTGTCAGGGTACGCGGACAGGCTGGGGTGTGATTCGAAGTGCGGAACAGAGACTCGGAGTACGGGGGTTTCATGAGTAGCGGCAGGTTGGTCGGTGAAGTGTCAGCCTTTCGGAGTGGATGCGAGGTGTAGTCTCGCAGCCATATTCACCAGGTCGGGGAGAGAGTCAGCCTTCATCTTCCGCATCACCTTGCCTCGGTGTGCCTTCACCGTGATCTCGCTGATGCCGAGCTCACCACCGACCTGCTTATTTAACAGGCCGCGAACCACCAACGCCATGACCTGCCGTTCGCGACGGCTGAGCGAGGCGTAAGGGTCCCGGATCGATCGCATCTCCGCCTCACGACGCAGCGCAGCGTGGCTGCACTCGATAGCTTGCTGGATCGCGCTCAACAACACCTCATCACCGTATGGCTTGGTCAAAAACTCCACCGCTCCCGCCTTCATCGCACGCACCGTCATCGGCACATCGCCGTGGCCCGTAATAAATATGATCGGCATGTCAATTCGATCAGTAGCGATGCGCTCCTGTAGGTCGAGACCATTGAGGTCCGGAAGCGCAACATCTAGTACCAGGCAACTTGGGACGAAGACGCGTGGGCGGGAGAGGAATTCCTGCGCGGACGCGAACGTTTGCGGCTGCCAGCCTGCGAAGCGAATCAGCGATTCCAGAGATTCGCGCACCGAGATGTCGTCGTCAACGACGAACACGATTGGTGTGTCGCGCGACATGAGGGATGACCGCGATTCATGAAAAGATGCGCTCGCTGAGCTCATTTCATATCTCCCTGACGTTAGATCGCTCAGCTCACCCGAAATGCGTCATTGAGCGCCTCAAACAGAGCCGTGTTGCTGAACGGCTTGAACAGGCACTCCACGGCACCCTGTTCGAGCGCGTGTGGACGGACGGTCTCATCTGCTTGAGCGGTGATGAAGACGATCGGAATCTCTTGCCCGCGAACCGTCAACTCCTGTTGCAGATCGGGTCCGGTCATGCCGGGCATGGCGATGTCGAGGATCAGACACCTGGTCTCACCGACGCAATCGGACGCGAGGAACTCTTCAGCCGACGAGAACGTCCGAACCGAATAGCCTAACTCTCTCAACAGGTCGGGTAGCGACTCGCGCACGGACTCGTCGTCATCGACCACCGACACGAGCGGACGTTTGACCATCACAGTCACAGACTCCTCACATGACGTTCCTCTGCATTCGTCACGGCGGACGTCCGAATAGCGCCAAGACTGCGAGCGCCGGTCACACCGGCCGTCACATCCTGGCGTCCGCAGGGGATGGAAAATGCGAACGTGGCTCCCGGACCATCGTTCGGTGTTGCCCATAGACGGCCTTTGTGACTCTCGATAATGGAGCGACTGACGGATAGGCCGATCCCCATACCACTGCTCTTTGTGGTGTAGAACGCATCGAATAGTCTGTCCACCCCTTGAGGTTCGAAACCCGCCCCCGTATCTCGCACGCTCAGTCGCACACGATCCTCTTCGTCTCGTTCGGTTCTGATCACCAACTGCCTCGGACGATCATCGATACCGCTCATCGCATCTGAGGCGTTCAGGAATAGGTTTAGGATGACCTGCTGCAGCTGAACCCGATCGCCCTGAACTGGTGGTAGTTCGCCGGCAAGCTCCGTCCGCACAATCACCTTGTTTCTCTCAAGTTCACTCAGCGATAGCGCAACCACCTCCCGTGTTGCCTCGTTCAGGTCCAGTGATTCGCTCGTGGCGCCTGTCTTGCAAAAAAGCGCGCGCAACCGCTTGACTACCTCCGACGCTCGCTCCGCATCGCGAATCATGCGTCTCGCGGTTTCCCGCGCCCCCTCGACGTCTGGAGGATCTACGGCGAGCATCCGCCGACACGTGCTGGCGTTCGTAACGATTCCCGCCAGGGGCTGGTTGACCTCGTGCGCAATCGCTGCCGTTAGTACTCCAAGGCTCGTAACCCTCGCCGCTCGCGCGAGTTCGGCTCGCAGTTTGGCGAGTGCTTCTTCCGTATGTCGGCGATGTGTCACATCCTGGACCGCACCGATATATTCCAAATGGCCCTCTTGATCGCGAGTCCCGTGCGCAACGACGTGCAGGTACTTGACCGAGTTGTCCGGCAGGCGTAGCCGGTGCTCGAACTCAAAGTCGCCCACCCCACTTCGGGCCCGTTCGATCATTTCATGGAATGACGGGAGGTCTTCGGAATGGATACGAGCGCCAATCAGCTCAAGTGTCACCGGCACATCTGCCGGGTCAAGCTCGAAGAGCTGACAGAGCCCTTTTGACCAACTGATTTCGTCTGTCTCCACGCGCCAGGAAAAGCAGCACGTCGAACTGAGTTGTTGCGTTCTTTCGAGAAGTGCGGCACTTCGCTTGAGCGCTTCGTCGCTTCGCATTCGCTCAATGGCGGCGCTCGCGACGTGGGTGAACTGCGGGATGAGTGCGGAGTGACAACGGGTGACGTCGGGGTTGCTCTCGCGCTGATAGACGGCAAAGATTCCGAGCGGCTCCCCGGTTAGCGATAGAATTGGCGAAACCTCATGCAACCTGAGGCCGGGCGCAGCGGCCGGGGCCGCCTCCTGGCCCTCCCGTAGAGTATCCGAGACTGGGTCCAATACAATCACCGGTGTCTTCGCATTGATCGTGGCCCCGAAGGGAGTCTCAATCCAGCTGACCCGCCTGCCCTCAAGCTGCTTCATGTAACTGGCGGGCAAACCAGACCCAGCGGCGTTTCGCACTCTCGCACCGGTGCGGTCAAGAAGAAGGACACTGCTGGAGTATCCCTTGGCGGTGGCGTCGAAGAGCTGACACAGGGCGGTGAGAACGACGGGCAGCGGACGTCCCTGCCGAATCAGTCCGCCGACCATTGCACCGATTTCGGCGATGCCGAGCCCCACCCACGTCGCTGCTCGGTCCTCTGCCGCGGCGCTATTTTTGAGTTCGCGATGACGTGGAGGCAGTAAACCAATATGCCGCTCCGATGAACAGCCACAGTCGGCGACTTCATGGCACATTCGCCGATCTACGTTCAAACCAGCCTCGCGTCCAGTGTGATCTCGGCCTTGAGCACCCTGGAAACCAGGCAATTCTGCTCGGCGTCCTGCGCCAACCGATCGAACGTGTCCTGATCCAGATTCGGTACGCTCGCGCGCAGTGTCAGGGCGGAGAGACTGATACGGAAGCCCTCATTGTCCTGTTCGAGGGTGACGATTGCCTCGGTATTGAGCTCCGTAGGAGTGTACCCCGCGGCTTGCAATCGAAAGGCCAAGGCCATCGTGAAGCAACCTGCTTGCGCTGCGGCGATCAACTCCTCAGGGTTGGTGCCCTTCTCGTTCTCGAAGTGGGTTCTGTATGAATACGGCGTGTTTGAAAGCACGCCAGAGTCGGACGAAAGGTCGCCATTTCCGGCACGACCACTGCCGCGCCAGACAGCTCTTGCTTTGCGAATCATGGAAAACTTTCCTGTATCAAATGCGAGTGCCGAACACCCCAGGTGAATGTGAATGTGCTGTGCCTGCGGCGGGCGAAAGCCGCTGATAAGCCGCACGTTGTCAACGCCCGGGCTACGGCGAGATGAGGGTGGACGAGGCAGGTTTTTGCCAAGGTCTCTCAGCCGTTGTTCGGCACTGGCGTTCGTTGTGTTCGTGGACATTACCGGCGCTCCATCGATATCAGTCGAGGCCGCTTCCGAAGACCGACAGGAAACACCTGCCTCCTTTATTGCAAAGCCCCCCTTCGTCTGCGACTACGTCACCACCGACCTAGATGCGCGCCGCTGTCAACGTGCAGCACCTCGCCGGTGACCTGGCTCGCCTCGGTGAGATAGAACACGGCCTCTGCGATGTCCTTGGCGCTCGAAATCTGCCCAAGGGGTGACAGTGTGCGCAGGAACTCTTTGGGATTGTTCTTGTGCAGCGGGGTGTCCACAACGCCTGGAGCTACCACGTTTACGCGAATGCCCTGCGGCGCGTATTCCATCGCGAGACTCCGGGATATCGCGTCGATACCGCCCTTGGTGATCATCGGGAAGGACGCGGTCAACGCCGCAAGCGGATGATCGACGATAGAAGTCGTGATGCTCACCAGACTGCCGCCGCTCTTTTGCGAGAGCATCTGTTTCACGGCCAATTGCGTCGTATGGATAAAGCCATACAAGTTGGTGGACGACAACGCCCGGAAGTCCTCGAGCGTGTACTCGGTGAACGGCTTCGCAAAGAAAATCCCCGCGTTGTTCACCAGGGCATCGACCGAGCCGAACCGCTTTACCGCGGTACCAACGATCATCTCGGCCGTCGAGGCTAAACCGATGTCGCCGTCCACCAAGGCCAGCTTGTCCGACCGCTGCAGCTCGTTCTTATGACTAATTTTGCGGGAGTTACCCACCACGTTGTAGCCGCGCTCAAGGAACAGGTTAGCAACCGCGGCACCGATTCCCTGAGAGGCTCCCGTCACAATGATGGTCTTCTGTTTCGTAGTCATATGAGTCTTCCGCCTTCGCCTGTGGCTGTTGGTCCTGGGTTCCAATCACCCGTCTGTTGGATCATATTGTCGCGCTGTGCACTGCGACTGATAAGATGGGAAACTCTGGAATCTAATTTCCAAAAATGGCAGAGTGACCCCCCTATGGCGAACCTCGACGACGTCCTGATATTCGTCAAAGTGGCCCAGTTCGAGAGCATCAGCCGGGCAGCCCGCTCGTTGGGTATGCCGATCTCGACGGTGAGCCGGCGGTTATCGGTGCTGGAGTCGAAGCTCGGCGTGTCGCTCCTGAGGCGCACAACGCGACGGGTGACCCTAACTGGGCAGGGACGTGAGTACTTCAATCAGTGCAGGGAGCCGCTGACCCTCCTGGAAGAAGCTGAGCGAGTTCTGACCCTAGGACAGAAGACGCCTGAAGGTATGTTGAGGATTTCCGTTCCGGTCATTCTGGGTCAGGAGCCCTTCCTGAACTTCCTCTCGGGATTCCTGAAAGCTCAGCCGCGGATCCGGATCGACCTCTCCATCACGAATCTCTTCCTCGATCTGGTTGCGGAAAATATTGACGTCGCGATCCGCTTCGGAGAGTTGGAGGACTCGAGCGTGGTCGCCACCCGCATAGGTAAGAGCATTCGCTATGTCGTCGCAGCTGCCGAATACCTGAAAGGCCGAGAGCTTCCTGTCGAGCCTACGGACCTCAAGCTGCACGACTGCGTGATGCTCAACGCCAGGAACAACGAGACCGACTGGGACCTGGTCTACGGTAGAAAAAAGGCACGCATCCGCGTCTCAGGGCCGATATCGAGTCGCGACTTCAATTCGGTCAGCACCTTCGTTTACCGGGGTCACGGGATCGGACTACTGCCGTCAACCTACTGTGACGAGGCACTCGTGAGCGGTGCACTCATACGGCTGTTACCGAAGTGGGCTTCTCCGCAAATTCCCGTTTTCGCGGTGTACTCGAATCGAAAATTCCGGCCTTTGAGGTTGAAAATCTTCCTCGAGGCTCTGGCAGCCTGGAAGAGCCCGCTGTGGCTCAGGGAATGAAGAGCAGCGCGAGCCACAGCGCGTGACCGGGTTCAGGCGCGGCTAAAGGAGGCCGCCCGAACTGCAGCGCCGGCAAACATAGTATGCGGCAAAAAATTACTGAATCAGCAGCATATTGCCGAAAATCCACGGCCCGGGGTAAGCACAATTCAGGAACGTTCCATGAAACGTATCGGCATCTTCAGCTTCTTTGCGACATTAACAGCACGCGTCGTTGCTTCGACGTCATTCGTGGCAGCGGGGCGCTGATATCAAACCTTCCCTGATCCTCGGCGTCACAATTCCCGCCCACTGAGACTCCATGATCGTTCGAATCCGCCACTGATTTCCAACACGCAAATTCTATGTTCGCTAACGATTCTCCTCGGTGACTCAATGGGATATATATTCAGTCGGGGTCGAAATCCGCGTCGAGCACGATGCGGTATCGAGCCTTACCCGACTCGAGTCGGGAGAAGGCGTCGTTGATATGGCTCATCGGAAAGTGTTCGGTCTGCGGCGCGACACTGTGTCGCGACGCAAAGTTGAGCATCGTCTCGATGGATGTGGGCGAGCCCGCGGGTGAACCGGAGACGCTGCGTTGCTGCAGAATGAGCGAGAAGACCGAGACAGGAACGGGTTCGAGGACCGCACCGACGAGGTGCAGCCGGCCGTTCGGCGCGATTGTTCCAATAATCGCGTCCCAATCGAGCTTTACGTTCACGGTGCTGATTAGCAGATCAAAGCTGCCGGCGAGTTTCTTGATCGCCGCGGAGTCCCTGCTCGACACCACTTGATTGGCCCCAAACCCCTTGGCTTCATTGAACTTGCTCTCGCTCGAGGTGAACGCCGTCACGTCGCAGCCGTAGGCCGCGGCGAATTTGACCGCCAAGTGACCCAGCCCGCCGATGCCGATGATGCCCACCCGGTCGGTGGGCTTGGCGTACATCGCCAGCGGCGAAAAGACTGTTGTGCCCCCACACATGAGCGGGCCCGCGTCGGCAGGGTTTAGTTTTTCCGGAAGTGGGATGGCCCAAGCCCAGTGCGAGCGAATGTGGGTTGCAAATCCGCCGCGATGACCGACGATGGTCAGCTGCGCTTGCGGGCATAGGTGATGGCTTCCCGACATGCATTGATGACAGTGCATGCAACTGCACGAGTTCCAGCCCACGCCGACGTGTTGTCCGACTGTCAGGCCCTTAGCATGAGGACCCAGTGCGGAAATCCGACCGACGACCTCGTGCCCGAGGATCGCGGGGTAGCGCGAGATGCCCCACTCGTTGGTCAAGACCGAGAGATCGGAGTGACACAATCCGCAGTGCTCGACCGCGATCTCAACTTCCTCGTCACCGAGCGGTCCGAGATCAACGGTTTCCAAAGTCAGCGGCTGTTTGGCGGCCTTTGCCACCCATGCCCTATTTCGGCTCATGATGAACTCCTGAAAAAAACTGCTGTTACTCGCCTTTGCGATCCAATTCGCTGCAATGTATGGACTGCGATCAACTTGCGCGTTCGATACTGGGTTGAAAGGTACGCCACTGCTCGCGAAATCGTCTATTGCACTTTGGTATTGGCCCTTAGTGTCAGCAGTATTTCTCCCGGGGTGACAAAGCCTTCGAATTCGTCGAAAAAGATGCTGGCCGCCGGACGCGCTGCGGCGCCGGCATAGGCTCAACAGAACGAGATAGTGGGCTCGGGCTGGAACTCTCTGAGAACTACGCGTCGCATAGCGCGGCGATGGAGGCAGGCGTGAGCCTGTCGGCGCGCGAACGTATGATCGTGTGCCTGCTGGGCCACGGGCTAACCAACAAAATGATCGCCCGTCAATTGAGTATCGTTCCCGAGACAGTCAAATCGCATGCGAAACGCATCTTTGGAAGCTGACGGTCCAGACTCGGGCCCAAGCTGTTTTTCGAACGTCGACACTTGGCCTTATCTGATCATGCGTACAGGCCGGATCCGCGTCGTAAGTCTCGGGACCCACAAGGAGTCCCGGCACTTCAAAGCCTCGAGCCCCATAGCATTCAACCATCACCAGCGTTTCGCGTCTGGTGTTGCCGAGGCCGAGACCAACCCTCTCGACTAACACCATGGTGCAATACAAGTGGGCCCCAGCGTCTGCTGTAATCCAACACACTGATTGGGCCAGGTATACACACCGCCTTGAGATAGTCTGGCGCTAAAGGAAGTCGCCCCCAACGCCATGGGTCTCATACAGATCACCAGTTGGCGGGCGCAGAGCGGCAAGGGGCTCCAGCGACAATAGGCTGGATCACGCAAGGCGTGCAGATTCGATACGGAGAGAACGGTGTCGGCGAGCGAGTACGGTCGAGCAGGCACGGCCCTGGTTCCCAAGGAGGCGGGCACAATGATTCGCGACCACGGCTATGTCAACATCCACCAATCCGGCACCTTCCATCCGCCGCCGAACGAACCGGCGGCCTTGAGCCGGTATCCGGGCGATATCTACCCTGCCGCAGTTCGTGCGTACGTTGACCCGCTTCAATCCAATCTACCGTATGGCCCTTCGATTCGGCGTCACTTCCATCAACGGCAGTGCCCATTTCTCATTGATGACCGGGCGATGCCCTCGCTTCGGCCGCTGCTCAATGGCACGCGTAAATTGACGTATGCTCCTGTTCGACTATCCTAACCGGCACGTACGCACATGATTCCGACGATCCAGATTCTGGTATTGCTGCTGGTCGTGGTTGCCGCG
>Ga0209118_1000242_pt1 | contig 34465 bp, 32 predicted proteins | sample BlaSpr_A8_Ref_M1_FD_187988 | JGI IMG/M metagenome (GOLD analysis project Ga0209118, IMG submission 187988) | Forest soil microbial communities from Thunder Bay, Ontario, Canada - Black Spruce, Ontario site 2_A8_Ref_M1 (SPAdes) (version 2) | ecosystem: Environmental > Terrestrial > Soil > Boreal... | reverse complement strand
GCCGGCCTGGCCACCGCGCCCGGCGGCGCCGCGACGGCGGCAGAGGCCGAGGTGGCAGCCGCGGCATCCGACGCGGCCGCGACCGGTGCCTCGCCGGCGACCGTGCGTCATGCCGCCTCCTATCGGATGCGCACCGGCGTCGCGCGCAGCGAGTTCCTGATCGCGCCGCAGGCCAACGCCGCCAACGGCGACGAGCTGCGCCATCCGAGCTACATCGGCAACTACCACAAGGCGCTGCCCCACGACAGCTCCGGCGAGGTCGAGCCCGACGCCTACGGCCGCCTGCTCGGCGCGCTCGCCAGCGGTGATCCGCACGACTTCGAGGCCATCCCGCTCGGCGGCACCGCCAAGCTCACCGATCCGCAGTCGGGCCTCGCCTACGACCTCCAGGGGGCCGACGGCCAGGCGCTGGCGATCCCGCCGGCGCCCGCCCTCGCCAGCGCCGAGGCGGCCGGCGAGATGGTCGAGCTGTACTGGATGGCGCTGCTGCGCGACGTCAACTTCGCCGACTACCCGGGGCATCCGGACGTCGCCGCCGCCTGCGCCGATCTCAACGCGCTGAGCGATTTCCGGGGCCCGCGCCGCCAGGGCAAGGTGACGCCCCAGACCCTGTTTCGCGACCTGCTGCCGGGATGCACCGCGGGTCCGTACCTCTCGCAATTCCTGCTGCTGCCGGCGCCGTTCGGCGCCGAGTACGTGCAGCGCATGATCCGGACCTTCCTCCCGGGCGCCGACCACCTCACCCGCTTCGACGAGTGGCTCAACGTGCAGAACGGCGGCAGCCCGGCCGGCGCCGCGCAGTTCGACCCGCAGCGCCGCTATCTGCGCAACGCCCGCGACCTCGCCGCCTGGGTGCACAAGGACGTGCTCTTCCAGGCCTACTTCGACGCCTGCCTCATCCTGATCTCGGGGCCCGACGCGGCCGACGCCGAGAGCGGCGGCATCGGCTGCCCGTTCAACCCCGGCAATCCCTACCTGCGCTCCAAGACCCAGGCCGGCTTCGGCACCTTCGGCCCGCCCGGCATCAAGGGCTGCATGTGCGAGGTGGCGACGCGCGGCCTGAAGGCCACCTGGCACAAGAAGTGGTTCGTGCACCGGCGCCTGCGGCCGGAAGCGTTCGGCGGCCTGGTGCACCTGCAGCAGACCGCCAACCGCTACCCCGGCGTGCTGCACGCCGATGTGCTCGGCTCGCCGGTGCTCGACCGCGTCGCGGCCAGGTTCGGCAGCTTCCTGCACCCGTCGGCCTTCCCCGAAGGCAGCCCGACCCATCCTTCCTATTCCGCCGGGCACGCCACCGTCGCCGGCGCCTGCGTGACCATCCTGAAGGCGCTGTTCGACGAGAGCTTCGTCATCCCGAACCCGGTGGCGCCGAGCGCGGACGGCCTGTCGCTCGAGCCCTACCAGGGCCGCGCCGCGCTCACCGTCGGCGGCGAGCTCGACAAGCTGGCCTCGAACATCGCCACCGGCCGCAACCTCGCCGGCGTGCACTGGCGCTCCGACGCCTACGAGTCGCTGCTGCTCGGCGAGGCGATGGCCATCAGCATGCTCGCCGATCAGCGCCCGACCTACAACGAGAACCGCGGCGGCTTCTTCCAGGGCTTCACCTTCACCCGCTTCGACGGCACCCGGATCACGGTTTAGTGAACAGGCGCCTGGCAACCCGCGGCGCCGCCGGGCGTTATGGCGTCTGGGGCCGGCCGCCGGGCGCCCTGCCCCCTTCACCTGTGACTTTCCTGGAGGGAACCATGCGTCGACTGCTGCTGTCGCTCTGTCTCGTGGCCTTCGTCTCCGGCCCGCTGGCCGGCCCGCTCACCGCCCATGCCTCGGCTACCGCAGCCAAGAAGGCGAGCGCCAAGGACTCGCGGAAAGCCGAGGGCATCGACCCCGCCCTGCTGGCGGGGATGAAGGCGCGCTCGATCGGACCGGCGGCGATGAGCGGCCGCGTCGCCGCCGTCGCGGCGGTGGAAACGGACCCCGAGGTGATCTACGTCGGCGGCGCGACCAGCGGCGTCTGGAAATCGACCGACGGCGGGCTGACCTTCGAGCCGATCTTCGACGACCAGCCGGTGGCCTCGATCGGCGCCATCGCGATCTTCCGGCGCAACCCGGACGTCGTCTGGGTGGGCACCGGCGAGGGCAACCCGCGCAACAGCGCTTCGGTCGGCAACGGCGTCTACCGCTCGCTCGACGCCGGCCGCACCTGGCAGCACCTGGGGCTCGACAAGACGGAGCGCATCCGCCGCATCGTCCTGCATCCCACCGACCCCGACGTCGCCTACGTCGCCGCCGAGGGGAAGGAGTGGGGCGAGAATCCGGAGCGCGGCATTTTCAAGACCACCGACGGCGGCAAGAGCTGGAAGCGCATCCTCTACCTCGACGAGCGCAGCGGCGGTTCCGAGCTGGTGATGGACCCCGCCAACCCCAACAAGCTGCTCGCCACGCTGTGGGACTACCGGCGCTGGCCCTGGTTCTTCCGCTCCGGCGGGCCGGGCTCGGGGCTCTACGTCACCTATGACGGCGGCGACAGCTGGAAGCGGCTGACCGAGGACGACGGCCTGCCGAAGGGCAACCTCGGCCGGATCGGGCTCGCCATCGCGCCCTCCGAGCCGCTGATCGTCTACGCCCTGGTGGAGGCGGAAGGCAACAACGTCGTGCTGCGCTCCGACAATGGCGGCCGCACCTGGCAGACCGCCAACAGCGACCAGACGACCAGCGAGCGGCCGTTCTACTACGCCGACATCCGCGTCGACCCGCAATGGCCGAACCGGGTCTACAGCCTCACCGCCCGCCTGCGGGTCTCCGACGACAGCGCCAAGACCTTCCGGCCGCTGGGTCACTCGCGCGACATCCATGGCGACTATCACGCCTTGTGGATCGACCCGCGCGACGGCCGCTACCTGATCGCCGGCGAGGACGGCGGCGTCGGCATCAGCCACGACCGCGGCGACACCTGGCAGTTCGCCGCCGACCTGCCGTTCGGCCAGTATTACCACGTCGCGGTGGACATGGACCTGCCCTACAACACCTACGGCGGCCTGCAAGACAACGGTTCGTGGCGCGGCCCCAGCGCGGTGTGGGAGAACGGCCCCATCCGCAACGTCCACTGGCAGACGGTCGGCGGCGGCGACGGCTTCGTCACCCTGCCCGACCCGAAAGACTCGCAGACCGGCTACTCCGAGTCGCAAGGCGGCGAGATCGGACGCTTCGATCTCCGCACCCACACCCGCAAGCGCATCAAGCCGGCCGAGCTGAGCGCCGACCGGGCCAAGCGCCTCCGCTACAACTGGAACGCCGCCATCGCCCAGGACCCCTTCGACCCCGCGACGATCTATCTCGGCAGCCAGTACCTGATGCAGTCGGCCGACCGCGGCGAGAGCTGGACGCCGATCAGCCCGGACCTCACCACCAACAACCCGGACTGGCAGCACCAGGACCAGACCGGCGGCCTCACCATCGACGCCTCCGGGGCCGAGAACTACTGCGCGATCCTCGCCGTCGCCCCCAGCACGGTCGAGCGCGGCGTGATCTGGGTGGGCACCGACGACGGCCGGGTGCAGGTGACGCGCGACGGGGGCAAGAGCTGGACCAGCGTCGAGGCCAACGTGCACGGCGTTCCCGAGCACACCTGGGTGCCGCAGATCCGCGCCTCCACCTACAGCGGCGGCTCGGCGTTCGTGGTCTTCGACGATCACCGGCGCTCCAACTGGACGCCGTACGTCTATCGCACCGACGATTACGGCAAGACTTGGAAGAGCCTCGCCGCCGGCAATCTCTGGGGCTACGCGCTGTCCATCGAGCAGGACCCGGTGGACCGCGACCTGCTCTTCCTGGGGACCGAGTTCAGCCTTTACGTCTCCTTCGACGGCGGCGGCCACTGGCTGCCCTGGAAGCACGGCCTGCCGACGGTATCGGTGATGGACCTGGTGATTCACCCGCGCGACTTCGACCTGGTGATGGGCACCCATGGGCGGGCGATCTACATCCTCGACGACATCACGCCGCTGCGCCAGATGACCACCGCCACCTTGCAGGAGCCGCTCCACTTCTACCAGGGGATGCCGGCGCTCGAGCACCGCACTGCCCAGGGGCCGGGCTCCAACGGCGGCGGCAGCGGCGAGTTCCACGGCGAGAACCGGCCCTACGGCGCGCTGCTCACCTACTCGCTCAGGCTCCCCGGCCTGGCGCTGCCCGACGACAAGGCGGAGCGCGAGCGCAAGGAGCACGAGCGCGCCGAGCGCGTCCGGCAGGCGGCCGGCGGCACTGCCGCCGCGGCAGCCGCGGCCGGCGTTCCCGCCGAGGCCGGTGGGGGGCGGACGGCGGCGGACGAGTCGGCGCCTCCCCCTGCGGTCGCCAAGGCCGCGGCCGCAGCCGCCTCTGGGCACAAGGCCGGGCGGGAACCGGAGGAGCCGGAGGAGCCGGCGACGGCGGCGGCGGGCGCCGCGCCGTCCGGGGGCGCCGGCGGGACCGCCGACCAGGCCGGACCGCGCGCCAACGAGCCGCAGGTCGAGATCCGCATCAGCGACGCCGCGGGCAAGGCCCTCCGCACCATGAAGGGTCCCGCGAAGCTGGGCGTCAACCGCGCCGTCTGGGATCTCGGCCGCGACCAGTTCCGGCAGGCGCCGCACGGCGAGCGCGGGGACTTCTTCCGCCGCGACAGCGGACCGCAGGTGCCGCCCGGCACCTACAACGTGACCGTCCGCTTCCGCGGGCACGAGGCGAAGGGGTCGGTGCGGGTGACCGCCGATCCGTCGAGCCGCAACACCGACGCCGACTGGCAGACCCGCGAGGCGGCGCTGCGGCGGCTCGGCGAGCTTCAGGACTCGCTGGTCGAAGCCATCGACCGGCTCGGCGCCGCCCGCGCCGACCTCGACGTGGTGGTCGGCAAGCTGCGCCGCGCCGACGCGCGCGAGGAAGAGAAGAAGAAGAAAGCGGGGACAGACGTGCCGGCGCCGGCGCCCGCGGCGACGGGCGCCCAGGCGAACGCTCCGGAAGGCTCGAAGGCATCGGAGAGCACACGGGCACCGGAGAGCACACCGGCATCGGAGAGCACACGGGCGCCGGAGAGCACACGGGAGGGCACCGCGGCCGCCTCCGGCAACCCTTTGCTGCGCACCGCCCGCGAGCTGCGGCGCAAGATCAACGCCCAGGAGCGGCGGCTGTTCGTGCCGCCCAACACCAAGGGCATCGTCGAAGACCGGACGCCGCTCAACCGGGTACAGCTGGCGCTCTTCTCGATCGACTCGTCCTGGGATCCGCCCAACCCGACCCAGCGGCTCGAGCTGCAGCAGGCCGAGACCGCCGTCGCCACGGCGCTGCAAGAGGTCAACCGCGTGATGAGCGAGGACGTCGCGGCCTTCCGCAAGCAGGTGGCCGGCGCGCACGTCGACCTGCTGCCCGCCGAAGCGCCGCTCGAGCTGCCCCGGCAGCCCTGAGGACGCTACGCGGCTCAGAGCTCGATGCAGATCTTGCCGAAGTGACGCCCCGCCGCCATGTGCTCGAAGGCGGCGCGGGCCTCGGCCAGCGGGAAGGTGCGGTCGATCACCGGCCGCAGCTGGTGCAGGGAGACGGCGCGATTGAGCGCTTCGAAGCTGGCGCGCGAGCCGACCAGCACGCCCTCGACCCGCACCCGCCGCATCTGGATGGCGGGAATCGAGACCTCGGCGGCGTTGCCGCCCAGCACTCCAATCAGGTAGATGCGGCCGCCGGCCCGCACCGCCTGCAGCGACTGCGGCAGCGTCGACGCGCCGCCCACCTCGAGCACGTAGTCGACGCCCTCGCCGCCGGTCAGCTCCTTGACCCGCGCGCCCCACTCCGGCACCTGGCGGTAGTTGATCCCGGCCGCCGCGCCGAGCTGCCGGGCGCGCTCGAGCTTCTCGTCGCTGCTCGAGGTGATGATCGCCCGCGCCCCGGCGATCACCGCCAGCTGCAGCGCGACGATCGACACCCCGCCGGTGCCGAGCAGCAGCACCGTCTCGCCGGGCTGAAGGCCGCCTTCGATCAGCGAGCTCCAGGCGGTGACCGCGGCGCAGGGCAAGGTCGCGGCCTCCATGTCGCTCAGGTGATCGGGCGTCTTGACCAGCCCCTCTTCGCTTAACGCCACCTGCTCGGCCAGCATGCCGTCGAGCGGCCCGCCGAGCGTCGTGCGCGCCATGTCGCGGCTCGGCTCGCCGGCGATCCAGCCCTGGGCGAAGATGCCGCAGACGCGGTCGCCGGGACGCACCCGCGATACGCCTTCGCCCACCGCCACCACCTCGCCGGCGCCGTCCGAGCACGGAATGAGCGGCAGCTTCTGCTTGCGGTTGTAGCGTCCGTCGGCCATCAGCAGATCGCGGAAATTGAGCGACGCGGCGCGCACCCGCACCACTGCCTGACGATGGCCGGGGCGCGGCTCGGGACGCTCGACCAGGGCGAGATGCTCGAGGCCGAAGCCATCCCGGATCTCGACCGCGCGCATGCTCAGCGTGCTCCCCTCCCGGCGATCATCGGCGATCATCGCGCGCCGTCCCCGGAGAGCGGCGCGAGGAGCGCCCGGCGCATCTTCGCGACCAGCTCGACGGCGGTCTCCGCGTCGAGATTGGCGGCCGGCCAGCCGATGCCGAGCCCGCCGCCCGCGGTCTTCGGGATGATGTGGAAGTGCACGTGCATCACCACCTGGTGGGCCTGCCGGCCGTTGTTCTGCAGCACGTTGTAATCGGTGGCGCCGGTGGCGCGCAGCACGGCACGGCACAGCCGCGGCAGGACGCGGCCAAGCGCCGCCGCCGACTCGTCGGACAGCTCGTGCAGATGGGCCTTGCGCTCTTTCGGGATCAGCAGCGTGTGGCCCTCCGACAGCGGCCCGACGTCGAGGAAGGCCAGCACGTGCTCGTCCTCGTAGACGCGGTGGCAGGGGATCTCGCCGGACAGGATCTTGTCGAAAACCGTCGCCGGGGATTCGCTCATGGAGCGCTATTGTAGCGACACGGCGCGCCGGACGGGGGGTGCTGGCTCCGGATTTGCACTGGTTTCTGGGCATGAGCGCCGCCGCCGCGAGATTTCCTCTTGACACCAGCGAGAAGTCCGCTACCCTTAACTGCGTGGACGAGATCGCGGCGCCCGACCAACCTCCGAGTACGAGCGGCAGCGTCGCCTTCGCGGACGTCTGGCGACCCGTGGGGAATCTCCCCCTTTCCCACGCCACCCATCCTCCCACCTCCTTTCCACTTCCTGCCGCAGATCCCAGAGCCGTTCCCGGTAGCTTGCGGCAGCACCCCGCTTCACTAGCGCACTGACCGTCATGCGCGCGGAGCCCCCCGGGGCATCGTCTGCCGGTCGATCCAGGACCGGATCGAAGATTCGATCAAAGCGGAGCCTTCGCGGCTTCGCCCTGCCTTCCTTCCTTTTCTCGCTTTCCTCACCCTTCAACCGTTGCAGATTCGAGCACGGAGGATCCCGGCGATGAAGCAAGAGGCGTTCGCCTCGGTTGTTGAACCGCTGACCGCCAGACGCGAAGAGATCTGCGCCGTCGTCAACGACAGCTACGATCCCGCCGCGTGGGGGGACTGGCGGTGGCAGATGCGCCACCGCCTGACCCGTCTCGATCAATTCGAGCGCCTGCTGCGGCTCACCGAGACCGAGCGGCGGGGGCTGACGCTGGCGAACGAGAAATTCTCGGTCGCCGTGACGCCGTACTTCGCGGCGTTGATCGATCCCGAGGATCCGTCCTGCCCGATCCGCAAGCAGGTCGTGCCGGTGGAAAGCGAGCTGGTCGTCTCCCCGGGCGACATGACCGATCCGCTGGACGAGGACGGCGCCAGCGTCGTCGAGGGCCTGGTGCACCGCTATCCCGACCGCGTGCTCTTCCTCGTCCTCGACACCTGCGCCGCGTATTGCCGCTACTGCACGCGGAGCCGGCTGGTCAGCCAGGGCGAGCTCGAGCCGCTCGGCCGCCGCGTCGACGCCGTGCTGGCCTACCTGCAAGCGCATCGCGAGGTGCGCGACGTGTTGCTCTCCGGCGGCGACCCGCTGCTGATGTCGGACGCCACCCTCGACAAGCTGCTTGGCCGGCTGCGCGAGATCCCGCACATCGAGTTCTTGCGCATCGGCACCCGCATCCCCGGCTTCCTGCCGCAGCGCATCACGCCCGAGCTGGTGGCGGTGCTGCGCAAGCACCGGGTCTGGCTGTCGGTCCACTTCTGCCACGCCCGGGAGCTGACGCCGGAGGTGGCGCAGGCCGCCGACCTGCTGGCCGACGGCGGCATCCCGCTCGGTTGCCAGACGGTGCTGCTCAAGGGCATCAACGATTCCGCACCGGTGCTCAGCGATCTGTTCCACGGCCTGCTCAAGTTGCGCATCCGCCCGTACTACCTGTACCAGTGCGATCCGGTGCTCGGCACCGGGCACCTGCGGACGTCGGTGGCGAAAGGGCTCGAGCTGATGGAGCAGCTGCGCGGCCACACCACCGGCTACGCCGTGCCCACCTACGTCGTCGACGCTCCGGGCGGCGGCGGCAAGATCCCGGTCCAGACCGAGACCATCGTCGGCCACGAAGGCGACGTGTGGCGGCTGCGCAACTGGGCCGGCAAGGTCTACAGCTACCGCGATCCCCATGAGGGCAACGGCGCCCACGGCACACGTGGCGCACGCGGCGCGAAGGCGGCGCGTATCGCGCCCAATGCCAGCGACGCGCGTCGTGCGCACGAAGTGAAGGACACGCCAGCGACCGACGGGGCGCCGCGGTGATCTCGGAATCATCGCCAGGGCCGCCGCGATCGCTGCGGATCGCGCTGGCGTACGACCTCAAGACCGACTATCTCGCCGCCGGGTTCTCGCCCGAGGCAGTGATGGAGTTCGACGACGAAGCCACCGTCGCGGCCCTGGCCGGCGCCTTGACTGCGCTCGGCCATGGCGTCGAGCGCGTCGGCCGCGGCGTCGAGCTGGCGCGCCGCCTGGCCGCGGGAGAGCGCTGGGACCTGGTGTTCAACTTCGCCGAAGGAGTGAGCGGCCGCTCGCGCGAGGCGCAGGTGCCGGCGCTCTGCGAGCTGTTCGAGCAGCCGTACACCTTCTCCGACCCGCTCACCGCGGCGCTGACGCTCGACAAGCCGCTGGCCAAGCGGGTGGTGCGGGACCTCGGCCTGCCGACGGCGCCGTTCGTCGTGGTCAGCCGCTGCGAGGAGGCCGACGCCGTCGACCTGCCGCTGCCGCTGTTCGTCAAGCCGATCGCCGAGGGCAGCTCGAAAGGCGTCAGCCAGAGCTCGAAAGTGACCCGGCGCGAAGAGCTACGTCCCCGTTGTGCCGAGCTGATCGCCGCTTTCGACCAGCCGGTGCTGGTCGAGACCTACCTGCCGGGACGGGAGATCACCGTCGGCATCGTCGGCAACGACGGCACGGCACGGACGCTGGGCACGATGGAGGTGACCTTCGTTCACGGCAGCGACCGCGAGTTCTACACCGCGCTCAACAAGGGCGAGTTCGAGGACCGCGTCGACTACGCCCTGCTCGACGGCGAGCCGGTCGCCGCGCGCGCCCGCGAGATCGCACTTGCCGCCTATGCCGCGCTCGGTTGCCGCGACGCCGGGCGGGTCGACCTGCGCTGCTCCGAGGACGGGGAGCCGTGCTTCCTGGAGATCAATCCGCTGCCCGGCCTGCATCCGACCCGCTCGGACCTGCCGATCATGTGCGCGCTGGGCGGGGTCGAGTATCAGCGCCTGGTGGGGGAGATCGTCGAGGCGGCGGCCAGGAGATGGGGCCTATGGAGCTGAAGCTGAAACGGCAGGAGCACCGGTCCTCGCGGTGGACGCGCCTGGGCAAGGTTTCGCACGTGATCGTGGCCCACAACCCGGTGGGACCGGCGGACGATCCCTCGACCTCGGACGTCCTGGCGCAGGTCGAGCTGGTGGCGGAGACTCTGGCCAAGCTCGGGGTCGCGGTGACCCGACTCCCCGTCGCGGACTGGCGGATCTGGGAAGACCTGGCGCGCCTCGGGACGGCCCAGAGTCCAGGTAGCCTGGGGGCCCTCGGGGGCGCCGGGGACCTGGCGCTCGATCCTGGAACGGTGGTGTTCAACCTGGTCGAGGCGCCGCCCGGCCTGCCCGGCGTTCATCCGGCGACCGCCGCGGCGCTCGAGCTGCTGGGTCTCCCCTTCTCGGGGTCGAGCGCGGCGTGCCTCTGGCTGTCGACCGACAAGCTGGCGACCAGGGCGGTGCTCGCCGCGGAGGGCCTGCCGGTCCCGGCCGGCGGGCGGCTGGACCGCCTCGGCGATCCCCGCGGTCATGGCCATGATCGCCATGATCGCCGGCAGGGCCGCGATGGCCACCATGGACGCGATGGTCACAATGGCCGCGATGGCCGCGATGGCCGCGATGGCCGCGATGGCTGGCCGCAGGGCGCGGAGGTGTTCGAGCGCGTGCCGCCGCCATGGATCCTGAAGCCGGCTTACGAGGACGCCTCGCTCGGCCTGGACGGCGAGGCGGTGTGCGCCACCCGCGAAGCGGCGCTGGAGCGGGCCGCCGAGTTGCTGCGCCGCTTCCCGGGCCAGCCGCTGCTGGTCGAACGTTATCTCCCGGGCCGGGAGCTGAACGTCTCGCTGCTGGCGGCGCCGGCGAGCGCCGTCCCGGGCAGCGATGGCGACGAGCAGCCGACGGTCCTGCCGGTGGCGGAGATCGAGTTCGTCGACTACCCGCCCGGCATGCCGCGCATCGTCGGCTACGAGGCCAAGTGGCAGCCGGAATCCTTCGCTTACACCCATACCGTGCGGCGCTTCCCGGAAGACGCCGAGTCGGCGGAGGTGCTCGAGCAGGCGCGCCGGCTGGCGATCGCCGCCTGGCGCGTCTGCGGCCTGTCCGGCTACGGCCGCGTCGACCTGCGCCTCGACGAGCACGGCGTGCCGCATGTGCTCGAGGTCAACGCCAACCCCTGCCTGGCCGCGGACGCCGGCTTCATGGCGGCCGCCGAGCAGGCCGGCCTCACCGCGGCGGACGTGATCGCTCGCATCCTCACCGCCGCCGTCGCGCGCCACCGCAGCCTCGCCGCTCGGCGGCCGGAGAGACTGATGGCCGTTGGGGCGGAGGCAGGGCCTCAGGCGGCGGATGTCCTTCCGGCCTCCTTTGGGCGAGCCACCGCAGTCCACCGCCCCCGCATCTGACCCGCTCGCCCATCGGAGGCCGGAAGGAGTCCGCCGCCTGCCGCGGCCCGGCCCGGGGGGGCTTCCCCGAAGGCGGCGGCCTTCCCGCGCGGGTGCCTGAGATGCCAGAATCGCGGCCGTGCCCAAGGACCCGCTGCCGGCGCTGCGCAAGCTCTGCCTCGCCTTTCCCGAAACCACCGAACGGCTCAGCCACGGCGAGCCAACCTGGTTCGTGCGCGGCAAGAAGACCTTCGTGATGTACGCCAACCATCACCACGACGACCGCCTGACGTTCTGGTGCGCGGCGCCCGAGGGAGCGCAGGAGATCCTGGTTGGCTCGCACCCTGACCGCTTCTTCGTGCCACCCTACGTGGGGCACCGCGGCTGGCTCGGCGTCTACCTGGACGTGCCGCTCGACTGGGACGAGATCGCCGACCTGGTCGCCGATGCCTATCGCTGCGTCGCGCCCAAGCGGTTGGTTGCCGCGCTGGATGCCCGCGAGGCGGCCTCGTGAGGATCGCGATCCTCGGGGCGGGCGGAGTCGGCGGCTATTACGGCGGGCTGCTCGCCCGTGCCGGCCATCCGGTCGCGATGCTGGCCCGCGCCGGGCCCCATCTCGAAGCTCTGCGGCAGCGCGGCATCGAGGTCCGCACCCCCGACGAGACGTTCACGGCGCCGGTCGCGGCCACCGACGATCCGCGGCAGCTGGGCGAGATCGAGCTCGCGATCCTCGCGGTGAAGAGCTACTCCCTGCCGGAGATCGTGCCGGCGGTCCGGCACCTGGCGGCCGGCGGCGCGACCATCCTGCCGCTGCTCAACGGCGTCGAGGTGAACGACCGCCTCGCGGCGGCGGGCGTGCCGATCGCCAATCAGCTCGGCGGCCTGTCCCGGATCAGCGCCGCGCGGGTCGGCCCGGGCGTCGTCGAGCGCCGCAGCCCTTTCCAGCAGGTCGTGGTCGGCGAGCTGACAGGCGGCCTCTCCGAGCGCGCCGAGCGCATCGCCCGGCTGCTGGGCGATGCCGGCGTGGGGGGCGCGCGGGCCTCGGCCGACATCACCGCCGACCTCTGGCGGAAGTTCGCCTTCATCGCGACGATGGCGGCCGCGTGCGGCCTGGCGCGCTCGCCGGTGGGGCCGCTGCGGACGACGCCGCTGGGACATCTCCTGCTCGAGCGGGCGGTCGGGGAGGTAATCGCCGTGGCGCGGGCCCGCGGCGTGGCGTTGGACGCGGACGAGGAAGCGAAGGTCGTGAAGATCATCGACGCGATGCCCGAGACGATGAAGCCGAGTTTCCTGCTCGACCTCGAGTCGGGCGGCCCGACGGAGCTCGACGACCTCAGCGGCGCGGTCGCCCGGCTTGGCAGGCTGGCGGGGATCGAGACCAAGGTACACGACACCGCCGCGGCGGCTCTGGCACCGCTGGCACCCGCGGTCCGGCGCGGGTAGAATCGCCGGTCGACAGGCTCTCGAGCGGTTGACCGCCGGGTCCGCCGGCGCGGCGTTTCCGCCCCCGCGGCATGATCACTCTGTCGTCAGCTACGGAGGTCATGGCACGATGAGCTTCTTCGGCCCCTTCCGCACGCTCACCCCGACGCAGCGCCGCACCTTCATCGCCTGCTTCCTCGGCTGGTCTCTCGACGCCTTCGATTTCTTCATCATGGTCTGGTGCCTGAGCGCCATCGCCGCCGAGTTCCATACCAAGGTGTCGGCGGTCGCCGAGGGCCTCTTCCTGACGCTGGCCATGCGGCCGATCGGGGCCTTCATCTTCGGGCGCCTGGCCGACCGCTATGGGCGCCGGCCCACCCTGATGATCAACATCATCTGTTATTCGGTCTTCGAGCTCGCCTCCGCCGCCGCACCGTCCCTCAACGCACTGCTCTGGCTGCGCGCCGGTTTCGGCATCGCGATGGGCGGCGAGTGGGGCGTCGGAGCGGCGCTGGCCTTCGAGACGCTGCCGGCGGAGAACCGCGGCTTCTTCTCCGGCCTATTGCAGGAAGGCTACGTGGTCGGCAACCTGATCGCGGCCGCCGTCTACGGCCTGCTGTTTCCCATCATCGGCTGGCGTTGGATGTTCGTCGTCGGAGCGGCGCCGGCGCTGCTGGTGGTCTACATCCGTTCGCAGGTGGACGAGTCGCCCGCCTGGCTGCAGGGGCACGCGGCGCCTCCCCGGGAGAAGCGCCATCTCGGCGCCGACCTCCGCACCTACCTGGGCAGCTTTCTCTTCCTCATCGTGCTGATGTTCGCCTTCAACTCCTTCAGCCATGGCACCCAGGACCTGTACCCGACCTTCCTCGAGAAGAACCTCAGCCTGCCGGCTTCGACGCGCGGCATGATCGGGATCATCGGCAACATCGGGGCGCTGCTAGGCGGCATCCTCTTCGGCGCCTGGTCCGAGCGCATCGGCCGCCGCCGGGCCATCGTCCTCGCGTCCCTCCTCGCCCTGCCGATGATCCCGCTCTGGGTGTACTCGCATTCCGTCCCGTTGCTCGCGCTGGGCGGCTTCCTCATGCAGTTCATGGTGCAAGGCGCGTGGGGGATCATCCCCGCGCACCTCAACGAGCTCTCGCCGCCCGCCGTGCGCGGCACCTTCCCGGGCTTCACCTATCAGCTGGGCAACCTGCTCGCGTCGAAGAACGGCGTCATCCAGGCCAAGCTCGTCGAGCAGCGTTATGGCGGCGCCTACCCGCCGGTCCTCGCCGGGACAGTGGTGATCGTGGCGACCCTGGTCGCGGTGGTGACGATGCTCGGCAGGGAAGCCAAGGGAGCCGATCTCTCGTCCACCAGCCATCCGCTGCCGGAGGGAGCGCCGGTCGGCGAGTGAGGCTCAGCCCAGGCCGATCTGACGGCTCCGTCTCCGCCGGTGGCCTGCGCCCGCATCGAGACTGGCGCCAGGCGCCGCACCTGCTAGCTAGGACTCCCCCCGCGCGACGCGAGGCAACACTCGCGGCTTGCTACTCTCCGGAGCAGCGCCCGCTATGCCCGGGTGCTCCGGCTCGGCGCGCAGGATCGTCGCTGTTTTCCGTCTATACTGATGTGCCATGGACGGCTCTGCTCTCAAGCTCACTTACGCCGACCTGCTCGCCCTCCCCGAGGATGGGAAGCGGCACGAGCTGATCGATGGCGAGCATTACGTGAGCGCCTCTCCGACGCTGCGGCACCAGATCGTGCTGAGAAACCTCTTCTCGGCGCTCCATGACTTCGTCCGGGCGCGCGGCCTCGGCGAAGTCTTCTTCGCTCCGCTGGACGTCTTCCTTTCCAATCAGGATGTGGTCGAACCGGACCTGCTCTACGTCCGGCGCGAGCGCCTGGCGATTCTCGAAGAGAGGTTCGTCCGCGGCGCACCGGACCTGGCGGTCGAGGTGCTCTCGCCCTCGACGCGGAAGACGGACGTCTTCGTCAAGCGACGGGCCTTCCGCCAGTTCGGGTTCGGCGAGTACTGGATCGTCGATCCGATCGCGGAGACGGTCGAGGTCTTCCGCGGCGGCGGCGACTGGCGAGAGCCCATGGAGCGACTGAGCCGCGCGACCGGATCGCACACGCTCACCAGCCCGCTGTTCCCGGATCTCGCCCTCTCGTTGGATGAGATCTTCGAGTAGATAGAGAGTCTCCGCCGGCCCTTCCCGAGGATGGGAAGCCCCACCGCAGATCATGCCTTCCGGCTGGGCGGTTGAAACGACTTGCGGACGAGATGCGGTAGCCCGTAGGCAAGAATGTCGCTATGCACCGAGGTAGGGGCCGCCGCGGGAAAGCTCAGTCGCGCTTGCGCCTTGGGGTCAGCCAGGGGCCGAGACGGGCGTAGAGCGACGACGGGAGCAGGCCGAGCGCGCGGGATGGCAGGGCCATCTGCCACGGGAACCAGAATTCGGCCTGCTGCGCGAGGATGGCGCGGCCGATCCTCGCGGCGGCTTCGTCGGCCTCGAGCAGGAAGGGCATGGGGAACCGGTTGCGGGCGGTCATCTCGCTCTTCACGAAACCGGGGAAGACGCAGGTCGTCTTGACCCCGGTCGCGGATAGATCGATGCGCAGGCTCTCCATGAAGGAGCGCAGGAACGCCTTGGACGCGCCATAGGCGGCGTTGTTCGGCAGGCCCCGCACCGCCGCGATCGAGGCGATCGCGACCAGGTGTCCGCGGCCGCGGGCGACCATGCCGGGAAGCACCGCGGTGAGCGTGGCGGCGGCGCCGAGGACGTTGACGCGGAGGATGCTATCGCAAGCCTCCCAGTCGAAGTTCCTGGCGGGGGTGAGCTCGCCGACGCCCGCGTTGGCGACGACCAGGTCGAGGCCGCCGTCCCGGCCGTCGAGATCGAGGAGACGCTCCCGCACCACCGCCACGTCCGCCACGTCGAGCTCGAGCGGCTCGATCACCCCGCCGGTGCGTGCCGCCTCGTCTCCCAGCTCGTCCAGCTTTTCTCGGCGCCGCCCGGCGGCGATCACCGTGACGCCGCGCGCGGCCAGCCACAAGGCAAGCGACCGGCCGATGCCGCTCGAGGCGCCGGTCACCACTGCCCGTCTGTATCGCGCCGTCGCCATCGCGTCCTCCCGCGGGTGTCTCTCGGGAGCGCGAGCCTACACCACCCGGGCGCGGTGACGAGCGACTTCGATCCGCCTTACACCCAAGCGATTTTCGTTCCCAGCGAACCGCCGCCTGCGGGCGACCCGCTCAGCGGCGGCGCGGATCGAGTCAGACCCCCTGCAGCAGCTCGAGTAGCTCGGCGCGGGTGAAGATCTTCGCGAGCGCGGGATCGTCGTGGTGCACGACGCTGTCCATCAGGCGGCGCTTGCGCTCGATGATGGCGGAGATCTTCTCCTCGAGCGTCCCTTCGGTGAGCAGCTTGAACACCTGCACGGCGCGGCGCTGGCCCAGGCGGTGCACGCGGTCGGTCGCCTGGTCCTCGCGGGCGGCGTTCCACCAGCGGTCGTAGTGAATGACGGTCGACGCGGCGGCGAGGTCGATGCCGGTGCCGCCGGCGCGCAGGCTGCCGAGGAACACCCGGCAGCCGGGCTCGCGGCGGAAACGCTCGAGCAACGCGCCGCGCGCGCCGGCGCCGCCGCTCGCACCGGTCAGGGTCACGTGGCCGACACCCAGGCTGTCCAGGTGGCGCCGCATGAGGGTGATCATGCCGAGGAACTGGGTGAAGACCACCACCTTCTGGCCGCTCTCCAGGCACTCCGACAGCAGCTCGCGAAACAGGTCCCACTTGCCGGACGCGAAGCTCTCGGCCTCGTCCAGCCGCCGCAGCGCGAGCGCGGGGTGATCGCAGATCTGCTTGAGGAGCTGGAGCAGCGCGAAAACGTGGATATAGGGCAGCGGCTCCCGGGCCGCCGCGATGGTTCGCGCCAGCTCCGCGCCGCGGCCGCCCACGGCCTCCCGGTAGAGCCGCACCTGGTCGGGCGACAGCGCGCAGGTCCGCAGGTCCTCGATCTTCTCCGGCAGCTCGTCGAGCACCACCTGTTTCAGCCGGCGCAGGACGAACGGCGCGATGAGGCGCCGAAGCTCGCCGCGCGCGCGCTCCTCCTCCTCGTCCTCCCACCGCCGCGCCGCCTCAGTGCCGGCGGCTGGCGTCGCCTGCGGCAGCGGCAGCGGCAACGCGAGCGGGTTCGACCCCGGCGTCGCCCGCTCGGCGTCGAGCGCACCCTCGGGCCGGCGCCGCGCGAACGCCGGGTGGTTGCCCAGGTAACCAGGCAGCACCAGCTCGAAGAGCGCGCGCAGGTCGTCGAGCGAGTTCTCGATCGGCGTTCCGGTCAAGCCGAGCTTCACATCGGCCCGTAGCCGCTCGGCCGCCTGGTACGCCTTGGTGTCGGAGTTCTTGAGGTTCTGCACCTCGTCGAAGACCGCCACCGCCCAGACCATCCCGGCCAGCTCCGGGGCGTCGCGCAGCAGCACGCCGTAGGAGGTGACGACCACGTCGCCGGCGCCGAGGCCTGACGGCAAGGCGCGCTGCACCCCGTGGTGGATGAGCGCCCGCAGCCCAGGGGCATGATCGCGGAGCTTGTCGCGCCAGTGGCTGATGACGCTGGTCGGGCAGACGACCAGGCAGGGCGCGGCGATGCTCCGCTGCTCGGCAAGGGCGACGAGCAACGCCATCGCCTGGTGGGTCTTGCCGAGGCCCATGTCGTCACAGAGCAGGCCGCCGAGCCGGTTCTCGCACAGGAAGCGCAGCCATTCGAGACCGATCCGCTGGTAGGGGCGCAACACCGACCGCAGGCCCGCGAGCGGCGGCAGCGGCAGGGCCGGGCGCAGCTCGAGCAGGCCGCCGAGCGCGGCGGCGCCGGCCGCCGGCAGCGAAACCGGCTTGCCGACCGCCGCCTGCCAGCGCAGCAGCTCGCTCGCCGCGAGCCGCACGGCGTCTGGTCCGTGGCCGGCGCGGGCGGGAAGGGCGGCGGTGTCCGGCTCGACCGCGGCGGCCAGCCGGTCGAGGTGGCCGAAGGCGGGAGAGTTGAGATCGATCCATCCCTGCGCGATCTCGACGAACGGCAGGCCGCCGCGCCGGGCGCGCAGTAGCTCGGCGAGCGAGATCGATTCGTTGCCGAAGCCGTAGCGGATCGACAACCAGTACCAGCTCCGCTCGAGCTCCTCGTCCGCGATCTCGACCGAGTCGAAGTCGCGCAGGAGCCGGCGGTTGCGCAACGGTCCGTCGAGGACCAGGGAGCCGGCTTCCCAGGCCTTGCTGTTCTCGGCCAGCAAGCTCGGGATCTGGCTGCGGGTCAGCCTCATCTCGACCGGGGCGCGGAACTTGCGCTCGTGTCCCGGCGATTCGAGCTCGGCGAGAATGCCGAGCTCCCGGAGGTAGACCAAGTCGCCGTAACGGAATGGTTCGAGCTCCGCGGAGCGGAAGTAGCGCTCCTCGCCCGAGGCCTGGATCGCCGCGACGGCGGGACGCACCACCACCTCGGAGAGATCGAACCGGGTCTCCTGGGTGACATGGAAGATCGAGCGTAGCGGCAGCGGGTGGATCGCCAGGTCTCTCTGCCCGGGGAACTCGCGGGCCAGCAGCGCGAGCGACGCGCGCACCTTGCCGCGGGGCACCGAGACCTCGACGAGCGGCTGGTCGCCCCGGCGGCAGGTCAGGGTGAAGCGGCCGCTTGCCTGGTCGATGGCCGGATGGAAGGTGCAGGCGTCGCGCCCCAGCTCGCGCACGCAGTGATAGGCGAGCCGGTGCCAGAAGCTCTCCTCCCAGCTCAAGCGCCCGGTCTTGGCTCCCATCTTGGCCAGAGCCCGCTCGTCGGGGGTGAGCTGGAAGAGCGCGAGCCGCGCCAGCAGCCCGGCGCGGTCGAAGGTGCGGTCGCCGCCGCCGGTCTTGCCGGTGCGTTCCAGGAAGCGAAGCTGGGCGGGCGAAGAGTCCAGGTAGCGGGCCAACTCCTCGCCGGACGCCGAGGTGACACGGATCGCGGCTGCCTGGTCGTCCGCGCGGCGCCGGCTCACCCGCACTTCGCCGCACGGCTGCGCGCTTCCTTCCTGGAGCAGCCGCGCGAGGCGATACCAGAACGCTGCCGGGAAGGCCGCCTCCCAGAAGGCTTCGAGCGCGCCGCCCTCGGGCCGGCCTTCGCGCTCGCGCCTCAGCTCGACCAGGGCGCGGTCGAGCTGGCGCAGGTGATCGCAGGCACGGGTGCGGCTCGCCGTGCAGTTGCACGAGCGCAGCGGTTCACGGCTCCCGGCAACCAGCCGGACCCAGATCGCGGTCTCGGCAGCCGCCTGGCCTGCCGGCACGAAACCGATGCCGGCGCGATGGAATTCGAGGTGAGCGAAGGCAGCCATCGATCCAGAGCGCGTCGATCTACCACAACCCGCGGGTCTAGAGCGCCTCGATGCGAGCGGCGTGGCCGGGAGCGTGGAGCAGACGGATGTCTCTGGTGAGCAGCGTCGCCCCGAGCAGCTCGGCCAGTGCCACGTACGCCGCGTCGTAGGCCGTCAGGTCGAGGCGGAGCGACCAGATGCGAGACAGCAGCATCTCGTGGGAGTAACGCTCGATCGGCAGATCGGCGAGATCCCGCAGTGCTTCGCGCGCGCGTCCGCTGGCAAGGCTGCCGCGGCCGACGAACCGGCGCAGCACCTGGGCGACCTCGACATCCAGAAGGTGCGGCGCGTGTAACGACTCGGCCAGCGGCGCCAGCAGGCGCTCGAGCAATGGCTCCCCCACAGGCGTCCGCAACAGCATCTCGACGACGGCCGACACATCCAACACGATCATCGGCCTGAGCGTTCCTCGGCCAGTGCTGCGGCGATCGGCTCTCCGGGGTCAGCCGGCTGGCGCTGGCGCAGCCGATTCAGCAGCTCCTCGCGGGTGGGGCGCTCCAGGTCCCTCTTCAGCCGCTGCAAGAGGTACTCGGAGAGCGACATCCCTGCCAGTGCCGCTCGCGCCTTGAGCTGTCGGTGAACCTCTTCGCCTACATTGCGGATCTGGATCATCCGTGACATGTGAATAACATACTCGCATGCGTATCACATTTCAAGCAGCTGTACGGGGGCGCCGACGGGGTGCTTGCCTCCTCGAGCCCACCAGGAACGTCATGACCACGCCCCTTGACAGGTGACTAATAAGTCACCTATTGTCCATGGCGTGGACGCGGTTTTCAGAGCCCTCGCCGATCCAACGCGGAGGAGACTGCTCGACGAGCTCTTCGAGCAGGACGGGCAAACGCTCACTGCTCTCGAGCGGCGGTTGCCGATGACCCGCTTCGGCGTGATGAAGCACCTCAAGGTGCTCGAAGAGGCGAACCTCGTGGTCACCAAACGGCGAGGCCGCGAGAAGCTCCACTTCCTGAACCCCGTCCCAATCCGGCTCGTTCACGACCGCTGGGTGAGCAAATACGCCGAGCCCTGGGCAGCAAGGCTGAGCGGGCTCAAGAAAAAACTAGAGGAGAAAACCATGGAAAGAGTGTTCGAGATCTACATCCGCACCACGCCGGAGCGCCTGTGGCAGGCAATCACCAACGGCGAGATGAGGAGCAAGTACTCGTTCGGGGCCGTGATCTCGTCGGAATTCACGCCGGGATCGCGCTTCGAGATGACCGCCCCCGAAGGCGGCGGCGTCCTGGGCGAGGGCGAGATCCTCGAGGTCGACCCCCCGCGCCGCCTCGTCCAGACGATGGTGCCGCTCTGGAGCGAGGAGATCAAGCGCGAGGGGACGTCGCGAATCACCTGGGAGATCGAGCCGCGGGGCGAGGTGTGCCGGCTGACCGTCACGCACGACCAGATCCGCGAGGGCGCCAACGAGGAGGTCTACGGCGGCTGGCCGATGCTGCTGTCCAGCCTGAAGTCGCTGCTCGAGACCGGCGAGGCCATGGACTTTCGTCCTTCCGCCGAGACGATCGAGCGCTGGCAGAAGAGCCAGGCCGCGGTGCACTCGGGCAGCGCCGCGCCCTGACGCGCTGCGACATCTTCGAGACTCGTCGCCTACCACCGGGCGGTGCGCGCCCGGTGGTAGGATCGGCGACGTGAACCGCGATGACATCAGGGCCTTCGCCGAGAGGAACTGGGGGCTCGTCGAGCAGGCCAAACGGCGCTTCTGGAGTGAGCGCAAGAAGCGACTTTCTCCCGGCGAGGCGCTCGCAATCGCCGAGGGACTCCGCTTGCACGTTCGCGCCTTGCGACCCGATTGGCCTTCGGCGCAGGAGCGCGCCGAGGACCTCGAAGTACACGCCCGGGTTGCCGCAAGCCTGCGCAGTGTCCGTTGACTCGGCCGTCCTGGCGGTGCTGGCGGCAGTCGCTCCGGTCCTGCGGCGCAGCGGCGACCGCTGGTACCTGTTCGGCGCCCAGGCCGTCACAATCTGGGGTCGCCCCCGGATGAGCAGCGACGTCGACATCACCGCGGCAATCGCCGGACCGCAAGACGATTTCGTCGCGGCGACGCTGCGCGCGGGTTTCGAGATCCGAGTCTCGGACTGGCGGGATTTCGTCGCTCGCACCAGGGTCCTTCCCCTTCTCCATCTCACCACCCAGATGCCGCTTGACGTGGTCCTCGCGGGCCCGGGCCTCGAGGAGGAGTTCCTCGAGCGGGCGGTCTTGGTGGGTCTGGCGGGCATGGAGGTGCCGGTGATCAGTCCCGAAGATCTCATCGTGACCAAGCTGCTTGCAGGCAGGCCCAAGGACGTCGAGGACGTCCGGGGCATCCTCGACGAGCGCCGCGAGCGGCTGGACCTGTTGCGGCTACGGTCACTCTTGCGCCTGCTCGAGGGAGCCCTCTCCCGAAGCGACCTCACACCCGACTTCGAGAGACTGCTGGCCGCGGCGCAACACGGCTGAAGCGGCGGCCAGGCCCGGACGCCATGCACGGGGTTCCGCTATAGTCGCCGGCGGTGGAGAATCTCTACTTCGAGCTGACCCGTGAGCTGAACGCCGACGGCCCCATCGCGGCGCTCGCCTCCGGCCAGGCCGTGGTCTTCTACCGGCTGGCCATGATGAGCAAGGACGGCGATTGGATCCTCCGGGAGACGCCGGCGGCATGCCGGCGAGCGCTCGACGTGCTCGCCCGGCATGGCGCCCGGTACCGGCCCGGCGCTCCGCTCGACGTCCGGTGGCTGGCGGCCGGCTGGTCGAGCCATTTCGAGTTCTTCGATCCCAAGGGCCGGCGCATCCGCTGCGACTTCGTGACTCGGCCCCCCCGCGTGCCGATCGAGGAGCTGTCGACGCTCTTCATTCCGGCCGCGGCGCCAACGCTCGTGGTGCCGATCGAGCCGCTGATCCGCATGAAGCAGACCCAGCGAGCCAAGGACTATCCGGTCATCGGTGAGCTCGCCAGGATGCTCCCTCCGGAGCGAGAGATCGAGCTGACGACCGACCCCGACCGGGTTCTCGCGCTGGCGCCGCACCACGGCGAAGGTTCAAGGCGCCGGGCGGTTCAAGCCGCTCGTGATGGCCGCTCGCGTGACGAGGTGGTCGTCGAGCTGGCGCGAGAAGCCGACCGGATGCAGGCCGAGGACCGCGCGCGACTCGAGCGGTTCCGCGCCGCCGCGGAGCCATTTCTGCGGGAGTTCCAGGCCGCCGACATCGCCGCGCTGGAGCTGCCGGAGGCTCACCGGCGCGCCGTCGAGCTCGCCCTGCGCGCCCTGCCCCTCGAACCCCTTGCCAAGGGAGGTCCAAGCGATGGAACTGCTCAGTGAGGACGACCTCAACCTGCGGCTGATGACCCCCGAGGAACTGGATCTCGCCTGGGACCTCTGGTTCGATCTCGCGCAGGCGACGAACGACTTCGATCCACCGTACACCCATGGCGCTTTCGTCCTCTGCGAACCGCCGCCGGAGGGCCGGGAACTCGCGTAACGACAGGCGCGTTACCTCTGGAGTCGGTCGTCGAAGGATTCGACGCCAGCTGGCGGAGGGGAGAGGGGATGGGTACGCGCTCGACACTCAGATGGGCTGTTGGGCTCGCCGCGTTGCTCCTGGCCTGGACGGGAGCTCGGTCATCCGTCGCGGCGGAGCCGGCCCCGAACCGAGACCGGGTGGCGCCGATCGATCATCCCGATTCCTCCCCGCCGCGGGAGATCGCTTTATCGGGAACTGTCGAGGTGCCGATGATCTCGGAGCCCTCCGGCGGCCACCCGGCGGTGCAGGTAACTCTTGACGGCCATGGACCCTACACGTTCCTTGTCGAGACCGGGGCCGCCTTCGTAGGGGTGTCGAAGGCGATCGCGCAGTCGCTGAAGCTGAAGCGGGTGGGCGGACCGGACGAGCACCCCGGCGATTGGCTCGACGAGCTCGCCGTGGGTGGCGCAGTCTTCCGCCAGCTCCCGGTCAATGAGCTCGAGCTCGGGATGCCGGGCATCGATGGGATCCTCGGCCTGGCTCTCTACCGCGACGTGCTCCTGACCCTCGACTATCCTCATGGCAAAGTCCGCCTGGAGCGCGGCGCGCTGCCCGAGCCCGACGGGCGCGAGATCCTGGCGCTCTCGCGGGTGAAGGAATTCTGGGGGATCCCGATCGCGGTCGGAAATCGGCAGCTCGCGGTCGTGCTCGACACCCAGGCCGACGGCGGACTGGGCCTGCCGCCGCCGGTCGCGGCGCAGCTTCCCTTCGTGAGCGACGCGGTCGTGATCGGGAAGGCCCGCGGGGCCTTTGGCGAGACCGAGGTCAAGGGCGGCGAGCTCGCGGCGCCGCTGAGAGTCGGGCGCTACGAGTTCCCGCATCCGTGGATAACCGTGCGCGCGCTGCCACCGGAATGGCCCAACCTTGGGACGATGGGCGGCAGGGTGCTCAAGAATTTCACCGTCACGCTCGACCAGCGCAACGGCCGCGTGGCCCTGCGGCACGAGGGCTCGGCTCCCCTCGAGTTGGCGCGGCCGAAGTCGTAGGCCCGCGGCGCGCGACGGCCGATCGTCGACCGGGATTGCGTGTCCCCCGCGCCGGCGGGTTTCCGCAACTCTCACCAGGGGGCGCGGTGCGAACCGCGCGCGCGAAAGGAGGATCACCATGATTCGCGAGTGCTGCATGGGTCTGCTGCTCGGCGGCTCGCTGGCCGCGGCCGCGTCGGGACAGACCACCGGCGAGCTGCTCGCCAAGCACGTGCAGGCGTCAGGGGGTGGCAAGTACCGGTCCTTGAAAACGGTCCGCATCAGCGGCAAGCTGACCGCCGCGGGGGTGAAGGGAGAACCGGTGGTGATGGAGTTCGTGCCCGCGAGCCACAAACTGCGGATGGAGCTCACCAAGCAGGGCATCGCCGACGTCAGGGCCTATGACGGACACGTCGCCTGGGCTATCTTGCGTTCCGAGGGCAACACTGGTCCCGTGCGGCTCAACGGCGACGGCCTCAAGGAGATCAAGGACTTCTCCCACTTCCAGGGGCGTCTGTTCGACTCCTTGGCCGGCGGCGAGGGGGTCGAATACGTGGGCGAAGGGAAGCTCGACGGCACTCCCGTCCATCAGCTCGAGCTCCCCGACACCGAGGACGGCGAGGCGACCAAGGCGTTTCTCGACGCCAAGAGCTTTCTCGAGCGCGGGGAGGAGCGGTTCTGGAGCGCCCACGGCCAGAGCGTGCAGTACCTGACCGTCTATAGCGACTTCCGGCAGGTGGAGGGGCTGACCCTGCCCTACAGGATCGAGACTCGCTTCAAGGAGACCCAGGGTCACGGCATGACGACCATCACCGGTGGGCAGGTCCTCGCGATCGACAAGATCGAGGTCAACGTCGACCTCCCGGAGAGCCGCTTCGCCAGGCCCAAGGCGCACGCGGCAAAGACTCCCTGACGGTTCGCCCCGGAGGGCCAGGAAGCGCCAACCCGTGATCGATCAAGGCTTCACATTGCTGCAAGCGCTCACCGGCCAAGCGCATAGAGCGCTCGAATGAGGACCGCGGCCGAACCGGTGACCGGCCGTCGCGCTGCTGTTCTGCGGTTCAGCGGGGCTTCTGCGTCTTGTCGTGGCCGGCGAGGATCTCGCGCACGGCTGGCACCAGCTCGGTGGGGATCTCCATGAGCGTGTGGTCCGGGCGCGACAACGCTGTCTCATGCTCCGCCGCGGCGTCCTCGTCCGTCTGATGCTCGTAGTAGTCCAGGAGATCCTGGACGCGCGCTGCATTCCAGCCAAGCGGAGATTCGCTCGTCTTCTTGGCCATCGTCACATCCGTCTACGGCGCCGGCGGCGCCGATACGCCGCCAGAGCCTTGCCACGGAGATCATATGCCGTGATGACAAAGGCTCCAAGGCGATCCTCGTCGAGCACGTAGACGACCTGCAAGAAGCGGCCGGCCGGCGCCGGCCGGGCGCGCGCGCACCGTAGCGATTTGGCCGGGTGAAGGCACCTCCATGGATAGGGACTCCTCCCGGCCTTGCTTCAAGACAGAGAAAGAGGTGGTGCCATGAGACGACCACTGCCGGCCCTCCCGTTCGTTGCCGCGCTTGCAGTCCTCGCCGCGATGGCCGCGATGGCCGCTCTCACGCCGGCGGCCGCCTTGGCGGATGACGGCGATCACCACGTCGTCGCCACGCAGCAGACCCGCATCGGCAGCTTCGTGCGCACCGACTGGACGGTCCAGGTGGGCGCGAACCCGGTGAACCGCTTCCACGTCGTCCGGCTGGTGAAGGGTTCGAGCGAGCGCCGCGCGCGGGCCGCCCTGCTGCTGCTGCCGCCCCTGGGCAACGGCTTCAGCTTCTTCGAGGTCGACGAGAACGGCGACTACGGCCACTCGTTTGCCGCCTTTTTCGCCGACCGGGGTTTCGCGGTCTGGGGCTATGGGCCGCGCAGCAGCGGCCTGATCGCCGGGGTCTGCGAGTCGGGGACGATCGACTGCTCGGTGATGGCCCACTGGGGGATCCAGGCGGTGGTCGACGACGCGGCCTTCATCCGCAAGTTCATGGCACAGTCAACCGACGAGGAGGCGCCGGTCGTCGTCGGCGGCTACTCGCTGGGAGGCATCACGACGATCGCCACCATGAACGCCCACCCGGAGGACTACGCCGGGGCGATGGTCCTCGAAGGCGGACTGTATTCCGCGGACCCGGCGGTCGAGGCGCTCAATGCCGGCTTCTGCTCGGGGCTCGAGGCGCAGCTTGCCGCGGGTCAGATCTTCGACGACACGACGCTGCCCGGCATCCGCGGCATCGTCGGGCTCGCCAAGACCAACCCGAACGGTCCGACGCCGTTGCCCGGCTTCCTGCCCGGCACCACCAATCACCAGGTCATGGTCTTCCTGCTTGCCGTCCCGCAGGTCGGGCCGCTGTGGCCGACGCATGATTTCATCCGCTGCGCCGGGAGCGTGCCCCAAGACCGGTTCTTCTATTCGACCGACGCGCGGGTCATCGCCCACAGCTTGCTGTTCAACGACTACGTGGACAACCTGAGCATCCGCGACATCTCGTGCTCGCTCGCCGGCGAGCGCACCTTCACCGGCAACCTCGCCGCCTGGAAAGCGCCGGTCTATCTACTGGCCGGCGGGCTCGGCTTCCTGGCGCAAGAAGAGGACATGACTCACCTCCTGGGGACCGCCGACGTCACCCGCAACTTCATCCTTCCCTTCGGCCACGCCGACCACTGGTTCGCGGCCAACCATCGCGAGATCCTGGAAGGGGACATCCTGCGCTGGCTGGAGCGCGTCGTCGGCGAGCGCCAGGGTGAGTGAGCGAGCGGCGGCGCTCAAGTTGGCGCGCGATCATGTCGATGCCGGCGTTGTTGATCAGGGCATCGAGGGAGCTCCAGGCCGCGCAGGATGAGGCGCGACCGGAACGTCCTGCCGGCGACAATGAGGGGCTCGGTGGCGGTGGTGTCGGCTGTGGCGAGCGCGGTGTTCCTTCCTGGCTCCTGCTGGGATTGTAGCGTAGGCCCGGCACCTGACTGTGCCCGCAGATACGTTAAGCCTTCGACAAGCTTCGAGCCGGCACGTTGCGAACCGCGCCGCCAAGTCCCAGCGGGCGATGTTAGACTGAAGGCGCCATGGAGATCTTCCCGGGCATCTCGATGGACCCACACGTGCGCTTCGGCAAACCGTGCCTCGCGGGCACCCGGCTCGACGTGGCCACCGTCGTCGGCGCTATCGCCTCGGGCGAGAGCGTCGAGCACGTCCAGCAAGAATATCGCCTCACGCGCAAGCAGGTCCTCGCGGCGCTGGCGTATGCCGCGCACCTGGCCGCCCACATGCCTCCCGCAGTGGCCGCGGCCTCGTGAGCATCCTGCTGGACGAGAACTCTCCCCTTCAGCTCTATAACCGGCTTCGCAGGAAGGCGAAGCAACGGCACTCTGAGCTGAGCTTCACGACTAGAGGAGGGGGGAATTTTAGCGTGCAGATGACGGGATTTTCGGCGTGCAGGTGACAAGGCTGTCAGGCATCTGGCCGCGAGGGTATAATATTCGCGCGGCTGTCGGAGAAAGCCCCACCATGGTCTACCACGGCAGAGTGAAGGACGGCACGATCGTCCTCGACGCGAGAGTCGAGCTACCGGACGGAGCCGAGGTTCGCGTAGAGGTCGAACCTGCCAGAGTCTCGCAAACGAGGTCTGGAGCCGACCCGCTCGCCAGGATGACCGATCTCGCTGTCAAGACCGGCATTCCGGACCTTGCAACCAACATCGATCACTATCTCTACGCTCACCCCAGAGCCAGCGATGCCGGCTGATGCCGTGTTCCTCGACACCAACGGCTGGCTCGCACTTCTGAACGCTTCGGATTCTCTACACTCGATCGCGTCCACCGCATGGGCTGCCCTCCTCGACCGCGGCAGCCGCGTCGTTCTCACTGATTGGATCGTCGCCGAGACCGGCAATGGTCTGGCGAGGAGCGAAGCCAGGAGCAGCTTCGCGGCCGCTGTCGACTTGATCCGCGCCAGCCCAAGCGCGCAGCTGGTGCCCGTCACGTCGGCGTTGTTCGAACGCGCCCTCGATCTCTACAGCCGGAGGTCTGACAAGTCGTGGGGACTCATCGATTGCGCGAGCTTCCTGGTGATGGAGGATCAGGGCATCTCCCATGCTTTCACTAATGACCGGCATTTCGAGCAGGCTGGATTCCGCAACCTGCTTCCTGTTCCCGGCCCGACCTGATCAAGATTGGTGAACCCAAAGAACGGCGCCAAGACGATCGCCAAAGCGGCCGAGCTCGCGTGCACCGGTGCAGCAACCGGGAGCAGAGGCGGCCAGACCGGTTCGGCGAGACCTTCCGCGAGCACCGAGAGCGTCACCCGGAGCCGCCGCAGATCCAGCGCCAGGAAGGCGCCGGCGAGATCGCGCCCCTGGCCGGCTCGACGCCCGCCGAGCGCGCCGGGCTCGTCGACCGGGTGACCGCGACCCGCGCGACGTTCACCAAAGCCGACGTCCAGCGCGCCGCCTTCCACGAGCCCGATAGCCGGGCGCTCGCCAGGCTGGCGCTCGACCGCGCCGAGACCGTTACGGTCGGCAAGGACGCGCACGGCGTGACCCACTACGCCGCGACCGACTACCTCGGCGACGAGGCGCGGCTCTTCACCGCCGCCGGCGAGCTCGCCGCCCGCAGCCAGCTCCGCCTCGATCCCGGCGACGTGCAGCGCGCCCTCGACCGCGCGCCCCAGCTCTCCGACGAGCAGCGCGCCGCCGTCCTCGCCGCCACCACCCGCGACGACCTCGCCCTGATCGTCGGCCGCGCCGGCGCCGGCAAGACCACCGCCGCGGCGACCATCGCCTCTGCCTACCGCGAGGCCGGCTACCAAGTGATCGGCGCCGCCCTGGCCGGCAAGGCCGCAGCAAGAGGCCGGCATCCACGCGCGCACGCTCCACAGCTGGGAGCACTCCTGGGGCCGCGGCGACGACACCCTCCATGGCCGCAGCGTCCTGGTCATCGACGAGGCCGGCATGGTCGACGCCCGCCAGCTCTCCCGCGTCCTCGACCACGCCGCCACCCACGACGCCAAGGTCATCCTCCTCGGCGATCCCGACCAGCTCAAGCCGATCGGCCCCGGCGACGCCTACCGCGGTCTCCTCGAGCAGCACGCCCCGGCCCGCCTCGAGACCATCCGCCGCCAGGCCGAGCCCTGGCAGCGCGAGGCCTCCGAGCACCTCGCCGGCGGCCGCGTCGCCCCGGCCTAAGACGCCTACCAGCAGGCCGGCCGCCTCCACGTCGCCGACCAACCCAGGTCCTCCTAACATGTTCCGCGTGAGCCGCGCTCCCGCGCTCGTTTCAGTCTATCGCTGAGGGCGTCGGCTCGACGCAGCCGCTCTCTCCCGCCGCCTGACGCCGACGGCCTGGCTCCTGCGGTTGAGGTTGGTCACCTCTCTGCCCTGATGGTCGTTCTTGAGGAAGACCAGGCGGTCGCCGGGTCGATGAGGCCTGGGGCGATTAGCCTGACGTAGCGGCCCAGGCGGCCTCGGAGGGAGAGGATGCGGAGGCGCTGGCGTTTCCGCGTGGCTTTCACGACGTGCCGGGCGCACTGCCCGGCGGTCATGATCCTCGACTCTTGCATGGGGCTTTGGCCCAGGGGTTGACCGTCGGGGCCGGCGGCCCGGCGGTGGATCTCGGAGAGGACGAAGTCGGGGGCCACCAGGGTCACCGAGACGCCGGTGCCGGCGAGCTCGATGCGCAGGGAATCGAAGAAGCCGAAGACCGCGTGCTTGGAGGCCGCGTAGCCGGTGCGGGTGGGCACGCCGGTCAGGCCTGACAGGCTGGAGACCGCGACCAGGCGGCCTCGCGAGCGCTTGAGCGCTGGCAGGGCGTAGTGGGTGGGATAGACGTAGCCCAGGTAGTTGACCCGCATCAGGCGCTCGAAGAGCTGCAGGTCGGCCACCTCGTCGAAGCGCGCGATCATGTCGATGCCGGCGTTGTTGATCAGGGCGTCGAGGGAGCCCCAGGCCGCGATGGCCTGGCTGACCAGGCGCTCGCAGTCGGCGGGCTGGGAGACATCGGTCGGGACCGCCAGCGCCTCGCCGCCGCGCTCGCGGCAGGCGGCGGCAACCTGCTCGAGGGCCGTGGCGTCGCGGGCGGCCAGGGTGAGGCGGGCGCGCTGCCCGGCGAGCTCGAGGCACACCGCCTTGCCGATGCCCTGGGAGGCGCCGGTGACGATGATGGAGCTGCCCGCCAGCCCGTCCGCCGTCGACCGCTCGCCGGTCATCCGGTCTGCCCTCACTCGAGATACCACGGGATGTTCACCAGCGCCACGCGCTCGCTGTCCTCGAGCAGGAGGCGCGCCTTCAGCACCTCGGCGCGGTGGTTGTGCAGCAGGGTCTCGTACCAGCGCCGCTCCACCAGCTCCGGGATGATGACGGCGATCTCGCGCGCCGGGTTCTCCTGCTCGAGCTGCTGGACGAAGTCGATCAGCGGCAGGAACAGCCGGCGGTAAGGTGACGGCAGGACGATCAGCCGCGGCGCCGGGCGGCCCGCGCGCCGCGCCGGCTCCTCGACCTCCAGCTGCCACTGCTCTTGCAGCGCCTGCCGCTTCGCCTCGTTCACGCCAACGTGGACCGCGCGGACGTCGGAAGAGATCCGGAGGCCGAAGCGCAGCGCCTTCGCGGTCACCATGTTCCAGGTGTCGACCGGCACCACGACGATCGGCGGCTCGAGACCGGAGAGGTCCAGCGGGCGCAGGCAGGTGACCTGGCGCACGACCCTCCCGTAGTGCCGTTTGACGCGGGCGAACAAGACCAGGATGGCCGGCACCAGCACCACCGTCATCCAGGCCCCTTCGACGAACTTGGCCACCAGGATCACCGCCAGCGCCACGCCGGTGGCGATCGCTCCCAGGCCGTTGATCGCCATCGCCACCCGGGCATGGGCGCCGCCGCCGGCGCGCCGCCAGTGCACCACCATGCCCACCTGCGACAGGGTGAAGGCGCTGAAGGCGCCCACCGCGAAGAGCGGGATCAAGCGATCGGTGATGCCGCCGAAGACGACCAGCAACAGGCCCGACAGCAGGGCGAGCACCGCGATGCCGTTCGAGTAGACCAGGCGGCGGCCGACGGTCGAGAAGGAGCGCGGCAGGAAGCCGTCCTCCGAGACGATGCGGCAGAGGCGCGGAAAGCCGGCGAAGCTGGTGTTGGCGGAGAGGGCGAGCACCGCCAGGATGCTGGCGATGGTGACGTAATAGATCACTCCCCGTCCCGCCACCGCCGCCACCAGCTGCGAGAGCACGCTCTGGTAGCCGGGCTTTTCCTGGTCCATGGCGCCGATCTGGTAGGCGCGGGCGAGGTAGGCGATGCCGCCGAGCAGCAGGCCGAGGATCGCGACGATGGCGGTCAGGGTGCGCTGGGCGTTCGGAACGGTCGGCTGCTTGAAATACTTGACGCCGTTGCTCACCGCCTCCACGCCGGTCATGGCGGTGCAGCCGCTGGCGAACGAGCGCATCAGAAGCCAGAGGCTCGCCGCCTCGACCGGCGGCCCCAGCGGCGGCGGCGGCATGACCGGCCGCGGATGGCCGCCGTGCAGCAGCGCCTGGAACACTCCGGCGGCCAGTACCAGGCCCAGGCTGGCGACGAACAGGTAGGTCGGCAGGCCGAAAGCCACGCCTGACTCGCGCATCCCGCGCAGGTTGACGACGACGATGATGGCAAGGATCGCCAGGCAGAGGAGCAGGATGTGCGGGTGCAGCGCCGGCACCGCCGAGACCAGGGCGCCCACTCCGGCCGAGATGCCGACCGCCACGTTGAGGATGTAGTCGATCATCAGCGCCGCCGCGGCCAGCAGCCCGACGCGCGTCCCGAGGTTCTCCTTGGCCACGGTGTAGGAGCCGCCCCCCTGGGGGTAGGCGCCGATGGTCTGGCGGTAGGAGAGGTAGAGCAGCAGCAGCAGGCCGAGGATGACCAGCGTGATCGGCCCGATGGTGGCCAACCCCGCCGCACCGAGCGGCACCAGCAAGGTCAGCGCCGCCTCCGGACCGTAGGCCGACGACGACAGGCCGTCGAGGCCGAGGATGGGGATGCCTGCCCAGACGCCGATCCTCTCCTCCTCGGCCTGCGAGGAGCGGAGCCGCTTGCCGAAGATCTTGTCGGCGATCGACACGCTGGTGTCCAGCCGGGCGCTGACTAGCGGCCGCCGATGCCGGCGGCGGCCGCGGCAGCGGGCTTGCCCATGCCGAGCCAGCGCGCGACGCGCCCGGCGACGTCGGTGGCCGAGACCGCGGCGCTGGTGCTGCCGGGCTTGATGTCCTTGCCGATGGCCAGGTAGATACCCTGCATGTCGGGATGCGTCGCCAGGTAGCCGTGGCCGCCATAGGCCGATGCCGGGTGGACGGTCGCCGCGCCGGCGGGCTCGGGCCCGGCGTCGAAGGCATAGCCCTCGTTGGCAAAGAGGATCAGGTCGCCGCTGTTGGGATGGTCGAGACCCAGGTCGGCAGCCTCCTGGCGGGTGAGCACCCGCTCGATCGGCACGTCGTCGCCGCTGCGCCAGGCGAGCAGCTGGTCGCGCAGGTCGAGCAGCCGCCGCTGACGGGCAGCCGTATCGGACGCCTCGGCGCCCGCGCCTCCTTGGGACCGACGGTCGCCGCCAGCTCCGCCCGGCGGGGCCGCGCCGGCGCCTCCCGGCGCCGCCGCCGCCAGGTAGAGATGGGCCATCCCACCGTTGCCGATGACGTAGGCCGAGATGCCGCCCGCACCCGCGGCGGCCGCCGCCCCGGCCCCCGGCGACGCCAGCAGGCCCCGCTCGCGCAGCCAGGCGTTGAGGTCGACGACGGTGTGCACGGGCGCCATGCCGTGGTCGCTCACCACCAAGACGGTGGTGCGGCCCAGGTCGACCGCGGCCATCAGCAGCCGCAGCTCGTGATCGACCGCCTGCCAGACCTTGCGCCGGGCGCGCGCCAGCTCGTCGCGCCGCGCGGCGGAGTAGCCGGCCTGGTGCGCGTCGGCAAGCAGCAGCGAGTGGCCTGCCTCGTCGATCACCGGGATATAGCCGAGCATCAGGTCCCAGTCCTCGCGCGCCGCCGCCACCCGCATGGCGCCGCCGAAGAAGGCGGCGAACCTCACCGCCTGCTCGGTCCAGGTGTCGAGATCGATGCCGGGCTCGCCGTGCCACGCCGCCGCCAGCCGCCGGTCGTCCGGAGGTCCGGGCCAGGAGAGGTTGCTCTCCGCGAGGTCCCGGGCGAAATCAGCCGGGTAGGCTTGCAGGCGATAGGTGCCGGTGAAATAGAGCCGCACCGCTTCGAGCCCCGGGTCGAGCGCCAGCACCTTGACCCAGCACACCGAGCGGCTGCCGCGATCCAGGAAGATCAGCTCCGCCCACTGCCCCTGCCCCAGCGGCGCGCTCTGCTCCAGGTTGGCAACGCTCGGCGGCCTCGCCGGCGGCGTCCCGGCGGCAGCGCCCGCCGGCGCGCCCGCCGCCACCACCACCCCGTCGTAGTTCTGCTGGCTGTCGTCGGTGCGGTCGACCGCGTAGAGATCGAAGCCGGCGGCGCCAGCCCCTCCGGTGCCGCCCAAGGTGACGTGGGCGCCGACGACCGGCGAGCGGCTGGGGCTGGTGAGGTGCGGCGGCGCCTGCGTCGGGGCCGGCGCCTGCCAGTCGGAGCGCTTCAGGACCAGCAGCCGCGGCTCGCGCTCGGCGGTGGTGACATAGCCCACGCCGACGTCGGCACGCCGCCGCGGCTCGCTGCCGTCGACGCCCGGCCATGCCACCGCCGCGACCTTCTTCTTCTGCCGTCGCGCCGCCTCCCAGAGCGTCTCGGCGCCGATCGGAAAGCTGATCCCCCTCGCCTTGGCGAAGTCCGGCGCCCCCGCCGGATGGAAGTGGTTGCCGACGATCCCGGTATGGTCGGGCGCCGCGCCGGTCGCCAGGCTCACGTGGTTGGGAGCGGTGAGGGTCGGATCGACCGGCATCAGCGCCGACGCCACCTCGCCTTCGCGGAAGAAGCGCGCAAACCCGCCCTCGTCGAGCAGGTCGTCGCGCCACAGCTGCTGCAGCTCCGCGGCACCGGCGCCGTCGAGGCTCACTACCACTACCCGCCGCGACATCCTGGGGGCGGCCGGACCGCCCTTCGGCTTCTCCGTCGAGGGCGGCGGTTTCTTGGGCCCGTTCGGGTTGAGCGGCTTGGCCGCGAGCCCGGCGGCGCCTGACGTCATCGCCAGCGCCGCCAGCGCCGCGAGCATGAAGGGCAGCCCCAGCCAACTCGCTCGCCGCCGCGTCATGGTCATCGCATTATCCTTGCCCTCACCGGCTGCGGCGACCCGCAACTGAAGGGGGTCGGCGCACAGACCGTTGGGCTCAGATCCCGGTGGAGCCGAACCCGCCCTCGCCACGATCGCTGCCCTCGAGCGCCTCCGCCTCTTCCCACTCCACGCTCTCGACGCGCGCGATCACCAGCTGCGCGATGCGGTCCCCGCGCCGCAACGTGAATGGCTCGGCGCCGTGATTGATCAACAGCACCGCCACCTCGCCGCGGTAGTCGCTGTCGATCGTGCCGGGGGCGTTGACCATGCCGATGCCGTGGCGCAGGGCGAGGCCGCTGCGGGGCCGCACCTGCCCCTCCCAGCCAGCCGGGATCTCGACCGCCAGGCCGGTCCGCACCAGCAGCCGCTCGCCCGGCCGCAGGACGACCTCGCCGTCGAGCGCCGCGCGCAGGTCGAACCCGGAGCTGCCGGCTGACGCCGCCGCCGGCAGCGGCAGGTCGTGCGCGGCGGGCAGCCGCCGTATCCGCAGCCTGATCATTCAAGGTCTTCCAGGGCGGCCGCCGGGCGGAAACGGCGTGGCCCCCGGCTTCGGCGGGCCGCCGACGCCGCCCGGCAGGCCCCCCGGCGGCATGCCTCCCGGCGGCAAGGTGGTTTCATGCGTTTCAATCGATTCGCCGGTAGCCAGCTTGCCCTTCAGGATGTTACGTATCCGCGCGCCGCTGGCTGCGGTCCGCACGGTCAGCTTTTCAAGTGGATAGCCAGCTGACGGCAATGAGCCATCTTGCTCGCTCGCTTCCGCCATCGGGACCGCTCCAGCCGGCAGTACCGCCGCAGGCAGCAACATACACATTTCACGTCGAGTCATCGTCATCGCGACCTCCTCCGCCGGCGCAG
>Ga0209118_1000241_pt1 | contig 34486 bp, 24 predicted proteins | sample BlaSpr_A8_Ref_M1_FD_187988 | JGI IMG/M metagenome (GOLD analysis project Ga0209118, IMG submission 187988) | Forest soil microbial communities from Thunder Bay, Ontario, Canada - Black Spruce, Ontario site 2_A8_Ref_M1 (SPAdes) (version 2) | ecosystem: Environmental > Terrestrial > Soil > Boreal... | reverse complement strand
ACATAGAGCGGCACCGGCTGGCTGAACGTCACCCTGTCGGCGCCGGCTGCCACCGCTTCATCGGCGCTGAGCTCGACCGCGTAGGTGTAGCCGGAGGTCGGAGGCAAGGGCCCGGGCATCGCCGCCGGTCCGTTTGCCCCGATGGTGTATTCCGTGGCTCGGAAGCTCAAGGTGGCGAGTGCTTGACTCGTGCCATCCGGCATGACCATTTGCGCTTGCGTGCCCGCCGGCAGCAGCAGCGTGGCCTGGCGCGAGCCCGAGCCGTCCTGCACCGCGCTGGCCCTGGCCACCTTCATGGCCGCGGCGCCGAGCGTCAGCGGCGTCACCTGACCGTCGTAAGGGATGAGCACCGCGTCCTCGGCAGTGGCGTAGCGACGCCAGAGCGCCTTCACGGAGTGGTACACGGACGGGAAGCCATCCTTGTCGTAGCGCAACAAGAAGATGCCGCCGCCGTTGATCGCCAGATCGAACATGCCGTCTTGCCGGCTGAGGGTATAGCCGAGCTCCGGATGGCTGAAGACCGAGACCTTGACCCCCGCCAAGGCGCTGCCGTCGCGATTCTTGACCCTGCCGCGGATGACGGTGACGGTGCGCGGATCGATCGCGGCTGGCGCGACCCCGGTCTGGATCACAGTGCTGCCCGAGTAGAGGAAGCGGGTGGCGGCGCCGTACTCGGGCGACGGAATACACCGTTGGGGCAAACGGCCCGGCGGCGATGCCCGGGCCCTTGCCTCCGACCTCCGGCTACACCTATGCGGTCGAGCTGAGCGCCGATGAAGCGGTGGCAGCCGGCGCCGACAGGGTGACGTTCAGCCAGCCGGTGCTGCTCTATGTCGAGAACTTCCTGGGGTTCGCTGTCGGCGGTGTGGTGCCGGCCGGTTTCTTCGACCGCCGCGCGGCGGGATGGGTGCCGTTGTTGAACGGCATGGTGCTGGGGATCCTGGGCACCACGAGTGGGCTGGCGGATCTCGACCTCGATGGCAGCGGCCAGCCGGCGAACGCGGCGCAGCTGGCGGCGGCGGGGATCACGGACGCCGAGCGCCAGCAGCTGGCGGCGCTCTACCAGCCAGGCCAGACGCTCTGGCGGCTGTCGCTCGACCACTTCAGCTCGTACGACGCCAACTGGCCCCTGGCATGGCCTCCTGATGCCGTCCCACCCGCGCTGCCGGAACCGGTGCCGGACCAGCCTGTGGATCAGCCCGATTGCGAAGAGGGCTCGGTCATCGAGGCGCAGAACCAGACCCTGGGCGAGGATCTCCCGCTGACCGGCACCCCGTTTGGCCTGCGCTATCGCAGCGACCGCACTCCCGGGCGCAAGGACATCCGGAGCATCGACATTCCGCTGACCGGTGCCGCCGTCCCGGCCAGCCTGGGGCACGTGCAGCTGCGGATCTCGGTGGCTGGCCAGACTCTCTCCCAGACCTTCTCGAACGCTCCCAATCAGAGCTACACCTTCCAATGGGACGGTAACGACGCCTACGGGCGGACGGTGCGGGGCAGCGTCTCCGCCGCTGTCGAGCTCGGCTACTCCTATCCAGCATTCTATGTCCCGCCGGCGGCGGTCGTGAGGAGCTTCGGACGCAGCGGCAACTTCTACGCGGGCTCGGGCGGCATCCCCGCGCGCGCCGAGGTGACGTTCTGGCGGGCAACGAGCGAGGTCATCCTCGCGAGCCGAGATATCCGCACCCTGGGTGCCGCAGGCTGGACGCTGACACCGCACCATGCGTACGATCCGGAGGGGCGGGTCGTTCTGCAGGGCGACGGGACCACGCGGACCTTCTCGGCTCAAGGCCTGACCGCGGTCGCACCGGGGACGGTCGGCACCTTCGGAGCGATGGATGCGCAAGGGAACGTGTACACCCTGGATCAGGCGGTGGTGCGCAAGATCGCTCCCGACGGCACCCTGACGGTCATTGCCGGCAACGGCACGCGAGGTTACTCGGGAGACGGCGGCCCGGCGACCCAGGCCATGATCGACGCTCCATCCGCCGTGGCTGTCGATACGAGCGGCAACGTCTATCTCAACGACCTTGGGCGGATCAGGAGAGTCGATCCCCAGGGGATGATCACCACCATCGCGGGTGATGGGCAGCCGCTGCTGCCTGACGCCGGCATCCCGGACGGGACCGTGGCCACCGCCACCGCCCTGACTCCATCGGCCATCACCCTGGATCCCAAGGGCGTGCTCTATCTCGCTCAGACCATCCCCACCGGGGCGCCTGGCGGCGGGGCGATCCGGGTGATCTGGCGCCTCGAGGCGGGAGGGCTCCTGACGGAGATTTATTCGGGATTCTCTTACAACTACCTGCACAGCATCGCCGCCGACGGGCTGGGGAACGTCTACTTCTCCGACGGCGACGGGGTGACGAAGATCGCTGCCAGTGGCCTGGTGACATCGGCGGTGGGCCTGGGCGGTCCTCCCGCCTACCCGCTCGCCGGCGTCTTTTCTTTCGCCGTGGACGCCGCGGGAGATCTCTTCGTGCTCGATGGCTCGCAGCAAAGGATCGTCAAGATCTTCCCCAACGGCAGCTTCACGTTGCTGCCGGTCGCGGTCACCGGCGGTGGCCTCCTCGTGCTTGGGCCTCAGGGCGATCCGGTGATGTCGACCGCCGCGGGTGATGTCCAGCAGCTGGGACCGGCGGTGGGCTCCTACGTGCCGGCGGGCTTGAACATTCCCTCGGAGGATGGCGAGCAGGTCTTCGTCTTCAGCAGTGAGGGCCGCCACCTGCGCACCGTCGACGCGCTCACCGGCGCGACTCTCTATTCGTTCGCCTATGACGCCACCCAGCGGCTCGCCGCGATCACCGACGTCGATGGCAACACGACGCAAATCCAGCGTGACAACCAAGGCAATCTGTCGTCGATCTTCGCGCCCTTCGGCCAGGTCACGCGGTTGACGACCGGTACGGATGGCGAGCTCGCCAGCGTCACCGATCCGGCGAATCAAACGACTGGCTTCACCTTTGCGCAGGGCCTCATGGCATCCATGACCGATGCCCGGGGCGGCCTCTACCAATTCAGCTATGACGATGCCGGCCGTCTGACGCGCGACCAGGACCCGGCGGGCGGTTCCAAGCAGCTGTCGCGCACCGGCGGCGCGAGCAGCTACCAGGTCGGCGTGACCACGGCCTTGGGCCTCAGCACCGGGTACTCGGTGAGCCGGCTTTCGGCCAGCAGTCAACAGGTGATCAACACGGACCCGGCTGGACTCCAGGACATCAGCATCGTCAGCCATGACGGCAGCAGGACCGATAGCACGGCGGACGGCTTGGTCTCCTCGGTGGTCACCGGACCCGAACCACGCTTCCTCACGACCGCGCCGCTACCGGTGAGCGGACAGATGACGACCCCCTCGGGACTCAGCGCATCCTTCACTCGCGGCCGATCGGTCGTCCTCAACGGGACCGGAAATCCCTTCAGCCTGAGCTCCCTCACCGATTCTTGGTCGGTCAACGGCAGGATCTATACCGAGACGTTCGACAAGTCTCAGATGCGCCAGACCTACCAGACTGCAGGCGGCCGGCAATCGACAGCCACCGTCGACGCGGCGGGCCGGCCGACAAGTCTGCAGGTCGGCTCCCTCGATGCCCTGCAGCTCGCTTACGATAGCAAGGGTCGTCTTGCCGCGGAGACCCAGGGATCGGGAACGGCTCAGCGAACCTTGGGCCTCGCGTACGGTGCGGACGGACGGCTCTCCGGCGTGACGGACACGCTGCAGCGGACGTTCTCGTTGGCGTGGGATGGAGCCGGGAGAGTCGTGTCGCAGACCCTCTCGGATGGTCGGATCGTCGGTTTCGGATACGATGCCAATGGCAATCTGACCTCGGTGACCCCCCCAGGGCGGCCGCCTCACAAGTTCGCGTCCACGCCGGTCGACCTGCTACTGAGCTACACGCCGCCCGATCTGGGCAGCGGCTCGACCGCCTCGACCTACAGTTACGACCTCGACCGGCGGCTGACCGGCATCCGTCGGCCGGACGGCAAGACCGTGCTCTTCGGTTACCTGCAGGGGCGGCTGTCAAGTATAAACTTCGATGGTGGCACCATCAGTATGATCTACGATCCTGCCAGCGGACAGGTTAAAACGGTGAGTGCTCCCGGAGGGGAAATGCTCACCTACGCCCACGACGGCCCGCTGCCGACCAAGACCAGCTGGAGCGGCCCCGTCGCCGGGAGCATCGAAAGCACCTTCGACAGCAACTTCAAGCTGAGCGTGCAGACGGTCAACGGCCAGACGCCGGTCGGGTTCCAGTACGACGGCGACGGCCTGGTGTTCGCAGCGGGCGACCTCGGAATCTTCCGTGACCCGGGCACGGGCCAGGATACAGGCACCCTCGTGGGCTCTGCCCTCACCTCGCAGCTGTACAACACTTTCGGTGAGCTATCGAGCTCGAGCGCCACCTACGCCGGGAGCGAATTCTTCCGTAATGACTACACCCGCGATGCCGCCGGACGGATCACGCGCAAGGTGGAGACGATCTCAGGCGTTAGCGACACCTACGACTACAGCTACGATGCCGCGGGCCGGCTGACCGATGTCATCAAGGACGGCACGCTTCTCTCCCACTACACCTACGATGCAAACAGCAATCGGATCTCGGCCCAAGAGGGCTCGACGACGACCCAAGGCGTTTATGACGACCAGGACCATGTGCTCAGCTGGGGCGACATGAGCTACACCTACAACGCGGGCGGCGACTTGACCGGCAGGACGCAGAACGGCAGCACGGTCACCTACGCCTTCGACGCGCTTGGCAACCTCGCCACCGTGGTAGACGCGAACGGAGTCCAGAGCAACTATATCGTAGACGGCCAGAACCGCCGCGTCGGCAAGCAGGTCGCCGGCGTCCTCGTGCAAGGATTCCTATGGGCGGACCGGCTCAGGGTCGCGGCCGAGCTCGATGGCGCCGGCAACGTCGTCAGCCGCTTCGTCTACGGCGCGCGTGACAACGTGCCCGGGCTGGTGATGAAGAAAGGTGTCGAGTACCTGATCGTGACCGACCAGCTCGGCAGCCCGCGCCTGGTCGTGAACTCCGGTACCGGCGCGATCGCGCAGCGGTTGGACTACGACGTTTGGGGCCAGGTGACGCTGGATACCAACCCCGGGTTCCAGCCGTTCGGCTTCGCCGGCGGGCTGTACGACCCGCGAACGGGACTCGTGAGATTCGGCGCCCGCGACTACGATCCCGTGGCCGGCCGCTGGACGACGCGCGATCCCGCTCTCTTCGGCGGGGGCGCCGCGAATCTGTATGGCTACGCGCTCAATGACCCGGTGAACTTGAGCGACCCCAATGGTCTCGACACGTTCGACTGCACAATCCGCTTGCATGGCGGACGGAATCCGGACGGCTCGCGCTTTCTAGGATTCTTCTACCATGAGTACTTGTGCGTCATTGACGCTAGCGGCAATGTAACGTGCGGAGGCCATGGACCGGCGCCCGGCGCCGGTTCCCTCGGCAAGGCTTTCGGTAACGTTCCCGGCGCTAATGATTCCAGGGCTTTCAATCGCAAGCATTGCCCCCTCGTGGACAAGCGGCAGTGCGTCGACAAATGTGTGAAGGATCTCATGGCACTCCCTCGGCCCGACTATAACGACTTTGATTCGAGCGACGGGAGGAACTGTCACGGCTGGGCTGAAGATGTGCTGTTCACCTGCAAGGCTCGCTGCGACACGCAATAAACGAACCCGAGTTAGCAGAGCATGTGAATGACCACTCACCATGCCAGCTTCCTTGCGTCTTGGCGGGTGGCGCTGTCTCGGATCGTTTCTGGGCCGCTCCTAGGCTGGATCTGCCTCGGCACAGTGCTCTTCGCAATGGCAGCCTACGGGTTAGCCGTCGGTGAGGGTATGTGGTACGTCTTGGTTCCTGGGCCTCTGGCGGCTGCGGCCGGCCTGAATGCGTGCACGTGGTTGGCGGCCATCGCAATCGGGCGCACTCGCCAACTGCGGTCAAGCTGGATCTCATGCGTGGCACTCTTGTGGGCGCTTGCCACGGCAACCGAGATCTGGCGGAGCTGGGGTCAAGATTTGGATCTGATAGTATTCTTGTCGCAGATGGCGCTAGGATTTCCGACGAGCCTGATTATGTGGTTTCTAGGGGGCTTGATGCCGCGTCTGCCAGGGTGGTCAGAGGACCTCATTGGCTCACTTGCCATAGTGGGACTCGGCTACCTCCAAGCATTCGTGCTGCTACCGCTCTTGTTCGAATCGAGGGCGAAGAACACGGAATCGGCGGTCGGAGTGTGATCAAGCGCCGCCACTGTAAGCGGGCTTGGGGCCTTCCATCCTGCCGCTTGCGGCGCCTCAGGAGACTGGCGCTGCCGCCGCCACCGGCGGCGGCGCGGCCGGCGCCGGCAGGAAGATCAGCCGGCGGCCGTGGATCTCCCAGCGCCGGGTGAGCAGGCGGCCCATGGCCTCGGGGTAGGCGAGATGCTCTTGCTCGAGAATGCGGGCGGCGAGCGTCTCCGGAGTGTCGCCGTCGAGCACCTCGACGGCGCGCTGCAGGACGATGGGGCCGCTGTCGAGCCCGGCGTCGACGAGATGGACGGTGCAGCCGGTGATCTTGACGCCATGGGCGAGCGCCTGGGCCTGGGCGTCGAGGCCGGGAAAGGCGGGCAGCAGGCTGGGATGGATGTTGACGACGCGGCACGGAAAGGCCGCCAGGAAGTCCGGCGACAGCAGCCGCATGTAGCCGGCCAGACAGACCCACTCGACGCCCGCGCGGCGCAAGGCGCCGATCAGCTTGGCTTCGTGGCTGGCGCGGTCGTGCTCGCCGCGGTGAGGCAGGACCGCCACCGGCAGGCCGCGCTCGCGCGCCCGCTCGAGGCCGGGAGCGCCGGCGACATTGCCGGCCACCAGCGCGATCTCGGCCGGCAGCTCGCCGCGCCGCGCGGCATCGTGGAGCGCCAGGAAGTTGCTGCCGCGTCCGGAGAGCAGGACGCCGAGCCGGGTCACGCGTCGCCGTCCGAAGAGCTCCCGGCCGCGGTCGGCTTCGGACCGGGGTCGAGCTGGGCCTGCGCGCCGGGGAGCGGGCCGAGATCGTAGACCACGCCGGAGCCGCCCTCCTGCACCGTGCCGATCACCGACGATCGCTGCCCGGACCGCCGCAGCTCGCCCAGCACCTCGCGCAATCCCGCCGGGTCCACCACCAGCACCATGCCGAGCCCCATGTTGAAGACGCGGAACATCTCCTCCGTCTCGACGCCCCCCTGCTCCTGCAGGAAATGGAAGATCTCCGGCATCTCCCAGCTGCCGACGCGGATCTCGGCATGCGTGCCCGCCGGCAGCACCCGCGGCAGGTTGTCGGTCAGGCCGCCACCGGTGACATGGGCCATGGCGCGCATCGCCGGATGCCGCAGCAGCGGCGCGAGCGGCGCGAGGTACGAGAGGTGCGGGGCGAGCAGCGCCTCGCCGACCCGCAGCTTCTGGTCCCAGGGAGCACGGTCGTCGATCCGCAGCCCCAGCTGCTCGAAGAGGATGCGGCGCGCCAGCGAATAGCCGTTGGTGTGCAGCCCGGCCGAGGGGAGTCCGACGAGCACGCTGCCGGCGGCCACGCGCGAGCCGTCCAGTACGTGCGGCCTGTCCACCAGCCCGACGATGAAGCCGACCAGCTCGTAATCGCCCGGCTGGTAGAAACCAGGCATCTCCGCCGTCTCGCCGCCGAGCAGCGCGCAGCCGTTCTGCCGGCAACCGTCGGCGACGCCGCGCACCAGTTCCACCATCCGGTCGGGCTCGAGCGCGCCGGCGCCGAGATAGTCGAGGAAGAACAGCGGCAGCGCTCCCTGCACCAGGATGTCGTTGACGCAGTGATTGACCAGGTCGCGTCCCACCGTCGAATAGTCGCCGGCCAGGCGCGCCACCATCAGTTTGGTGCCCACGCCGTCGGCTGAGGCGACCAGCACCGGCTCGCGCAGGCCCGCGAGCTCGGGCCGGAAAAGACCGCCGAAGCTGCCGATCTCGGTCAATACCCCGGGGGTGAACGTCGCCCGCGCCAGCTCCTTGACGCGTGCCAGCCCTCGCTCCTGGGCGTCGATGTCGACCCCGGCCGACTTGTAGGCGCTGCTCTTGTCGGTGCCGGTCATCTCGTCTCGAGGAAGGAGGGGGCGGCCGCGCCGTGGCGATCAGCAGCTGCGGAGCGAGAGCGCCGCGGGCAGGTCATCGGGGGCATCTTAGCGGATCTCATCGCGGTTTCGGCGTAACATCGGCGCGCCTTCACGCAGCGGCGCGGCCCTCGTCATCGCCATGATCTCTCCGCACCCGTTCCGGCTCTTCGGCCCGTCGCACCTGGCCGTGCTGGCAATCACTGCCGCCCTCACCGCCGGCCTGGTGCTGCTCGCGCGCCGCGCCCGCCTCACCGGCGACCCGGACGGCACGCGGGTCTCGCGCGCCATTGCCTGGTTCCTGGCCGGGCTGCTGGTCCTCGACGAGGCGGCGGTGGCGGCATTCGCCGCCCGCGCCGACCTGCCAACCTTGAAGGACCACCTGCCGTTCCAGCTCTGCGACTGGGTGATCCTGGCCTGCGCCGCCGCTCTCTTCTGGCGGCACCGCCTGGCATACGAGCTCGCCTATTTCTGGGGCCTGAGCGGCACGCTGCAAGCGCTCCTCACCCCCGACCTCGCCGAGGACTTCCCCAGCCTGCACTTCATCACCTTCCAGATTCTGCACGCCGGTGTGGTCGTCGCCGTCCTCTACCTCACCCTCGGTCTCGGCATGCGGCCGTGGCCGCGCTCGATCCTCCGCGCCTGGCTCTGGCTGCAAGCGTACGTGGCGGTGACCGCTGCGATCGACTGGCTGCTCGATTCCAACTACGGATACCTGCTGCGCAAGCCGGCGCAGGCGAGCCTCTATGACTACCTCGGCCCGTGGCCGTTCTACCTGTTGAGCCTGGAAGCCCTGTCGTTGGTGCTGTTCCTGGCCTGCTACGCTCCTTTCGCGCTCCTCGACCGCCTGCGCCGCGGCGAGGGGTCGCCAATCCCGGTCGAGCCCTGACCTTCGGGCGGTCTCCCCGCGACCTGGACTTTTGTCCTCGGCCTGGGCCATGCTGGCTGGCGCGCCATGGCCTGGTACGAGATCGCCGCAGAGGGTGATGCCGGCGCCTGGGAGCGCCTGCTGGCGGAGCAGGAAGCGGGCACCGGTGAGCAGGCGGTCCGCGGATCGCAGGAGCCGTTGCGGCCGGAGTCGGCCGGAGAACGCCTCGGAGAGCGCCTCCACGACCTGCTGCCTGCCCGTTCCCACCATCTGGCCTTCGTTCCCGCCGAGCTGGCCAAGCGACTGGCAGCAGCGCTCACCGCCACCCCCGGCCTCCATCACGGTCTGCGCCTCGCGCGGCTGCGCGAGGTGACCGGCGGCCACTTCGATTTCAACGTCGAGGCGTTCTCCGAGCCGGCCGCGAAGGAGATCCGCGCGGTTCTCGGCACGCCGGCACCCGGCGTCGAGGTGCACCTCACCAGGGACGAGGAGGAGAGAGATCCGGAGGCCGGCACGCCCGGACCGTTAGAGCTCTACGCACCGGTCCATTGCTATGCCTACCGGGCCTGGGGAACGGTCACCGGCCCCTTCCCCGGAGTGCAGGAGTTGCACCGGCGATTGCGCTCGCTGCCATTCGTATACGAAGAGAAGCTCGAGCTCGCGGCCCACCAGGTCGATCCCGCGGACCTCCCACCGCCCGCGCGCTCGCCCGGGTAGCCTAGGAGCCCGTCTGAGTAAGCGGCGGCCGAAGAGACTGGTGGCCGTAGGGGCGGAGAAAGGGCCTCAGGCGGCCCGGCCCGGGGGGACTCCCCGAAGGTTAGGGGGTGCCGGCCGCGATTGCGGTTGCGGCCGTGATCGCCGTCGCGGCCGTGGCCTTGGCGGCCGCCGTGAGCGCCGCCCTGGCACCCGGCACCGCGCGGGTGGATCGGGAGGAAGCCTGGGCCGTCTGGAAGGCGGAGCCGCCGGCATAGGAGAAGACGAAGGAGCCGTCCTTGATGACGTCGATCACGGAGTGGGCGATCGCGACCGGCAGCGCGGGGCAACCCCAGCTGCGGCCAAGGCGGCCGAAGTGCTGGACGTGGTCGGTGCTGACGTACCAGGCGCCGTGCATCACGATTCTGCGCTCCGCGGCGAGATCGTTGACGCCCCGGTCGAGGCCGTTGAGCTTGAGCGAGTAACCGTTGCCCCCCTCGTAGGTGCCGCCGGTCAGGAACAGACCGAGACTGGTCTGCCGGCTGTCGGGGGCATTGGAGAAACGGGTGGCGTAGTTGTCGCCGCTGCCGGCACCATGAGCCACCAGCTCATGGAAGATCACTCTGCCCCGCGCCAGGTCGAGCACCCAGAGGCGCGGCGTCGTCGAAGGCAGGGAGTAGTCGATGAGCGTCAGCAGGTCACCGCGTCCCGCGACGCCATGGCTGCGCGCGCTGGCGACCGCGTCGAGCGCCATCGTGAGGGCGCGCGGCGAGAGCCCGGCGATCCCCCGGAGAGCCGGGAGCAAGGCCGCCTGCGCCATCCCCGCTCCAACCGCCGGTGTGGCGGCGCTGGAGACAGCCGCCACGGTCCCCGCGACCGAGGCTGCGGCGTCAGAGACGGCCGACATTACGGCGGGAGTCGCGATCGCGGTGCCGGAGAGGGTCGGCTCCATCACCGTCTTCGCCACCGGGGTGGAGGCACCGGAGGCCGCCGGCACCATTCGTGCACGATTCCCAGGAAAGCTGCCAGGAGCGGCGGCGCCCGTCGCAGGACGCAGCCCGGCGACGGCCAGCAGCGGCAGGATGACCAGGGTGGAGACGAGGAGCAGCCTGCTGCCGGGACCCCTCCCTACAACGCGCACTCCCACGACGGCGGGAGCCGAAAGGCTCTCGTGTTTCACGCGCAAGATAGTACCTCTTGACGGCTCCGTGTTCAAGCGGCTCGCGACCTGCGAACCCTGCCGGCAGCCAGCGCCGCAGCTCATCTGAGACAGCAGCTTCTAGTATTTACAAGCTCCGGGAGGGCGCCAAAATTCCCTCGCGGACCGGCCCCTTTTCGGGTTTCGGCGGGAGATCGGCGCAGGCCTGTACGGACCCGAAAAATTCCCTCCGAGCTGATCTCGCGTGGCCGAGGGGGCGAAGATTCCCGGCGGGCAGGCCGCGGTCCGGAGGCCGGACGGGCAGGAGCACCCTCCCGCGGTCTTCATGCCTCTGTCTGCCGCCAGTGTAAAAAATTCAGACGTTCGGTCAGTCGCCGAGCGAGGCGAGCACCGGCGCGTGGTCGCTGGTGCCGACCTCCGCCAGCACCTTGCAGGTGGCGGCTCTGGCGGCCACCGGGGTGCTGGCAAGGATGTAGTCGATCCGCCAGCCGATGTTGCGCTGGCGCAGGTTGCGCCACGGCGCCCACCAGGTGAAGAGGTTGTCGTTGTCCGGATCCAGCGCCCGCCCGAGGTCCGTGAGATCGGCGCCAACCAGGGCCTCGAGCAGCGCCCGCTCCTCCGGCCGGGCGCCGATCTGGTTGGGCTTCCTCTCCTTGGGATGGATGTCGCGATCGCTGCGCGCGACGTTCAAGTCGCCACACAAGACCAGCCGCCGGCCGGCGGCGCGCTGGACGGCAGCCCACTCCCCCAAGGCGTCGAGAAAGGCGAGCTTGGCGGGGAAGTCCTTGCCGCCGTTCGGCACGTAGACCGAAGCGACCAGCAGCTCCCCGAGGTCGGCGGTGACGATCCGCGTCTCGTGGTCGAACGCCGGATGGGCGAAGACCGGGCGCTCAGGCGCGATCTCCTTGCTGACGCCCAGGGCGACGCCCGAGTAGCCGCCGCCGCCGTGCCAGTACCACCAGTATCCCGCCGCGTCATGCACCTCGGCCGGCAGCTGGTCAGGCTTGCACTTGATCTCCTGCAGGCAGACCACCCGCGGCCGGTCGCGGCCAAGCCATTCCAGGAACTGGGTAGCGCGAGCCCGCAGCCCGTTGACGTTCCAGGTCGCCAGTGTCAAGGACATCGCCCAACGATCATAGCCAATCCCAGGGAGCCGGCACACCCTGCGAGGCAGTCCGCCGGCCGCGGAGCAAGCGCTCCTGCGGGGAGTAGGCGAGAGTTCGACCTAGTAAGGGGCGGCCGAAGAGATCAACGGCCGCCGGGGCGGAGGCTGGTGCCTGGCGGCGGATGTCCCTCCGGCCGCCGTTTGGGCGAGCCAACGAAGTCCATGGCACGCGCATCAGCCACCCTCGCCCAACCGAAGGCCGGAGGGACATCCACCGCCCTGCGGCTCAGCCGGGGGGTTCCCCAAAGGTTAGCCAGTCGCGCGGATGCAGGAAGTCTCGCTCCAGGCGCTCCTCGGGCGAGCCGGGCTCTGGATGCCAGCCGACCTGCCAGCGCACCACCGGAGGAAGCGACATCAGGATCGAGTCGGTGCGGCCCCCGGACTGCAAGCCGAAGAGAGTGCCGCGGTCGTAGAGCAGGTTGAACTCGACGTAGCGGCCGCGCCGATAGAGCTGGAACTGGCGCTCGCGATCGCCGAAGGGAATGCCGCGGCGCCGCTCGACGATCGGCAGGTACGCGGCGAGGAAGGCATCGCCCACCCGGCGCAGGAACTCGAAACAGCGCGGGAAGCCCCACTCCGCCAGGTCATCGAAGAAGAGGCCGCCGATGCCGCGGGTCTCCCCGCGGTGCCGCAGATAGAAGTAGTCGTCGCACCAGCGCTTGAAGCGCGGATAGACGTCGGGGCCGAAGGGCTCGCAGGCCTGCCTCGCCTGCTGGTGCCAGGCGCGCACGTCGTCCGCGAAGGGATAGTACGGCGTGAGGTCGAAACCGCCGCCGAACCACCAGACCGCGTCATCCCCCGACCAGGTCTTGTCCGCCGCGAAGAAGCGGACGTTCATATGGGCGGTCGGCACGTAGGGGTTGTGCGGGTGCAGGACCGCCGACACGCCAGTCGCCTCGAAGCCCCGCCCGGCCAGGTCCGGCCGGTGCGCGGTCGCCGCCGCCGGCAGGCCCGCGCCGTGAATGCGCGAGAACCCGACCCCTGCCTGCTCGAAGACGGCGCCGTCGCGCAGGATTCGCGACCGCCCGCCGCCGCCGCCCTCCCGCTCCCAGCGCTCCTCGCCGAAGCGCTGCCGGCCGTCCGCCTCCTCGAGCGCCATGCAGATCCGGTCCTGCAGCTCGAGCAGATGAGCGTGCACCGCCTGCCTGTCGGGCTCGTCGCTCAAACCGGCCATGGTCGCGAGCAGTCTACCTCGCCTCGGCCGATGACCGCCGGGGACCGCCGGGGGCCCACGGCTCTCGATCGCGCGGTCGCGCGGTCGCTTCCAGTCCCGGCCCGCCGCACGGTCGCGTCCGCCCCCGCCTGCCGGGGCGGCGCCTCCCGAATCCTCGCCCGCGGGCCGGTCCCGGCCTCCGCGAGTCTTCCCCTCCGGCCCCAGCCTCCTGCCCGCTGCCTCCTACCTCCTGCCTCCTGCCTCCTGCCTCCTGCCTCCTGCATTCGATTCGATCAATCATATTTCATCATATCGACATAGTGCCATTGATCGAATCGTTGACACCGTTTTTTCTATATGCTCTGTAGCGACCAGGTGCAGCAGGTCCCATCGCCGAGATCGTTCAATTAAAAACGGCAAGGCTTGCGCGCATCGAGCGTTGGGTGCAAACCCTATCTAATGGAGGGACGATCAATCATGAAACAACTCGCCGCCATCGCCATCCTGGGCCTGTGGAGCTGGAACGCACAGGCGCAGCCCTGCCCCATCAACGTTCCCACCGCCGTTCCCCTCATCGTCAACAGCACCATTGCCGCGGGCACGGTCACGGTGTCCAATGACCAGACGAACCTCATGGTGACCTTCATGACGATCGGCGATTGGGCGATCAGCCGGCTCGACCTGGCCGTCGCCACGTCGCTGGCAGGCATCCCCCAGAACAACGGCCAGCCAGACCTGAGCCAATTCCCTTACCGGCAGACCTTCTCGCCCGACGTCATCACCTACACCTTCATCATCCCGCTGGGCACGATGTTCCCGTACGGCACGACGATCGTCGTCGCCGCGCACGCCTCGCTCGATTCCCCGACCCAGGGGCACCAGCAGGCCTGGGGAGCGGGTCCGACGAGCACGCTCTTCCCCTGTTCGCAGGCCTGCACCTCAGGCGGCGGATGCGGCGGCGACGGCGACGGCGACAACGACGGCGACAACGGCGGCGACCGCGCTCACCTCAACAATGGCGGCGGCGGCGACGGCTGTCACCACGGCGACGGGCAGCACGGCCTCCCCCTGCACGGCAGCGGGATCTTCGACGATGGGCACGGGGGACAACAGAAGTGCGGCGGCGGCGGTGGTGGCGACGACGACGGCGATTCCCAGCGCACCTCTCCGCTGTGGGGCGGTGGTGGTGATGGCGGCAACGGCTGCGGCGGCAGCGGCGGCGGTCACGGCGGCGACCGCAGCCATCCCCAGGGTACGTCTCCACAGGATGGCGGCGGCGGGGGCGACGGCGGCGGCGATCACCACCATGACGGCGGCGGCAGCGACTGCAAGGCCGGGTGCGGCGCCAGCTACTTCACCTACATGGTGAACTGCATCTTCCACGAGTAGGCTGCGGATTCGCTTGCCGGCGGCCCGGCGCGCCCGACGCGGGAGCCGGGCCGCCGGCCCGCTCGCAGCTGCCAGCCCGGCCTACGCCTGGTCTTCGGCGCGGATCGGGAAGAGCTCGGCCTGGCGCTTGTCCTCGGCGGAGATGGGGACGCGGTAGTCGCCTGTCCAGCAGGCGGTGCAGTAGCTGTCGCGCGGTCCGCTGACCGACCCGAGCAGACCGTCGAGCGAGAGGTAGGCCAGGCTGTCGGCCTCGATGAAGCGGCGGATCTCCTCGACGCTGTGCTCCGAGGCGATCAGCTCGCCGCGGGTCGGGGTGTCGATCCCATAGTGGCAGGGCCATTCCGTGGGCGGCGCCGAGATGCGGACGTGGACCTCCGCGGCGCCGGCGTCGCGCACCATGCGCACGATCTTGCGCGAGGTGGTGCCGCGCACGATCGAATCGTCGACCAGCACCACCCGCTTGCCGGCGATGAGCTCGCGGATCGGGTTGAGCTTGACCTTGACGCCGAAGTGGCGGATCGACTGCTTGGGCTCGATGAACGTCCGCCCGACATAGTGGTTGCGGATCAAGGCGAACTCGAGCGGCAGCCCCGACTCGCGGCTGTAGCCGAGGGCGGCGAACAGGCCGCTGTCCGGCACCGGCACCACGATGTCGGCGACCGCCGGCGCCTCGCGCGCCAGGCGGGCACCCATGCGCAGGCGGGCCTGCGACACCGAGTCGCCGAACACCTTGCTGTCCGGGCGGGCGAAGTAGACGTGCTCGAAAATGCACCGCGCCGGCTCGGGAGCGCGCTCCAGGTGATAGCTCTCGATCCTGCCGCCGCGCGCCACCACCACCTCGCCGAGGCCGAGCTCGCGCACCGGCTGGGCCTCCAGCAGGTCGAACGCGCAGCTCTCGGAGGCGAAGCAGGCGCAACCGTTCAAATCGCCGATGGCCAGCGGCCGGAAGCCGTTGGGGTCGCGGGCGGCGACCAGGCCGTCGTTGGTGATCAGCAGCAGCGAGTAGGCGCCGCGCACCTGCTCCAGGGCCAGGATGAAGGATTCCACCACGTCGCGCCGCGGCTCCCGCGCCATCAGGTGCAGGATCACCTCGGTGTCGCTGGTGGTCTGGAAGATGGAGCCTTCCTGTTCGAGGCGGCGGCGGATCTCGACGGCGTTGGTGAGATTGCCGTTGTGGATGATGCCGAGCGGGCCCATCGAGGTCTTGACCACGATCGGCTGCGCGTTGGCGATGACGCTGGTGCCCGAGGTCGAGTAGCGCGTGTGGCCCATGGCGCGCTTGCCGGGCAGGCGGGCGAGGACCTTCTCCTTGAAGATGTCGGAGACGTGCCCCATGCCGCGCTCGACGTGCATCTGCCCGCCGTCCCACGACACGATCCCGGCGCTCTCCTGCCCCCGGTGCTGCAGGGCATAGAGGCCGAGATAGGCCAGGTTCGCCGCGTCGTCACAGCCTTCGATGCCGAAGATTCCGCACATAGCCGTGGGTCAGGAAGCCGATGCCGTGGGTCAGGAAGCCAATCGCGTGGTCAAGGGAGCCGCGACACTCGTGATAACGGTCCGCGCACCATGGATATTCTCCTGATCCGGACGCTCAAAGCATCTATCGGATCTCCCCCGCATCCCCTCGATCCCCTTCCCAGTCTCCCTTGAACCGCCGAGTCCCAACCCGGCGGTGCGGGGGGAAGGGGACGCCCCCGCCCACCCCCTCTTGATGGGGCGTTCGTTAGCCAGTCATAGCCCAAGCGCCCGCGGCAGCGCCGTGGCCCAGCGCTCCCGCAGCGCCTCGACCGGCGCCCGCAGCACCTCCCCCCCGGTCCGCATCTCCAAGACTTCGCCGCCGGCGGCGCCGATCTCGACCGCCGGCACGCCGGCCTCCTCGGCCTCGCGCAGCACCTCCGCCGCCGCCTCGGGCCGGCAGGCCACCAGCGCCCGCGCCTGGGTCTCCGAGAAGAGGTCGGCGCCGGTCAGCCCGGCCCCCTGGAGATCCACCGTGGCGCCCATGCCGCGGCCGAAACAGGCCTCCGCCAGGGCCACGGCGAAACCGCCCTCGGCCAGATCGTGCGCGGTGGCGAGCAGGCCCCTGCCGACCAGGCGGCGCAGCAGCCGCGCCAGCCGCAGCTCCGCGTCCAGGTCGACCGCTGGCGGCCGCCCCTGCTCGATGTCGTGGAGCAGCCGCAGGTAGGCCGAGCCGCCGTGCTCGCCGCGGTCGCGCCCCAGCAGCACGATGCGGTCCCCGCCGGCGACGAAATGCGCCGCCGGGAGGTCGGCCAGGCTGGGGATGACGCCCACCATGGCGACCGTCGGAGTCGGGTGGATCGACCGCCCTTCGGTCTCGTTGTAGAACGAGACGTTGCCCGACACCACCGGCACCGCGAGCGCGCGGCAGGCCGCCGCCATGCCCCACACCGCCTCGCGGAACTGCCAGGCGACCTCCGGGTTCTCGGGATTGCCGAAATTGAGGCAGTCGGTGAGCCCGACCGGCTCGGCGCCGACGCAGGCCAGGTTGCGCATCGCCTCGGCGACCGCCTGCGCGCCTCCCGTCCGCGGGTCGAGCGCGCAGTACACCGGGTTGACGTCCGACTTCAGCGCCAGCCCGGCCGCGGTGCCCTTGAGGCGCAACACCGCGGCGTCGGCGCCCGGCCCCACCACCGTGCCGGTGCGCACCGAGTAGTCGTACTGGTGCCAGATCCAATCCTTGCTCCCGAGCTCGGGGGTGCCGAGCAGGCGTTCGAGCGCGCCGAGCACGCCACCCTGTCCCTCGGGCTGCGGCACCGCCGGCGGCGCCTGCCGCGCCGCCAGGTCGGCCGGCGGGGCGGCCGGCCGCCGGTAGACCGGCGCCTCTTCGGTGAGCGGCCGGATCGGCAGGTCCGCCACCCGCTCGCCGCGCCAGCGCAGCTCCGCCCGGCCCGTCGCCGTCACCTCGCCGATCGTCGCCACCTCGAGCCCCCAGCGCCGGAAGGTCCGCGCCACCTCCTCCTCCTGGCCGCGGCGCGCCACCACCACCATCCGCTCCTGGGACTCGGAGAGCATCATCTCGTACGGCGTCAGCCCCGGCTCGCGGAGCGGCACGCGGTCGAGGTCGAGCACCATGCCGGTGCCGCCGCGCCCCGCCATCTCGAAGGTCGAGCTGGTCAGTCCGGCGGCTCCCATGTCCTGGATGGCCACGATGGCGCCGCCGCGCATGGCCTCGAGGCAGGCCTCGAGCAGCACCTTCTCGGTAAAGGGATCCCCCACCTGGACGGTCGGCCGCTTGGCCTCGCTCTCGGCGTCGAACGACTCCGACGCCATGGTGGCGCCGTGGATGCCGTCGCGCCCGGTGCGGCTCCCGGCGTAGAGGATGGGGTTGCCGGTGCCGCTGGCGCGCGCCTTGAAGATGCGGTCCCGGCGGGCGATGCCGAGCGCGAAAGCGTTGACCAGGATGTTGCCGTTGTAGCAGCGGTGGAACCCGGTCTCGCCGCCGACCGTCGGAACGCCGACGCAGTTGCCGTAGCCGCCGATGCCGCGCACCACGCCGTCGATCAGGAAGCGCATCCGCGGCGCGTCGATCTCGCCGAAGCGCAACGCGTCCAGGCAGGCGATCGGCCGCGCCCCCATGGTGAAGATGTCGCGCAGGATGCCGCCGACGCCGGTGGCGGCGCCCTGGTACGGCTCGATGAAGCTCGGGTGGTTGTGGCTCTCCATCTTGAAGACGGCGACCCACCCGTGGCCGACGTCGACCACGCCGGCGTTCTCCCCCGGTCCCTGCAGCACGTGCGGGCCGCTGGTCGGGAACTCTTTGAGGTAGGCCTTGGAAGACTTGTAGGAGCAGTGCTCGGACCATAGCGCCGCGGTGATGCCGAGCTCGGTGTGGTTCGGGTCGCGCCCCAGCATCTTGCGCAGCCGCTCGAGCTCTTCGGCGGTCAGGCCTTGCGCTCGCGCCGCCTCCTCGGTCACCGGCGGCTCGGCTCCGGTGGCGCTCTCGATGCCCGTCATCGGGACGCGACCTGCGCCTTCGCCTCGAGGTCGGCGCCGGCGTCGGCCTCCGCCCCGGCCCGCTCGGGCCGCGCAGCACGCGCGGCCGGCGTCGTCCGCGGCGTCCGCGCCGTCCGCAGGGAGTCGAGCGCGCTGGCGAAGATCGCCAGGCCGTCGGTCGAGCCCAGGATCTCCTCGGCGCAGCGCTCCGGGTGCGGCATCAGCCCGAGCACGTTGCCCTCGGGGTTGCAGATGCCGGCAATGGCGCGCGCCGCGCCGTTGGGGTTCCAGGCCGGATCGAGCTCGCCGGCCGGCGAGGTGTAGCGGAACGCCACCAGCCTCGCCGCCTCGAGCGCGTCCAGGCGCTGCGGCGAGTCCTCGTAGTTGCCCTCGGCATGAGCGACCGGCATGCGCAGCAGCTGGCCAGCGCGCAGGCCGCGGGTGAACGGCAGGTCGTCGCGCTCGACGCGCAGCCAGACGTCGCTGCAGACGAAGCGCTGGCTGGCGTTGCGCCGCATCGCGCCGGGCAGCAGGCCGGCCTCGAGCAGCACCTGGAAACCGTTGCAGATGCCGAGCACGAGGCCCCCCGCCGCCGCATGGCGCTTGACCGCCGCCATCACCGGCGACAGCGCCGCCAGGGCGCCGGCCCGCAGGTAGTCGCCGTAGGCAAAGCCGCCCGGCAGCACCACCAGCTCGCAGTCCTTGACCGTCTCGTCCTGGTGCCAGAGGAAGGTGGCCTCCTGCTGCAGCACGTGCTTCCAGACGTGATAGACGTCGTGATCGCAGTTGCTACCGGGGAAGACGACGACGCCGCACTTCATTGCCGCTCTCCATTGAGGATCTCCACCGCATAGTCCTCGACCACCAGGTTGGCAAGCAGTTTCTGGCACATCTCGCGGAGCTGCCGCAGGGCGAGCTCGCGGTCCTCGACGCCTAAGCGGATCTCGAAGCTCTTGCCGGCGCGCACCTCCTCGACGCCCGCAAAGCCGACGCGGGCGAGGGCGTCACGGATCGCCTTGCCTTGCGGATCCAGGATCTCGCGCCGGGGATAGACGGTCACTCGTGCGATCAAAGCGGGTCACCTCCATCGGCTCCATCGGCTCCATCGACCTCGAGCCAGGGAGTGGGTTGGAACTGGCCGGTCACTTCCACCCGGGCGCCGCAGCGCTCGCGGACGAGCGCCTCGCCGAGCGTCGCCGCCGCCAGGGCCGGCAGGTTGTTGGTGCGCGACAGGTGGTAGAGCACCACCCAGCGCAGCCGGTCGCAGAGCAGCTCGGGCAGCGCGTCGGCGGCTTCGCGGTTCGACAGATGGCCATGGCGGCCGGCGACCCGCTGCTTGAGCGGCCAGGGATAGGGACCGTTGCGCAGCATGTCGAGGTCGTGGTTGGTCTCCATCACCAGGATGTCCAGCTCGCGCAGGCGCGCCCAGGCGAGATGGCTGTGGGTGCCGCAGTCCGCCACCAGGCCGAGCCGCCGGCCGGCGCCGTCCTCGAGCACCGCGCCGATCGGCTCGCGGGCGTCGTGGGGCAGCAGGAACGGCTCGACCAGGAACCCGGCGATCTCGCAGGGCTCCCCGGAGCGCAGCACCGTCGCTCCCCGGGCCGTCTCGCCGTCGAAGTCGATCCCCCGGAGCGTGCCGGCGGTGGCAAAAACCGGCAGCCGGTGCCGGCGGGCGAAGCGTGCGGCGCCCCGGCAATGGTCGACGTGCTCGTGGGTCAGCACCAGGGCGGAGAGGCTTGCCGGCTCGACGCCGACGAGCGCCAGGCGGCGCGCCAGCTCGCGGCTGGAGAAGCCGGCGTCGATGAGGATGCGATTCCCGCCCGACTCCACCACCACCGCATTGCCGCCGCTGCCGGAGCCCAGCACCGCCACCCGCAGCGGCGGGACCCAGGGGGCGGATCGAGCCAGGGGAGAGACCGGAGCCGGCCAGGGATTCGGAGCCGGCGAAGCTGCCGGGGCCGGCAGCGCTGCCGGAGCCGGCGCCGCCGGGACTCCCGGCAGGGTGCCCAGCAGCTCGAACAGGCTGCGCTGCCGCGACGCCGGCGACGAGTCGGCGGAAAAACCTGACACCGCCGCCGCGGAATCCAGTCTGGAATCAGGCCGGGAAGAAGAGTCCACCGCCCCTCAAAGGTATCATCCCAGTCCACCCCTTGTCAGCAGAGGAACAGGCGGACACACGCCATGGGAGGGGGTGTCCTCATCCCCGGCCACTAGAAGTGGTATTCCTTGCCCTGCTCGAGATAGCTCACGTCGGGGTTGCCCAGCCGCTCGACCTCCTCCTGGATCCGCGCGATGCACGGCGGTTTGAGGTGGTGGAGCAGGATCGGGACGCGGCGGTGCAGCTTGCGCAGCTCGACCTGCAGGGTCCGGGGGGTCAGGTGCAGCGAGACGTCCGCGACATCCTGGAGCGAGTTGTCGAAGCTGGTCTCGATGCACAGCGCCTTCAAGTTCGGCGTCGAGTTCGCCACCTCCCAGAGGCGGGTCGTCGGGCCGGTGTCGCTCGACCACAGCACCGACGCGCCGTCCTGCTCGATGAGGAAACCGAAGGTGGGGACCAGGTGATCGACCGCGATCGGGGTGAAGCTCACCCCGTCGATGGTCAGCGGCCGCTCGCGCTCGAGCTCCTGGAAGCGGATGGCCGGCAGGAGGTGGTTCGGCAGGCGGCTGAAATCGGGCCAGGTGTCATTGTTGAACAGGTACTTCCGGATGGCGTAAAGCGTCGGCGCCGAGGCGTGCAGGTCGATGGCGCGGTCGGCCTTGCCGTAGACGTTCTCGATGAAGAATGGCAGGCAATTCGTGTGATCGATGTGAGAGTGGCTGAGCAGGATCGAATGCACGCCAACCTGACGCTCGATCGAGAGCCCCTGGGTGAGCGAGCCGGCGTCCAGGGCGATCTTGCCGTTGATCAGCAAGCAGGTCATCCGGCACTCCGGGCTCTCGCCCCCGTAACCCCCTAGGACCTCGATCCGCATAAATTCACAGGATCGTATCTCTCTTGCCGCGGAACAGACAAGAAGGGCTCGGTACCGGAAGCGATCTGCCTCCCCGGCCCGGCCGGAAGGCTAGGAGCCCGTCTGAGTAACCCTGGCCGAAGAGCACGGTGGCTGGAGGGGGAAGGGAGGAGGGCCGCGAGCTGCGGAGTCCCTCCGGCCGCCGTTTGGCCGGCACCGCAGTCCACCGAACCCGCATCCAACGCCCCGGCCAACCGGAGGCCGGAGGGGCTCCGCAGCCCACGGCCCGGCCGGAAAGGGATCCCCGGAGGCTAGCTCAGAATCGCGTGCCGATCCAGAAGTCGGTCCTGACCCCCGGGCTGGGCTGCAGGGTGGTAGGGAGGAGCTTGGCGAAGTCCACGTTCGCCTCCAGCCCGAGCAGGTTGAAGTTGATACCCGCGCCATAAGCCGCTTCGCCGTCGACCAGTTTGTGCCGCGCCCCGGAGTAGAACTGGAACGGCAGGCCCTTGAACCAGGCGGCGCCGGTGTCGAAGAAGATCACGCCGCGGATGCCGCCGAAGCCCAGGACCGGAGTCGCCAGGACGTCGATCAGCGGGAAGCGGAACTCCAGGTTGCCGAAGAACGCGCGGTCGCCGACCAGCGAGCGGAAGTCGACGCCGCGAATGGTGTCGAGGCCGCCCAGGAAGAACGGCGTCGGGCGCTTGCCGCCGCTGACGCCGCCCCACGCGCGGAAGGCGAAGTTGCTGCGCAAGGTCAGCGGCAGGTAATAGCGGGCGTCGAGCAAGGCGCTGTCGTAGACCGTGCCGCCGCCGCTGACGCTCGGCCCGTAGAGCACGTCGATGCGGTAGCGCTGCCCGGCCACCGGCCCGTAGTAGGCAATCTGGGTCGAGTCGCCCACCAGCCCCACCGTCATCACCGGGAAGTTGTCGCTCGACGGCGCGATGGCCACGACCTGCTGCCCCTGGTTGTTGAACACCACGTCGGCGAAGTTGATCTTGCGGATCATGTACCCGGCGCCGACCTCGATGCGGTGGTAGAAAGAGAAGGGATACACGATGGAGCCGATCGCGCCGCTCTCCTGGAAGCTCTGCGGTCCGCGGACCAGGCGGCCGGTGACGAGGTCCTGCCCGATGTAGAAGCTGCGCAGGTCGAAGAGGCGCGCCACCCACTGCAGGCGATGGGAAAGATCGGCATAGATCAGGTTGAAGTCCGAGAAGGTGGAGATCGCGGACATGTCGGCGATGATGCGCTTGTCGCCGAGGTTGTCCGAGAACGTCAGCAAGATCCGCCCGGTGTACGTCTGGTTGGTGTCGACGCCGGCGTACGCCTGGGCGTCCTCGAGGAAGAACTTGTAGCCGCGGTACCTCTCCTTGTTGGCCGGGTCGATGGTGACCTGGATGTCGGGCTCGAACTTGGCCAGGTCTGCCTCGGAGCCCGACGGCGGCACCGGCCCCGGTGCTACCGGGGTCGAAGGCGGCGCGGCCTGCGCGGCCGAGGGCGCCGCGGCCGATGCCTGCGCGGCGGCCACGGCCGAAGGCGCCGCGGCGGCCTTCACCTGCTGCTCGACGGCCTCGGCGCCCGAGGTCGCCGTGGTCACGGGGACCTGCGGCTTGGCGGGCTCGGCGCTGCCCGGAGCCAGGGCCGCCTGCGCCGGGCGCTTGGCGACCGGCTCGTTGGTGCCGGTCTCGTAGATGTCGAAGCCCATCTTCCAATAGCCGGTGTAGACCAGGCGCTCGTCGCCGTCTTTCCCCCTGAGCGGCGCCGCCATGAAGGCGCCGCTCACCACGTTGGTGTACTGGCGCTCCTCGCCGGTCGCGAGGTCGAGGCTGTAGACGTTCTCGCGGCCGCCGCGGTCGGAGGTGTAATAGATGCGCTTGCCGTCCAGCGAATAGATGGGATCGTTCTCGTTGGTGTCACCGGTGGTCACCGGGATGCGCACCCCCGGCTTGTCGAGGTCCATGCGGAAGATCTTGCCGTGCGCCCCGGCGCCGACCACCGAGATCATGACGATCGACTTGCCGTCGGGCGAGAACACCGGCGCGCCGTCGAAGATCTCGTCGTCGGTGAGCCGGGTGATGGTGTCCTTGTCGAGGTCGAGAATGAAGATGTCGAACTTGCCGTCCTTGTTCCCCGAGAAGGCGACCTTCTTGCCGTCGGGGCTGAAGCTCGGCGCCTGCTGCTGCTCGATCTCCTCCATGTCGATGATGCGGCGGACGCCGCCGTTGATCGCGTCGAGCAGCATCAGGCTGCGCCCCTTCTCGCGCTTGGCGAACACCGCGATGGTGTTGCCGTCCGGCGAGAAGGCGAGGTCGCGGCCGAGGCGGCGGCCGATCATCAGCTCTTGCGCGACCAGGTACTGGTACTTGCTCGAGAAGGGCTTGGTCAGGTTGCGGATGAAGGTCCGCTTGCGGGCGTCGAACAGCACCACGTCCACCTTGCCGTGGTAGGCGCTGAAAGCCGCCACCAGGTCTCCGGACGGCGAGGCGACCGGGGAGGTCTCGTAGGTGCTGTGCTCCTGCTTGACGTGGAAGACGCGCCCGAAATCGCTCGGTTCGCCGGTCTCGATCAGCGTCGGCAGGTACTTCTTGCGCAGCCAGCGGCGGAACTCGATGTCGAACTCTTCCGGCTCCAGCTTGAACGCCTTCTTGACGGCGCGGTCGACGCGGCCGCCGATGGTGTTGCGCATCTCGAAGAGGAAGTCGAGGAACCCTTCATGGCCCCAGCGGTCCTCGATGAAGGAGAACACCGCGTGGCCGAAACGGTAGGCGAAGAAGCCCTCGACGTTGACGCGGGTGATCGGCGGGATGATGTCGTTGACCACCGCGTCGCGCAGGAACATGGTGTCGCGCACCGTCTCGTCGCGCCCGACGTAGCTCGCCATGCCCTCCAGGAACCAGGTGGGCGGCCCGCTGGAGAGCGCCCTGGCGAGGCTGCCTTGGAAGAGCATGTGGTACTGGAAGATGTGGGTCAGCTCGTGGCGCATGATCGCGATCGTTTCGCCGTCCGGATCGTCGATCGGCATCACCATGCGAAAGCGCACCGGGCTGGCGAAGGCGCCGACGCCCTCGGGGATGAAATCGAGGATGATGTTGTTCTGCTCGAACGCCGAGTGCGTGGCGAAGAAGATCAGCGGGATCGGTTCCTTGATCTGGTAATTGAGGAACCGCGAGACGTCGTCGTAGTCGCTCTCGGCAAAGGACACCACCTTCTGCAGCGACGCTTCCTCCGCCGTGTAGTAATGGACGTTGAAGTGCGGCGAGTGATAAACGTGCCACTCGAACTGGCGGTAGGCGATCTTGTTCTGGCCGAATCCGTACCCGACGATCGATGGCCCGAAGGTCTGCTGGGCCGCGAGCGGCGCCGAGGACAACGCGGGCAGCGCCAGGAGGATGGTGAGCAGCGCCAGCCGGCGCCCGACCCGGGCGACACGGGCGACGCGGGTGCCCCGGCGGCACCGGCGGGCACCCCGGAGGGCATCGGCCGGTCCAGCGGGGAAAGGACAGCGAGAGTCGCTTGAGTCGCGGATCGGGCGGTTCAACGCGTCCTCCTTTGCGCCTTACTGAGTGAACAGGATGCGGCTGGCCTCGACTTCTTTCAGCGTGAAGACGTTCAAGATCCGGTCCTCCAGCGACGCCAGGTTCTCGAACATCCCTTTCATCGGGTCGGCGTGCTGGCCTTGAAAGTTCTGGAAATCCTTGAAGTTGTCCGTGTAGAGCAGCTGCCCGGTCTGGCCGTCGTACACCTGCAGCAGGATGTCGTACTGGAAACCGGTCTGCTCCACCAGCACCTGCCGGTAGTACTGCTGGCCGTTGTACGGCGAGGAGTACTCCTCGGTCTTATAACCGGTGCGGTCCTGGACGTCGAAATCGATGCCGCCGGTCAAGATGAGGTCGGCGTGGGTCCGCTCGCCGATGGCGCGCCAGAAGTCGATCTGCCGCGGCAGCTGCTCGAGGTCGTAGGTGGGAAACTCGACCGGTCCGGAATCGAGGATCTTGAGCTCGGTCTCGCGGCGCAGCACCTTGGCAAGATAGCGCCCGAACTCCTTCTGCACGTCGATGTTCTTGCCCTGCACCTTGGTCTCGCCTTCCTTGCTGACGACCACGAAGGGAGTCACGGCGATGGTCTTGCGTCCCTGCAGGTTGAGCCGGGCGCGCTGCGGCAGCTTGAGCTTCACCTCCACCGAGCCGGCGTAGAGCGGGCTGGTGCCAACGACGCTGACAACCCCGAGGACGGCGAGAACGGCGAACAAGACTCGGGGGACGAATCCCGCGCGGCCGCCTCGGCGGCAGGGCAGGGCGGGAGGCCTGGAGCGCTGGTTCATGACGAGACTCCTGGGAGAGAAGCGCCCTGGGCAGGCGGCGGCTGGCCGTCGTTGGGCGGCGGCTGAGTCCCGGCAGGCGGCGGCTGGTTGGCGGGCGGCACTTGCACCGGAGGCACGTGGGCGCCGGGACTGCCGGGGCTTCCCGGAGCAGTGGGGGGTCCGGGCGGAACGTTCGACGGCTCAGGGGCGCCGGCAGGAGCGGGAGGGTTCGCCGGCGGCGGCTGTCCAGCCGAGCCCGGGGGCGTGGCGGCGGCGGCGCCGGTGCCGGTGGCGCCCTTCGGCATCGGAAAGCCCGTCTTGCCCTGCTTGGACTTCTCCGGCGCCTTGTAGGCCTGGTAGAACTCGACGAAGCGGGCATAGTTCGCCCGCATCACCCGGTTCTCCGGCGCCAGCTGCAGCGCCCGCTTGTAGTGCGCGAGGGCCTTCTCGAAGTCGCCCTGCGCCTCGTAAGCGACTCCCAGGTTGTTGTGCACGCGCGGGTTCTCGGGGTCGGCCTTCTCCGCCTCGTGGAAGCGGAACAGCGCCTCGCTCCACAGGCCCCGGCGGGCCATGTCGACCCCGAAGGCGAGCTCGGTGGAAGGCTGGTTTGGTTTCCCGTAACCAGTGCACGACGCGAGCGGCAGGGCGCACGCGAGAAGGACGAACAGGGCGGCGAATAGCTTCCGGCAGCGTCTCAAATCGGACACTCCTCCCAGGCTGGATCTGCCGAGGGCAAGTATACACATACCTTGCCAATGACCTCACCGGCATGAAACTGAGTCCCCAAGCGGCGGCGGTGGGTTCAAGCCTGACCGCCGCGCCGCGGCGGCCGTCCACTTCCGGCGACCCGTCCGTCCCCTCCCGGCGACCCCGCGGCGCCCCGGCTGCGTGCCGCGGGCGCTGTTTTACGTCTAATCAGGATAGACGAGCGATGCGTGACCGACCGGACATCATGAGCGACCTGCCGACGCCGCGCGAGCTGTTGATCGCCCTGCATGCCCACCGGGAGACCGCGCCGACCGCGCGGTGCGCGAAGAGCGCGAAGACCGCGTCGCGGCAGCACCAGCCGCCGCGGACGCCGCCGGCTTGCTCGACTGCGAGCTCGACCTCGAACGGCACCGCCGCCGCGACCGCCGCCGCCGTGATCGCCGCCGCCGCAGCCCTCGGAGCGTGCGTGATCACCCTGCTGGACCGGGACTATCCGGGCGAGCTGGCAGGGATCGCGCTGCCGCCGCCGGTGCTCTTCGTCCGCGGCCGGCTGCCGGCGGCGCCGGCGGTCGCCATCGTCGGCTCGCGGCTGGCCGACGGCTATGGCCTGGAGGTCGCCGCCCGCTTCGCGCGCTATCTCGCCGCCGCCGGCGTGGTGGTCGTCTCGGGGCTGGCGCGCGGCATCGACGCGGCGGCGCACGAGGGCGCCCTGGCGGCGCCTCTCGGACAGACGGTGGCGATTCTCGGCTGCGGCATGGGGGTCGACTATCCACCCGGGCATGCGCGCCTGGCGGCGGCGATCGCCGCCCGCGGCGCCCTGGTGAGCGAGTTCTCCTGCGGCACCCTGCCGCGGCCATGGCGCTTCCCGGTGCGCAACCGGACGATCGCGGCACTCGCCGCCGTCACGCTGGTGGTGCAGGCGACGCCGCGGTCGGGATCGCTGGCCACCGCCCGCCACGCGAGGGAGCTCGGTCGGCCGGTCTTCGCGGTGCCTGGCCCGGTGTCCTCGCCGCTGTCGTGGGGTCCGCACGCCCTGCTCCGCCGCGGCGCGCTGCTCGCCGGGCACCCCGAAGACATCCTCGACGCCCTGCACGCCGCTCCCGCGCACCCGCCGCAGGCGATGCCGGCCGCCGGGCGCGACAGCGCGGACAGCGCGGACACCGCGGACGGCGCGGACGGCGAGACTCCGCCTGAGACAGCGTCGACGGCCGCGACGGCTGGGCTCGCGGCGCTGGCGGCGGAGGTCGCGGCGGACGGCGGCTCTCAATTGGACGCCGCCTCCTCGGCGGCGGCGGCCGCGGTGCTGGCGGCGTTGCGGCCGCGCGCGTCGCGCAGCGGGCGGCCGCAGCGATCGGCCGGCCAGGTCGCGGCCCTCGCCGGCCTGGAGCCGGACGCGGTCCTGCAACTGCTGCTCGAGCTCGAGCTCGCCGGCGAGGTCGAGCGCCTGCACGGGCTCTCCTATCGCCTGGCGAAGAGGGCGCCGCCCGGCCCGCGGCCGGCGGGCGCGGGGGCGCCGTGACCCGCGAGACGAGAGATTTCTGCAGAGCGATCGACGCTCCTTGCGGGCTGCGCCGGGCCGGTGGTACTGTCCGCGCTCCCAGCCGGTGGGAGCTAGAACGAACTGCCTTAACGAGGGGGAGGGAGGGGGCGTCCCCTTCCCCCCGCACCGCCGGGTGGGGACCCGGCGGCTCAAAGGCGACTGGGAAGGGGATAGAGGGGATTCAGGGGGAGATCCGATAGATGCTGTACGTAGGACTCCAACGGTCTGTGCGCCGCCCGGTTTCATGTCTCGGGGTCGCCGCAGTCGGTGAGGACAAGAAATAAGGAGGGCGCCTCGCGGCGTTGCTAAGCACCGTGGCCAAGAACCTGTTGATCGTCGAAAGCCCCGCCAAGACCCGTACGCTGAAGAAGTTCCTGGGCAAGCAGTACGCCGTCGAGGCGTCGATCGGACACATCCGTGACCTGGTGAAGAAGGACATGGGGATCGGTCCGCACTACGAGCCGCACTACGAGGTGATCGCCAGCCGGCGCGAGGTCGTCAAGAAGCTGCGCGCCGCGGCGAAGAAGGCGGACACCGTCTTCCTGGCCCCCGACCCCGACCGCGAGGGCGAGGCGATCGCCTGGCACATCTTCGAGGTGCTCGGCAAGAAACCGGAGGCGGTGCGCCGCGTCACCTTCAACGAGATCACCAGGCGGGCCGTGCTGCAGGCGCTCGAGCAGGCAGGCGACATCGATTTCAAGAAAGTCGACGCCCAGCAGGCGCGGCGCGTGCTCGACCGGCTGATGGGCTTCCGCCTGTCGCCGCTGCTCTGGCAGAAAGTCAAGCAAGGCCTCTCGGCGGGCCGCGTGCAGTCCGTGGCTCTGAAGATGGTCTGCGACCGCCAGGACGAGATCGAGGCGTTCCAACCCGAGGAATACTGGAACATCGCCGCCGAGCTGGCGGCCGCCGCGCCGCCGCCTTTCGTCGCGCGGCTGCACAGGATCGACGGCAAGAAGGCCGAGGTGGGCAACGGCGAGCAGGCCGCCGCCGTCGTGCGCGACCTCGAGAGCGGCAGCTTCACGGTGCGGACCGTGGAGCGCAAGGAGGCCCAGCAGAAGCCAGGCGCGCCGTTCATCACCAGCCGGCTGCAACAGGACGCTGCCCGGCGCTTCGGCTTCTCGGTGAAGCGCACCATGGCGCTCGCGCAGGGCCTCTACGAGGGGCGTGAGATCGGCGACCGCGGCGCGGTGGGCCTGATCACCTACATGCGCACCGATTCGACGCGGGTGAGCGAGGAAGCGCTGGCCGCGGCGCGCGAGCTGATCGCGGCAACGTATGGCCCGGAGGCGCTTCCCGACGCTGCCAATCGCTACGCGTCGAAGAAGGGGGCGCAGGACGCCCACGAGGCGATCCGGCCCACCACCTTCGAGCTGCCGCCGGAGGCGGTCAAGGATTTCCTCAAGACCGACGAGTGGAAGCTCTACAAGTTGATCTGGGAGCGTTTCATCGCCTCGCAGATGCTGCCCGCGCTGTTCGACGTGACCCAGGTGGACGTCGAGAACGGCCGCTACATTCTGCGTGCCTCCGGCCGCGTGCTGAAGCGGCCGGGCTTCCTCGCCGTCTACCGCGAGACGCCGGACGAGGAGACGGCCGGCGCCGCCGCGTCCGGAAGCGGCAACGGCAACGGTGAGGACGCCGCCGCCGCCGCCGCCCCGGCCATGGAATCGGCGGGGACTCTCGCCGCCCTCCAGGGAGCCGCCGCCGCCGTGCTGCCGCCGCTGCGCGAGGGCGAGGCGCTCGAGTTGCGGCGGATGGACAGCGAGCAGAAGTTCACCCAGCCGCCGGCCCAGTACAACGAGGCGACCCTGGTCAAGGCGCTCGAGGAGAACGGCATCGGCCGCCCTTCGACCTACGCCAGCATCCTCGGCACCCTGGGTCAGCGCGACTACGCGGACAAGGTGGACGGACGCTTCCGCCCCTCCGCCCTGGGGCGGCTGGTCAACGGCATGCTACAGCAGGGTTTCCACGACATCCTCAACGAGGGTTACACGGCGGCCCTCGAGGAGCAGCTCGACGAGATCGAAGACGGCCACCTCGACTGGCGGCAGGCGGTCGCCAACTTCGACGAGAAGTTCTCGCGGGACCTCGAGACCGCCGGCGAGCAGATGCGCAACGTCAAGCGCGAGGGCGTGCCGCTCGACGAGAAGTGTCCCGACTGCGGGTCGCAGCTGCTGATGCGCTTCGGCCGCTACGGCACCTTCGTGGGCTGCAGCAACTACCCGACCTGCAAGTACACCCGCGACCTCGAGCCCGCCGCGGCCAACGGCGGCACGGCCGGCTCCTCCGCCAACGACGGCGGCGCGCAGACCGCGGCCGGTGCGCCTGGTTCCGCTAACTCGACCGGCTCCACTGGCTCCAGTAGTTCCGCTGGCTCGACCACCGCCAACGGCGCCCCGGCGGCGGCCGCCGAGGAGATCCCTCCTTGCGAGGAATGCGGCCGGCCGATGGCGCTGCGCCGCAGCCGTTTCGGCACCTTCTACGGTTGCACCGGCTATCCGGACTGCAAGGGGATCCGCAAGATCGGACCCCAGGCGGAGCCGCCCAAGCCAACCGGCGTCGCCTGTCCGGAGTGCGGCAAGGGCGAGATCGAGGAGAAGCGTTCCCGCCGCGGCAAGCTCTTCTACTCCTGCAACCGCTATCCGGACTGCAAGTTCGCACTCTGGAACCGGCCGGTGCTCAAGCCCTGCCCGGATTGCGGCGCTCCCTTCTTGCTCGAGAAGACCACCAAGCGGACCGGCACGCGCCTGGTCTGCAACACCGAAGGCTGCGGCCACTCCGAGCAGGTCGAGCCGGCCGCCTGAAGGGCGGCGGGACCGCCGTCGCGCCGAGGGCTCGTCCCGGCGCGACGGCCATCCGACCCTCGGCTTGCTAGCAGTTGTGACAGACCGTACAGACGACGGTCCGGCAATTGCTGAGACAGGCCGATCCGCAGTTGCTGTTGGCGGCGGTCCCGCCGACTGCCTGGGAGACGTCGCTGCTATCGAGGTTACGCAGCGTCTCCCGGTGGAGCAGTACCTTTTTCTTCTTCATCGTTCCTGCCCTCCTTGAGAGGAAAACGGTGTCTATCTGTTAAGGTGCCGGGCGGGCGCGCAAGCGTCCTGCTGCACTCTGATCCGGGAGTGCAGACGCCTGCAGCCATCCGCTGCGCGGAGCACCGCGTAGGTCGAGACATGAGAACCCTCTCTTACTTCCTGCCCATCTGGGCCGCGATGGCAGCGGCCGCCCTACCCCCGCTCGCCACAGCGGCGCCGGCGGCGCCAGCGGCGCCGGATTACGGCGCCTGGAACCAGCTGCTCGCGCGCTACTACGACCCGGCCAAGGGGATGAACTACAAGGACCTCAAGGCCAAGGACGGCAAGACCCTGGCGGAGCTGCGGCGGCGCCTGGCGGAGGTCGACGCCGCCGCGCTCGCGCCGCCCGATCAACTCGCCTATTGGATCAACGTCTACAACGTCAACGTGGTCGCCACCGTCGTCGACCATTACCCGGTCGCGTCGATCCGCGACATCTCGACCGATTGGGTCACTCACCTGAACGTCTTCAAGAAGGACACCGTACCAATCAAGGGCGGCATGACCTCCCTCGACGAGATCGAGAATGCCAGGATCCGCCAGGGGTTCAAGGACCCGCGCATCCACTTCGCGATCAACTGTGCCGCCGTCAGCTGTCCGCCGATCCGCACCGAGGCGTTCGTCGGCGCCCGCGTCGCCGACCAGCTCGACGACCAGGCGCGGCGTTTCATCGACGACCCGCGGCGGGGAGTGCAGATCGAGTCGAGCAGGGGCGGCGTCGTGATCCACGTCACCAAGGTGATGGATTGGTTCACCGAGGACTTCAAGAAGTGGGGCGGCGGCCAGGTGGCCTTCATCCGCAAGTACTTGCCCCCCGACCAGCAGAAGCGGATCGACGCCGCCAAGGACAACGTCAAGCTGGACTTCTACTCCTACGACTGGAGCCTCAACGACGCCTCGCCGAAGTGACGGCGGCCGCCGCCGCCGCGCGGCCTACTGCGACGCGGGCGGCCAGTCGCCGAGCAGCCGGCGCAGTGCGATGAACTGCCCGAGGTGGTAGGAGTTGTGGTCGGCGGCAAGCATCGCCTCGCGCAACAGCGTCTGTCCCTTGCCGTGCGGGAACGGCGTGAACAGGTCGGACGACGGCTCGCCGACCAGGCGCTCGAACGCCTCGAGGCCGGCGCGGAAGGCAGCCACGGCGCCGTCCCAGGCGGCGGCCTCGTCAGGCGGCTCGGCGCCGCCGGCCGGCCAGTATCCTTCGGGCCAGGCCGGCGACTCGTGAGCAGGATTGCGGCTGAACTCGAGGATGTCCCACAGCGCGAGGCGCAGGTGCTCGAGCAGCTGCCACAACGAATGCTCGACGCCGTCGGGCGTCGCGCCACGCAGGCCCGGCGGCACGTCGCGGACCGCCGCCTCGAAGCCGACGTGTGCGTGCTCGCCGCGCAGGAGCTCGACGAGCTCCCTTCTGAGAGTGGCGAGAGTGGCGAGAGCGGCGGGCGTGGGCTGCTGGTTCTCAGTCGGATGGCTGGTTGACTCGCTCATCGGGCCATTCTATGCGACCCGCGAGCCGCGACCCGCGAGCCGCGCCGGCGCGGGAGCGAGCCCGCCGGCCGGCGCCGGACAGCGGCGGTCCGGCCCTGGTCACCGGGCTTTTGTCATAATGAGTTGCAGATGTCCGATCCCGTGCACATCGTCGGCGGCGGGCTGGCCGGCTCGGAGTGCGCCTGGCAGCTCGCGCGGCGGGGCGTGCCGGTGGTGCTGCACGAGATGCGGCCGGTGCAGGCAACGCCAGCCCACAAGAGCGGCGACCTGGCCGAGTTGGTGTGCAGCAACTCGCTGCGCAGCGACGATCCGCTGCATGCCGCGGGCCTGCTCAAGCGCGAGATGGAAGCGTTCGATTCGCTGATCATCGCCGCGGCGCGGACCGCGGCGGTGCCGGCGGGAAGCGCGCTCGCGGTCGATCGCGAGCGCTTTGCCGCCCACGTCACCGGCGCGCTGGCGGGCCACCCCGGGATCGAGCTGCGCCGCGAGGAGGTGGCCGGCATCTCCGGAGCGGGCGCGGACGCCGGGGAAGGCGGCGGCGCCGGCGACGCCGACCTGGTGATCGCCACCGGTCCGCTGACTTCGCCGGCGATGGCGGCGGCGCTGCAACAGCTGCTCGGCAGCGAGTATCTCTACTTCTACGATGCCATCGCGCCGATCGTGGAGGCCGAGAGCCTCGACATGAGCCGGCTGTTCTGGCAGTCGCGTTACGGCAAGGGCGGCGACGACTATCTCAATGCCCCCCTCGACCGCGAGCGCTACCTCGAGTTTCACACCGCGCTGCTCGGCGCCGAAGTGCTGACGCCGCACGAGTTCGAGCAGGCGATCTTCTTCGAGGGCTGCCTGCCGATCGAGGAGCTGGCGCGCCGCGGCGTCGACACCCTGCGCTATGGCCCGATGAAGCCGGTGGGGCTGCGCGGACCTGACGGGCGGCGCCCCTGGGCGGTCGTGCAGCTCCGCCAGGAGACCCTGGCGCGCCGGCAGTTCAACCTCGTCGGCTTCCAGTCGCGGATGAAGTGGGGAGAGCAGCAGCGGGTGCTGCGCCTGATTCCGGGTCTCGAGCAGGCGTCGTTCGTGCGTTTCGGCCAGATCCACCGCAACACCTTCATCAACGCCCCGAGCCACCTCGACGTCTTCTATCGGGTGCGCAGCGCGCCGCGGGTCCGGCTTGCCGGCCAGATCACCGGCGTCGAGGGCTACCTCGAGTCGGCCGCCACCGGCCTCGCGATCGCGCTCTATCTGAGCCTCGAGCGGCACGGGCGGCCGGCCGAGCCGCTCCCTGCGACGACCGCCCTGGGCTCGCTGGCCCGCCATCTCACCGAGTCCGACCCGCGGCACTTTCAGCCGGCCAACGTCAATTACGGCCTCTTCCCCGAGCTGGACGATCCATCCGGCAGAGGCGGCCGCGGCGGCGCGCAGGGACGCCGCGCCGCTTTTGCCGCGCGAGCCGCACGGGAGCTCGCGGCCTGGGCCGAGCGTCAGGGGCTGCCGTTGCGGCGCGAGCCGCTCGCCGCGGCCGAGGGGCGACCGCCAGGCGCCAGCGGCGACGCTGTCGCAGGCAGGGCGGACATGGCGGTCGCCGACGCCCGGGAAGACATGGCGGTTGCCGACGCCCGGTCCGCCGCGGCCGTCTCCGCCGCCACGGGAACGGCGGTCGCCGCGGCCGCTGCCGGCAAGGGCACGGGATGACGTGCGGCGCCTGATCCATCGCTTTCTCGAGCACCTCGAGGCGGACCGCAACCTCTCGCCGCACACCGTGCGCGCCTACGAAGGCGACCTGCTCCGGTTCCTCGACTTCCTGGCCCGCGACTTCCTGGCGCGCCCGGCAGAGGAGGTGCGCCCCGAGGAGGTGGACGGCCTCGCGGTGCGCTCGTTCCTCGCCGCGCTGCACGGCCAGGGCCTCGAGCGCCGCAGCCAGGCGCGGGCGCTCTCGGCGGTGCGCAGCCTGCTGCGCTT
>Ga0209118_1000240_pt1 | contig 34491 bp, 31 predicted proteins | sample BlaSpr_A8_Ref_M1_FD_187988 | JGI IMG/M metagenome (GOLD analysis project Ga0209118, IMG submission 187988) | Forest soil microbial communities from Thunder Bay, Ontario, Canada - Black Spruce, Ontario site 2_A8_Ref_M1 (SPAdes) (version 2) | ecosystem: Environmental > Terrestrial > Soil > Boreal... | reverse complement strand
CGAGTTTTCCAGATTCGGCCCCGGTTGCGGGTTTCCCACCTGTTGCCGAAGATCGTTCTGTTGCCGAACTTGGTATTTTTCAGCAAACTGTAAAGCCCAAACGCAGTTTCCGGCAAACGGCACGACTGAAGTCGTGCCCTTCCCTTTTTTTGGCTGCTTTGGAGATAGCTCCTAGCTTTGCTTTTCCACGATCAAAACTTTTTCCGCATCATCGATTTCGCGCAACTGGACCTCGATGATCTCCTGTCGCGTGGTTTGCACTTTCCGGCCCACGAAGGTTGCTTCAATGGGCAGCTCGCGATGGCCGCGGTCGATCAGCACGCAGAGCTGCACCTGCTTGGGACGTCCTTGCTTGAAGAGGGCATCCATCGCGGCGCGCACCGTGCGTCCGGTATAGAGGACGTCATCCACCAGCACGATGTTCTTGCCGGTGATGGGGAATTCCATGTCCGTTTTCTGCACCACGGGCATGGCCTGCACCGTCGAGAGATCGTCGCGATACAAAGTGATGTCGAGCGTGCCTACTGGCACCTCAGTCTTTTCGATCCGCCCGATCATCTGTCCCAGCCTCTTTGCGAGGAATACTCCGCGCCGGCGGATTCCGACCAAACCAAGGTCGGTGGCACCGTTATTTTTCTCGATGATTTCGTGGACCAGCCGCACCAGCGTGCGTTCGATTTCCGACGCGGACATCAATTGCGCCTTCTCTCGCAGGTTGGGCTGGCGGGGTGACGTTCGTGGAGTCATGAACGCTGCATCATACGCGCGCGAGGCACTGCCGGGCAAGGAGGGGAGAAGCAAACTTCATTCCACAAGCTTGCAATTCGAGTTCCGGCACAAACTTCTTACGCCTGCCAGTTGTGGTCGGGGATTCGTGTCAGCACACGGCTCGACTGACTTGGAATCCGCCGACGGCGCACTTGATTGTCACTCTCGCGCACTGGGGGGTTAGACTGTTTCGCGTCACAGTCTTGAATAGAATGTTGCAGAGATTGGGATTGGGAATCCCCTAATGAAATACCGCATAGCCGATGGGGACCAGGCCTTCCTCTTCTTCTGCCAAGTACACGGTGTTCGAAATATCAGGCCAGGGAAAAACAGTCACCCTGGTTACGGCAATGAGTAATACATCGTATTCGACCCCCGGCTCCATTTTTCTAAAAAGTAACGTCTGCCCGTATTTGGTCATCAGCAAGAGTCCATGAAGAAGGTCTTTTACCTCAAAAGTCAAGTCATCGAAACCCGAATCAAACTTCCTGTTCTTGGTCACAAACGTCTGGCTAGCAGCACCAGGAAGGGAAAGTTTATGGGTTAGCTCCCCTTCCGACATCGCAACGTGATAGCGTTGCAGGCCCTTCTTAGCTTTTTCTACGACCGTATAGCTTGTGCCCTCGCTGTTGATGTAGTCGCCGCCCGCAGTGAAAAATTTTGGTATGTTAATTGATTTACTAATTTGTTCATCGAGCTTGGCGAAGTACCTTTGCTGAGCCGACTGGAAGTTGGCGCTTTCAACAAGACGAGGTATACGATACGGCGCCAGTCCCTGCAATGAGCTACGGATTTTGTCCTGATCGTGAAACACTTGCATCGTCAGATGCTGAGGAAATAGAGACGTGTAGTCGCTAACAGCATACGCGAAGAGCGAGACAAACCCCGCAACAGCCAGAAGCAGCCTGACAAGAACCGCACTTGCCACTGGGACGTTGATGCCGAGGTATGGAACCGGGACATCAATTGTCTTTCCTGCGGGTAGTTGAACGACAAAGGCGAGAAGCCAGAAGGTCAGCGCCAACACCAGCGGCCCATAGAGTTTTGTGAATATCGCTTTAGTTTCCACAGACCCCCCTAAGATGGCGAGGGAAGAGATCAACTCTGCGTCAGGACCGACAAAAATTGTCCGGGGTTCAAAACCGTGAGCTATTATGACAAGTAGAAGATATTGGGCTCGATACTCGCTGTCAAGCAAATAATGATCTTTGTCACGAAGATAGCGGAGAGCAACTCTGTGGTACCACGCCAGCAATCGGCAGCATTCGGAGTAAGATAGCGAGGTTTGATGCCTTGAAAACGTCGCCTGCTCGAACGTCTGCATCGTGGCTAGCTTTAGTCGCAATGGGTTATGCGTTCAGTTCCGCCCTGGCAGGAGCTCAAATGCCACCGCAAATCAACTCGCTGTCGGATGCGCAGCGGCTTTCCGAATCCGTAGCTGACAAACATGGAATACTGACTTCAGCGGACAACACCTGTCTCTTCTACCGCTATTGGCCCGCAGGTGAGAGTGCTTCCGGCGAGCGTGTGGTCGTGGTGTTGCACGGAATTGGGTATCACAGCGGTCCGTACAAAGTCATCGCGGATGTTTTGAACCCGCAAGGTATTGACGTTTACGCTCTGGATGCCAGAGCCCATGGGCTGTCCTGTGGACGTCGGGGTTATATCGGGACTCCCGTCCAAGCTGCAGACGACGTTTCGTCTATCGTGCGTTTCGTGAAGCAACAACGGCCTACAGCAAAGATTTACCTCCTGGGCGAGAGCATGGGAGGAGCCTTTGCTCTTAATTACGTTAGGGAGAATGGTGACCAACTCAGTGGTCTGATCCTTCTCGCGCCAGCCATCAATGTGAACGGGCACCAACTCTTCAAAATCGGCAATTTGGGTTTGTTGCCCTATCTTCTCTTTGCCCACAGAACCCCGGCGATCAGTCTCGTGGACAAGCGTCTCGAAGAAAGTTCACGGGATCCACAGTTCATCGCCGAACGTCGCACCGACCCACTGGCCTACAACAAAGTCAGTTTCGGGTACTTATGGGATATCAAGCACCTTGTAAGGAATTGGAAGACCGAAATCGCGCCTAACCTAAGTGTGCCCACTTTGATCGTTCAAGGAGGAAAAGATCTGATCGTGAGCCATAACGACTGCGAGGCTCTGGCGCGAACAAGAGGAACTAACGATAGGCAATACAGAGTGTTTCCCGACACCCGCCACACCACCCTTTGGGACCCGGAGACGCCCGAAATCCTGAAATTTGTTACGCAATGGATACTCGAGCACTAGGGTTGCGGCTGAAGATTGGTGCCGCGTGCATTTGTGGAATTCAGATAATAACTCAGGGTTCGACGATCAAGTTCCACACGGAAAGGTCCCATCTCCTGAAGCGGCGATTTGTGGTGTGGACACTTGGGAGTGATGGTTGAGGTGCTGCCGTCGGTCGGCCTGGGAGCATGCAAAGTGTTCAGGCGAGCTGTGCGGTAGCGTATGCTCGGACTTCGACGCATCCGTAACAGTCGGGACTAATCTTTGCAGCCCGCTTCTCCAAGAGAAAAGTCCTGTTGTCCTACCGCCGACTATAATTCGGTTCTAAAGACCTATGAAGGAGGTCAAATGGATGCCATAGCACCACCAGAAGGACCGCCGGACTGGGATCCAGTCCAAGCCTACGTTGCGGAATACTCTGCACTAACAAACCGCATGACGTACTGGATAACGTTGCAATACGGAATATATGCGATCGCAGCGGGAGCCTTGGGACTCTTCGTGAAGGACTTCCCTGAGTTGAGAACCGCTGGCCCTTGGGCGCTTCTACTTGTCTTGCTGCTCATCGCATGGGCAATCCTCCAGACAGTGGATGAGATTGTCGGCACGGCTCTATACATCGAACGAGACCTACGGCCTGCGGTAGTGGCTTTGCTACCCACGACAGCGAGACTGGAAAAGCTCTGGGGGTGGGAATTGTTCCTGCTGGATAAGCGAGGGACCGGGATCATCCATTTCGAGAGAACAGTGGGTCTAGCTGTTCCATTCGGCTGCGGGATTGTTGCCGCCGTAGTCCTTCTAGTCAGGGCCAAACCGCCGCTGTGTTCTCTTTCGACCGGACTTTGGGGTGTCGCGTCGCGTGTGTGTACGTGTTCATCTTGGTGGCGATGAAGTTTTTTTATAACCTCGCTCTGCACCAGGAATTAGACGGTCTGACTCGCGCACGGCGGAATCGCTAAAAAAGGAAGAGAAGCTAGAGGTTACGGCATCGAAAAATAGCGCGCCCTACTTTTGCGCGGGCGGCACGTATTCCTTTGGTGGGGCGGCGCCTTCGCCGAAGAAATACTGCTCCATTTGTTTAACGATGGCCTCCTGGTCTTCGCGGCGAGCAGGATTCAGGCGATACTCGTTCAGCAGCATCTTGCAGAATTCCGTCCAACCCTTCCAAGCTTCCTCGGAGACGTTTTCGTAAATTTTCTTTCCGAATTCCGTGTCAAACGGCGGTTCATCCAGGCCAGGAAGTTCCTTGTGCAACTTGACGCAGAAAACCTTGCGTTGAGCCATAGTTTTTCTCAAGACTCGATCGGGAAAATTATCTCATACAGAGGCAGGTTACGATCTGGGATTCCCGGGAACGCCTTGGACGCCGCACCAGTGGAGGCTTGCTAAACAGCCTACGCAGCCGCTCCCGTGCGGTCATTAGCGTGAGAGCGGGTGCCTGGCTATGCGGGCTGGCTCTGCTTTGCAGTTGCGCTTTACTTCAATGGCGCAGGTTCCAGCGCCGCGTTTAACGCTTTTGCATTGGCCGCGGGGGTCTGGCCGTTGGTGGCGTGCTCTTCGATCCTAGGCGCAAACTTCGGCGCGTGTTCCTTCAACATTCGCCGGATGCCAGGCCCAAACTCGTGGAGGAGGTTTATCCCCACGTCGCTGCCAATCGTCGAACCAAAAGTCTTGAACGGCTCCGAAGTGGATCGCGCCCAATATGGACGGTAAGCAGTGGAGATAGCGACCGAAGTCAGCACTCCGAGGAAATACGACGTGTTCAGTGTTCTCTTTCCGGAGTCGTTGCGCGTGATTAGAATGCGCGAAGCTGCGTAGGTGGCCCGGCCCAGAAAGCTGCTGCTGGTCGAAGGGTAATAACGCGGGTCCTGCTTGAGCAACGACGGATACAGGTACTTACCAAAAAAGGCGCTCGACTCTTTTTGAATGAGCACCCCTTTATAGAGAGCGGTTAAGCTGGGCTGCGGTCCGGGAGTGACGCGTTCCAGTTCTGTATCGCGCATTAGGCTCGCATTGATGCCAACCGCGCCAAGGGTCAAAGGCGAGCTCGCTTCCTGGATGAACGTGTAAAATTTTTCTGCTTGGGTTGGAGGCTGTACCGACGGAGCATCAGGAAGTGATCTCCACGAACGCATCTGCTGGCGCTGCACTTGGGGTGAGTTCGAGGCGTCAAACTGTAACACCTGAAGCAAGTCAGGTGAAGGGCTCTGGCACAACGCCCCGCAAGCAGCCAGCAGGAAAAAAGAAACGACCCGGATTGGTGCAATTCGCTTCACCATAGCTCGGTCCTGCAAACCGGCAAGCGACTTTTGGGCTGCTCGGCGATTCGGCTGGAGGCACACCTCGATGTTAGCTCTCCGCGTGGTATTCGTCTGAGCAAGAGTGCTCATTCCCGAGGGAGCCCCGAGAGCTAGTGTGGGCCAGGGAAGAGCCGTGGAAAAGGCCAGGCGCATGTGAGCGGGTACACTTCAGTACAGTGCCTGCAGAATCCGCGCCGCAGCTGCATCGCGGTCAATGTTGACCAGTATTCGGGCCGATGCGGTTCGATACTCGAATTGCAGAGTTCTGAAGGCCCTGCGGAGGCTGCTTGCCAATAGCCCGAAGAAAGTGACTGCTTATGGCTTATGATCGGGGTGATTCCGATGAGCTACAGCTGACTCACGAGTTCCCAGCTAAAATGCTGGGATCGCGCCGGTCCACTGCGACTATCGCCGCCGGTGTCTTGAAGAACCAGTCTCAGCCCCTGCGCCTAAAAACCCGGACTGTAATTGCGCTGCTGGTCGCAACCAACGTGCTGGGCAATTTTGCCTTGAGCCGCGGGCTGCACGAAGTCGGGCGTCTGGTTTCTTTTTCGCCCTGGCCCTACATCCACGCATTTGTAAACCCACTCGTGGTTTTAGGGGTGCTACTGCTGATCGTGTGGCTGATCTCGCAGCTCTCGCTGCTGAGCCGGGTGGACCTCAGTTATGTGCTGCCGGTGACCTCGGTGTCCTACGTGCTGACGGCGCTGATGGGCGAGTTCTTGCTGCATGAACGGGTCTCCACTGAGCGGTGGATTGGAATTGGCCTGATCGGCCTGGGCGTGAGCCTGGTGGCGCGCACCGTGCCGCGCACCGCGCCGGTGCTGCATAAATTCGACGATCTGCCCTGCGAGGCGGCGCAATGAAGTGGCTGCTGATTGCGCTGATCGTGATTCCGGGCACCATTGCGGACGTGCTGAACACCATGGGCATGAAGCGCCACGGCGAGGTGTGCGACTTCCGGCCGCGCGCGATTTTGCGGTTAATCGCTTCCCTCGCACGTAATCCCTATGTTGGTGCTGGCGTGCTCGCCATGGCAGTTTCATTTTTCGCGCTAATGGCGCTGCTTTCCATTGCCAACCTGAGCTTCGCGGTGCCAGCCACGGCGTTCAGCTACGTGCTGGAAACAGCGCTGGCAAAGTACATCCTGAAAGAACATATTGGATGGCGGCGTTGGACGGGCGCTTCGCTAGTCGGCTGCGGAGTGCTGCTGGTATCCCTGGGCGTGTGACCGCCAGCCCGGAAGTAGCCGGCAACCGACTTGCTGGCTCGCGATTCGCCGGAAGCACACCGCAATCGTTTGCTTGGTGGGCCCGGTAGGACTCGAACCTACAACCAACAGATTATGAGTCTGCTGCTCTAACCGTTGAGCTACGGGCCCGTAGGCTCAATTTAGCATAGAAGGGAAATCGGCTTCCCCATGGGGCCGCCAAATCAAAGTAGGAAAGAGCACAACGACGGCTCGAAAAGTGCCAGACTCTTGCTGAGTGCGCGAAAGGCTGGGCCACCCGGATTGGGCCAGTGGTCGCAGTTCCCGATTGCGATGCACACTTTTTGGTGCAGAATATTCCTCAAAAAAACTCTCTGTTTTGGCGCAAAATCTAGAAAACAAAGGGGTGGAATTTTTCTTGCCTCCTAGATCTATGGTTCTTAAGGTAGTTAGAGGCAAAATCTTGGAAACATGGGAGTTAGCGTGGTCCCCCTTTGCTCGCGGTTCCGTTTTGCAGCCGCGCGCGCAGGGGATGCACTGGTCGGACTCAGCGGGTAAGCGGTCTTGCTGTTTAGGCTCAAGGAGTCGCGCCCGTTGTCAGGTTGTCAAAGAGCGATGATTATCTTGTAGATAACATCTACGCTCCTATGTTATCGGAAGTGATGGGCTGAGCTCAAGAGGAAAGTGACGGGGCTGCGGATCTGTTTCCCAAATTGGGATTCGCCGGGGAAAAACCCCGCCCAAGCGGAGCTTGAACGGGGCACCCTCGGGGATAAAGCGGATGCGATGGTCTGGGCCCACCCGCCGAACCTGGGGCACCGGGCTGTCTGGCAACCCTGAAACGACCATACCGTAGCATCCCCCAAATCGTCTCAGAAGGCTCCTAGCGCGTCGCATTTCTTGATAGATCAGGCGCAGAGTTCTATGATACCGGCGTGGAGCGGAAAGACACACAAATCGTAGAGCTTGCCGGTCGCAATCGTTTAGCCGGTGAGTTGCAACGCGCCGGTATAGAAGTGGCACGGCCCGAACGGGACCACGGCGTCGATTTGTTGGTATACCTCGACCTTGAGGAGAAGTTCCACGCTTGTCCCGTCCAGATGAAGGCGGCTAGTGGCGAGATGTTCAGCGTTTACGTTCGTTACGAGAAGTTTCCCGACCTGATGCTGATCTATGTTTGGAACGTGGAGCAAGACAAGTCGCGGTACTTCGCTCTCACCTACGAGGAAGCCAAGATGGTTGCTCAACAAATGGGGTGGACAGAGACAGCGAGCTGGAGGGGAGAAACGTCGGGGCCTGCGGGTTGGAGCGTGTCGAGGGTGAGTGATGAGCTACGTCGGTTGTTAGGTCCTTACGAAATAACGAAGCCTCACCAGTGGAGAAAGAGGCTCTTTCCAAACGTTTCCCCAAGCTCCTTCACCAACGAGATGACGTTGGACTAAATGCCCGTAATGCCGCGCCTCGAAGCCGGACACAAGTGACCACGTTCACTCAGCGCAGGTCGATCTCGGTTTTTCGGTAGCGCTGAAGCTCGGCGGCTGGCCCACCTTTACGCTTTTTGTAAAGGTGGGGACGGCGAGGTTGCAGTCCAGCTTTTCTGTGCAGCACGAATAAGCTTGCTTTGTGCGTAGCGGTCCCCGGCCTATTGCGTCTTCGAGGAAGAGGACAGCGTGAATCAGTCAGCGACGTGAGGCCAAGATGAACGCCCGACCATGGCTTCACGGGTCCCCACCTTTACAAAGAACGTAAAGGTGGGCCAGCCCCCGAGAGCGCGCAATTTCGGAAGGACCAAGAATCGAACCGGGAGACAAGAGTGAGAATCGGGATAGCTTTCGTGGCGCTTGGGGCAGGAATATTCGTCGCCTTCATGCTGCTGAAGGCTCTGGTCCGCGCATGGCCATCCTCGCCTGCCAAGAAGCAACTGGTCGTGCTCTCTCTGGGAGCCTTGTGGGTGAGTTCTGCTGCCGTAATTGGAGCGAGCGATCCCCGGCTCTCGATTCATCCGGTTAATTTGGCCTTTACTGTGGGTGTTTATTCGCTCCCCGCTGTTTTGTTCGCTGGGGTCGCGTTTTGGTGGTTTGAGCAGCAGAAACGGCTACAATCATAACTTTAGGGTGGCTAACATTTATGACGAGGGATGAGGTTTTGGTGTCGCATCTGATAAACGCTTATGTGGCTCATTATAGGTACTGCGTGTACCGACTGGAGCCCGATCCAAATGGCAAGGTTTACAGGGTCGAGCTTACAAATCTCGACGGCAAGCGTCCGATCAGCCTAACGATCTATCAGCAGGATTTCGAGGAAACGGTCAAAAACGGAAAACTTGCCGAGGCGGTACGTCGCTACCTCGATTCGGAATTGGGAGAGCCGCAGAGAGCAGGGCGGATGGGGCGCGGCACGAAGTGAGAAGGAAGGGAGCACCTCGTTGAAACCAATCAAAAGACCAAAGCGGGTCGGGGACCCACCTGAAGTCGGGAATATGGTTCTGCTGCCGGACCGCAAGCTATCATGGCTCGCTGGCGGATTCATCGTGTTTTGTGGGTCGTGCTTCCGCCGATTGTCTCCCGTGCCGATGGCCCAAGAGCCGGACGAGTGCTGCGACTGCGACAGGACGCGCCGCTATCTACCGGCGTTTATGAAGGACAATCGAGCGGGCACGCAACGCGAGACTACCGTCCATTTGGTTTGGGATACGGAAGCTGAGAATCCAATCATAGATGCTAACCAGAAACCAACAGTCTTTACGACACTCGAAGAGGCGAAGAAAGCAGCCAGCGGAATGAACAAGAAGTGAAGGCTGTCAGGATTGCCTATGAGCAAAGGCAAGGATCGTCCAACAAGAGAAGACGCTGAGCAACTGGGCGACAGGCTGCGAAAGATGGAAGAACGGCGGCAACGGGAGTGGCGGGAGGCCGCAGAATTTAAGCCCGGCGACTTGACGCCCGAAGAGGAGCATTTCGTTAAGCAGGAGGGACTGAATGCGCTCACTTATATTCCCCGGAGCACGCTCCAGAAACACGACGAGGTGTTTCGTACCGCCCGGAGAGAGCGACCCAAGACTGATCTCCGGCAACAATTGACTGATCGCTTTGACGGATATGGATACGGCATGTTCTTATTCCTGATCTTGGGGGTTTCAGCGCTTATAGTTGCCGCTCACGGATGGCCGATTGGTGTTTTCTGCTGCTTGCTCATGATTGCGGTTCTCGAACTTAGCTACCACCTGTCCACGCGCCGTTAACCTGCTCGCCATCGAGCGGATGAGCAAGTCCGCAAAGACCGGGAAGTGAAAGCTTCCGCTTATCTTTCACTTACTCGTCGAAAATCCCCAGCATTCAGCAGCACACCACAGCATGTATGTCTCGGAAAAATAACAGAAGTGGCGGGTCGCTTGCCCATTATGAGTCTGCTGCTCTAACCGTTGAGCTACGGGCCCACTGGGCTCAATTTAGCATAGAAGTGAAGCTAGCTGCCTTAAGAGCCCGCTGACAGTTGCGAAGCTAGATCACTTTTGTAGTAAGTAGGGCAGTGTCCCAGCGGTCCAAATTTAGCGCTCAAGAACAATCGTGCAACAATGTACAGGTTGAAAAAGATGAGGCTCGGGGGTCACCCGCCCATCCGAGCCTGGTAAAACGTCTCTAATGCGGGAGTCGTTCTCAGCCAATGTTCATGCCGGTTTCAGTAACTTCTAACGCCCTGCTACCGCTGATGACGCTTTAACCTTGAAGTGAACCCCCGCCTTCTCCTGAAGGCAAGAAACAATCTCGAACAGGTTTCGTGCATAGGGATTTCCCGAAGGGCCGAGCATTCGCATCAAACTCTTAGGTGAGTGATGAGTGATATCGGCGAGTTCCTGGAAGCCAATCGTGGCATTGATGTAGTCTCGCAGCACACTCTTTCCAGTGTCTACATCCCCTGCAAGGAAACTCTCAATACCCTCACGAAGAAGCTCTCTGCGAAAAGCAGGATCGCGTTGCACTCTGGCGCGAACTGTTTCTTTGAAATCTCTTGTCAAAGCCATTACTTTTCTCCTAGTTTCTTTCTTGGTTTGTAGTCTTGCCATCTCTCGATCGCCAGCTTGATGTCCGTCTGTTGCCGCTTTTTCGTTCCGCCTCCCAGAAGGATGATGATCTGATCTCCGTCCTTGCCAAAATAGATCCGGTAACCAGGGCCAAAATCCAACGTGTACTCAGACACGGATGATCCAACCGGTTTGACGTTGGAAAAGTTGCCTTGTTCCATGCGTGCAATGGCCGTCGTGACCTTCGCTGCCGCTGGAGCCGGCAGATCGTCGAACCATTGTGCATAGGGGCTTCTTCCACTTTGATCTTCGTATTGCTTGGCATCAGGCACGGGGTTTATGTGAAAAGGGAAGAGTTTTCAACATCGACTACGATGGTAACACTTGTGTTACTTTTGTCAATAAGGAATTTCCCTAGGTGTGTGGTTTCTGCGAATAAAATCTGCCCGACTTTCCATTCGACTGACTGCTCGACCGGCTAGTGCCTAATCCGGTGTCCGCCGGTCGGGGTCTATTGGCGAAACGGCATTTCGGTGGTCAAGTGTAAGTTCCTAAATCACTGAATCCTCAGAAGCTTTTGAGGTTCCTCGCGTCACGCCTGAGAGGTTACCGAAGTTTCCCAGAAAGTCCGCAAATCATTGTTCCTAAACACATTAGATGCTATTTCTAGTCAGAGATTCTGCTGTGCTCCCCCGAGATCAACAGGACCCGAATGGCTGGCCAGTCACAGTCGTGGAGACACCTGACACTACCCGCCAAGATGTTCATTGGCCTGGTGGTGACAGCGGGCACAGGTGTGCTTCTTTTCGGAGCCATCCACCAGAGCAGTAAAAATATTGCCGAATTCATCTGTTATCTGGGGATTGCGGTCCTGGCCTCGCGGATGAAGGTCAATCTGCCCGGGATTACGGGCACGATGTCGGTGAACTTTCTGTTTGTCCTGCTGGGCATCCTGGAGCTGAGTTTCTCGGAGACCCTGATCCTGGGCTGTGTTTCCATCCTGGTGCAGTCTTTGTACCCGGATCGGCCCAACGCGATCCAGGTGACCTTCAACGTATGTGCGGGCGCGCTTTCAACCGCCCTGGCCTACGTTGTCTATCACCATCCACTCTTCAATCAGCTAATAGATAGCGGGCCGTTGTTGCTGGGGCTCGCGGCTTGCACGTACTTCGTCGCCAATACTGGTTCGATTGCTACCGTCATATCGCTCACCGAAGGGAAACGGCTCAGAAAGATTTTAGTGGAGTGTTATTTCTGGTCGTTCCCCTATTACCTCGTGGGCGCTGGAATTGCCGGGACGATTGGCTGGTTTAACCACACCTTTAATTGGGAAACATCGCTGCTCCTGGTGCCGGCGATCTACGTGATTTACCGCTCGTACCGTTTGTATCTGGGGAAACTGGAGGATGAGAAGCGGCACGTCGAGGAGATGGCGAGCCTGCACCTGCGCACCATCGAGGCGTTGGCGCTGGCGATCGAAGCCAAAGATCAAACCACTCACGACCACTTGCAACGCGTCCGGGTATACGCGGTCGAGGTGGCCAAAGAATTAGGCGTGAGCGCGGATGAGATGCAAGCCGTGCACGCCGCCGCCCTGTTGCACGATATCGGCAAGCTGGCCGTGCCCGAGCACATCATCTCGAAGCCCGGGCGGCTTACCCTCGAAGAATTCGAGAAAATGAAGATTCACCCGGTGGTCGGAGCCGAGATCTTGGAACGAGTTCGGTTTCCCTACCCGGTTGTGCCCATCGTGCGAGCACACCATGAGAAGTGGGACGGTTCTGGATATCCGGCGGGCCTGAAAGGTGCGGAGATTCCGATCGGCGCCCGGATTCTGTCGGCCGTAGATTACCTGGACGCTCTGGCTTCTGACCGGCAGTATCGGCGTGCCTTGCCAATGAACGAAGTCATGCAACGTCTGGCGGCAGAGTCGGGGAAGTCCTTTGATCCGAAAGTTGTCGATATTCTCAAGAAACGATATGTCAGTCTGGAAAAGATGGCTCTCGCTCAGTTTGGCAGAGAGGCAAATCCACTGCTTTCGACCGAGGTCAAGATTGAACGGGGCCTGGCCCCCGCCGCGGGATTTGAAAACATTTCGGCCAAAGATGCCTCCGGACACGAAGCGACGTTCCTCTCCTCGATTGCGGCGGCCCGGCAAGAAGCGCAGACGCTGTTCGAACTCAGCCAGGACCTGGGCGCTTCGCTCAGTTTGGGCGAGACGCTTTCAGTATTCTCGGTGAAATTGAGATCCCTGGTTCCGTATGATGCCATCGCTATTTACGTTCGGCGAAATGACGAGTTAATCCCCGAGTATGTAAATGGCGATAACTTCCGTCTGTTCTCGTCGTTGCGCATTCCCGTCGGGCAGGGACTCTCGGGCTGGGTGGCCCATAACAAGAAACCGATCATTAACGGCAACCCTTCCGTCGAGCCCGGATATCTGAACGATCCCACCAAGTTCAGCACATTGCGCTCGGCCTTGGCGATACCTCTGGAAGGTCTGGCCGGTGTGATCGGAGTGCTCGCTCTCTATCGCGGGGAACGAGACGCATTTACCTCGGATCACTTGCGCATTCTTTTGGCGATCAGTTCAAAGATGGCGCTGGCGATTGAGAATGCGCTGAAATACCAGCAAGCGGAAAACTCCGCCACCACCGACTATCTCACCGGGCTGCCCAATGCCCGATCGCTGTTCTTGCAACTCGACCGCGAGCTGGCTCGCTGCAAACGCGATAGTTCGGCATTGACCGTGATGGTCGGCGACATGGATGGCTTCAAGCAAATCAACGACCGCTTCGGCCATTTGGAGGGCAACCGGGTCCTGCGCTTGTTTGCGCAAGCTTTGAAGGAAAGCTGCCGAGAGTACGACTACGTGGCTCGCATGGGAGGAGACGAATTTGTGGTCATCGCTCCCGGCCTGCCCGCGGACGCAGCGGCCAAGAAGGCGTATCAACTGCGAGAGCTGGCCAAGCAAGCCGGAATTGAAGTTTGCGCCGAAGAGATTCTTTCGCTGAGCGTCGGGCAAGCCATGTATCCCGAGGATGGAAAAGATGCGGAAGAGCTTCTGGCGGAAGCCGACCGCCGCATGTATCTGGAAAAACAACAGCAGCCTTCGCGGAAAAACCGCAGGCTTTATGCCCGCATGAAGTGCCGCATCACGATCGAGTTGCAGCCAGAGAATGGAGCTGGCCCGGTATTCGGCAATCTGATCGATGTCAGCCTGGGCGGGTGTTATGTGGAAACCAGCGCTATCCTCACCCCAGGCACGAATCTCAAGCTGGTTTTCTCGATCGATGATGGCAAACTGCACGCCGACGGTACCGTGGCAAGACTGCATCCCGGGTCGGGTATTGCCGTGCAGTTCAAGGAATTGAATCGTGAAGACAAGGCCAGGATGCATCGCATTCTGGAATTCGTCCAGAATTCCTCGGCGCTCTACGATAATCGCTATTACGAGAAGATCGCGGACCGCTGAGCCGGAATTCGCTGAGACTGGGAACTACTCACAAGCTGCGCAAGGTAAGGAGTTTTCTACTTTCTTCCGGGATGAGCTTCTCCCTTGCTGGAAAACACCGAGTAGGGCCATTCGTTCTCCTTCTTGGGCAGGGGTACGGCAGCAGCGATCAAGTTCGCGTTCGGCTCACTTCCCCAGTTCGCTGGGGCAGGCTGAATGCACCATATGTTCCTTGGATGGTCCAGCGCGAGTCCCACCAGCCAGTACTTGCCTTCCGTTCCTAGTGGAACACAGTTTGCGACGCGAGCCGGCGCGCTCGTTCCTCCCGGAAGTTCGTCGAGCAAAACTGACAGCCCTGGTTCCAGGGGCCGGTTGAGGCGCACGCCACAGCCCTCTGTATTTACCACCAGAGTATGGCAGTGCTCGCTGAATGGAATCGCGGGATCCAGGCTGGCGAGGCGAAAAGGGATCTGCGCACGAATTCGGGTACTGCGCCGCGCCGCTTCAAACGATTTCGCACTCGAGCTCATATGCGGACTCTCTTTGATTGTACGTCGGGTATGAATCTTGGTTCGACAACGGCGGCGCAGAGTTAAAACTAAGGTAACCACTGCGGCCACTCCTGGTTTGGCTTCATTCCCGAAGATAATATCTTTCCAGCATGTCTGCTGCCGCTGAGCTGCGACCCGTTCTATCCGAAGTCACGAATCTGCGGACGGTGCAAGCATTCACCTACAGCTCTGAGTTCGATCTGTTAGTCGCGTGCTGCGCCGATTCATCTACTCACGGAAACGCCGATCGCATCTGTCAAATTCTCTCTGGTCCGCTGGATTGGGAAGGAATGCTGGGCCTTGTGGACCACCATCGCGTGGTTCCGCGGGTCTACAGCCAACTGTCCGCATGCTCACATTTGGTTCCCGCCCAGCCACTTGACGCGCTCCGATTGCGTTACCAGGACAATGCGCGTAAGACGCTATGGTTTACAGGTGAACTGGTTCGCATTGTTAGCCATCTTGAATCAGCAGGAATCAAGGCTCTGCCATATAAGGGTCCCGTTCTGTCGGAGACTCTGTATGGCGAAGTCACGCAGCGTCAGTTTGGCGATCTCGATGTCCTGATCCTTCCCGCAGATGTAGCTAAGGCCAAAGCCGCATTGCTTGACCTGGGATACAAGCCAAGAATTGAACTCGCGTCGCGTGCGGAGCGCGCTTATATCGAGACTGCTTATGTCGAAACTGGATATGAGTACTCGTTCAGCGCTGCGTACGGCTCGAATCTGCTGGAGTTGCAGTGGCAAGTCGTGCCGCGTTTTTATTCCATTGACTTCGATGTGGCGGACTTTTTTGAGCGAGCCGATGAGATCATCGTTGGCGGTCGCCCCATGCGAACCCTGTGCGCGCACGATCTCCTGCTCGTGCTCTGCGTTCACGCCGCCAAGCACGTTTGGGTTCAGCTTTCTTGGTTGTGCGACATCGCCCAACTCGCCAAGTCCCGGCAGCTTGATTGGAATGCGATTCAGGACGACGCCAAGCGGTTGGGAATTGAACGGATCGTCAGCCTGAACTTGCTTCTTGCCCACAAGTTGCTCGGCTCGGCGCTGCCGCCAGCAATTCAGAAGCGCTTAGGAGAGTATCCGTCAACAACAGTTCTTGCCGATGAGATTCTGCGCGTCATCGAACGCAGCGTCCACTACCACACGGAATCGATTCCCTACTTCCGCTTGATGATGCGACTAAGAGAACGCTGGCAGGATCGAGCGCGTTTCCTCTGGCGCCTCGCCTTCACCCCAAGCGTGAGCGAATGGTCGGCAGTCCGGCTTCCGAAACGTTTGCAGCCGCTTTATCGCGTAGTGCGCTTGTCGCGGCTGGCCAAGAGACTAGCTTCCGCTGGCTAGGTTGGCGTCGCCTCTTTCGCGCTCGGAGCATCAGCCTAGCGCCTTAGTTGGAAGTCCTTTTTCCCTCGTAGTGAACCCATTTCAGGAATTTACCATGTAGTTACGGGTACCCCTCCCCCTGATCTTTTCGAATGATGGGGTTACGGCCAGACTACCGTCAAAATCTTTGAGGAATAAGGACTTATACGTAAAATATTCCGGAATAAGGAGTTAGCGGTTCTCGATCCAAAATCTGACGCGTCTGGTCGAAATTCGTTCGGTTGTCAAGGAGCTAAGTAATATTACCAGATATTACCTTGATGAGAAAAGGCTAAAGTCAAGGGCTGGCAAAAATCTGGGTAGCGTCTTAAAGACCGTGGTGTTAAGTTCGGGTGTGCTAGCTCAATCTGCGGCGATCAGTCGGCGGTCGCGATGCGGTTCTATGCGGGGCAGGCCAGTACTAAGCTCACACTTCTCCCCTGGAGCAGCACCGCAAGTCGGACAACGGACAGCGAGCACCTGTTTTAGGCTGAGTTGTTTCTTCATCGCGAAGAGATAATGCCCCAAAACCCATGCACAAGAATGGTCAATTTTGAACAGTGCCATGCAAGTTCGGCCATTGTCCAAACGTGATCGGTGAGACCCGCTTCCAGCGCGGGGGATGAGTCTGCGAAATCTTGAGAAAAGTCGGGGACAGATTCATCGGGCGACCTCTCCAGCTTCGACTCGGCCCCCGCATATCAACTGGTCCAGAGCAGTTTACCAGATTACCATTTCGTTACTGTGTGCAATTGTGAATGATCTCTATTGACCATCCAAGCTGGGTTCCTGAGCGGTAGGATTGTCGTTTGTTACTGGAGATGGATTACTGGACGGGTAGCTTCAAGGCTTTTAGGACGCGGATTATTCTAGCCTTTCCATAAGCGAAGGCAGACCTGAGTCACCGTTCGCCAATGCCGAGGATTGCGCGCGTTAGCCGAGTCTCGCTGCTTCAACGTCGTGAGAACCGAACCATATTCCCACTTGAATCGATTGTGCCAAGGAGATAGGGATGGCGAGTAAACGTACTCCCGGTTTCAGTCCCACAGTTCTGCGCAAAAAATTCCGCGCTGGGATGACGGTTCGGAACTACCGAGACAATGAGGTCGTCTTTTCGCAGGGGGATACGGCGGATGCTGTCTTCTACATCCAGAGCGGCACGGTGAAGCTCACGGTGGTCTCCACGGGTCGCAAGAAAGCTATAATCGCCTTCTTGCAGCGAGGCAGTTTTTTTGGCGAAGGCTGTCTAGCAGGGCAATCTTTGCGGATTAGCACGGCGAGATCAATTGGGCAGTCCAATATCACTCGACTGCGAAAGGAGAGCACGGTTCGCACGCTCAAGCGAGACCCGAAGTTTGCAACGCCTTTTGTTGCGTATCTGCTTGCCCGGATTATTCGAATCGAGGAAGACCTGGTAGATCAATTCTTCAATTTCAGCGAAAGACGATTGGCGCGGGTTCTGTTGCTGTTTGGGCATATCATCAAGGAATCAAAGCCGGAGTGCCCCCTGAAGGTGAGCCAAGCAACCCTGGCGGAGATGGTTGGTACCACCCGCGCAAGGGTAAGTAAATTTATGAATAGGTTCAAGAAGAAGGGCTTCGTCAGCTACAACGGCGGATTGCAAGTCAATAGCGCGCTGATCGCCGGCTTCCTGCAAAGGCGACCCATGTCCGTTGTCACGAAAGCGTAGACCCGATCAGATGGACTTATTTCTCGGCGCAGCCGACCGAGCGATTGATGAGATAGGTCTAGCTTCGCTGGCTAGGCCCATTTGGCATTCTTTCGCGCCCGCGCCATTCCCGCCTGCAGTCCCTGCTGGATGATCCGCTCGTACCCGGACGAGTCCATTGCATTCATTGCCGTCGCTGCAATGCCACCTGGCGTCGCGGCTTCGCGGAGAAGCCGATCCAATGGAATCCCGCCTTCACGCCAGGAGAGAATCCCGTCGGCAAGGGCGTGCGCCGCCGCGATCAATGCAATTTTGCGGCTTAACCCCAGTCTCTGAGCCGAGGCGGCGAGCATCGCCAGAGCGTGGTAGCCGTGGCTGCTGGAGTAAGTCACGGTGAAAGCATCGAACTTGCTCTCGGGAATTTCCAGCACAGTCCCTACTTTTTCGAACAGGTCTTTTACTTCGCGTCTCGCGGTGCGAGAGAACGTTCGGTCGAAAGTCAACGCTGTAAGTCCGCGCCCAGTGCGGCAGGCCGGACTGGGCATGACTCGTGCCCACTGTACTGAGGGTCCCAAGCGCGCCCGCAGTTTGGCGAGTGGAACGCCAGCCGCAAGACTGACGGCGCTGAGCAGGCGATTAATCTTCCCGATTTCCTTTAGTAAACCGCTCACTGAATCCGGTCGCACCGCGATGATGAGAAGTCCCGCTTGCTCCACGGCTCGGCGCAGATTCGGCTCGACCGCCACACCGTACTGCTTTTCGAGTTGCCGTAATTTGCCCGGATGGCGGTCATGCACGAGGATCGGCCTGTCGTATTTCGCGAGCCGCAGCCCGGCGACCAGCGCAGCCGTGATGCGGCCGCCTCCGAGAAAGACCGTCACCGTCACGCCAGTTCCTATTTTCACGTCAGCTCCGCGCAGACCTGGTCGGCCGCTTCCGTGAGCGCTGACACATCTGCTTCGGTGTGCGCCGTGGAGATGATCCAGTGCAGGCCGTTTGAAGGAGTCATGTAGATGCCGCGTTCGAGCAACAGGTGAACGAATCGGGAATAGCGGCCCGTGTCCACGTAGGTACAGTAGTCGCGGTAATCGTGGATGGCGTCGCGTTCGGTGAAATAGATCTGGAACATGGGCCCAAATCCCTGCACGATGGCCTTAACTTTCCGGCGGCGGAATACCTCGCGCACGCCGCGGATGGCCGCGTCTCCTACAGCGTGCAGGTTGCGGTAGGTGTCGTTGCGTGACAGCAGGTCCAGGCTCGCAGCAATGACTTTCATCGTAAGCCGGTGTCCATTGAAGGTGCCGTAGTGCAGCACCATGTTATTGCTCCAGCGCATGCGCTCGAGGATCGATCGCGGTCCCGCGACGGCGCCGACGGGGAACCCCGCTCCGAGCGCTTTGCCGAATGTGCTTATATCCGGCTGGATTCCGTAATACTCCTGACATCCACCGGGCGCGTAGCGAAACCCGGTGACCACTTCGTCGAGAATAAGCAGTACGCCGTAGTCTCGGGTTAGTTCGCGCAACCGCTGCAGATATCCCTCCCGCGGCAGGATGCAGCCCATATTTGCCATGATCGGCTCGGTGATGACCGCAGCCAATTCACGCCCGTGCTTCTGCATCACGCGCTCAAGGACTGCGATGTCGTTCCAAGGCGCGAGCACGACATCGTCAAAGGTCGCGGGCGGAATACCTTCCGAGTCGGGGATTCGTGAGGGATTGTCCGGCGTGCCCAATTGTTCTGGCGGATGCCCGTGGGCGTTCATAAGGAAGGGGTCATACCAGCCGTGGTAATGGCCTTCGAACTTCAGGAACTTGGTTCGTCCGGTGTGCGCACGCGCCAGGCGCAGAGCCAGCATGGTCGCTTCGCTGCCGGTGTTAGTGAAGCGCACAACTTCCGCTAATAGCACCATGCGGCAGAAACGTTCTGCGGCTTCGACTTCCGCGGATGTCGCTGCCGCGAAGTGGGACCCTTCCGCGACGGCATCGGAAACGACGGAAACCAGCTTGGGATGGGCATGGCCGTGGATGAGCGCACCAAAGGACATCATGAAATCCACGTACTGGTTGCCATCGGCATCCCATACGTGCGATCCACTGCCGCGTTCCAGAAAGACCGGGCCGGGCGAGTACACGGCCTCCCCTCGCGACGGCGAGTTCACTCCCTCGACCAACGATTGCTGAGCCCGCTCAAACCACTGCTGTGAGCTGGTGCGAGAAAATTTGCGGTTCGTCGCAGTCAAGGGTTCCTATTCCTCGTAACCCGAAAAAACTGAACCTACGTGATCAGATAGGGTAATTGAATCAAGACGTCTTTGGAATATGACGCTGCCATTTCTGCCCCGACCACCCATCGTCAACTTCAAGTGTGGACGAAGACCCGCAAGCTGGTCGAGGTCAATCTGGAGAAGTAGGAACAAATTCAGCCGCCAGTTTTTCTGGACAGGCAAAGAGGGCTGGCAACGGCGATACTTGCGGTGTCGCCCATGCCGGGAGTTCAGCGTCCGCAGTTGGCACCAGACGGTCCTTGAGCTGCAGAAATTTCTCCTCGAAATGCTTTCGTGACAGGTAGGCGGCTCCAATTGCGAGCCCGCCCGCCACGGCAAACTTCAGCAGCACCAGTTCGAAGTGCTCATTCGAAGGAATCAGCCCAGGCCGGTAACGAAGGCAAATTCTGTCATACATCCGAAAGGCGAGGAGATGGTCCAGATATAGACCGTAGCTGATGTACCCGAAGAAACGAAGCACGGAGTTGTTGACGTAGTGTTTCTTGGAACCGGTGCCGACCAGAAGAAACAGCAGCAAAACTCCTGCAAAGAAGATGTTAATTGTCGTGTGTTGCAGGGCTGCGCCCAGGACTCGCTCCCGCGTTGCAATACCGAACGGCCGCCCCAGAATGCCCAGCAAGATACCGGAAATTAATAGCAATGCGCACAACTGGGTGACTTGTTTTCTGGTTATGACGGTTCTGAGAGTGATCGCCAGCAGGCTTCCTGCTGCCAGTCCATCCGCCACAAACCAGGTATACCAGGCCAATCCGTCCTTACCCCATACCAGGTTGAAGCAGACCGCTCGAACTATGGGCACAAACACTACGATCCCTACCGAGACAGCCGCGAGGCGCGTCGATGTGAGTTTGTGGACAACCGCGGGCCAAAAAATATAGTAATGCTCTTCTACCGCCAGCGACCAAAGCGGTCCGTAACCGCACGCGATGCCGAAGAGATTGGTCACGTTCGCCAGGTACACGAAACTCAGTCCCACAAACCCAGGGGACGACGAATGTAGCAAGAGAAGGAGAATCAGCAGGGAGTAGTACGCCGGAAGGATTCTTAGCGCCCGTCGCGCGTAGAAACTCCGGTAAAAGTGCGGATTCCCTTTTGAGTCCAGCAGAATGCCCGTGATCAGAAACCCGGAGAGTACGAAAAACAGATTCACCCCGAGCCAGCCCGGCTGAGTTGCGACCAGAACCTTCCGTGCCAGGGCGCCGAAGTGGAGGCCTGCATACTGCCACGAGAAAGCGTGCAGCAATAACACCCCAAGAACCGCCATGCCGCGAATGGTGTCCAATTCCGGCATTGCTGGGCGGATCAGGCTCGGGTTGACGAGCGCATCCGATTTCTCTGCCCTCGAACTGCTGTTGCGTGAAAAAGCAATCATCGAAACTGTCTGGAATTTGCGCGATTATAGAGCCTGGCCGGCTCGCAAGTTGCTCAAATGTTGTGAGAGCGTCATCTTGGTAAACGTTCCGGAGGGAATAAAGGCCCGGCCTTGTCACCTCGCTAGACTTTGACAAAGCAAAAAGACTTATGATCAAGCCTTATCATTGGGGATCACGGTGGCGAATTTGAACGGGGCAATGATTTGAAAAGACTTCAAGTAATATTCAATATTCCGGCGCGGAAATCCCGGATAGTTCGTTTCAGCGTTGTCGGCGCACTGCTCTTGACTGCATCGTTAGGTCTGCATCTGGTCAGCTGCAATAGCAACTCGCCAGCAAAGCAGTCTACGCCCCCGCCGTCGGGCACGACGGGAACTGACGTGACGACGTATCACAACGACAATGCGCGCAGCGGACAGAATCTTGGCGAAACGATTCTTACGCCCAGTAACGTCAACTCTTCCAATTTCGGCAAACTCTTTGTCATCAGCGTGGACGGGAAGGTGGATGCCCAGCCCCTTTATCTCACGCAGGTAAGCATCCCCAACCAGGGGATGCATAACGTTTTGTATGTGGCAACGGAGCACGGCAGCGTCTATGGCTTCGATGCCGACAGCGGAACGCTTCTGTGGCAAGTCTCGATGCTGGCTGCCGGCGAAACAACCAGCGACGATCACGGCTGCGGCCAGGTGATCCCGGAGATCGGCATTACGGCGACTCCAGTCCTCGATCCAAAGGCGGGTCCGCACGGCACGATTTACGTCGTCGCAATGTCGAAGGATGGATCAGAAGATGACCACCAGAGACTGCACGCCCTGGACGCGACTACAGGCGCGGAAGAGTTTGGCGGCCCTCAGAATATTCAGGCTTCTTTCCCGGGGACCGGCGACAACAGCTCGGGAGGAAATGTGATCTTCGCTTCCGGGCAGTACGAAGAACGGGCGAGTCTGCTTTTGCTGAATGGCGTGGTGTATACGGCATGGACCTCCCATTGCGACATTCGTCCATATACCGGTTGGATCATGGGCTTCGACCAATCAACTCTGGCGCAGGTCAGCGTGCTGAACGTCACTCCGAATGGCAATGAAGGTTCTGTCTGGATGAGCGGCGCAGGGCTTGCCGCCGACACTTCCGGGAACATGTTCCTGCTGGATGCGAACGGCACCTTTGACTCCGCACTCGACGCGAATGGGTTTCCAAGCCAGGGCGATTTCGGAAATGCCTTTCTGAAGATTTCGACCGCCAACCGGCAATTGTCGGTGGCCGACTACTTTGAAATGTTCAATCAAGGCGCGGAAAACGGTTCGGATGAGGACCTGGGCTCGGGGGGAGCGCTGGTGTTGCCCGATCTGACCGACGGCTCCGGTCAGACACGGCACCTTGCAGTAGGTGCGGGTAAAGATTCGAATATCTATGTAGTCGACCGCGACGCGATGGGAAAGTTTAATGCGAGGAAGAACAACATCTACCAGGAAGTCCAAAGCGCTTTGTCGGGTCCGGTATTCTCCATGCCTGCCTACTTCAACAACACGGTTTACTACGGCGCGGTGGGCGATAGCATCAAGGCTTTTGCCATCAGTAACGCCCAGATCGCGAGCGCTCCAGCGTCGCAAACCGGCAACGCTTTCGGTTATCCCGGCGCGACTCCGAGCATCTCCGCCAATGGGGCGAGCAATGCGATCTTATGGGCCGCGGAGAACGGCGGGGCTGCGGTTCTGCATGCTTACGACGCGACCAATCTTTCGCATGCATTATACAACAGCAACCAGGCCGCCGGGGGAAGAGATCGGTTCGGCACGGGAAACAAGTTCGTCACTCCGATGATCACGAACGGCAAGGTGTACGTGGGAACAACCAACGGGGTTGGGGTGTTTGGGCTGCTGCACTAGGCGGACTTATGGGAATAAAAAAGGCCGCCATCGCTGGCGAAGGCACCCGCGCTACGCAGGCTGGTTAGTTGTTCTCGTTCCCGGCGCGTTTCCACGACATCAGCTCGCCGATGGTGGAGCCGCCGGTGCTCGACACCGGATGCTTATAGGCATCCACCTCGGTATGCGAGGCTTCTTCGCCCACGGCCTTGATGCTGAGCCCGACCTTCTTTTCTTCCTGACTCATTTTTATGATTTTGAAGTCGTGCTCCTGTCCTGGCTCGAGGGTCAAGGGCTGGCCATTGCCGTCTACCGCTTCGGAGTTGTGGCAGAGGCCCTCGATCCCCTCGGCGATTTCCACGAACGCGCCGAAGCTGGCTACGCGCAGGACCTTTCCGTGCAGCACGTCGCCGACTTTGTGCTGCCCAAAGAAGCTCTCCCACACATCCGGCTGAAGCTGTTTCACGCCCAACGACAGCCGCCGCTTGTCAGGCTCGATGGCTAACACGACGGCTTTCAGGCGGTCGCCCTTCTTCAGAATCTCCGAGGGATGCTTGACGCGTTTGGTCCAGCTCAGGTTGCTGACGTGGACCAGACCGTCAATGCCGTCTTCGATTTCGATAAACGCGCCGAAATCGGTCAGGTTCCGCACCCGGCCTTCGACCGTGGCGCCGACTGGGTATTTCTCATGGAGGGCGTCCCACGGGTTGGTCGCAAGTTGCCGCATGCCTAGCGAGATCCGGCGCTCCTGCGGGTGCACGTTCAGCACGACGCAGTCTACATGGTCGCCGACATTCACCAGCTTGGAAGGATGCTTCATGCGTTTAGACCAGGTCATCTCGCTAACGTGCACCAATCCTTCAATGCCCTGCTCCAGCTCGACAAAGGCGCCGTAATCAGTGACGCTGATGACGCGTCCGCCAACGTGCGCACCCACCGGATAGCGGTGTTCGGCATCCAGCCATGGGTCGGGTGTGAGCTGCTTGAAGCCCAGCGATACGCGCTGCTTGTCCTTGTCGAACTTCAGCACCTTGACCTGGATCTGATCGCCCACGTTGACCAGGTCGCGGGGATGAGTGAGACGTCCCCAGGACATGTCGGTAATGTGCAGCAGCCCATCGATGCCGCCGAGATCGACAAAAGCACCATATTCGGTGAGGTTTTTGACCACGCCGGTCAGAATCGAGTCTTCCTCCAGGTGTTCCAGGGTCTTGGATCGCTTTTCGCTCTGCTCTCCTTCCAGCACCTGCTTGCGGGAGACCACAATGTTGCCGCGCTTCTTGTTGAGCTTAATGATGGCAACCTCGAGGGTTTGACCCTTCACCGCGTCGAGATTGCGGGTCGGACGCAGGTCGGCCTGGGAGCCGGGGAGAAACGCACTCGCGCCCATGATGTCTACCGTAAGACCGCCCTTAATGCGCTCCACCACGACGGCGCGAATCGGCTTCTTCTCGTTGTAGGCTTTCTCGATCTCATCCCACGCGCGCAGTTTCTGGGCTTTCTGGTGGGAAAGATTAATGTAGCCTTCCTCGGTTTCACCCTTGTCCCGCATGACGTCGATCTCGTCACCGGGCTGGAACTTGGGCTTGCCCTCATGATCCAGCACTTCGGATAGGGGAAGCATGCCCTCGGACTTGGCGCCGATGTCCACTACGACGTGCGTGGCGGTGAGCTTCAGCACGGTGCCTTTGAGGACTTTGTCCTCGCGGACTGCCTCTTCACTTTCCGTGGTGAAGTTCTCCAGAGCCGAAGCGAAGTCCTCGGCGACGGTGCCGCCTGGCTTTTCGTCCTGATGCTGGGCCGGTTGGGGCGTCTCAGGAACCGAAGCCTGTAGGATCGAGCTTTCCGGGGAACCCTCGAGGTTCTCGGTTAAAGTTGAGGTGGCTGAATCCAGGTTGTGGGTGGTGTTGTCGTCGAGCAAGGTTTATAGCCTCTCCGGTGTACTCGCGCGTGCGCGAAGGATGCGGGACTGGTTCAGCGGACTGCTGGCGTGAGTCTTAGGTTGTGTGGAGCCCGCCCTGGCGGACGGACTTGAACAATCCCAGCGGTCGGACGTTTCCAAAAAGCGAACCCGCGTCCAAAAGGGAACCTCTCGACTATAGCAACCGCTTGCAAACAGTGTCAAACCCCAAAACTGAGAATAATTGAGATTGGTTAAAGCCGTGTTAAAAAGCGGGGTTTCGGCCGTCCAAGGCTGAGACGACTTTGGGAGCGACCAGGCTGGTTCGAGTTCCGAAACTTGCCGCCATCTGGTACTCTGCCGTGCGATGGACTATCTTTGGACGCCCTGGCGTTACGCCTATGTCACCGCAGGCGCGAAGACTACCGGCTGTATCTTTTGCGACCTCCCCAAGGCAGGGGACGATGCTAGAGCCCGCATCGTACACCGCGGCCAACACTGTTACATCGTGCTGAATACGTATCCCTATACGCCTGGGCATGTCATGGTGGTGCCGTTCGCGCATCTCGATGAACTGCAGAAACTACCGGTCGAGGCGGCGCACGAAGTGATGGATTTGTCCCAGAAAATGGAACGGGTGCTACGGCGGCTTTACGCACCGGACGGAGTGAACCTGGGCATGAACATCGGCAAGGCCGCCGGAGCCGGCGTCGCTGGGCACATCCACATGCACGTGCTGCCACGCTGGGTGGCGGACGCGAATTTTGTTTCTGTGGTTGGGGAAACGCGAATCTTGCCGGAAAGCCTGGAGACCACCTACCAGAGGATTAAAGAGGCACTCGAATCGGCGGTGTCATCCTGAGCGAGAGTTCGAAGGGCAGAAAACCTCGCCCAGGATGAACGCCGCGAACGCAAAAAGCGCACAATCGCGAGCCTAAAGTGCCGGGCCGCGATGCTCCCTATGCGCCAATGCGCATCCTTGTAAAACCCGGCGGTGAGGGAAAGAAAACCACCGCTTCCTCCCGCTCGCCGTTATGAAAACGTCGGTCGCCTGAAACCCTTGGGTCCGGCGGAGATCAACAGTGTCCAAGTGGAGCAAGATTAGGTCGGAGTGAATCTGCGGTTGTCATAATAATGTTAAAAGTTTGTAAGTTTTTGTAGAGAGGGGCCGCGCCGGAGATTCAAGTGGGAATTCAATGCCCGAGTAGCTTGTCCAAATCCTTTTCGCCGATCACACTTACGCCTAATTCCTTCGCTTTGTCGAGTTTGGAACCTGCGTCCGTCCCGGCGACCACATAGTCGGTTTTCTTGCTGACGGAGCCCGAGACCCTCCCACCGGCTTCTTCGATCATCTTCTTGATTTGGTCGCGAGGGCGAGTAAGCGTGCCGGTCAGGACAAACGTCTTACCTGCAAGCTTCGTGCCGCGTTCTTTCTTTTGTCCAACCAACCGCAAACCCAGATGATGCAGATCCTTTACCAGAGCCCGATTTTTCGGCTCCCGAAAAAACTCCGCGATACTCTGCGCGATGCGTGGCCCGACTTCGTTCACCTGCTGGAGTTCTTCTTCGCTGGCATTCACAAGCGCTTCCATGGACCCGAGATGCTCAGCCAGGAACTGCGCAGTACGCTCGCCCACAAAGCGGATGCCCAGCCCGTAAATCACGCGTTCCAGTGGCAGTTTCTTAGAGGCGTCGATCTCCGCGAGCACATTCTGCGCCGACTTGTCGCCCATCCTTTCCAGTGACAACAGGTCCGCCTTGGTCAGCTTGTAAATGTCGGCGACATTCTTGACCAGCCCGCGATCGGTGAGCTGATTCACCAACGCTTCTCCCATACCGTCGATGTTCATCACGCCCCGCGAGGCGAAGTGCAGGACAGTTTCTCGCAGCTTGGCCGGACAGTTGGCGTTCACGCAGCGATGATCCGCTTCGCCTTCGCTGCGAACGACTTGCCCACCGCACACTGGACATTTGTTGGGCATGTGGAATGTCTTATCCCCACGCGGATGATCCTTATCCTCTAGCACTCGATTGACCTTCGGGATGACGTCGCCGCCGCGCTCGACCTCTACCCAGTCGCCAATCTTCACGCCCAGACGTTCGATCTCATCCAGGTTGTGCAAGGTGGCGCGACTGACGGTCGTGCCACCAATGGGTACTGGCTTCAACATCGCCACAGGAGTCAATTTGCCGGTCCGGCCGACTTGCACCAGAATGCCTTCAATCTGGGTGATGCCTGCGCGCGCCGCGTACTTATACGCGATCGCCCAGCGCGGAGCCTTCCCGGTATAGCCGAGTTCCTCCTGTAGCGCGGTTCGATCCACCTTGATGACAATGCCGTCGATTTCATACGGAAGCTTCTCCCGCTTCGTCTCTTCTTGCTCGATGAATGCCCAGACCTCGTCAAAGCTCCTGGCCAGCTTGCGACTGGGATTGACCTTGAAGCCGGCTGCATCGAGAGCGTTCAAGGTCTCCCAGTGCCAGTCGAAGAAGGTGCGCCCGTCTTGCAGCAACATGTAGGCAAAATAGTCGAGCCGCCTTTGCGCAACGATACTGGGTTCGAGTTGACGGACGGTCCCAGCGGTAGCATTGCGCGGGTTGGCAAATGGTGAGAGCCCCTTCTCCTCCCGATCTTCGTTCATCTTTCGGAACGCCGCGAGGGGCATCAGCATTTCCCCACGCACCTCGAAGTTCGCAGGAATGCCCGCCGCCTTAAGCTTCTCTTTCGGAATCGAAAGCGGAATCGAGCGGACCGTGCGCACATTCAGGGTGACATCTTCGCCGATGGTGCCATCGCCGCGCGTGATGCCGCGCACCAGCCAGCCATTCTCGTAGAGCAGCGCCAGCGACATGCCGTCCAGCTTCAGCTCACAGACGTAGTCAATGTCTTTGCGCCCGGTAAGCTCGTGAACCCGCCGCTCCCAGTTGCGCAGTTCATCGACGCTATAGGTGTTGTCGAGCGAGAGCATGGGCGACGAGTGCGCCGCCTTGACCACGCCCTCGCGGGGCTTTCCGCCAACGCGTTGCGTGGGAGAATCGGGTGTGATCAGCGTGGGATGCTCGGCTTCGAGCTTCTTCAACTGGTTCATCAGGTGATCGAACTCGGCGTCGCTGATCTCCGGATCGTCGAGAACGAAGTAGAGATGCTCGTGGTGCCGAATCTTGTCGCGGAGTGCCTCGATCTTCTTTTCAATGTCTTTCGCGGCCATCGGGAAAGATTATAGGCGAGGAATCGCGTGGGAGCGCAGCTCGACACGATCATGTGGCGCGGGCGCCCTCGCCCGTGTGGCGCACAGTTAAAATTCATCCTCAATCAGAGCTTCCCTTAGAGAATCTGACTCTGCACCGTGGCCCATCTGCAGATACAATGCTGCACTGGCACCCGAGGGAAAGTGTGGGCGCGGGCGCCCTCGCCCGTGTGGGAATTGATTGAGCGCCCTCCAGCACAGCGAAGACGCCCACATCGTGATCTCATGCGCAAAGCCATGCTTCTCTACAACCCGCTCTCCGGCCGCCGCCGCGGACGTCGGCTAGCGGATGTTGAGGCCGCGCTATCAGTTTTGCGGAGCGCTGGAGTCGAAGCCTCGGCCGCGCCCACGCGCGCCGCATCGGATGCGACGCCCCAAACAAGGCAGGCGATAGCCGAAGGCTGCGACACCGTATTCGCGTGCGGCGGCGACGGCACGGTTCACGACGTGTTGCAGGGGTTGGTGGGCACCAATGCCGCATTGGGCATCATTCCTCTGGGCACTGCGAATTCGCTGGCCCACGATCTTCGCCTGCCACTTTCTCCGGCGAGCGCGGCCCAGACGGCTCTGACCGCGAAGCCCCGCCGCATCGCCGTCGGCCGAATCGAGTACCAGGATTTTGCCGGGAATCGTGGCATGCGATATTTCACCGTCACCGTCGGAATCGGAGTGGATGCGCACCTGTTCTACAAGTTGAATCCACTGGCGAAGCGACGTCTCGGCATGGCTTCCTACTACGCCAAAGCGACTCATTTGTGGCTCACCCATAAGATGGAAAACTTTGCCGTAGAGATCGAGGAGGAAGGGCAAAACCAACGCACGGAAGTTTCGCAGTTACTGGCAGTCCGCATCCGCGATTTTGGCGGAGTGCTGCGCCAACTCGCCCCCGGCGCATCGCTCCAACGCGACGACCTTCGTCTCGTGCTCTTCCACACCCGCAGCCGGCTGGCGTATCTGCGATACGTGCTGCGCGGACTATTCGGAACCAACTGGAAAGTCCCCGGAATCGAACTGGTCCACAGTGCAAGCGCGGTCTGCCGCGATGTCGCATCGTACACTGCCTCCGGGACGAAGTCCCGCATCTTCGTCGAAGCCGACGGCGAACTATTAGGAACCCTGCCCGCGGAAATATCGGTATTGCGCGATGCCGTGACTCTGCTGATGCCGGGCCGCTAGAACTGGTCTCAACCAGCGGATCTCGAAAGGGTGGGCCAGACCGATGTTTACTGAAATAGAATATGCAGGGCTGCATATTTACCCTTTTGCTAATGGGTATGCACACAGAATTTGCGTTTTCTCGCTAGATCCATAAGAAGTGTCCTCAATCAGAGCGTAAAGCGCGGAAAAACAAACGGATATCCTCCACCAACAGTTCCGGCTCTTCGAGCGCAGGGAAATGGCCCCCACGGGACATTTCCGTCCAGTGCTGGACATTGTATCCGCGCTCGGCCCAGCGCTTGGGAGGTAACGGGCCTTCGCGCTTCGGAAAACGCGCAATCCCGCACGGGACTGTGACGTAATCACCTTTCTGGAAGTGAAGAGGGGTGCGGTTATCCTCGTAATAGAGCCGGCATGAGGAATGGATGGTTTGCGTCATCCAGTAGAGTGTTATGTTGCTTAACAGCTCATCCTTGGTGAATCTGCGTTCGATGTCGCCGTCACAGTCTCCCCAGTCACGGAACTTTTCGAGTATCCAAGCTGCCAGTCCAGCCGGAGAATCAGTTAGGCCGTAAGCAACCGTTTGGGGAGCGGTTTTCTGAATATGGTCGTACGCCCCGCTCTTTTCATACCAGCGGCTGGCTTCATTTAGGAACGCTTGTTCGACCTCAGACAGGACTGTGCCGGCCTCCAGATACGGCTTATACGGTGGGATGGAGTTGAGATGAATCCCGATGACCCGCTCAGGATGGCGCAACCCCAGAAGAGTGGTCACATCCGCACCCCAGTCTCCTCCTTGTGCTGCCAGCCGCTCGTAGCCCAGCTCCTTCATGAGCTCCATCCATATGTCGGCGATGCGAACTGTGTTTACTCCAGATTCAGTGGGGCGGTCCGAGAAACCGTATCCGGGAAGAGAGGGAACAATCACATCAAACGCGTCGGCTGAGTTTGCGCCGAAGCTTGCGGGGTCAGCCAGCATGGGAATTACTTTCAGCATTTCCAGAAAGGAACCCGGCCAGCCATGGGTGAGAATCAGTGGAAGTGGCGCCGGCCCTTGGCCGCGCTCGTGGATGAAATGGATGCCTACACCTCGCGACGTATAGCGATAGTGGTGAAAGGCGGACATTTTCTCAATCTGCCGCTTCCAATCGAACTCATCCTTCCAGTATTGGCAGATCTCTTTCATGTAGTCGAGACTTACCCCGTACTCCCAGTGTGAACCCGGAATCTGGTCCGGCCACCGCGTCCGCACCAGCCTCTGGCGAAGATCTTCGACCGCCGCCTCCGAGTACGGGATATCAAATCTTTGAATTGTCATTTCCTAAACCGTTGGTCGGCGGTTCGACTGCCCGGGGCCCCCATTCATCTTCCGGAAGACATGAATGGCCCACCCACGATTACATCGGGAACCATTACATCGAAAGGGCGGTTGCAAGCGGTGTTTGCACAACGAATGGTTTGGTAGTCAATCTGGGCGAAACGAGTTCTGGCGCGAACCTGGACGACCTGTTCCGTTTTGCAATGCGTGCAGGTAACCGGCATAACCACGTGGCGCTCTGCGGCGGCGTTTGCCATAGCAATTCTCCTATTGATTTAATTCTGATACACGGCGTGAAGGAGACTTGGCAAGAGTCGGCAACTAGCGGAATCAGGGTAGTAAACAGCGAGGCCCGACGTTCAATCCAATGAAGCTGCTATTGCATCCAGCTTATCCTTTGCGGCCCGTAAGTCATCCTTCATGCGAAGGCCCGTCTGGGCCGCCGCAGGCATCTTTGTGAATGTTAAGCCGCCCGTAAATCTGCTCACTTCACTATCAAAAACCCACGAATAATACTCCAGTTGTCCTTTCAAAATGATTCTTAGGTTGTTCCTGTCTGGCTTGCACGAAACACTGTCATACATTCTGAGTTCTGCGTCCAGAGCGTACAACCGGTCCTCTGCCGTTTTCGCCGCTTGGTCGAAAAACTCTAATACTTCTAGTTCTTCCCCGCGGTGTAAGGGCTGTTCCATCGCCTCGAAATCCTTGGAATAGTTGTTGAACAGTTTCACCTGTGGGCCAAGGGCATGGAGTTTTGGAAAAGGATGCGAACCAGCCACTTGGCTGCCCGTGGGCCGCAACATCAGAAACACTACGGCAACTAGTAAGATAATCTGCCTCCGCATGTGGCGCTCCTTGGCTTCGGATTCTACCACCCGCCCTTGCTACAATCCTGCAGGGCTATCTAATGCACGCGATTCTTGGTTACATTTCTGCCGCCGGCGTGCTTTCCGTGCTGGCCTTTGCCTACCGCTGGTTCCTACTCAAAACAGATGTGGAGGTTGGCTACAACTGGAGTTTGCAGGGAATCAACTTCTATCCCAATTTCGATTTGCGAAACCGCTCCGGGTCGAAAACCTACGTCCTTGGCAATATCGCGTACACACGAAACAGCGGGAAAGAAATCGTCACCTTCGATAACAAATCAATTTGGAGCCACGAGTTAAAGCCGGGCACAATTGTGCATCTGAGCGCGGCCACGGTGCCGAAGGTAAATTCAATGGCCGATTGCCTAACGGTAGAGGTGACCGTGCGCCTGCAAAATGGCAAGGAGTTTAAGGGACAGGGGCCGGGTCAGTTGCGCACGGGCTGGCTCAAGTACGCATACGTGCTGCGGCAGCGAATCGAGAAATCCTCCTTGCCGCTGCCCACCTAATCTACTTCCCAGCACCAGCCTCTGGCGAAGATCCTCGACCGCCGCTTCCGAGTACGGGACATCAAATCTTTGAACTGTCATTTCCTTCACCATCTCATCAGATTAACCGGGCGACAGACGGGACGTTTTCATTTAATTTCGCCCTGGGAGCGTCCCGTCTGGAACGTGTGAAGAAATAGAGACCTGAGATCCAAGCCAGATCAGCGCCAGAAAAATGTCGTTCAGAGGGCTTATAGACGACGTTTGCGACGTCGGATACATTTTGGGTCGCCCGACCAGAATTCGCCAGATCAATTTGTTCACATCTTCCGGTCCCCGCATTTCTCGATAACGCGAAGCTGTCTTACTTTCGACTGTCGATGCAGACAAAAGGGATGGTCATGCGAAGTTCGCCTTGCTTTGCCTGTTCGTTCAGGCGATCCTCAATTTCGGCAAATACGCGCTCCACGCGCTCAGGCCGTACCACATCCCGCCATGGGGGCAGGAAATAGAGGCTGATCTCATGGTGCCTGAAAAATGCGGTGCCATCGAGGTAGTTAAGAGTGAAAGAATCCTGCCGCGACGAGACAATGGTGAAACCTGCGGCGCGAATCCATGCCTCCGTGGTCGCCAGCGGCTTGCGCTTGGCATAGATGTGCTCATGCATGGCCGTGATCTCGTCCGTCAGAGATAAATCGCGCAGCACCGCTTCGAAGACCGAATAGAACTCCTTCATGGTCTCTGGAAGGTTGACAGTCAGGACCACCTGGGCGCCGGGCCGGGCGATCCGGAAACATTCCCGCAATACCTGTTCCGCGTCGGCAACGTTATTGATGCCGTTGTTGGAGACGATAAGATCGACCGAAGAATCCGCAAGGGCGATGCGCTCTGCAGGACTGGCCAGGAAGCGTATGTTGCCGAGCTCAAGTGCAGCTGCTTTGGCGTGGGCAAGAGCAAGAACATTGTTGTCGGGGTCAATACCGTACAGGGTGCTCGAAGGGTCCAACCTTTGCGCGAGCTCGATGAGCGGGAAGCCGCCGCCAGTGCCGATATCGACAACGGTGATACCACGGCGGAGCCGGACGGTGTCCAGGAGCTTCAGGCCGAACGGAGCCGCCCACAGGGAGAGATCGTCGTAGATGAGAGCGGGACCGGACATGATCAAAAATTCTTAACGATGGCGTTGCCGCAACGATTCCCAGCTTCCATCCGCCGTCCAACCCCCATCGATCACGAGCGCATGCCCATTGATATAGCCGCTCTGCTTTTCGTCTGCAAGAAACAGGATGGCGGATGAAATATCGTCCGCATTCGCGAAGCGTGCCATGGGTACGCGGCCGATGATGTCCGCGTCGCTATAGCCGCCAGCGGCCTGATCCGCCACGTCCATATCGGTCTTAACCCAAGCTGGACAAACGGCGTTCACGCGCACACCCCGCCCGCCCCATTCGGCTGCGAGCGTCCTCGTCAAACCAATCAATCCATGCTTGGACGCGTTGTAAGCCGCCCTGTCCGCAATGCCCACAAGTCCGGCAACCGACGCCACATTGATAATGCAACCGTGCCTGGCGGCAAGCATCTTCGTTCCAAATGCTTTGGCGAGGAGAAACGGCGCAACCAGATTCACTTCGAGCACTCGGCGATAGTCCGCACCCGAAATGTTCTCCGCAGGAGCAATGAAACTAATTCCTGCATTGTTAATCAGTACGTCTGTCCGGCCCCAGGTATCGTATACTTTGCGAGCAAATTTCTCGACGACCGCTTCGTCGGCGATATTACCAGCGTAGAAAGTGACCTCGCCTCCCTTGGACTGTATACCGTCGATCGTCGCCTGGGCCGCGTGCAAATCATTGAGTGCCACTCGGTAATGCTGCTCCGCCAACTGCTCGGCCACCCTGCGCCCGATCCCTCGTGCTGCTCCAGTCACCACTGCTACGCGTTTTTCTTCAGCCATGTCAGCCCTTCCCCGGGTGCCTCCACCTGTTGTCGACTATCCAGATGTATCCTAAATTTCGCCTTTCTCCCCTAAATCAAACTTGCGAAGAACGCCGCAATGTCGCGGGCGAGAGCGACTGGTTCTTCTGTGGGTGCGAAATGTCCACCGCGCTCCATTGGTGTCCACCGCTGGATGTTATATAGGCGCTCAGCCCACTCGCGCGGTGCATCTCCTTCGAAGGCGTATTGCGATGTGAAGTTGGCGATGGCAGTGGGCGAGCGGACGAAGTCCTCCGGTCCAAGCGTAATCCCGTGCCAGCGGTTATCGAAATAGTCGCGCATGGAACTCGTAATGGTTCCAGTGACCCAGTACAGAGTCAGGAGCGTCAGCAAAAAATCACGTGGAATGCGCCCTTCGAGGTCGCCATGACAGTCACTCCAAGATCTCCATTTC
>Ga0209118_1000239_pt1 | contig 34636 bp, 25 predicted proteins | sample BlaSpr_A8_Ref_M1_FD_187988 | JGI IMG/M metagenome (GOLD analysis project Ga0209118, IMG submission 187988) | Forest soil microbial communities from Thunder Bay, Ontario, Canada - Black Spruce, Ontario site 2_A8_Ref_M1 (SPAdes) (version 2) | ecosystem: Environmental > Terrestrial > Soil > Boreal... | reverse complement strand
TCCTCGGCGTCCAGCCTCTCCGGGGACGCTTCTTCACGCCCGACGAAGACGGCGCGGAGAGCACCCATCCGGTGGCGGTGATCAGCCATGCGTTATGGCAGCGCCGCTTCGGCGGCGATCCGCACCTAGTGGGCAGCCAGATCCGCCTCAACGGCGTGCCGCTCACCGTGGTCGGGATCAGCCCCAGAGGCTTCGGCGGCACGTTCATCGGTTTCGTCTACGACGTCTGGGTGCCGAACGGGATGGCGCGTTTGCTGCTCCAGCGCCAGGATCTCTTCGGCCCTCACTTTCATGGCTTCGAGGTCGTCGGACGCCTGCGGCCCGGAACGTCGCGGCAGCAGGCGCAAGCGGCGATGAGCACGCTCCTGCGGCGGCTGGCGCAGGCGTACCCCGAGGAGCGCAACCTCGAGCTGGTCCTGGCGCCGGTCACCGGCTTCGACCTGGAGCTGCGCGGCGGCGTCATCGCGTTCCTCTCGATCCTCTTCGCGGTGGCGCTGTTCGTGCTGCTCATCGCCTGCATCAACGTCGCCAACCTGGTGCTGGCGCGCGGGGAGGTGCGCCGCAAGGAGATCGCCATCCGGCTGGCCCTGGGCATGAGCCGCCGGCGGCTGGTTGGGCAGCTCCTGACCGAGAGCATGGTGCTGGCCGTTCTCGGCGGCACCGCCGGCCTGCTGGCCGCCACCTGGGGGATCGCGCTGCTGCGTCGCCTGGAGCCGCCGGCCGGCGTGCCGCTGGTGTTCGACTTCAGCCTGGACGCCGGGGTGCTCGGCTTCGCGCTCCTGCTGTCGGCCCTGTCCGGGCTGATGGTCGGGTTGCTCCCCGCCTTGCAGTCGTCGCGGACGGACCTGGTCGCGTCGCTCAAGGAAGGGATCATTCCGCGAGGCAGGTCGCGATGGCGCAGTTCGTTCGTGGCCGGGCAAGTGGCGGCTTCAGCCCTGCTGCTGGTCACCGCCGGCCTCTTCTTGCGAGCGCTCCAACATGCCGCCGCGCTGCCGCCGGGGTTCGAGCCGCGAGGAGTGGAGGTGACCACCCTCGATCCCTCGGTGCTCGGCGATGACGACGCGAGGTCGCACGAGCTCTTCCTCCGCTTGCAGGACCGGCTGGCCGCGCTCCCCGGGGTCGAGATGGTGAGTCTCTCGGACAAGACCCCCCTCGGCTTCGGCAGCCTCTTCGGCGGGCAGCGCACCGCCATCCGCGTCGACGGGCGCCAGCCGCCTCCCGGCGTCGACGATTTCAAGGTCGAGTTCAACGCCATCGGTCCGCATTTCTTCGACCTCCTGCGCATCCCGCTGCTCCGGGGACGCGATTTCACGGCGGCGGACCGCGCCGGCACGCCGCCGGTGGCGATCGTCAACGAGACCATGGCACGCCATTTCTGGCCGGGTGTGGATCCGATCGGCAGATGGTTCGAGCACGATGGACGGCAGGTGGCGATCGTCGGCCTGGCCAAGAACAGCAAGTACGTGCGCGTGACCGAGGCGCCGCGCGACCATCTCTACCTGGCCTACTCCCAGCGCACCAGCCCGCGAATGGCTCTTCTCGTCCGCACCGCCGGCGACCCTGCCGCGCTGGCTCCGGCGATGCGCCGGGAGGTCCGGCGCGAGGCCCCCTCGCTGCCGATCCTCAATCTCCTGACCATGAACGATTCGATCGCGATCTCACGGCTGCCGCAGCGCCTGGCGGCGGCGGTGGCGAGCGTGATGGGCTCGATCGGCCTCCTGCTGGCCGGCATCGGGCTCTACGGCGTGGTTGCCTACTCGGTCAGCCAGCGGCGGCGCGAGATCGGCGTGCGCATGGCCCTGGGCGCCGGCCGCAACCAGGTGCTGTGGCTGATCGTGCGCCGCGGGGTCAGCCTGGCCCTGGTGGGCCTGGTGCTCGGTGCGCTGGCCGCCCTCGGCCTCGGCCAGCTGCTCGCCGGGTTGCTCTTCGGCTTGCGCCCCAGCGATCCGGTCACCTACCTCGGCATCTCGCTGCTCTTGCTGGCGACCGCCACGCTGGCCAGCCTGCTCCCCGCGTACCGCGCCTCCCAGGCCGACCCGATGGACACCTTCCGGGCCGGGTAACCGGCGCTCTTCGGCGCCCTTCGGAGATCGACGCGCGCGGGTCTCAGTCGGCGGCTTCCCGGCCTTTGCTCTCGCACCGCTGTTGCAGCCAGGCGGGCACCCTCGAGAGCGGCGCCGCGGGGCCGCCGCCGACGCGGTAGGCGAGCTCCATGCGCACGTTGTCGCTGCGCAGGCCGACGGGACCGTCGAAGTCCTCGACCTCGGCCGGCAGCGTGCCTTCCCAGACCGGCGCGCCATCGCTCCAGACCCGCAGCTCGCGGCCCAGCAGCTCGGCCCGCAGCGTGTGGGTCGAATCCCGCTCGATGCGCGGCGCCGGGGCGCGGCGCCGCGGTTTCATGTTGACGTAGCCGCGGGCGCCGCAGTCCTCGTGGGTGCGCTGGCCGGGGTTGCGCTTGATCGAGACCGCGATCTGGTTGCGCGGCTCGATCCACCACATCACGTAGAGCAGGTTGCAGGAGTCCTGGGCCCGCAGCTTGAGCCCGATCTGCCGCCGCACCTCGCCGGAAGCGAGCGGCTTCGTCCCCGCCGACGGCCCGCGATAGGTGAATCGGATCTCCGCCGCCTGCGGTGTATCCGCCAGGACCACGGCCCGCACCCCGGGCTCCTCGATGCCCAGCCGATGACCGGCGAGCTGCTCGATCTCGCCGGCGCTGACGCAGAGGTCTCGGCGGTCGACCGTCCTGGGGCTGCCCCCCGGTCCCGCGGCTGCCGCCGCCAGCATTCCGGTCGCCAGCACTCCGGCCGCCAGCATTCCGGCCGCCAGCATTCCGGCCGCCAGCATTCCGGCCGCCGCCGCGAGCCTCGTCCGCCTGGCCCTTGTCATCGCTTCCTCCTTACGCCGCCCGCAGAGCTTCGTGCCATTGTACCTGCCTCGCCCTGGGCGGCGCCCGGGGCTGGAACCTGCGCGCGGTTCTCCTCGTAGGGTCGGGTAGGACCAGGCGGACATCCACCTGCACACGAAGGAGATCTGATGCGCAAGACGCTTGCGGTGCTGTTCGAGCTGGCCATCGGCCTGGTTCTCATCGCCGTCCTGTACCTCGGCGAGCGGTTCCTGCTGCAGAGCCGATCGCTGGTGTACCTCTTCCTGCCGCTGCTCTGTCTTGCGGCGTTCGGGCTAGGCGCGTGGCGAGGACGCGCGAGCGGGCTGGCCGGGTGGCAGGTCGTCGCTCTCCTGAACCTGCTCACGGTGCTCCTCGTCGTGTATGCCGCGGGCCGCGCCCGGTGGCTAGGGCTGCTGCCGGTCCTGGGGGTGGCCTTCGCAGCCCTGGGCGTCGCGGCGGTGCGCGGGCCGGCGTCGGGGCGATGGCGGCGCATCGCGCTGCCGCTGCTGGGCGCCGCGGTGCTCGCGGCCGGAGCGATGGGGCCGCGCTTCGCCCGGTCGCTCATTGCCAGCCATGAAGTGCGCGAGCCGGCCGTGTCGTTCCAGCTGGCTGTGCCTGCCGGGGCGCCGGTCGCGGCGGAGCAGCTGCGCGGGCGCATCGCGGTGATCGATTTCTGGGCGACCTGGTGCGGTCCCTGCCAGCACGAGCTACCCGAGATCGACCGTCTGTACCAGCGCTTCGCCGGCGATCGCAGGGTGGCTTTCTACGCCGTCGACGTGCCGGTGACCGACACGCCGGCCGACCAGGGCGACACGCCGGCGAAAGCGATCGAGTTCTTCCGCCGGCATGGTTACCACCTGCCGCTCGCCTATGACACCGGCGGCGCCGCGGGCCGAGCGCTCCACGCCCACGGCCTGCCGACGCTGCTGGTGCTCGATCGGTCCGGCCGCGTGCGCCTGCGTCACGTCGGCTATGTCGGCGCGGAAGACCTCGGCGCGACCTTGACCGAGACTATCGAGAACCTGCTCGCGGAGGGCCCAACTTGACAGTTGAGTTGTCATCATGACAATCGAAAGGCCGGACATGATCCGCCTGTGGCGGCGTATCCCGGTGGTCATCCGCGCGGTCTTGGTGGGATTCCTGGTGAACGAGGCCGGCCAGCTGGCGGGGCTGTTCATCTTCGCCAACTTGAAGCTCTTCCCCCAGGTCCCTTGGATGCTTCCCGCAGCGGCGGCCTGGCTCTGGCTGTTCTGGCGGTACCTCAACGGCTGGGGTTGGCCGCGGGCGACCCGCGAGGCACGGCGGCTGGATCTGCGCGCCCCCTCCGTCTCGGGGAGGGTCTGGCGCTGGTCTCTCTTGGCGGGCACGCTGGGGCTCCTCAGCGTGTTGGGTCTCGCGTTTGTCACGCCGCGGCTGGCGGAGATCCCACGCGACGCCTTCAAGATCTCTCTGGACTTCTCCGCTTTTCCTTGGTGGACGGTCGTCTCGATTCTCCTGGTCATCAGCGTCGTGGCCGGTGTCGCGGAGGAAGCGGGGTTCAGGGGCTACATGCTGTCCCCGATCCAGCGCCGCCACGGCTGGATCGCAGCCACCGTCATCACTGGCCTGGCGTTCTTTCTGGCCCACCGCGACCACGCCTACGTCACCTTCGCTTTTCTGCCCTTCTTTCTGGCGGTGAGCGCGGTGCATGCCCGGCTCGTCTACTTGACCGGGTCGATCCGGCCCTCCATCGTCCTGCACGCGGGGTTGGACTTTTTGACGCTCCCGGTGCAATACGGCTTGATCGGGAAGATTCCCGTCTCCCCGGTCCTGAGGACGGGAGTGGACTCCTCGTTCCTGGTGGAGGTCGCCCTCATGCTGGTCTTCGGAGTCGCGGCGGTGCCGGCCTTCCGAAAACTGGCGTCGGTGGCCCGCCAGCTGCCGCCCGCCGGCGGAGAAGACGCTCGACCTCCGAACGGCTGACGGGGCCGAAGGGCGGAGGCCGGTGGTAGGATCGCCTGGAACTGGAAGATTGTCCGACCAGGAGGGCGCGTCGTGACCACGGTGGCTGTAGTGGCCCACGCCGGCAAGTCGCTGGGCAACGGTCTCGCCGAGCTCCGCAAAGTGCTCGACGAGGCAGGATTTCCGAATCCCCTCTGGTTCGAGGTGCCGAAGAGCCGCAAGGCGCCGAAGGCGGTTCGCCGCGCCGTCGCGGAGGGTGCGACGCTGGTGTTCGTCTGGGGCGGCGATGGGATGGTGCAGCGCTGCGTCGATGCCTTGCGTGCTCCCGAGCCGGCGCTGGCGATCCTTCCCGCCGGCACTGGCAATCTCCTCGCCACGAGCCTCGGAATACCCAAGGACATCGCCAAGGCGGTCGCCATCGGTCTCGGCGGAGATCGTCGCCGCCTCGACCTGGGCGTGATCAATGGCGAGAGCTTTGCCGCCATGGCGGGCACCGGCTTCGACGCCATCATGATGGGCGCCACCCACAGCGGTGCCAAGGAGAGTCTGGGTCGCGTCGCGTACTTCCGGAGCAGCCTGAAGGCGATGCGAGCTCGACGTGTTCACATGGAGATCCGCATTGACGACACGGCGTGGTTCAAGGGCAAGTCGAGCTGTGTCCTCGTCGGCAACATCGGCACCTTGACGGGTGGGATCGAGGTGTTCCCCGACGCTTCGCCGTCGGACGGCGCGCTGGAGGTCGGCGTCGTGACGGCAAGGGGCACATGGCAGTGGATGCGGGTGTTTGCGCGATTGATCGAGGGCGGCTCGCACCTCTCGCCGCTCGTCGAGGTCACCCGCGCCAAGAAGATCGTCGTCAAGCTCCGCCGCAAGCGCTCCTACGAGCTCGACGGAGGAACCCGTCCAGCAGCCAAGCGACTTGCCATTCATGTCAATGCTGCGGCGATCAGCGTGTGCGTTCCCGGCGCGATCGCCGCCGCCGAATAAGGCGCCCGTCCTCAGGCCGGAATGGGTCGTCCGCGCGTGGTAGGATGCGCCGGGCTTCCAATCCAGCGACCACCACGTCACGGAGGTGAAACCGATGCGCATCCGTCGAATCTCCGCCGTCTTTCTCAGCCTTGCCCTCTCCCTTACCCTGGCCGGGCGCGCCCACGCCGCGAAGACCGAGATCCGCGGTGCGGCGATCCTCGATCACGCCTGCGGCAAGGTGGCCGTCAAGCACATGGGGCTGGTCCATGCCGGCAAGATGGACGAGGCCACCAAGCTCGGCACCAAGGAGATGCAGGAACAGTGGAAAGCCCTGCCCGCCGCGGACCGCAACATGATGTTGGAGATGATGAAGGGGACGTCGAAAACCGAGGCGCAGTTCTCGGCCGAGATCAAGGCCGGCGGCGTTCTGGCCGTCGAGGGCAACAAGGCCACGCTGACCGTCAAGCAAGAGCACAAGGACGCCAACGGAACGAGCTCGGAGACATTCACCCAGAACTACGTCATCGACGGCGCCAGCTGTTTGATCGCGCGCTAGCTCGCAGGCTGCGGTCAGCATCGCCGACCCCGACGGTCCGGCGAGCGGCTTCGTACTATGTAGTATGAATCCAATGTCTGGTGTGCCTTGGACGGTCCCGTCCCGGCTGTCCGCGGGTCTTCGTGCGCTCCTCGCCGGTACGGCCTTGGTTGTCCTCCTGGCCGGCAGCGCTCTCCCGGCCGCCGCTGGATTCCAGTCCTGGACTCCCATCGGGCCGGATGGTGCCGGGGTGCAACAGCTGGCGGCGGACCCAGTCCATCCGGGGGTCCTCTATGCGGCTGCCCTCGAGAGCGGCGTCTTCGCCTCGCGGGACGGCGGCGCCACCTGGGCGCCCGCCAGCCAGGGATTGGAAGGGACGATGGTCGTGAGCGTGGCGGTCGATCCGACCTCCCCGAACCGGCTCTTCGCCGCGACCAACGCCGCACCCAACAACGCCGACCTGTGGGTCTCGACCGACTTCGCGGCAACCTGGTCGCGAACGGGACTGGCGCTGCCCCGCGAGCGCGCGACGCTCAACACCGTCGTCGTGTCCGCCCGGGACGGCGCCGTGTACGCCGGAGGGTCGGGGCCCGCCGGGGAACTCTTCATCAGCCGCGACTCGGGCGCGACCTGGAGCGTCAGCCCCGAATACTTCATCTCGGTGCGCGAATTGCTCGTCGTTCCGGGGCCCGGGCATGAGACGCTTTTCACCGTCTTCGCCGGATCGGGCCTCGCGCGCAGCCGGGACGGCGGCGGTTCCTGGACGTGGCTCACCTCCGGGCTGCCGGACCTGCTGCAAGGTACTGCCCAGCTGGCCAGTGACGCGACCGGGTCGCGGCTTTACGTGGGCGTGACCTTCACCGCGAGCGACGGATCGGTGCTGAGCACGACGACGCTGCGCAGCACGGACGGCGGCGACTCGTGGCAGCCATCGGGCCCGGGTGGCACCCCGATCCAGGTCGCGGGGGACGGCACGGTGATCGCCGGCTCCTCGCGCAGCTTGGACGGCGGCGACACCTGGTCCACCGTGCCGACTCCGCCGCAGCCGCTCTGCTTCACCGCCGATCCTTTCGCGCCTTCGACCCTGCTCGCCGGGATCGCCTGGGGCGGCATCTACCGCAGCGCCGATGACGGCGCGTCGTGGCACCCGCGGCGCCGAGGTGTCTCCGGCACCTACGTCAGCGCGCTCGCCGCGGGGCCGCACCAGCTCTGGGCCGCGATCCTCCACGGCGGTCTCCGGCGCGCCTCCACGGCGAGCCGAGACGCCGCGATCGAGTGGACGACCGTCGGCCGGGGCCTCCCGGCCGAGGCATTCATCCTGGGCGACGATGACGACGCGGAGCGAGACTTCAGCGCTGCAACCCACCCGGCAATCGCCGTCGATCCGCAGCACCCCAGCCAGGTCTACTTCGCCTGGTCCGAAATCTTCGGACATGGGGTGGTGACGGTGCGTGGTGGGGTGGCGCGCAGCCGCGACGGCGGCGGCAGCTTCACGGTGCTCCCGATTGGCACCTGGGCCTACTTCGTGACCAGCAAGATGTGGGTCGATCCGACCATGGCCCAGGTGCTCTATCAGCAGGGGGTTTTTGCCCGCACCGGCCAGAATTACTGTGAAACGTTGCGTTCGACCGATTTCGGGGTTGCCTGGTCGTGCATCAACCCGCCGCACGCGAGTGTCGATGCCCTCGCCGTCGTCGGCAACAGTCCCGGCACGCTCTACGCCGCCGGCAGGGATTCGACCGACCCCTCGCACGCGCTCCGCATCTGGCGAAGCCGGAACCGCGGCACCAGCTGGAGCGAGATCCAGACTTCCGGGCTCGGGACGTCCAGCCTGGCAGGGTTCCTGGTCAGCGATCCCAAGAACCCGTCACGCCTCTATCTCGGCGGCTATCCGTCTCTCTACACGAGCGCCGATCGGGGAGCGACCTGGCGGCAGATCGGCAGCGGCCTGCCCAGCAGCAGCTATACCCTGGCCATCGATCCAAGCGATACCAGGCGGCTCTATGTGCTCGGAGTCCTTGGGCTCTTCGAGAGCAATGACTCCGGGGCGAGCTTCGCACCGCTTGCCGAGGGGCTGCCGCTGGGCAACGAGGTGTTCGTTCCGAGTCTGGCCCTCGACCCTGCCGACCCCCATCGCATCTTTGTCGGTCTCGGCGGCGCCGGCGTCTGGGCCTACACGCGACCGTAGGCCTCGCGCAGTCGTCAGCGCTTCCCAGGGCGCACCACCTCAGCTCCGTGCCGCGGGGCGGTCGCGGGGCGCATATTGAAAGATAGTAATATGTCTGTATTCCCGTAGCACCGTAGCAGTTTATTTCCGTATTGGGTTCACCTCTTGCACCCCTTGCGGAAGGCTGTCATAATTCCCCTTACCAAGCAGTGATCAAGGAGTTGCGGCCGCGACCGCGCCAAGGAGGCGTCAGGGATGTGCCGTCCGTACTGGGTGTGGCTGAGGTTCCTCGCTTGCCTCGTCGCCGTTGCCGGCTGCCCGGGGTAACAAACCGAATGCCCTGTCGCCATACCACCAGTGAGCGAATAGTTGCGGCTGCGACCGCGCCAAGGAGGCGTCGTATGTGCCGTCCATACCGGTTGAGCCTATGGTCCCTCGGCTGCCTCGTCGGTCTCGGTTGCCTCGTCGCCGTCGCCGGCTGCAACAGCAACAAACCGAATGTTCTGCCATGCCATGAGGTCGTGGACGAGGCGATGCTGGTCGGCCGCGACCCCGCGTCCCTCCGCGGCGCGGATGAAGACTACTACCACGACATGGACGGCGGCATGCAGCTGACTCCTTCCCAGGTCATCGGACGCAACAACTGGATCGTGTGGACTGCAGGGAACGACACCCTGTGGGACGTCCTCGCGGACAAGAGCGTGGGCACCTTCGATCTCCTGAAGACGGTTTCCTCCTACCCCTACCCGCAGGGCTCGAAGCTCCCGCAGTACGGCCGCCATAACCGGTGGCAGTGGTTCGGCCTGGTCAACGAGCCCTGTTTCGAGGAGCCCAAGGGTCCGGATCCGGACCGCTTCGGCCTGTGGCTCGACAAGCGCCGCGCCGACTGCGGTCCTGACCCCTTCGAGAACGAGACCAACTACCCGGGCGTCAAGGTCGGAGCGCGGGGCAAGAACATACCCGCCGGGTCCTATTACGGCTGGGGCACCGGGATCGTGGGCCTGCGGCTGTTCCCGAACCCAGCCTTCGACGAGAAGGCGGCCAAGGCCTGGGATCCGGTGCGCTATTACTCCGACGAAAGCTACTACCTGAAGAAGGGTCTGGTGCGGCCTTACCGGATCGGCATGTCCTGCGGCTTCTGCCACGTCGGGCCCAGCCCGGTCCATCCGCCCGCCGACCCGGAGAACCCGAAATGGGCGGACCTGGCGTCGAACGTCGGCGCCCAGTACTTCTGGATCGACCGCATCTTCAGCTGGGACTCGGACGTGAGCAGCTTCCCCTGGCAGCTCTTCCACACCTCGCGTCCGGGCGCCCTCGACACCTCCCTGGTCTCCACCGACAGCATCAACAATCCGCGCACCATGAACGCCGTCTACTCTCTCGGCGCGCGCCTGGCTCAAAGCAAGCGCTGGGGCAAAGAGACGCTGGCGGGGGGCGAGCTTGACAACAAGCAATTCAACGACTACCCCAAGAGCGGGCTGCCCGCCGATTTCTTCCAGCCGCCGAACACCGTCTTGACGCCGCGCGTGCTCAAGGACGGCTCCGACTCGGTCGGGGCGCTGGGAGCGCTCAACCGGGTGTACGTCAACATCGGGCTGTTCAGCGAGGAGTGGCTGCGGCACTTCAATCCGCTGGTGGGCGGCAAGCCCATCACGCCGATCCAGATCAAGGTGGGGCGCGCGAATTCGAGCTACTGGCAGGCCAACGAGGAGCAGACCCCTCATCTTGCCGATTTCTTCCTGGTCTCCACGGAGCCGCACCTTCTCCAGGACGCTCCCGGCAGCGCGGCGTACTTGACCAAGGACCACGCAAAGCTCACTCGCGGTAAGGAGGTCTTCGCGGACCGCTGCGCGCGCTGCCACTCGTCCAAGCTGCCCGCGTCGGTGGCGGGGCTCGACCCCGGCGGCTGCGCGGGTCCCGGCTACCTCGACTGCTGGAACAAGTACTGGGAATCGACCAAGACCGACGCCTTCAAGAAGCAGATGCGGGAGATCGTCCTCAAGGACGATTTCCTCAAGGGCAACTTCCTGTCGACCGAGGCGCGCGTCCCGGTGACGCTCACGGAGATCAACGCCTGCAGCCCGCTCGCCACCAACGCGATCGCTGGGAACATCTGGGATAACTACTCGTCGCAGTCGTACAAGAGCCTGCCCTCGGTGGGCTCGATCACGGTCTACAACCCGTTCACCGGCGAGCCGTGGCAGTACCCCATGCCGGCCGGCGGCCGCGGCTACACGCGGCCCGCCTCGCTGATCAGCCTGTGGTCGACCGCTCCCTACCTGCAGAACAACACGGTGGGACTGTTCAACGGCGATCCTTCGGTTGCGGGGCGGATGGCCGCCTTCGAGGACGGGATCGAGAAGATGCTGTGGCCGGAGAAGCGCGACAAAGACTCGGTCCTCGGCAGCAAGATTCCCGGCCCCAGCCTCATCGACCGGACGACCGCGTCGAGCTATCTCCGGGTGCCGGTCGGCTATCTGCCGCCCTGGGCCCCGGACCTGGCGCCGCTGCTCAAGGAACTGGCGCCGGCGGTGGTCGGGAAGGGGGGTCTCGAGCTCGGGCCGATTCCGAAGGGGACGCCGGTCAACCTGCTGGCGAACATCAACATCCTGCCCGACAACCAGACCCTTGGGGAGAAGCTGGCGCACGACAGGAAGCTCCTGGAGCTCCTGGTGAAGGTCAAGCACGCCCTCCTGGCCTTGCCGGCCAACGCCACCGACGACCAGGCGCTCGCGGTATTCAAGAACCAGAACCTGGCCGGCGCGATGCTCGAGTTGAGCAAGTGCCCGGATTTTGTGGTCAATCGCGGTCACTATTTCGGCACCGACCTGTTCAAGGAGGAGCCGGGGCTCAGCGATGCCGACAAGCGGGCACTGATCGAGTTCCTGAAGACCTTGTGACGGCAGCGGGCCGCCACTCAGGGTTAGCAAGGGTCACTTGCAGCAGACGAGGAGCAGCGTTATGCGCAAAGCCGGATCGGTATTGATCGTCCTCCTGCTGGCGGGGTTGGGAGCGGCCATGGGACAGACGCTCCCGAAACCGCTCCCCGAGGACAACTCAGCAGCGGTCAACCAGGCCCTGGCCGACGAGCAATACCCGTCCGCCAAGGTCTGCGGCGCGTGTCACCCCACCCAGTACGCGCAGTGGAGCCTTTCGTCCCACGCCTACGCCAACCTATCGCCGATGTTCAACCGGTTCGAGCAGAAGATCAACGACCTGTCGTCGGGAACGGTCAAGTACTTCTGCGTCCGCTGTCACGCCAGCGTCGGCACCGCCCTCGCCGAGCGGCGCGACATCTCCTGGGGGAAGCGCAGCGGCGCCGCCAAGGAAGGCATCACCTGCGTCACCTGCCACCGCGTCGGGGAGGCCTACGGCAAGAACAACGGCGCGCGGCGGATCACGCCGGGCGACATCAACATGCCCCTCTTCGGCCCCTTCGACACCACGGGAGTCCTCAAAGCGATCGGCGATGCGAGGGGATTCCAGATCCAGGTGAACCCCGAGGATCCCGACAAGCCCGGCTGGCTGCGGATCCACCAACAGGCCGTTCAGTCCGACGTGATCGTCAAGTCGGAGTTCTGCATCACCTGCCACCAGGTCGCGGTCCATCCCGGCATCAAGCTCGAGACCGTCTGGGAGGAGTACCGGGCGTCTCCCGCCGCCAAGCAGGGCATCACCTGCCAGGACTGCCACATGGGCAACAGCCCGGGGAAGGTCAGCGGCTATGCAAGGGGCCCGGCCGCCCTCGTCAACGGCAAGGTCGTCAACCCCGACCGCAAGCTGACCGATCACTCCTTCTCCGGCCCGGGCTACCCGATCAGCCATCCGGGCCTCTTCCCGTTCAGCATCGTCGAGTCACCTTGGGGCCAGGATACATGGTTGAAGTTCGACTACCGGGCGCGCTGGGGGAGCGACGAGTTCGAGGCCAAGGTCGCCAAGGACCCGGGCTCCTACCGCTTCCCGCCCGAGTGGGAGAAGCTGGCCGACCGCAAGGCGGCCTGGCTCCAGGTGCAGGCCAATCTCGACCGGTGGGAAGAGCGGAAGCAGAGTCGCTTGCAGCTCCTGGCGAACGGCTCCCGGGTCGACGGACCCTTCTTCGACAGCAAGCTCGAAGCCGGCAAACCGCTTTCCTTCCATTACAAGGTCACCAACCTCAACCCTGGCCACAACATGCCCTCCGGCTCCCTGGGGGCACAGCCCGAGCTGTGGCTCAACGTCGCTCTGATCGACCCCGATGGCAAGAACATCTGGGAATCCGGTTACCTCGATCAAGTCGGCGACCTTGCCGATCTCCAATCCCAGAAAGTCCACGACGGCGCCATCGCGCACGACGACCAGCTCTTCAGTCTGCAGAGCAAGTTCCTCACCACCAACATCAAGGGTACCGATCGAGAGATGTATCTGCCGATCAACCTGGACTTCGATCAATTACCCTTGATCCGCCCCGGCAGCGCGCCGACCTCGTTGCTCAATCATCCCCCCTTCGTGCGCCTGGAGAAGCGCAGCATTCCGCCCCTGGGCAGCCGTCTCGCCAAGTACAAGATCCCGGGGAAATTGCTGACGAAGGCCGGCACCTACCGGCTTGCCGTGCGCATGCGCGGCCGGTCCGAGCCCATCTACTTCATGCTTTTCGTCGGCTCCACGCTCGACATGCAGCAGGCCGAGAACGAATGGATCACCGACTCCCATTACTCCGTCGCCGAATTCGTAGTCCGCTGAGGGGGACGAAGATGAACCGAAGAGCCTGGACTGCGAACCCTCTGCCCGCCGGCCTGCTCCTGCTCGCCTTGGGGGCCCCGAGCGCTTTCGCCGCCGCCGCTGACGCACCCCAGGCCCCGGCCAGCGGCGAGAAACAGCCCGCCGCCGCTCCCGCCACTCCCGCCGTTCCTGCCGACCAATCTGCGGCCGGCGCGGCCGCCGGCGAGCACAAGCGGCCCGAGATTGCACCCGAGGCCACGATCCTCGACAACCCCCCCGATCCCAAGACCTTGTTCCGCCACGATCCCGAGTACCCGCAGCCCTACGACGCCGCGGCGCAGCTGGAGATCTACAACAGCAAGCACATGAACGCCACGACCACTCCGCCCATCCAGGAGGGGACCCGCCTCTTCGACCGGGGGGCCTATGAGCCCCGCCCCACCTGGCTCGGCGCGAAGAACCCGATTGGCTTCCATCTCCTGGCCTATGGCGACCTGCGTGTCGTCGGCGCCCAGAACGACAACGGCAAAGCCGCCGCCAACGGCAAGACCGACCAGTCGCTGGCCGCCGGCCGCCTCAACCTCGACCTCGACATGGCCTTCACCGCCACCGAGCGCATCCACGCCTTCCTGCGCCCGCTGGACCAGGGCGGCGCGTTCACGCGCTACGACTTCGCCGGCCAGGTCCATGACAAGTTCTTCCAGGAGTTCAACTCCAAGATCGTCACCCTGTTCTTCGAGGGCGACATCGGCAACATCCTCGCGGGGTTCAGGGGCAGGCCCGTCTCGTTCGACATTCCGATCTCCTTCGGCCTGGTTCCCATCACCACCCAGAACGGCATCTGGATCCAGGATGCGTTCACCGGCGGGGCCATCGCCCTCACGGCCAAGAGCAACCGCAAGCTCGACATCAGCAACTACGACCTCACCCTCTTCGGCGGCTTCGACCGGGTGACCACCGCCGCCGTCCCCGTGGGCAAGGCCAAGGTCTTCGGCCTGGCCGGTTTCGCCGACCTCCTGCATGGCTACCTGGAGTTCGGCTACGGCTACACCGATGCCGACGTCAAAGGCTTGAGTTATCACAATGTCACCGCCGCCTTCAGCAAGCGGCGGTTCAAGGACTGGCTGTCCAACAGCGTCCGGCTGATCGGCAACTTCGGTCAGACGGCGCCGGTCAAGACGGCCGACGGCCTGCTGATCCTGGTGGAGAACTCGCTCATCTCGCGCCGGCCGTTGGTCCTCGTTCCCTACCTCAACCTCTTTGCCGGTATCAACACCCCCCAGTCGCTGGCGCGGGCCGCCGACGTCGGCGGCGTGCTGGTGAACACCGGCATCAACTTCCAGTCCGACGGCGTGACCGGTTACCCGACGCTCGATGCCACCGCGAAAAAGTCGGTCGGCGGAGCGCTGGGCGTGGAGTACCTGTTCGACCTCAGCCGCCAGATCGTCGTCGAGACGGCGGCGCTCGGGCACACGGGCACCGCCAGCACGCTGGGGAACCAGTACGCCGTGGGGGCCAGCTACCAGCAGCCGATCCCGCAGCTCGTCGGCTGGATCGTGCGCCTCGACGGGATGCGAGGCTGGCTGGAAGGACACGGACAGAAGAACATCTACGGTGTGCGCCTCGAGCTCCGGCGCAAGTTCTGATGCCGCCTCGGAGTGATCAGAGAAGGAGGTTCTGAGATGTCTTCGTTTCAGCTCAGGGTCAACGGCAGACTGCACCAGGTCAACGTGGACGGCCACATGCCCCTGCTGTGGGTCCTGCGCGACGTCCTGGGGCTCAGGGGCACGAAGTTCGGCTGCGGCGTGGCGCAGTGCGGCGCCTGCACCGTCCACCTCGACGGCCGGGCGGCGCGCTCCTGCGACCTGCCGGTGGGCGTGGCGTGCCTCTCCGAGATCACCACGATCGAGGGCCTGTCGCGCGACGGCAGCCACCCGGTCCAGCAGGCGTGGGTCGAGCTCGGCGTGCCGCAATGCGGGTTCTGCCAGCCGGGCCAGATCATGACCGCCTCGGCGCTCCTGGCCGCGAACCCGCAACCCGACGACGCGCAGATCGACAGTGCGATGAGCGGCAACATCTGCCGCTGCGGCACCTATCCACGGATCCGGAAGGCGATCCAAAAGGTCGCCGGGAAAGGCTCGTCATGAGCGGCATCTTCAGGGTCACCCGTAGGGACTTCCTCCGCCAGGCCGGCCTGGGCACCGGGGCGCTGGTGTTCGGTTACCGCTTCTCCTCGGCAGGGACGCTCTTCAAGAAGGCCGAGTCGCTCTTCGCGAAGGCCGAGAAGATCTTCCATGAGGGCTTCCTGCTCAACAACTTCGTGGGCATTCATCTCGATGGCACGATCGTCATCATGGCCCACCGCTCGGAGATGGGCCAGGGCATCCGCTCGAGCCTGGCGGCCGTGCTGGCCGACGAGCTCGACGCCGACTGGTCCCGGGTCCGGGTGGAGCAGGCCGACGCCGACGGTCCCAGGTTTGCGATCCCTAATGACCCGGGCGCCAGGCCGAGTTATCTCATCCCCGAGGAGGTCGCCCAGTTCGCGGACAGCTCCCGCAGCATGGCCATCTATTGCACTCCCATGCGGCTCTTCGGCGCCGGCATCCGGCTGGTGATGCTCCGCGCCGCGGCCAAGGCGCAAGGCGGCGACGCCGCCGACTACGAGGCGAAAGACCACAAGGTGCGGCGCAAGAACGGCACGGGCCTGACCCTCGACTACCGGGAGCTGCTGCTGTTCGCCAAGAAGGTGCCGGTGCCCACGGTGGACGAGATCAAGGCCGTGCTCAAGCAGCCCAAGGACTGGAAGTTCATCAACAAAGACAACATGCCGTTCGTCGACGCCCACGACATGGTCACCGGCAAGGCGGTCTACGCCGCCGACGTCGACCTGCCGGGCATGCTGACGGCGATGATCGTGCGCTGCCCGGTCGCCAACGGTAACGTGAAGTCCTTCGACGACACGGCGGCGCGCGCCGTGCCAGGCGTCAAGAGCGTCGTACGGGTCCTTCCCCCGGGCTTCCCGGGCGGCGGAGTGGGCGCCGGGTTCATCCCGCATGCGGGCGTTGCAGTGGTGGCGGAGAACACCTGGGCGGCGTGGCAGGGCCGCCGGGCGCTCAAAGACAAGATCGTGTGGGATCTCGATCAGAATCCCAATGCCGACTACGACACCACCGACGAGTCGCAGGGGTATCGCCGCGAGCTCAAAGAGTCGACGACCAACCCCAAGCCCGAGCAGATCAGGGTTTTGCGGAGCAAGGGCAACGTCGACGCGGCCCTGGGCCCGGCCCCCGTCAAGGCGGACTACTACGTCCCCCACCTGGCCCAGGCGCCGATGGAGCCCCCGGCGGCCGTCGCAGTCTTCGAGAACGGGCACTGGGAGGTCTGGGCCACGACCCAGGGTCCGGAGCTGGCGCAGCACTACATCGGCCTGGCGATGCTGGAGCCCGATCCGGTGAAGTGGCTGGCATGGCAAGCGGAAGATCCCGCGGACCTGAAGGAGTGCGAACAACCGGCACAAGAGGCCTTCAACCAACAAATCATCAAGGCGCTGGGATTGGCGGATCTGCGCGCCCTGCTCAACTTCAGAGACGAGCTCAAGAAGAAGGTCCGGGACAGCGTCAAGGTCCACGTGACGTTGCTGGGCGGCGGCTTCGGGCGCAAGTCCAAGCCGGACTTCGCCATCGAGGCGGCCTTCCTCGCCAGGCAGCACCCCGGTGTGCCCATAAGGGTGCAGTGGACCCGCGAGGACGACATCCAGTTCAGCTACTTCCACTCGTGCAGCCAACAGCACCTGGAGGCGGCCCTCGGCGCAGACGGGCGTGCGACGGCCTGGCTGCACCGGAGCGCCTTCCCGTCGTTCTTTGCGAGCCTTTTCCCTCCCCCGTCCCCCGGGGTCCCCGAGATCTTCCAAACAGCGCGCGCCGCGTATCACAACGGCGGCGAATACCCCTTCGGCTCGGGGATCGAGCGGGGTCAGGGTCTCGAGGACATGCCGTTCTGGGTAGATAACCTGCGCGTCGAGAATTGCGCTGCCCACAACCACATTCGCTGCGGCTGGATGCGCTCGGTGTCCAACATTTTCCACGGCTTTGCCATCGGCTCCTTCGCCGACGAGCTCGCGGTTTCCGCCGGACGCGATTCCAAGGACAGCCTCCTCGGGCTGATCGGCGATGCGCGCCTCCTCGATCTGGAGGCCGAGGGAGTCAAATGCTTCGACAACAACGGCTTCCCCGTGAAACCGCAAGGCACGCCGAAGACGGTGCTCTTCCCTTACCCCAACGACACCGGACGGCTGCGTGGCGTGGTGGAGCTGGTGGCGAAGCAGTCGGGCTGGGATGAGAAGGTCAAGCAGTACAAGGGGACGAGGCGCGGCCTGGGCATTGCCGCCCACCGCAGCTTCCTGAGCTACGCGGCCATGGTGATCGACGTCTCGCTCGACGAGTTCAACGCGCTCACGATCCACGAGATCTACGGCGCGATCGACTGCGGCATGGCCATCAATCCGGACCGGATCCGCGCGCAGATGGAGGGGGGCATCGTCTATGGCCTGAGCCTCGCCCTGCTCGGCGAGATCACGGTCAAGGGCGGGGCCGTCCAGCAGCACAACTTCGACGACTACCCCGTGCTGCGCATGTACCAGACGCCGAAGAAGATCTCCATCCACATCGTGCCGCACGAGAATATTACGGACGATTTCAGGACGTGGCCGACCGGCGTCGGCGAGATCCCGGTGCCTCCGGTAGCCCCCGCCCTGGCCAACGCGATCGTCGCCGCCGGAGGACCGCGCGTCCGCGACCTGCCCCTGTGGAAGAAGGTCAAGGTCACCTGAGCCAGGCGTCGCCGAGGGCGGAGCATTGAAGAGGGCCCCTCTCCCGCTGGCGGGAGGGGGGCTGCCCCGGGCCGGGTTCGGAGTATCCTTCGGACTACTTCGGACTACTTCGGACTCGGAGGACAGCAATGACTCGACCCGCAGGTGCATTCTCGGTCGCCGCCGTCTCCCTGGCGGTGACTTCTCTGCTCCTGCTCCTCCCGGCTGGCGGGCAGTCGCGCCAGGGCGCGGCCGGACCGGCGGGCGGCGCACCGGCGGCCCCGGCCCCGCTGGATTCGGCCCCGCCGGCCGTTGCCCTGGATCTCGAAGTCAAGCCGGACGTCCCCTCAGGCTACCCTGGCCGGGTCGGGCGGTTCGAGACGCCGCTACGCCAGGACCTCACGCTACTGCGCTTGACGCGGCTTGGCGGCGGCCGCTATGCGCTGAGCTTTGCGCGGGGAGGTGAAGCTCCCGCCCTGGCCGAGGTCGACCTGCGGCCGTTCATCGCGCGGGTGCCGCGGCTGGCGCAAGGGGAACCGGCCCTGGTGCGCCTCGCTCTCATCCAGCGCGAGCTCAACCGCAACCAGGTCCGCTACGCGGTGCCCGGGAAGCCGGACAGTCTCTTTCTCGCCAACAACTGCCTGAAGCGGGGCCTATGGGAGATCGGCCTGGACCGCCGCGACGAGAAAGGGCAGCTCACCTATTTCCATGGCTGGTTCACCTTCCCGGAGGGGGAGTACGCCAGGCTGTTCGAGGAGATCAACGGCACGCCTTTCGCTGCCCACGCCGCCACCCTGACCGGCTATCCGGTGCTCGACGGCATCCCCGTCCCGCTGGCGGCGTTGCGGTCGATCGCGGCAGAGTCGCGCATCCCGTCGATCGCCACCCACGCGGACGAGCCCGTCGACCGCTTCTCCGAGCAGGCCCGCAAGGCCAAGCTCGTGCTGTCCGCGGTGGCGCGCACCTACGGCGACTGGTCGGCCCGCGACCGCCAGCCGGTGACGACGGCGAAGTTCAACGAGCCCGGCTTCTACGATCCTGCCGATCCGGTGCGCTTCGACCTCGCCTGGCTGGCAAGCCCGGCGGAGGCTACCTGGCGCCGGGTCAAGAGCGCGAAGTTCGCCGACCCGTTCACCGAGGTCGAGATCCGCTTCGCCAACGGCTATCGCCTGCTGCTCGCCGACGACCGGCTGGCCGGCCTCGCCGCGCGGAGCGGCAAGCCCGCCGACGACGGCGACGCGCTGCGCCTGACGTTCGGTATCGAAACTCCGGACATCTACGCTGCGGCCGAGGAACGCGCCCGCGAGTTCGCGGCCGAGCGGCCGTCCTACCTGCTACTGCTCGACGGCAAGGGGAACAACGTCGACAACCATCACGCGGGATTGGACCGCGTCTACCTCTGGCGGGAAGCCGGGGATGCCGGCCGCCTGCACCTCTACCTCGTGAGTTACGAGCGCATCCTGCTCGCCGCCCATTACAGCCTCCCCTGGCAGAGTCCTTGAAGAGGGGGAACCAGAACCATGAAGACACGCCGTATCGTTGCTCTCGCCCCGCTGCTCGTGATCCTGCTCTGGGCCGGCTGCAAACAGCCGGTCGCGCCGAGCTGGAAGTACAGCGACTTCAAGGAGGTCAACTTCGATCCGTTCCCCGGCATGGACTTCCAGGGGCGCGAGGTGACGCTGAGCCAGGACGACATCAAGGGCCGCGTGATCTGGAACCTCTGGTCGGGCGACAACGGCGCGTTCTGGGACTGGCTCGCGAACCATGGTTTCGGCACCGCCGACCTGCTCAAAGTCGTCAACTCGCCGCGCGACCGGCGCTTCCAGAAATACGGCCTCTTCAACCAGCCCGGCTTCATGCGGCCGGCGCAGCCCGATCCGTACGGTCTCTACATCGACGTGGCGCGCGAGGCGAAGTACGACCTCGACAGCAAGCTCGACACCTACACCTACGGTCGCTCCAGCGGCATCATGGGCCTCCGTCTCTTCCCGAACCCGAAGTTCGACGCCGCGGCGAAGGCGAGGTGGGACCCGGACCGCTATTACAAAGATCCCATCTACTACAAGGATCAGCAGCTCGTGCGCCCGTACGTCGTCGGCATGGCCTGCTCCTTCTGCCACCTCAGCACCGATCCGACCAATCCTCCCGCGGACCCGAACGAGCCGGAGTACGCCAACCTGAACGACTACGTCGGCCAGCACTACTTCAAGGTCTGGGAGGTCTTCGGCAACGACCTGCCCGAGGACAATTTCGTCTGGCAGCTGCTGCGCAGCAATCCGCCGGGAACGCTCGACACCTCCTTCATCGCCACCGACTACCTCAACAACCCGGGCACGATGAACGGCATCTTCAACGTCGCCGGGCGCCTGCAGGTGGCCGTGCGCGAGCACGTCACCGGCGGCGCGCTCGATCTCCGCGACGTCCACGATCCGCAGCTCACCCCGCGCGTGCTGAAGGAAGGAGCGGACTCGGTCGGCTTCAATGCCGCGTTGAGCCGCGTGTATCTCAACATCGGCGAGTACTGGGAAGAATGGACCCGCCACTTCAACCCGCTCGTCGGCGTCAAGCAGCAGTCGCCGATCCAGGTGCGGGACGCGCAGAAGCTGTCGCCGCATTGGAACTGGAGCGAGCGGCACGCGCCGGCGCTCGCCCAGTACTTCCTCGACGTCGCCCGTCCGCTGAAGCTCGCCAACGCACCGGGTGGGAAGAAGTACCTGACCAGCGACGAGAGGGTGCTCAACCGCGGCAAGCTCGTCTTCGCTCAGAACTGCGCGCGCTGCCACTCGAGCAAGCAGCCGCCGCCGCCGGTCCAGCCCATCTCGCCGGAAGGACGGCAGTGGTTCGAGCAGGAGGTGATGAAGCCGGATTTCCTCGACGGCAACTTCCTCAGTGCCGAGATCCGCGTTTTAGTCTTCGAGGTCAAGACCAACGCGGCCCGTTCCGTCGCCTCGAACGCGATTCGCGATCACATCTGGGACAACTTCTCGTCGGAAACCTACAAGACGCTGCCGAAGGTCGGCAAGATCAAGGTGTGGGATCCCTTCACCGGCAAGGACTCGGACTGGGAGGTCCCGGGCGGCGGCCGCGGCTACTACCGGCCGCCCTCGCTCGTCGCCGTCTGGTGCAGCGCGCCCTTCTTGCACAACAACGCCCTCGGCAAGCACGTCCACGCGGTCGACGTCGACTCGCGCATGGAGGCGTTCAACGACGCGATCGAGAAGCTATTCTGGAACGAGAAACGCCTCGGCAAGGACTCGATCTGGCGGACGAGCGCGGAGAGCTCGATCCAGATCCCGAAGTCGTACGTGCCGTGGCTGAGCAGCCTCGCCGGCCCGGACGGGTTGATCCACATCGGGCCGATCCCGAAGGGCACCCCGATCAATCTCATCGCCAACACCAACCTCGAGCTCAACGGGCTGCGCAAGAAGGCGGATCTCGTCCGCCTCCTCCTCCGCAGCCTGAGCGCGCTCCGGGACGTCAAGCAACAGGGGCTCACCGGCGACGCGGCGACGCAGCGCCTGCTGACGCTCGTCCCCGATTTCTACCAGCTCAACTCGTGCCCCGATTTCATCGAGGACGAGGGCCACTACTTCGCCACGGCCCTGCCCGATCTCGACAAGCGCGCGCTGATCGAGTTCGTGAAAACTTTCTGAAGGGAATGGGAGATGCCGAACGATCCAAAGAACCCCGACTTCGACTACATCGTCGTCGGCTCGGGCGCCGGCGGCGGGCCCGTGGCCTGCAACCTCGCCAAGGCCGGCTACAAGGTCGGCCTGATCGAGGCGGGGCAGGAACCCGACACGCCCTCCTATACGGTGCCGGTCTTCCACACGTACGCGAGCGAAGACCCGGAGATGTCGTGGCAATTCTTCGTCCAGCACTACAGTCAGAACCCGGAACGCGATGAGAAGTACTGCGCCAAGAAGAGCGGGATCTTCTATCCCCGCGCCGGGACCCTCGGCGGCTGCACGGCGCACAATGCCATGATCACGATCTACGGCCACGCCAGCGACTGGGACCACATCGCATTCATAACCAAGGATCCGACGTGGGCGTCGGAAAAGATGCGCGCGTACTTCGAGCGCCTCGAGTGCTGCGGTTATGTGCGGAAGCCCGGCGCCGGCCAGCCCAACCCGACACGCCATGGGTATGAGGGGTGGCTCAACACGACCGGCCCCGAGCTGGAGCTCGTCTTTCGCGACCAGGCGCTGAAAGAGACCGTGCTCAAGGCGGTCTTCGGAGCGTGGCTGGAAGGCCTCAGCGGTCCGCTGCCCCAGCTCCTGCCGGAGGACCCCAACGACTGGCAGACGCCGCAGTTCGAAGGGGTCTGCTTCGTGCCGGCGGCGACCCTCAGCGGACGCCGGGCCAGCACCCGCGAGCTGATCGACGCCACGCGCGCCGCGCTGCCGCAGCAGCTCGTCGTCAAGATGAGCAACCTGGCGACGAAGATCCTCTTCGACGCCGGCATGCGCGCCATCGGGGTCGAGTGCTGGGAAGGCCAGCACCTCTACAAGGCCGATCCGCAGGCCGTCGCCGACCCGCAGCCCGGCGTGGACTACGAGGTCAAGCAGTACTACTGCGCGCGTGAGGTCATCCTCGCGGGCGGCGCGTTCAATTCGCCGCAGCTGCTGATGCTCTCCGGCATCGGGCCGCGTGCGCACCTCGAGCAGTTCGGCATCCCGTGCCTCATCGACCGGCAGAGCGTTGGCACCAACCTGCAGGACCGTTACGAGATCGGCGTCGTTTCGGAGATGAACCAGGATTGGCAAGTGCTCGCCGGCGCGACATTCGCGCCGCCGCTGCCGAACGAGAAGGGCGATCCCAGCTACGTCGAGTGGCAGAACGGCAAGGGAGTTTACACGACGGGAGGGGCCGTCCTCGCCGTCATCAAGAAGTCGGCGCCGGAGCTCCCCGATCCCGATCTGTTCATCTTCGCTCTGCCGGGCAAGTTCTACGGCTACTTCTGCGGCTACTCGAAAGAGGTCGAGCGGACGAGGAACTTCCTGACCTGGGCGATCCTCAAGGCGCACACGGTCAACAACGCCGGCTACGTGCGCCTGCGCTCGGCCAGCCCGCTCGACAATCCCGAGATCAACTTCAAGTATTTCGACGAGGGGAGCGACCAGCTGAAGACCGACGTCGAATCGGTGGCGAACGGCGTCGAGTTCGTGCGGGAGATCTCGAAGAGGAACTCGGCCATCAAGCAGGAGACGCTCCCCGGACCGACGGTGGGGACGCACGAGCAGATCGTCGAGTTCGTCAAGAACAACGCCTGGGGACACCATGCGTCGTGCACCAACCAGATGGGCCCGGAGAACGATCCGCTGTCCGTCGTAGACAGCAACTTCCACGTCATCGGGACACAGAACCTGCGCATCGTGGACGCGTCGGTTTTCCCGCGCATCCCCGGTTTCTTCATCGCCACGCCGATCTACATGATCGCGGAGAAGGCCAGCGACGTGATCATCGCCGACGCGAGGAAATCGGCGAGTCCCGCCTAAGACGGCTGAGGAGCGGAGCCGCTGCTTCCCACAACTCAGTTGCCGGACTTGCCGGCCTCGAGACTCTGGATGAAGTCGCGCACGATCGCCTGATTGACCGCGTCGGGAGCTTGCGGCAGGGCGAGCTTGGCCTGGGCGAGCGCTTTCTCGCGCTGGCCCTGCGCGGCATAGCCGCGGGCCAGGCCGAAGCGGACGGGCCAAGCGTTCGGGTGAAGCTTGACGTTGGTCTCGAAGACCTCCACGGCGTCGCCGGGCCGCTTCATCGCGATCAGCTGTCGCCCTAGGAGATGGATGTCGATCACCCCGGCAGTGGGGAGGTGGAGCGCCTTGGCGAGGGTTGCCTTCCCCTCGGAGTCCTTGCCGTTGGCCATCAGGGCCTCGGCGAGGGTCGAGAGGGTGGTGAAATTCTCCTCGCCAGCGAACTTGGCTTCGAGGCCGCGTTGGGCCCAGACGAGGGCCTCGTCGAGATGCGTCTGGTTGGCGAGGCAGAACTGGGCGGCGGTCGTCCAGCCGCGCCAGTCGAACCCTCCGGTCGAGCGCAGCTCGTCGCGCATCTTCGCGACATAGAGGTCGTTGACGTTGTCGACCCTGAGGGCAAACGGCAGCTCGAGATCCTCCCAGCGCAGCAAGGCTGTCGCCCCGTCTGGTTTGCGATCCCTGAACTCGTAGGTGAGGTCCTCGTGATACTCGCTCTTTTGCGGCTTCGCCGTGACCCGCAAGGCATCCTCCTTGGAGTCATAGGTGAAGCTGCCCCAGGCGGTCGAGTTCTTGGAGAAGATGATCGTCCACTCGCCGGCTTCAGGAATGAAGTGGAGGCCATAAGACCCGGCCGGTAGACGCTGCCCCTGGACCGCTACGTCGTGGGTGGTGGTGAACACGGTGTTCTCGTTGGCGCCGCCGCGCCACGGGCACTGGTCACCGCAGGTGCTGGGGCCGCCGAGGTTCGTCAAGCCGTACTCTACGAGGTTGCCTTTGCCCCAGATCTTCCCCCGGCGGTCGACCCCGGACGGGCTGTGAACATGGGGACTGCCGTAGTCAATCGTCACTCGCACGAGGCCGATGTCCTGGCTGACGGAAGAGTGTTGCGAGCCTCCCGCCCGGGGTGTGGTGACGCCAGTGAACTGCGCCGCGGCCGGGGCGGCGAGAAGGGTCGCCAGGGCAAAAGCGGCGAGGTGTCGGCAAGTCCTGAGCATGTTCTCCTCCAGGTTGCGGTCCGCACCCGTCCGCACTCGCAGAGAGTGCCGGTGGCCGAGGTGCCAGGAAGAGAAGTCTTGCCCAAAAGCGGTTACTGACAATAGCCACCTTCCGTCGATTCCATGTGACCACTCTCGCCAGAGGTCCTGGAGATCGAGGGTTCGAGGCGCCGGCCGAGACCGGCCCTCGCCCCGGTATACAATCCCGGCAAATGTCGCTCGCAGTCGGCACAACTCTGGGGCCTTACGAAATCCTTGCGTTCCTTGGCGCGGGAGCGATGGGCGAGGTCTACCGTGGCAGGGACGTCCGTCTCGGCCGCGAGGTGGCGATCAAGCTGATCGCCGGGGGCCTGGGCGCCGACCCGGAAGCGCTGCGGCGCTTCGAGCAGGAGGCACGGGCTGCCGGCGCCCTCAACCACCCGAACCTGCTCGTCGTCTTCGACGTCGGCAGCCACGAGGACCGTCCCTACCTGGTCTGCGAGCTCCTTGAAGGCGAGACCCTGGGCAAGCGCCTGGCCGGCGGCCCTCTCCCGCTGCGCAAAGCCGTCGACTTCGCGACGCAGATCGCCCGCGGGCTTGCCGCCGCCCACGCCAAGGGGATCGTGCACCGGGACCTCAAGCCCGAGAATCTCTTCGTCACCCGGGGAGGCCAGGTCAAGATCCTCGATTTCGGGCTGGCCAAGCTGACCCAGCCTGAGGCCGCCGACAAGCACGCGCCGACGCTGCTCATGGCGTCGATGCCCGGCCTGGTCGTCGGGACGCCGGCCTACATGTCTCCGGAACAGGTCCGCGGGCAGGGGGTCGATCAACGCTCGGATCTCTTCTCGTTCGGGACCGTGCTGTACGAGATGCTGTCGGGACGGAGGGCGTTCGCGGGCGACAGCGTTGCCGACATCATGACCGCGGTCCTGCGCGAGGAGCCTCCGGAGAGGGCCGAGTCGGACGCCCCGATTCCACCTGTCCTGCAGCGCATCGTGCGCCACTGCCTGGAGAAGGATCCCGAGGCGCGCGTCCACTCGGCGCACGACCTGGCCTTCGACCTCGAGGCGCTGGCGGGAGAGCCGGCCGCCGGCGCCGCACGGCCAGTGCCGCGCTCCCGATGGGGTCTGCTGCGTTACGCGCTGCTCGGCCTTGGCGCGGCGCTCGCCGGCGCCGGCATCGTCGCGATGGCTCTGGGGGCTCGTGCGAGCCGGGCCGCGAATCCCGCTCCGACGTTCCAGCGCGTCACCTTCCGCCGCGGCCTGCTGGACGCCGCCCGCTTCACGCCGGACGGAAAAGCGATCGTCTACAGCGCTTCCTGGGAGGGCCAGCCCCAGGCTGTCTTTCAGCAGCCGGTCGGGGCTCCCGACTCCGGCGCGCTCTCCTTGCCTTCGGCCTCCCTGCTCGGCATCTCGCCGACTACGGGTGAGCTCGCGATCGCGCTCGGCTGCCACGCCAACCACACCGGCACCTGTGCCGGCACCCTGGCGACGGTCCCCATGAGCGGCGCCGCGCCGCGCGAGCTCCGGGAGAAGGTGCAGCAGGCCGATTGGGCCAGGGGCGAGCAGGGGATCGCGCTGGTGGTTGACGACGGCAGCAAGGCGAGGCTGGAGTTCCCCGCCGGCAAGGTACTTTATGAGACCGAGGGCCACATCAGCTTTCCGAGAGTCTCGCCGAGCGGCAGCCAGATCGCGTTCTTCGACCACCCGTCCCGCGACTCCGACGACGGATCGCTCGCCGTGGTGGATCTGGCGGGCAAGAAGACGACCCTCGCCGCGGACCTGGGGGCCGCGCAGGGCCTGGCCTGGGCCCCGTCCGGTCAGGAGGTCTGGTTCACCGCCACCCGCAGCCGGCCGGACCGGGCGCTCTACGGCGTGAGTCTCTCCGGCAAGGACCGATCCATTGCCGCGGCCCCGGGCAACCTCACGCTGCAGGACATTGCCGCCGACGGGCGCGTGCTGGTGACGGCAGAGTCGGCCCGCACCAGTGTCTACGCCTTGCCGCCCGGCGAGACCAGGGAGCGGGAGCTGTCCTGGCTCGACTATTCGGTCCTCGGCGACCTCTCCGACGACGGCTCGACCATCCTCTTCGACGAGGAGAGCGGGTCGATGGGATCGAGCTTCGTGGTCTGCCTGCGCCGGACCGACGGCTCTCCGCTGGTGCGCCTGGGGAACGGCCTCGCCGAGGCCCTGTCGCCGGACGGCAAGTGGGCGCTCACGATGCGGCCGGAGAAGGGCACTTACGTGCTGCTGCCAACGCACGCGGGCATGCTCCGGGAGCTTCCTGCGCACAGCCTGCGGCTGGTCCCCTTCCGGCGGGCAGCATGGTTTCCGGACAGCCAGCGCATCGCCTTCGTCGCGGCCTCGCCCGGGCACGCCGGCCGCGTGTGGGTGCAGGACCTTGGCGGCGCCGCGCCGAGGTTCGTCACTCCCGAGGGGTTCAGTTTCTGGCATGTGCGGCCGATCTCGCCGGACGGGCGCTACCTGTTCGCCAGCTCAGCGGATCGGGGCACCATGATCTTCCCGGTCGAGGGCGGCCCACCGCGCCCGGTGGCCGGGCTCGCGCTCCCCGACGCCCCCATCCGATGGAGCGCCGACGGGCGGCACCTTTTCGTGCGCAATGCGGCCATCCCCATGCACATCTCCCTGCTCGACTTGCAGACCGGAAGAAAAGCGCCGTGGAAGGACATCGCGCCGCCAGACCTGGCCGGGGCGGCGCCGCCCATTGCCGTCTGGCTGAGCGCCGATGGGCAAGCCTACGCCTACACCCTGCAACGAACCCTGTCCGACTTGTACCTGGTCGAAGGATTGCATTGAGTCAGCGTGAACCACGCCACAGCTCAGTTGCCGGCCACAGGCGCCTACGCCCGCGAGAAGCCCCAGGCGGTGCGGACGCAGGCGTAGAGCAGGGCCGCCGCGAGGAGGAGCTTCACGCCTTCCGGCGCGATCACGATGCCGGCTCCGAAGAGACCGATCATGAGGAGGAAGACCCCCGACGTCATCAGGAAGAAGTGCCGCCACCGCGGGCTCACTAACCAGGCGCGGGCGTGGAAGGCTGCCTTGATCTCGGCGAATGAGGCGCCGTCCTCGGCGTGGGCTCCCACCGCCGTCCTCGGCACGCGCACGGCTGCCCAGCGCACCCTGCCCGGCCCGAGCCGGGCGCGCAGCGACTGCCGCTCGAGCGCCTCGATCTCGGCGCGCGTCATCGGCGTGCCTTGACTGAGGACCATCGCGACGGCGCTGCCCAGAAAGAGGAGGAACCCCAGCATCGCCACCACCCCCAGCGGCAGCAGGAAGGCCCGCTGATGGGTCATGAACCAGACCTCGAGATTGTGCAACGGAACCAGTGTCCGTCCGAGGGCCAGCAGGAGGAAGACGCCGCCGAACCAGGCAACGGCGCGGATGAGGTCGAGAAGGCGCCCGCCGCGCCGTGTCGAAGGCGTCGCCGCCGGCGGCGGCTCGATCCTCGTGGCGGCCGTGTCCACCCCAGCGTCGGGCTCCTGCGTCCAGGAGCGATCCTGAGTGGGTCCCCGCATGGCGGCAGTCCGCTTGCCCGTGCGTCGCAGGGCGCGGCCGAACCAGACGATGAGAAGGTTGCAGCCGATCCAGCCTATGGCGACGGCGACGAGAAGGCCGAAGCTGCGACCGGGATGGAGGTCTCCGAGGACGGCGAACAGCTCCGAGTATGCGCCCAGCAGAACGATCCACAGGATGGCATATGCCATTCCCCAGCGGCGCGCCGCACGGCAGGCCAACGCTTTGCGCAGCAGCCCCTCCCCGGCGGCGGGTAGCGGCGCCTCGAGCAGCCGGCGGCTCCACTGCACCATCGCGAGGACCATGGCGAGGGCAAGGAATGCGACGGCGGCGACGAGGACGGCGGCTTCGGAACTCACGGATGCGTCTCCTGCCCAGCCGGCAGCCGGGAGCTTCCATGGTACCAACACGAGCAGCCACTGGCTGGGCAGCGACTGGCGGGGCGGTGGACGGCGAGGACGCGGCCGGCACCGCGAACTCTATGCGAGCTCGACCTTGAGCTTCTTACCAAGCGCGGCCGCTGCCCGCTCCAGGGTGGATTACGTCACAGATCGATTTGGCGGGATCTAGCGGACGGGGTACCGCAGGCGGCTCGCCAGGGGTATGATCTTCACACCAACTCGATCGAGGGCAGGTTGGACAGCTGAGGATCGGAGGACGCCCGTGAACACACTTGGCACGACCGTTTCCCGAGCTGCGTTCGCGGCCGTATTGATCGCGGCTCCGTATACGCGGGGAGAAGCCCAGGTGGGGAGCACGACGGCCGCCAGCGCGACGCCGGGCGCCTTCGTTCAGGTCGACGAATCGAAGCTCTACTATGAGGAGTGCGGAACGGCGCCTCAGGCCGTGGTGCTGATTCATGACGGCGTCGTCAATTCTGCCGTTTGGGACGACGTCTGGCCTGAATTCTGCCGGCACTTCCACGCCATCCGTTATGACCGTCGCGGCTACGGCCGCTCACCGGCGGCAACCACCTGGTATTCCGAGACGGACGACCTCGCGGCGCTCCTGCGTCATCTGAAAGTGGCGCGCGCGGCGCTCGTCGGCAGCTCGCACGGCGGCGAGCTCTCGATCAACTTCACACTGGCTCACCCCGAGATCGTCCAGCTGCTGGTCCTGGTCGGCGCCGTCGTGAGCGGTATGCCGTATTCGCAACACTTCCTCGATCGCGGCAAGCATCCGTTCGGCCTCCTGGCCAAGGGCGACGTCAAGGGCGCCATCGCCGAGTGGTCCAAGGACAAATATCTGATCGCGGCGGACCATGAAGCAGCGCGGAAGCGGCTGTTCGATCTCCTTGTCGCGAATCCGCAGGACATGAGTCATTCTGACCATCCGCTCCGGAGTCAGCCTGCCCTGCCCAGGCTACATGAGATCCGCGTACCCACGCTCCTGCTCACGGGCGATGCTGACATTCCCGACGTCCACGCCCACGCGGGCGCGATCGAAGCCGGCATCCCCGGGGCTCGCCGGGTAGTGCTAGAGGACGTGGGGCACCTCATGTATCTCGAGAAACCCGCCGAGTTCAGCCGTCTGGTCATCGGCTTCATCGAACTCAACCGCTATTGACCGACAACCCACCAGTGGGGGAGGCAAAGCTATGACGCGAGTATACGAGACCACCTCGGGAGTCGTCTTCGCAGTGGTCGCCTTGGCCCAGGCCCTGCGCGCCGCCAACGGATGGACCCTGCAGGTCGACGCCTGGTCCATCCCTGTCTGGACGTCGTGGATCGCCGCGGTGGTGGCGGCCGGACTTAGCGTGTGGGCCTTCCGGCGCGCGAGAGCCCGCCGGCCATAGATCCGCCGGCGCCCCGCGGCTTCCCGCATCCAATAGCGCGACGCCGAAACATGCTGATGCAGTCCAGCGACGGATCAGGTAGTTTCCGTATTCGGATTTCGCTCGCCGTGCTCGGTACGGCCGGCCTCTTCGGTGGCGCACTTCCATAGGGACAGTTGCGCGCGGCCACCCGTGCGCGCCAGAGCATAGGACCAACAGACGAGGCTTATAGTGACCACTCCACCGATGAGATCAGCGAGCGACGAGGGGCGCCAACGCAGTGCGATCACAACGGCCGGTGCCGCAATGCTCCCAAGCATCGGTATGAATAGACCAGTCGGTGAATAGAACTTGTTGCAGGTCCGATAGCGCTCATATTGCCAGAAGACCACTCGCGGGAGCATCTTGCGGATCTCGGGCGCGAGTACGCACTCGATGTATTGCGCATTGTTCATCATCTCAAAGATTGTGTAGTAGTACCCCGCGAGGAAGGCATCCACGATTCCTGCCGCTCCCCAGAGCAGCACCTCACGAGGCAGTTGAGAGCTGGTCGCCGCCAAGAGGACAAGAAGCGTTGCGGCTGAAAGAGCAACGGTGTACTGAAGGTTTATCCAATAGGTTATACGGGTTGTCAGCGCTTGATACTCGGCGATGTAAGATGAAGGATCATTTCCGGCCCAGGGCGCCACTCCTCTTGATCGGGTTGGGTGGCAGCGGTCCCGCCCGGCCTCGAATCTGGCGCGCTGGGCGCCAAGTCATTCGTGGGCTGTCGAGGCGGCTGAGCCGCGGTCCCGAGGCGCACTAGCGTCTGTTTGGTGCTCATACTTTCTCCCGCACGGACACTTCGTGTCCGTGTCCAGCCCAGAGCCGTGGAAAGCGACGACTCCGCCGGCACCCTGCGCCGATGTGGTCATCGTCCCGACGTCGTCGGCGGAGCGGCGCCTGTTTGAGGGAGCTCTTTCGGGCTTGGGCCGGACGGCGCGGAGATAGGTGGAGTCTGTTTCCCTGAAAACAGATGGGCATCCGTGAAGCCTCTTACCGCGGTCGCGCTGCCATACAAGAAAAATCCTGCCGACGCGAAAGCGCAGACCAGCGTCATGACAAACATAACATTGCTGCTTCTTTCATAGTTGCGGATGCTGAGGCAATTCGTCAAAAAGATTGTGCCGAACGCGAGGACCGCCATGAACGTGCCGTAAATAAATCCCTGCATTGCATGCACAAGTATACCTCCTGCGTGTTCATTAAGAGAGTGCTCTCTAATGGCGTTGCCGATGAAAGCCAAGAATGCAAGGCTCGCCCCTCCATTCATTGTTAAGAACGCCTTGAGAGCGGACTGTCCGCTGCTGACAACGGTGCTATATTTCATTTTGGGGCTGATGTCGGATTGTGGATGTGGCATTTTGTTCATGGCCTGCTCCTCCTCTCCACAGCCCCTCAAGCCCCCCCACGCCTCGCCCAAGAAGAGCATCTAGCTAGTCTAGGAAGGCGGTCCAGGTCGGTCGAGGACGCTGTTCACAGTGTGGCCTACCGAATTAGAATGGTCAAATCGAAATATTGCGATAAGACTTAATTCCGAGATCCCACCCCCAGGCGGGCGCGATCGAAGCCGGGATTCCCGAAGCTCGCCTGCTGGTGCTTGAGGAGGTGGGGCACCTCATGTACCTCGAGAAGCCCGCCGAGTTCAGCCGCCTGGTCATCGGCTTCATCGAGCTCAGCCGCCAATGACCGACAACCCGCCAATGTGGGAGGCAAAGCTATGACGCGAGCATAGGAGACCATCTTGGGAGTCGTCTTCGGAGTGGTCGCCTTGGCCCACGCCCTGCGCGCCGCCAACGGATGGACCCTGCAGGTCGATGCCTGGTCCATTCCCGTCTGGATGTCATGGATCGCCGCGGTGGTGGCGGCCGGGCTCAGCGTGTGGGCCTTCCGACGCACGAGAAGCCCACCGGCGATAGGTCAGCGGGCGCCCGCGGCTTCCCGCATCCATACCGCCGCTGACGCGAAGAAGTGAGGGGCGGCCGAGGGTGTCGCCGCTCCTGCCGTGTCGCCGATATCGAGACGGGGCCTGAGGCAGGTCTGGCGCTGCCGCCGTGACGCTGCGCCGTGGTCCAGCGGCTATACTCGCAGGGCAATGAAGCAGGCCGCGCTGTGGGTCGTGATCTCATCGTTCGCCATCTCGGCGTGGGCGCACATCTGCGTCGACAATGAGCCCATCCATCACGCCCTCTATCCGAGGCACGCAGATAAGTCGGTGATTGCAGCCGTCATCTCAGAGTCTCGTGGCCAGGAGACAGAGGGCGGATTCACGTTTGTGCACACTCTCGTCGTTCAGGTCGAAGGCATAGTCCTGGATCGCAACTGGCGCGATCAGCGCACGGCCGAGCTGTCGGCGTTCCACCTGCTCTGGCCGGTCGACCTCGTCGCCTCCAGGCCTGGCGAAAGAGTCTTCCTGATCGTGCGCTCGGATTTCCCGAAAAAAGGCCAGCAATACGTGGCCTCGGTATTACCCAGGCGAGGGGAGAATCCTCCCCGCGTCGCGACGGAAGCAGCAGCGCAGAGAATCATCGAGGCCGATCTTCTTGCCCAAGTGCAGGCAGAGGAATCCGCCAGACGACTTGTTGCACTCCTTCACGAGCTGGCGTCGATCCTTACGAGTGGCGGCGCTGAAGCGATCGCTCCGCTGCTCAGCCATCCGAATGCGGAGGTGAGGAGGAGCGCGCTCGCTGCAACGTTCTACGCCACCGAGGAGGACGCGATCGCCCTGGCCATCGCCCAGGACCTCGGGTCTTTCTTCGAGAAGGGCGCAGGACGCTCTTGTCTCTCAGACCCCGAGAGCTACTGCGAGTCCATGAGCAGGCTCTTGCGCACCTATTTCTTCCTGGATCCGCGTTCTCGCCGATGGGGCTCGAGATGGAGCGAGGAAGAGGCGGTAAAGCATGCGCGTCTCTTCAAGTCGGTCACCGTGCATGCGACGCTTTCCCCTGCAGCGATGAGGGTTCTAGAGCGCGTACCCTAAGCGAGACAAATTGCGCCGGTGGCTGTGGGCAGGTCGAGAACCTCCTGGCGTGGCCGATGCCGACCGCATCGACATAGTGGTCAGCGACGGTTCCCGTTATCCATATCGGACACGATGAACCACCGACCGTCGGCACCTCGGCGCAGGGTCAACGTGAACTTTCCTACATCCGGCTCTCCCTCGTGCCGGGAGAACCCGCCGAAGATATAACCCGCTGCTCCCTCCGCCGCGAATGCGAAGGCGTGAAGCACCAGCGGACCGCCCGGTCCCTTGTAGTACTGCTGGATCGCGCCCCGACCCCTGACCGGCGGGTCCCCGTTTGGGAGCACGAAGCCGTCTGCCTCAAAGAGCCTGGCGAGCGCCGCACCGTCGCCCACTCGCCAGGCTGCCTCGTAGTCGGTCAACACCCGCGCCAGATCAGGTGGCAGCCGGACACTCGACCCTTGAGCCACGGGTGGCGGTGGCTCGGTCAGGGAAGGCAAGGTTGCCAACATCAAACTCACCCCGAGCATTCCGATGTACATTCACAGTCCCTCGATCAGACCGAAACCGCTCTACCTCCAAACTCTGTCGAGTCAAGGCAGATTCAGACTAACACGACGCAGCATGCTGAGTGTGTTCGCCGCCACCTCGGCGCCGCGATTCACGACCAGGGGTTCGTTAGCCGCCGCCGTGCGGTAGCCGCCTGCGCATCCCGCGGGTGACATTTTGGGGGGTTGGGGTGTCTAAGGGGGTGGCGGTCTCACATCCGGGACCCGCCTGGCTCGCCGGCGGAGGTCACCCATGCGCCACTTCTTCGTGCTGGCTGGCTTGCTGGTCGCCACGGTTGGCAGCGCGTTGCTGCTGGCGGGCAGCTCGGGACGCCGTCACGCCGGACAAATCGGACACGTCGCATCGACGGCCGCGGCGGCGCGGTTCGAGGTGCCAGCCGGCGAGCGGCCGGCGGAGGCGGTGGCGCCCATCCAGCTCACCGCCTCGGACGGCACCGGGCTCAGGTTGGTCGCGCTCGAGGCGAACGGGGCGCTCGAGCCGCCGCTGGCATTCACCGAGCTCCACCTGACCTTCGAGAACCCGCGCGATGCGCGCATCGAGGGGCGATTCCGCATTGCCCTGCCGCCCGGTGCGGCATTGAGCCGCTTCGCCATGAAGGGAGCGGGGGGCGACTGGCAGGAAGGCGAGGTGGTGGAGCGCCAGCGCGCCCGCCTGGTGTACGAGGACTACCTTCACCGGCGGCAGGACCCGGCGCTGCTCGAGCAGGAGGCGGGCAACGAGTTCTCGGCCCGCGTCTTCCCGATCCCGGCACGGGGGCGCAAGGAGCTGATCGTCTCCTACTCGCACGCCCTGGTGCGGAGGGACCAGCCGTACGTGATCCCCCTGCGCGGGCTCCCCGAGGTCGGCAGCCTGGACCTGCGCGTGCTGCTCGGCACCTCGCCGGCTGCCGGCGGGGCGCCCGCGAGCAACCTGGGCGGCGAAGTCAACGACCGCCGGATCGTCGAGCTGCACAAGCGGGCCTGGACTCCCGACCGCGACTTCGAGGTCGGCCAGGAGCGCTTTGCCGGCCGCGCCGGGCTGCGCCACGCCAACCTCGCCGTGGTGCGCGTCGCGGCCCCGGTCGAGGAGGTGCGCCAGGAGGTGG
>Ga0209118_1000238_pt1 | contig 34656 bp, 37 predicted proteins | sample BlaSpr_A8_Ref_M1_FD_187988 | JGI IMG/M metagenome (GOLD analysis project Ga0209118, IMG submission 187988) | Forest soil microbial communities from Thunder Bay, Ontario, Canada - Black Spruce, Ontario site 2_A8_Ref_M1 (SPAdes) (version 2) | ecosystem: Environmental > Terrestrial > Soil > Boreal... | reverse complement strand
CGGATCGAAAGACCCCATGCCTTGAAAATCCCCGCCCGAAGGGCGGAATACTCACTAACGGAGAACGTCGCTTCTCCATTTCAGGCTGAACCAAGACACTTTCGCCCCTGCCGGGGCTTGCATGGATTCCACATCGGACCCACGGCTTGCGCCGCGGGCTGCATTCTTGCGCCGCTCCGCGGCTGTGTCTTGAGATCAGCTTGGGCCTCTAGCCTTAGAACGGAATATCCTCGTCGCTAATCGGCGTTGCGGCTGCCGCGTGTTCTGGTTCGGGGGCGCGCTGATCGAAATTGTTTCCGCCGGCGGCGGCGCCGCGGGAGCGTCCGCCGGAATCTTCTCCGGCGCCTTCGCCGCGTCCGCTGAGCAGCACCAGGTCATTGGCGATGATTTCGGTTTTGTACTTCTTCTGGCCGGTTTCCTTGTCGTCCCAGGAACTGGTGCGCAGGCTGCCTTCGATGTAGCATTTGCCGCCTTTTTTCAGATACTCGCCGACGATCTCGGCCAGGCGTTGAAAGGCCGTGATGTTGTGCCACTCGGTGCGATCCTGCCACTGGCCTTCTTTGTCCTTGAATCGGTCGTTGGTGGCCAGCGTGAACTTGGCGACCGGCATGCCCGCCTGGGTGTATTTCACCTCGGGGTCCTTGCCCAGATTTCCAATAAGAATAACTTTATTGACGCTCTTCATGAGTGCTGCTCCTTCCGCCCCTGGCCGAGACGCGAGAACAGACGACGAAATTAGGGGCTGGAAGGTCAATATATCAGAATTGCCGAGGCTTTGAGCGCTGCGGAGTGAAAGAGTCGGCGGAGGCAGGCCAAAATGAAACCGACGGGGGTTGGCTTTTCTGGCGGTGGTTAGTTTCAAATACTGCGCGCGAGATCCCTCACTCGGCTGAAGTGCGCCGAGTTTCGGGATGACGGCATTTGGGGTGGATCGAAACCCCGCGGGGTACGGTATAATCTGTGCCATGCCTGCTGAAGCGGACTCCTTGAAACCCGCCGGGTTGGTGCCCGACGAGTTCAAATTCGAACCCAAATCCAAGGGGCTGTTGACTCCTCGGAAGAAGAAACCAAAGGAGTTGGCGGTTATTACCGAGTGCTGCACCGGATGCGCGGGCTCTCCGGCTTGCGTGGAGTATTGCCCGGTGGAAGATTGCATGTTCTGGGTTCCGGACGAAGACAGCACTCCATTTGGCCGGATTCAGATCGACCCGATCCTTTGCATCGGTTGCAAGAAGTGCCTCAGCAAGGGCCCGGACGGATGTTTCCTCGACGGCTGTCCGTGGGACGCGATCGTGATGGTGGACACGGTCGAAGTGGAGAAGGAAGTCGGCGTGATGCCCATCTAGCTTTCAGCCGTCAGCTCTCAGCTTTCAGTTCTTGTCCTTCAATTCTTGTCCTTCAAATCGAGTAGATCCCATTTGTTGCCGTATAGATCTTCGAAGACTGCGACTGTGCCATAGGGTTCCTGCCGCGGTGCCTCTCTGAACTTCACGCCCCGCGCGAGCATTTCACGGTAGTCGCGCCAGAAATTGTCAGTGTGCAGAAATAAGAAGACGCGGCCGCCTGTCTGGTTGCCAACGCGGCTAGCCTCCTCGGGTGTTGACGCTCGGGCGAGAAGCAGACTGGTGCCGCGGGAACCCGGTGGACTGACGAGTACCCACCGCTTGTCGTTGCCCAGGCGATCTTTCGAGACGGTATCCTCGATCACAGTGAAGCCGAGCGAATGGGTGAAGAAGGCCAGTGCTTCGTCGTAATCCCGGACGATTAAAGCGACGTATCCGAGTGTCTGCGCCATTATTTGTGCTGTCGAGTTGCGCGACAACATATTCCAGCGGCTAGCGGATGGTTCTCTCCCGAATCGCCTTTTCTGTTTCGATAGCTTGCTTGCGCACATGATCCGGGACGTCGGGCAGTTCCCGCTCATAGGGTAGAACTGCGGCAATGTCATTCGGCTGGCCGACTAGATAAAGGGCGCGCAACGCTTCCCAGACCTGCTCCGTTCCCGGATCGATGGTTGCGACTTGTGCACCGGCTGCTACCGTCTGTCCAGGTTGTGCAGACAACACCCGCAGGCGGCCGCTGATCGGGGAGCGGATTTCTATCGTCTGCGCGCCTGCCCGTAATTTGGCGACGATTCCGCCTTGATGAATGGCTGTGCCCACCGCGCTGGTGTCGATCACTTTTCCTGATTGTGGCGCGGTGACTGTGGCCGGCTGCAGAAGTTCGACGATCTGGGGCCTTCCGGTTGCGTCCCCGAAGCGGACTAGCGAAAGAGCGGCATTGCCACGCACGCTGAGCGAAGGATCGGCGAGCATTTTAAGCAGAGCCGCATGGAAGCCGGCGCCGGATGTGTCTTTGCTGAGGACATCCTGGCCCATGACCCATGCGTCGGTGTTGCGCACCTCTTCGACTGGATCTGAGGCTAGGCGGACAACCTGCGGATACCACTGCGTCACGCTCGTGTCGTGTCGAGTCATGCGCTCGCCGATCTGCACCAGCGCGTGCTGAATGTGCCGAGGATGTTTCGCGTCCTGGAGATATTCGGCCAGCTGTCTGTCGGAGAGCTGGCGTCCGAACCAGGTGTTCCACCAGAACAGGAACGGCATTAGGACGATCAGCCACGCGGTCAGGAAGAAGAGCAGCCGGTTGCGGGTGGACATGCGCGGCTTGGGTGGAGGGCTGGGGGGCTTGCTTGCATCAGATGAAGTTTGCGGAGTTGCGTCGGGGGAAACGGGCATGGGATGACGGAAATATAGCAGAAAGCTGGGGTCAGGTCTCTGGCTACTCCACAACATCCGCATCGAGCACGCGGTCCTGCTCCAGGTAGTGGGAGACCGCGTACTGGGCTAGAAGCGGCGTCTGCAGCCGGATCTCAGCGCCGATCCATTCTCCTTTGTTGTGGGGCCCGTTGAGCGGATGATTGCAACGCCCGCCACTGCCGAACTGAGGGCCGAAATCCGCACTCTGGATCTGATCGAACTGCTGGATCCCGCGCCAAGCTTCGTCGCCCACCGTGCCTGAGACGTCGATTTTCAGCCTTACGACTGACATACGAAGACCCTTTTTCACCACAGAGTCACAGAGACACAGAGAAGAAAAGCGGAAGGTCTCTGTGACTCTGTGTCTCTGTGGTAAAGCCTTCTCACGCAGCGAACAAATGATAAAGCATGAAGTAGACAATCACGCCGGTGACCGAAACGTACATCCACAGAGGATACGTCCAGCGCGCGATGGCGCGGTGGCGGTCGAAACGTTCTCGTAAGGCGCGGCTGAGCGTAATGATAATCATGGGCACGATCGCCGCGGCCAGAATCGTATGGGAAATCAGGATGCTGAAGTACACCGGGCGCGACCAGCCCTGTCCCTGGAAATGGACGGAGCCGACGTGCCAGTGGTAGTACAAATAGCACGCGAGAAAGATGCTGGATGAAGCCAGCGCGGCGATCATGACGGCGCGGTGCGCGGCCATGCGTCCGCGTTTGATAAATCCCCGCCCGACTAGCAGAAGCACGGCGCTGGTTCCGTTCAAGCTGGCATCGATCACGGGGAATATAGCGTACTGTGGCGGAACCTGCATCATGCGGCGGGCCTCGTCGTGCGGCGGTTCACTCTGAAGAAGCACAGTCCAAATATGAAAATCGTAAACAGGGCCAGCGCGGCAATTGAGGCCGGGAGCGGCAGCACAGTTGGGCTTTCCGGATACAGAAGAACGCGCAGGGCCTCGACGCCGTAGGTCAGCGGATTCAACCGCATCAGGAGCCGCAGCCAGCCCGAGGCTCCCGAGAGCGGGAACAGCGCACCCGAGAGCAGCCAAAGAGGAATCAGAAAAAGATTGATGATGGCATGGAAAGCCTGCGTGGAATCCATGGGCCAGGCGATAGCGAATCCCAGCGAGGTAAGCGCAAAAGAAACCAGGAAAACCACAAATACCACCAGCAGAAAATCGATGAGCCCCATGTGTACGCCCACAAATGGGGCGAAGGCCAAAAAGATCAGGCCTTGAATGGCGGACAAGGTTGTTCCGCCCAGCACTTTGCCGAGCACGATTGCCGAGCGGGGCACGGGTGCGACCATCACCGACAGAAGGAAGCCTTCCTTGCGATCTTCGATTAACGACATCATGGCAAAAATCGAGGTGAACAGCACGATCATGATCAATGCGCCGGGATAGAAGTAATCCAGATAGTGCTGCTGTCCGGGGGCATTGCCCGCGCGAAATGACGTGCCGAAGCCGGAGCCAATGACCAGCCAGAACAGCAGCGGCGAGGCGATCACCCCGATCACGCGCGAACGCTGGCGGTAGAACCGGACGATTTCCCGCCACCACAGCGTGAAAGCGGGAAGCAGCACTCCGCTGGAGACCGCGGCGGCTTGCGCTGGCAGAGTTCTGCTTTGTGTAACCACGTCAACTCGTTTTCTGCGCCGACGGCGCTGCGGATTTCTTGAGCTTTCCGCGGACCTCTAGGAATGCATTCAGGAAGAGAATGCCGGAAAGCGAGAGCAGAATCAGGCTCATGAAAAGACCGTCGACCGTGGTGATACTTGCTTTCAGAACTATCCAGGCCACTCCCATCAGAGGGACGATTGCGAGTAAAACGGAAAGCACCAGCATCATCGGCTTGCGAGCTCCTTCACTTCTTATTTCTCTTCTTCTCCGCCGTACGTCCAGAATCGGTGGCCGGTGCGGTGAATGAAAACGTCTTCCAAAGTTGGCTTGCTCACGGAGATTGCCTCAATCTCACCCGGAAAAGCTTCGACCACATCGGTAATGAAGCGATGGCCGTTCTCGCGTTCGATTCGGACCTGTCCGTGAAGCACCTGTGCGTCCAGGTGAAAGCGAGCACGGATTCCTTCTGCGAGCGAGTCGGGGTCCTTCGCATCCAGCAGGATCACGTCCCCCCCGATTTCATGTTTGAGATCATCCGGCGTGCCCAGCGCCACTACTTTTCCTTCGTTCAGGATGGCGAGGCGATCGCAGCGCTCGGCCTCCTCCATGAGATGAGTGGTGACGATCACGGTCACTCTTTCTTCGTCCCGCAGGATCGCAAGATACTGCCAGAGATCGCGCCGGGCGCCGGGATCGAGTCCGGTGGTGGGCTCGTCCAGCAAGAGGACGGAGGGGTGATGGAGCAACCCCTTGGCTAATTCCAGCCGACGCTGCATCCCTCCGGAGAAAGTCTCCGCTTTTTCGTTGGCGCGATCTGCAAGGCCAACTCGACCCAGCATTTCTACGATGCGCGATTTCAATGACGCTCCGTGCAAGCCGTAGAGATGTCCCTGGTGCCAGAGGTTCTCCGACGCCGTTAGCTTCACATCGATGCTTTGGGCCTGGAAGACCACACCAATCTGGCGGCGCAGATTGTTGGGATCACGGGCAACGTCGAATCCCATGATCTCGGCGTGCCCGCCAACCGGAATCATTAGAGTGGAGAGGATGCGAAACAGCGTCGTTTTTCCGCTGCCGTTCGGCCCCAGCAGTCCGAACAGTTCGGCGTGTCGAACATCGAAGGACACGCCGTTCAGAGCGGCGCGGTCGCCATAACGATGCACTACATCTTGCACCGAAATAACAGCAGGCTCGACAGCAACGTCGGTCTCAGGGACGGCCACGGCGTATGGTGTTTTGGAGGCCACAGACTATTCTACGATGAGACGCTGTCCAGCGGGGGCGTGCTCATGCAGCTACCGGTTTTCGAGTTCGGCTTGGGACTGGCTCTTCAAACGACACGGGCACCTGCCGCCACACCTGAATGGCGAGAATGACGGCGGTCGCCAAAAGCAATGCTCCGACGGCGACGTGTGCCACCGTCGAGATCACCATAGGCAGCTCGGGTTGAACCGCGTCGCGGCCCCAGGCCACGCGCGTTAGAAACGCGACGAACCCAAGGCAAAGTTGCGCGATCAACAGCGACACCAGAATGATCGCCGGCCGCCGCACCGCTTCAATCTTCGAGAATTGCGACAACGCGCGGACCGCCGTCCAAGTCAGCACGAAGGCAACAATAGCGGAGTTCGCGATGTGCGGCCACCAACTCATGCCGTGATGGCGGAACATGGCGCCCAGTATCAGTTGAACGTAGAGCACGAAGATTGACAGCAGCGTGAGCGTGATTAGGCTGGGACGGCGGCTGTCGAATTCAATCTGCGGGACTTCTTCGACCCATCTGCGACCGGTGAACATGGCGATGGCAACGGCGATGCAGAAGAACGTCTGCCCCACCGCGGCGTGGGCCGAGGAGACCCACGGCGGCTGGAATAACAGGACCGTGAGCCCGCCGAGGATTGCTTGCGTGATGACGGTGCCCAGGGCGGCGATGCCCAGCCACTTCATCCAACGGCGACGGTCGGTCCGCCAAGTCCATGCGGCGATGGAAATGGTTAGCAACACAATGGACCCGGCGATCGCGCGATGGCTCCATTCGTATTTGATTCCCCCGTGCAGTGGCGGAACGCTGAATGATCCGAAGGAAGTGGGCCAGTCGGGGATGGAAAGCCCGGCGTCGTTGCTGGTGACCAGGGCTCCGGCAATGATGAGAACAAAAGTCGCGCACGCCGTGAAGACAGCGAAACGGTGGTGCGCGCGATTGTACGGTGTGGCGAGAGATTTCAGCGGTTTACTCCCTGGTTGATTGACAACTGCCGAGCTTCGCTCGGCTGGACAGCCGAGGGCGGCTGTCCCCACGTGATTCCTGCGGGTCTTCGACCCGTCCCCACATGATCCAAGGCAAGGACGGGCGAGACGCCCGTCCTCCATTGGCAGAAGCTATTGCGCCTTGAAAGTCGCGTCTGCGGTTTTGCTGTCCTTGGCGGCCAGCGTGACCTTTTGGGTCTGCTCGCCTAGTTTCTCCTGCACGAATGCGATGGTGTAATCGCCGGGCGGCAGGCCTTTGATCTCGTATTTGCCATCCGGGCCGGTGACCGCATAGAACGGGCTCTTTACCACGTTGATGTACATCCGCATCCACGGGTGCTGGTTGCACTTTACCGGCAGCATGATTTCTTCGCGAGCAAAGCTCTTCTGAAGCGGAGCGGCTGCCGGCGGTTGAGACTCGTTCCATTCACGATTGGCTTGCGGCGTGGGGTGAATGTTGTGTGTGGTCGGATCGTCATTCTTGATTTCAATGTTCTGACCGGCCATCGCGCCCAACACGTGAGGGTGATATTGGCAACCCTTCTGGTCGATGGTGACGGCTTCTTTGGGAAGGTCAAAGGTGCGGTCGCCCAAGCCCTCTTTTACATATACGAAAACATTGGCCAGTTTGCCGCCGTCGACGACGATGGTCTCAGCCGTGTTGGTGCCCTTGCAAGCGGCATCCTGGCTCATATCAATCTTGGACGCCTTGGGAGCTGCGCCGTCGAATTTCACGGCGCCGCTGACTGAGGCTGCCGTGCTGGGATCAATTGGAGTGGCCGCTGCCGTGGGTGCCGCCGTGGTCGCCGGTGCGGAAGGTTGTGCTTCGGTTGGCTCTTCTTTCTTGCTGCAGCCTGCGAGTATCCACAGGCTGAGCAGGCAGAGCAAGCCAAACATTGCTACCGATGTTTTCTTATTCATGATGTCGCCCTTTCGTGAAGTGTTGAAAGCGTTTTTAAAGTCTGAATTCAGGTTACTTGCTATCCCGAGGGTCCTCGTCCCTGGAATGTGTGGGCGGGACGCCCACACGACAGCCGCCGGGACGGCGGCGCTACGAAACCTAACATTCTACCGCGAACCGCCGCTGCTTGCCCGTTGAGAGGGCGTGGCAGCCTGCTTAGATTTCGCCGGGGTCTGGGTTGAGGCGCGCGTTCGTCCCATGGACGCAGCCACGCGCCGCTGTTCTTCCGCTGTTAGTTGGAAAATGTAATCCACCAGCAGCTTGGAATGATCCTTGTCGTAGCCCTGGAACGACGGCGGGGTTGGGCCGGCGAATACCCACTGATTATTCTCGCGTCGGAACAGTCCTGACGGCATCGATGTGCCTGGGCTGATGGCTTGTGGATCAAGCACCCAACGCTCCGCCCAGTCCGGCTTCAGCCGCTCCTTGGCGAGCAGGAAGTTTGGCGCGGTGGCAATCTTGTCATGCGCCGGATCGCCCGTAGCGTGGCACTTCAGGCAGGGCGCGGCTGTGCTCGAGAACAGGCTGCGCGCCATGTCTGTTTCCTTTGCGGTCAATACCGGAACCTGCTCAGGAATGTACGGCATGGGCTGCTGCGACATGGCCTGGAAGAAGCGCACCAGCTTGCGCAGTTCATTGTCGGAGAACGAGAACGTAGGCATGCGCACTTTCAGGTACGGACGCACGCCATTTCGGTTCGTATCAGTTGCGCTCAAGGAAGGATTGGACAGGAAGCGGCGCAGCCATTCGGGATCGACGCGCGCGCCTTCGGTCAGAAGTTTCGGCGGCAATTGTTCTTTCCAGTCGGGATCCTGATACTTCTTCATTCCCATCAACACGGTCTGCTGTCCAGGGATGAACTGATGACATCCCATGCAGTTGTATTTCTTAACCACCCACCACCCTTCCTGAATGTCACGGCGCGCATCGCCGGGGCGATATTGGTAGTCGGAGGGCAGGGAATTCTCCTCGCTTCCCAGCAGGAAGGTCGTCAACGCACGAATCTGCTCGGCGTTCAGGTGCAGATTGGGCATGCGGAGGGCTTCGGTCTCGGACTTTATCTTGCCCTGATCGTAGATATTGGGCTCCGCGAGTTTGTGCTCAAAGAAACCTTTGTGGTCGTACCACGAACTTTTTGCCGGGCCCTCGGGGAGCCGTGCCAAATCTTCTGGATTCTTGATGGGCTCCGCATTCTTGCCGCCGCGCTGCGCTACTTCGGTGAAGAGAGCGAAATCCAGGCGCTCGATGGGCTTGCTGCCCTCGAAGGTTAGCTCGGTGCCGATACGGCCTTCATCCTCCATGCCGGAGATTTCATGGCAGCCGGAGCAGCCGAATTGTCGAACCCACTTCTTGCCTTCGGCCTTCAGGTTGGGGTCATCCATGAAAGAGGCATCGGCGTAGGACGACGGCTCCTGCTTCTTTTGCGTCATCAGATAGGAGGCAATATCCTGCGCATCTTCGGGAGGGAGGCGTAGGCTCGGCATCACAGTCATGTTCTGCACCTGCAACTCGTGACCGTCGTTGGGGCATTGGCTGTGCTGCAAGTCGAACTGATAAGGCAAGCCCTTCCTGGCGTAATCCTCCGGACCAATATCTTTCTTTTCGTACGGGCAGTACGGGCGGGTACGTTGGCGGGCATTGTGAATCCAGCGCACCAGGTAATCGTAATTCGCTTTTTCGCCCTCGCGCGTCAGATTCGCGGCGAACGTGCCGCCCTGCATTTGATCGCCCTCGCCCATGGAATGGCAAGCCATGCAGCCGCGCGTTTCGAAAAGCTCTTTGCCGTGTTCGGCGTTTCCGGGTTTTTGTTTCGGCAGCGGATCGGTAAATGCCGATTGCCACAAGTAGGCTGAAATCGCCTGGATCTGATGATCGGTCAGGCGGAAGTTCGGCATCTTGGTGGTGGGACGAAAGTCAGTCGGCTTTTTCAACCAGACCGGAATCCAATTCTTGTTCAGCTTGAGCTGGATGTCCTTCAGGTTCGGCCCAACTTTCTTCATGTCCTGCATCAGGCTGTGCGACTGGAAATCGAGTTGCTGAATGTGGCCGTCCGCCTTGCTGTTGGCGACCTTGAGCGCGATGGCCTTGTCGTTCAACCGGTTGGCTTCATCGTTGCTCTCGGCGGCGTCGGCCTGCTTCATCAAATCCGCAGATTGCTTGATGTTGTCTTTTTTCTGCCCCTCCAGTTGCTTGATCTGCTGGCTGACGGAGTTCAGATCTTCGGGCTCTTTGTCGTATCCCTCATAGCGATGGCAGCCCATGCAGCCTTTTTGGCGGAACAGATCCTTGCCTTCGCTGATCGTCCATCCCGCGTCGCCGCTGACTAGAACCATATCGGCCGAGTGACAGGTCTGGCATCCGGCTTCGACATTCTGCTTGGGGAAGAGAGGCCACAGCCAGTGCTCATAGTTTCCGTGGGCCTTCTCGATACTCGTGGTGGCGCGGCCATTGCCTTGATGGCAGGGCGAGCAGCCGAATTTGTCAGGGTCGTGAGTCTTCAACAGCCCGGGTTCAGGATGGCTGACGAATGCCTGCGCATATTCGTCAGGTTTCTTCTCACCCTTCGGGGTCATGGAAGCGGTGGTGAGCTTCAGCGGTTCGCGAATTCCCATATGGCAAGACTCGCAGCGGTCGACGATGTTGGCCTCCGCCACGTTGGTCTGGACGATCTTGGGATCCCATTCGGCTGTCTTCTTTTTCAGCCCGTCGATTTGAGCGGGCGTGAGATCCACCATGTGCTCGGAAACATAAGTTGACATCTTGGTGCTGGCCGCGGTCACCGGCTTGAGCACGTCGCCCAGTTCCGCGTTTAATTTGGTGCGCTCGTCTTTGAGTTCGTTGTATTTCTCTTCCAGTTGACGGAAGTCGTATTTCTCCTTGTGGCCGTCGGGATACTCGACGGACCAGAGTTTTTTCTTATATTCCTCTAGTTCTTTCCTCTTGCTTTCCTTGCCCGACGAACTGGTCTCGGTCTCGATCTGGTAGGTCAGCGAATTGGCGTAGGCACGCTTGTCGGTAAAGATGTTCTGGACCGCCAAAATTTTCGCGCTGAGATCGGTGATCTGTTTCTGAAGCTCGTCCCGGCGAGGCCTGGCAGCGGCGTCAGCCTGCTTGTATGCCTGTTCCAGTTGCTGGTACTCGGGATTGTTCTCGACGTCCTTTACAGACTTGTCGGACGTCGGTCTGGTCTTATCCAGGAAAGCGCCGTAGCGCTGCTTCCATTCATTCTGGAAAGCCTTCCAGGGCCGTTGCCCGTAAGCTTCGTCCCACAGAGCCCAGAACAGCGTCGCCATGAGCAGCACCATCGAGACGACGTAATACAGCGCGTACGACTTGGTTACTACTGGATCTTGCTCCGGGATTGGTTGTTCGGGCACCAGATTCTCCCTCTAGTCGTTGGTCGTCGGTCGTCGGTCGTTGGTCGTTAGCGTCGGACGGTGTGCCTGAGACTTCGAGGCCAACGACCAATGACCAATGACTATCGACCATTCACACGTTGAACCACGGCGTTATCCACACGTACTTGATATTGAACGCAAGCCGCAGCAGCATCTTGAGCGGCAGCCCCACCATGGTGAGCCAGAAGAACATCATGATGGAATACTGCAGCAGGCTCATGCGCTGATAGTCCTTCGGGTTGTAACGCCGGAACAGCGCGTGCACCAGAAATCCGCCAGCCAGGTAATATCCTCCAACCACAACCGCCCCGAAGATTGCTTTGGCAAGGTTCGAGGTCAGCCCGAAAAGATCGGGCAGATCGCGGTTCACCTCATAAATGAGCCGATTGTGATCCCATGTCTGTCCCGGCCAGAACCACTGCCAGCCAGGTCCACGGATGAATGTGCCGATAATAATCATCGCGACCCACAGAATCACGAAGCCGAACAAGAACGTGCCAATGGCAAACTTGCGCTGCTTCCAGGTGTAATAGCCGCTGCCCAGTGGATTGGTGTCGATGTACGGAATTACCATGAGCCCGACGATGATTAGCGTCGGCATCACCACGCCTGCGATCCACGGATCGAAGTACACCAGCATTTCCTGCAAGCCGAGGAAGTACCAGGGCGCTTTCGCAGGATTCATCGTCAGGTTGGGATTGGAGGGCTCCTCAAGCGGCGCGCTTAGCGTGATGGACCAGATCATCAAAATGATGGTGACGATGATGGCGGCGAGGAATTCAATGCGCAGGAGAAATGGCCAGACGTGGATCTCTTTCTGCCAGCCGGGACGGAACGGCCACGTCTTGCGATGATGAGTTTTCGCCATCGCGGGATTGGTTTCGAGTTCACCGATCAGTTCATCGTTGGCCTTCGCCTGCTTCCACGCCAGATAAATGTAGAAGGCCAACAGCGGGATCAAACCCACGATGGGTACATTGTCGGGCGCGGAACAGATCTCCCAAAGTTGTCGCCAATCCATAGGTGCTCCTAACCAGGGGACGTTGCAAAGCAACGTCGCTACCGCACTTCGCATTTACTGTAGAGACGTAGCTGGCTACGTCTCTCGGCCTTCGCCTAAGCGCTACGGCGAGGCTTGTCCGCTTCCGCAGTTAGCATCACGGGTGCTGGGCCGGAGATGCCGCCATCTTTTCTTACGCGCCAAAAATGCACGATCATCAGAACCGATGCCACGATCGGAATGCCGATGCAGTGCCAGATGTAGGAACGAAGCAAAGCATTCGCATCCACGATTGAGCCGCCCAGCAGACCAAAGCGAACGTCGTTATACGGCGTCATCCCCAGCATCTTGCCGAAGGGGCCTTCGTGGCCCAGCAGCGGCGTGGCGCGAGCCATGTTCGTTCCCACTGTGACCGCCCAGAATCCGAGTTGATCGTCTGGAAGCAGGTAGCCGGTGAACGAGAGCAGTAGCGTAAACACCAGCAGAAGCACGCCGATGTTCCAGTTGAACTCGCGCGGCTTCTTGTAAGAGCCAGTCAGGAAAACCCGGAACATGTGCAGCCAGACTCCGATCACCATCAAGTGCGCGGCCCAGCGATGCATGTTGCGCAGCAGTTTGCCGAAGGGAACATCGTGCTCCAGATAGAGAACGTCACGAAAGGCCTGCACTTTGCTGGGATGGTAATAGAACATCAGCAACACGCCAGTGAAAGTGAGCACGATAAATAAGTAGAACGTGATTCCGCCCATGCCCCAGGTATAGCTGTAGCGCACCGCGTCGCGATTGATCTTCGCCGGGTGCAGGTGCAGGAAGACGTTCGACAGCACGCCCAACGCACGGTTGCGCGGCGTGTCGTCATGCTTGTGGCGGAAGATCGAAGTGTAGACCTGAGTCTTGGTGGGGTCTTTCAGGCCTTCGATCTGCTCTTTGGCTTTCGCTGGCATATCGGTCTTGAGCGACTGGACGTCTTCTTTCACTCCAGCCTTCACCCGTGAGAGCAGGCCTACTCGATTGCCGTTCTTGCCGTTTCCATTCTCTTCAGGCATTGGTTCCTCTTGTCGTGCTTCTCGATGCTGCAAACCAACACGGGCGAGGGCGCCCGCGCCACACAATCCGCTACGCTCGCAGGAAAGCTCCGTCATCGTTGAACTGAGTCGGCTGGCCTTTTGGCCACTGATATAGCCGGGACACATCCACCAGAATCTGGCCATCGGGCGCAATTTCCACGCGCGCCCGATCCATGGGCCGCGGCGCTGGACCCTCGAAATTGACTCCTTCACTGTCGTATCCGCTGCCGTGGCAAGGGCACTTGAACTTGTTCTCACTCGGCTTCCAATCGGGAGTGCAGCCCAAATGGGTGCACCGCGCGTAGATCACAAAGATGCGATCCGGCGTCCGGTCCACCCAAATGCGGTATCTCTGTTGAAACTTTGTGTCCACTCCCAGACCGTACTCCTCGGGATAGCCGATCTTGAAGCTGGTCGCGGGCTCGAACAAAGTGCGCGGCAGAAAGAAACGGAAGAATGCCAGGAACCACGCGACCAGGAAAGCGGCAACCGCACTCCACACCAATCGGCGGCGCTGCTGATTGACCTCACTATCTTCCGGGCCGATCGAGGCGATCCCTCCGGCTGATGCGGCTCTCGATGTTCCGACTGCGGGCGTACCGACGTATGTGCTCGATGTGCCGCCGCGGGACACGGAGGCAGCCGCCGAAGCGGTTACGGCCGCGGCTGCCGCAGGCCGAGGGGTGGCAGGAGTTGGCGTTGCCGTCGCTGCAGCGGGAACCGCTGCCGGAGTTGCCGCAGGTGTGACTGGCTCTCCGAGCAAAGCGCCAATTTCAACATCGTTGAGAGCGGGCAAACCTTTGCGGCCCCGTCGCGCCTGTTCAGCCGCGATGGTCGACTTGCTCCACTTCCTCCCCTCCGCAACCCACTTGGCGACGTCCGCGCTAATGGCAGCCCCGGACGCGACCGCCGCTGGTGGTGCCGTGGCAGCGGGAGGCGCTGGAGTCGAAGAACTCGGAACCGATGCCGGAGTTGACGGAGGCTCAGCCGCCGCGCCCGCACCACCCACCTCCCAGGACATCGGCGCACCAGCTTTCAGCGCTACAATATCGGCATCGCTGAGCAGAGGCAAGCCTTTGCGTTGGCGGTAGGCCTGCTCCATCCCGATGACCGAATTATTAAGCGCATTCCGCGGCAACGGCGGAAGATGCCCCAGAATGCCACCCGCTTTGGCGGACTCGTCTGCCATCCGACCTCACTCCTTTTTTCTGCGCTTCTATTCTAATTCTCTTATTCTCAGTCTGCAGCGGCAGCGAGCGACTCCGCGCCGCGTTCTCTTCCCAAATCAACACCAATCGCAGTAGCCACCAAGTCGGCCAACGCTGCAACGAATGTTGGCGAATCGTTTAGTCCTGATGTCATCTCGAACTTCCTGATCCCGAGATGCGCAGCTTCGCCGCGGGCTTCATGGTCGATCTCTCCCAGCGTCTCCACATGATCGGAGACGAATGATATGGGCACGATGCAGACCTCGCGATCTTTTTCCACTGCGAGTTCGCGCAACGCCGTGTGCAGTGACGGCTGCAGCCACTTGCTGGCCCCTACCTTACTCTGATAACAGAGCCGGTAGCGATTCGCCCATCTCCCGCGCTGCATAAGCAGTTCGACCGTCTCTTCGATCTGCCGTTGATAAGGATCCCCTTTTTCGATCACGGCGACAGGAACGCTGTGCGCGCTGAAAACGATCTCTGGGCACTCAGGGTCGGCGAATCGTGCCAGCGCCTCGTCTATTTTCTCGACCAGCGCCTGCAGGTAAAGCTCGTGACGATAGAAGGTCTCGATGCGATGGACTGGGATGTCTTCCCGAAACTGCCGTCGCCACTCGTTGAGGCTGCTGCCGGTGGTAGTGCTGGAATAGTGCGGATAGAGAGGAAGCAGTACCACTTCGTCACATTGGGCATCCCGAAGTTGTTCGATGGCCTGCGCGGTGAATGGATGCCAGTAACGCATGGCAACGAAGCAACGCGCGTCCACGCCAGATGCCACCAGCTTCAACTGCAACGCCCGTGCCTGCTGTTCGGTAAACCGGCGTATGGGCGAGCCTCCACCGATGGTCGCGTAATGATGCTGGACCTTTCTCGCCCGCGTACTGGAAATCAGCTTGGCTAGCGGTTTACGGCCGATGCGGGCGAAAGGGAAATCTATAATATCGGGGTCACAGAACAGATTGAAAAGAAAAGGCTCAATCGCTTCCAGCGTGTCAGGTCCGCCAAGCTGGAAGAGCACCACACCTATACGCCGTGTTGTGTAAGCCATTCCCCCGGTTTCCTTGCAGAAAAAGGATGTTACTGAATAGTGGAAGGTTTAGTCAACGCAGAAGTGACTCTTCGCGACCCGGGACGTGCAAAAAAAGATCGAAGACGGACTTCTTACGCGTGTGAAGATTCTGCCACAGGTTGGGCGCCAGCCCCCGACTCCATTGCTTCGATAATGAAATCGGCAAACTCGGAGGTGCCTGCTTTGCCGCCGACGTCACGAGTAAGCTTTTCGCGGGTGCGATAAACATTTTCCAGCGCGCTGCGAATCTTGAGCGCCGCGTCGTGCTCGCCGAGATGGCGCAGCATTAGCAAGGCAGAACGCAAAATAGCGGTTGGATTCGCCAGGTTCTTCCCGGCAATATCCGGAGCCGAACCGTGTACCGCCTCAAAGATGGCGCAGTGATCGCCGAGGTTTGCGCTGGGGACGAATCCCAGTCCGCCCACGAACGCGGCGCATAGGTCGGAAATAATGTCGCCGTAAAGGTTATCCATCACCAGCATGTCGTACTGGTACGGATTCATGACCAGTTGCATGCAGGTGTTGTCCACGATGTGCTCGCCATACGTGATCTCGGGATAGTCCTTGGCCACGTTGCGGGCGCAGCGCAGAAAGAGCCCGTCCGAGAGCTTCATGATATTGGCCTTATGAATGGCGTGGATCTTCTTACGCTTATTCTTGCGAGCGTACTCGAAGGCGAAGCGGGCAATGCGAGTGGAGGCTTTCTCGGTAATGATCTTGAGACTCTCGACCACGCCGGGAACAACTTCGTGCTCGATGCCGGAGTACAGGCTCTCCGTATTTTCGCGCACGATGATGAGGTCGACCTCGGGATAGCGCGTGGGAATGTGAGGCAGATTGCGAATGGGGCGGAAGTTGGCGTAGAGCTCGAATTTTTGCCGTAACGCGACGTTGATGCTGGGAAATCCGCCGCCGATCGGAGTAGTCACGGGCCCTTTGAGCCCAACGTGAGTGCGCTCGATGGATTCCGTCAGCTCTTTCGGTATGTATTCCTTGTATTTCTCAAATGCCTCAGCGCCGGCCATGAAGGTTTCCCATTCAAACTTGACGCCCGTGGCTTCGAGGATGCGCACGGTGGCTTGCGTCACTTCGGGGCCGATGCCGTCGCCGGGAATGAGGGTGATCTTGTACGCCATATCCTTAAGAGGAGCTATCGGCAAGTGCGGTCAAAACTGTAGAGACGTTGCTCGGCAACGTCTCAGACCGCCGACAAACCCACTTGTGTCATTCCGAAGAGCGAACGCGACGAGGAATCTGCAGTTTTCCCTGGCCCCGCGAAGAACCCAGATCCTCGCTTCGCGACGGATGACAACAACTGGGCCTCGGTCAGCAATCCGAAACGTAGCAGAGCTACGTTTCTACAGCGTGCTCAACTCTTGGCCACGGGCTTGCCGCGAACTTCCGGTTCCTTACCCTTGAGCAGGTCCTTCAATTCGACCATGAATTCCTGTACGTCCTTGAAGTCCAGATAGACCGAGGCGAAGCGAACATAGGCCACTTTGTCATACCGGCGCAGACGATTCATGATCAGTTCGCCGAGTTCGCTGGTCTTGCGCTCGCGCTCCGCCGATTCGATCACGAAGCTTTCCGCCTCATTCACAATCTGTTCCAACTTGCCGATAGGAACGGGGCGCTTTTCGCAGGCCCTTAGCAGTCCATTCAATACTTTTTGGCGGTCGAATTTCTCGCGCCGGCCATCTTTCTTGACCACCATGTAAGGAATCTCGTCGATGCGCTCATAGGTGGTGAAGCGCTTGCCGCACTTCAGGCACTCACGGCGGCGGCGGATGGAATCGGCTTCTTTGCTCTCGCGCGAATCCACCACTTTGTCATTTGCGAACCCGCAGAAAGGACACTTCATGGCGCTTAGATCATGGACCCGACTGATTGTAGCAGGGACAAGACGAGCAGTTGTGGGACGCAGGCCGCATCAGGCTGCCGGAGGCGAGGGCGAAAGCTCAGCGCGGGCCTCCTCCTGTTCACTCTCTTCCGAAAGCTTTCGCAAGGACAGCCGCTCCCGGTGAGCCAGAACCAAGCCGACGGGAACCACGGAGACGAACGTGGCCAGCCATAGCAGAATCCCGCAACTCGCCGCCAGTTCATGCGACGCATGGAAAATATGCTGGAGCGCGGAAATCGTCGCCAACTGCGAGCCTCCGCCCACTCCGGGCAACTGGATCAATGAGCCCAACATGCTGGAGCCCATCAGCAGCAGAACTTTGGATACCGTCATGTGCTGGAGGGGTGCCCCATAGGCATGAGTGACCTCGCGATACGCAAGCGCTATGATCCACCACATCAAAACCGACACGCCCGACAATTGCAGAAAGGAAAGCGGACTGTGGATGGTGTCCAGTCCTCCGTGGAATTCGCGCACTCTCTGCGCCACGCGATGGCCAAGACTCGCAGCCAGGTGAGAGAACCGAACTTCGATCCAGGCGGCCAATGCTTCTCCGTATTTCGCGACCAAAAGAGCCGCCAGCGCCAACCCCGCCACCAGAGCGACCAGCAGAAAACCTCCTACGCGAAGCCGAGGATAGATTTCGGGGTTAGGCAGAAAGCGCAGCTCAGTCGGAAGGAAGATGGCGAGGACCATCAGAACCGTGAAGCCTCCAACGTCGAAAATGCGTTCCACAGCCCAGGCTGCCATCTGCGAGGAGAAGGTGAGGTTTGCCCGGCGCGCAATCAGGTAGGGGCGAATCAATTCTCCCGGACGTCCCAGCAGGGCCAGGCCGGTGAACCCGATCAGCGTCGGAGGAATCAGCCCGATGGTGGAAACTTCCTTGCGCACCGGTCGCAGGAAGATTTTCCAACGCAGCGCACGCAGGAAATAGCTGACGTAGATCAGCGCGACGGCCTGAAGAATATGTCGCGGGCTAATCTGTCTCCATTGACCCCAGAAGGTGGGCCAGTCGAAGTTTTTCCATGTCCGGAACTGCATGTAAATGAGGGCAACAAGAATCGCCGTGACGACCGCGTAGACTAGGATGCGTTTCTTGCTCATTTACCCGAGGCGCTCCGAAACGTGAGAGCCGAGAACCGCAATAATTCAAGGAAGCCCCCATGCCAAGGTAAACGACATGGAAGCAAGAATCAACGTAGCCGGCTCCCGGCACTGTCCTAATTGGGACAGTATCTAGCTCCGATGGAGTGACGGGCGTCCCCGCCCGTCCGCTGAGATTCACATGGGCGAGACGCCCGTGCTCCATTAACGCTCAACATTCAGCGCGACACTTGCTGGGCTGTATCTGGGAGCGCCGCTCGTTTAACTGTCGGAGCACGGCGTGTCGGACCTTTGTGGTAACTGGCGGTCTTCACCGCTGCCGCTTTGCGCTCCGCTAGTTTCTTGCGGTTGAAATCACGGATAATGCCGGCAACGTAAGCCTGAGTTTCATAATACGGTGGGACGCCGTGGTACTGTTCCACGCGCTGCGGGCCGGCGTTGTAAGCCGCAAGCGCTTTGATCAAGTCAAAGTTGTAGCGCTCCAGCAATTCTCGCAAGTATCGAGTGCCGCCTTCCAGGTTGTCTCCAGGATCGAAGGAGTTGACCACTCCCAAGCGGGACGCAGTTTGCGGCATCAGTTGCATCAAGCCCTGCGCTCCCTTGGATGACACCGCACTCGGGTTGAACCCGCTTTCAGCATGGATCACGCTGTTAATCAAATCCGGATCAAGGTGGTGCCGGCTGCTAACAGCATTGATCACTTCGTTCATCGGCTGCGAACTGTCAGGCATTTTCCCCGCGGCCGGAGCTGCCAAGTCTTTCTCAAAGCGATCGATTTCGATGGTCGGAACATCCACATACCCGTCGCGGCCGGCGTCCAAATAAAGACGCGTCACCGAACCGACTACCTCCCGCCGCTCGTGGCGAATGGAAAAACCGTTGCGTAACACGGCGAGATCCGCCCCGTTTGCAAACAACGGCGCCCCCAGAAGACCAAGTACAAAAATCAGTTGAGCCAGTAACTTCATATGAAGAATGAACGACGTCACCAGACAAACTTGCAGCCCCTAGACCCCTACGCGCACGCCCAGGACCTGCTCAATCGCCGCCGCTACTCCGTTCTGGTCATTGGCCAGAGTCACTGCCCAGCCTCTTCCGCGCAACTCCTCCGATGCATTCCCCATGATAAATGGCAGTCCGGCGAAGGCAAGCATTTCAATGTCGTTATAGTTATCACCAATGGCCATGACCTGTTCGCGGCGGACGCCACGGTACTTGGCCCATCGCTCCAGGGCGTGACCCTTGGAACACCCCTGGTTCAGCACATCGACGATCGAGAGATCGCGCACTGGATATTCGGTGCGCAGGACGGTGATGTCTTTTTCCAGTCCACTCGCCGCCAGAACCGCGAGGACCTGATGCATGCGCTCGATCCGCCCGCAGAACATGGCCTGAACCGGATCGGTGGTGAGAGAGTTTTCCAGGGGAATGACGAAATCGATATATTGCAGGTTCTTCTCCAGCCAGCGCCGAATGCTCTCGTTCAACTCGCGCATGTGCTCGAGCACCACGGCGCCTTTGCTCTCGATATCGAAAGTCAGGACCGTGTTCCCGCGAAATTCCCGCATCGTGCCGCAGAGTTTGCGGCAGGTCTCCGCCGGAAGCAGATCGCGATGAAAAGTCTCACCAGAGAGCGACCGAGTGATGGCGCCATTCGAGCTGATCAGCCAGAGATCGAAGCCCAGTTGCTGCGCGATCGGCAGAGCAAACTGGTGCCGCCGCCCGGTCACCAGTATGACTTCGACGCCCTCCTGGTGGGCGCGGCGCAGCGCTGCCAAGTCCACTTCTGAGATCTGAAACTCTGGGTTGAGCAAGGTGCCGTCGATATCGGCGGCCAGCAGATGGATAGGAGGTCTCACCATGTATGATCTTAACATTCGGGTGTCAAGCTTCAGGTGTGACGTAGACGGTGTTAATCACTGCGGGGTCGATTTCCGCACCGATCCAAAGTATGAATTTTGAGGAAGTCAAAACTCGGTTCTTGTCAGAAAATTCCATGGCCGACGGCAGCAACTCGTACGCTTGTGGACTGCTGGCGAAAGCGAACGAAGAATCTGACGGTGAATGGGGATGTGTGCATCTTTCCAAAGAGAAGATTTTGGAAATCATGCTTCCACCTCATCTGCACGGACAGGACGAGCTAATCCCGAGATCGGGGTTAACCGTAGCTGCTGCCATCAAAAAGGCGGAGTCCGCTAGCTACCAGTCCAGAAAGCCTAATTGCTGGAAAATTATAGATTTTCACAAGGATCGGCCCCTCTCCTGTGTTTTTCTTTCTGTGCGCCCTATTGATGCCACGGATTATAGAGACTTGGTTGGGTGGGAAGGATATCTCGTGCATCTTGATGGTCTCCATCGGTTTCTAGCGTGGGGGTTATCGAACAGGCTTGAATCTGAGAAAGTTCTAGCATGGGTGGCTGGCATGTCCGAACAATAGAGAGTCAGTGGTGGGACGCTCGCGCCTACATTGGCACGTGCTATATTGCGCATCAAAGCATGGGATCGCTAATTTTCTTATTCTTTCCCTGGGGTCTGATTCTGCAGGCGGTGGCCATTGTTCACTTCATCCGCCGGCGCCCGGATGGCTATTGGCTGTGGATCATTATTTTCTTCGGCGGTCTCGGGGCGCTGATCTATATCGCCGCCGAGGTCATCCCCGATGCCGGTTTAGCGCGCCAGTCGTTCAAAATGTTTCCCCGGCGCAGGAGGATTCACGAACTCGAGTCAGCCATTCTGGACAATCCCTCAGCCGGGAATTATGAGGAACTGGCCGATCTGTACCTGGAGGAAGGGAACTACGCCCGCGCCCGCCAGTGCTACGACAAGGCAATCTCCTCGCGCACCGACTCGCCCGACCCGTTTTATCGCCGGGGGATGGCTGCCACATTCATGGGCGACTTCGCCGCGGCCCTGCCCGATCTTGAACGCGCAGTTTCGCAGGATCCCAAGTACGACTTTCAACGCGCCGCCGCACTGCTGGCCCACGCTTACGCCAACACCGGCCAACCAGACAAAGCCGAGGCCTTGTTTCGAGAGGTCACCAAACTCTCCACTTCCTCCGAGACTTACTACAATTACGCCTGCTTCCTGGCGGATCAGCAGCGCAATGCCGAGGCCCGCGAATGGGCGCAGCGCATTCTGGACAAGAAGCCAACCATGCCCGGATACCTGCGCCGCCGCGAGCGGCCCTGGTTCCGCAAGGCAGCAGCCCTGCTGAACCGCTTACCAAAGCCAATGTAGGCGCGGGCGTCCCGCCCCTGCAAGGACTAACAAAAAAACGCTTAATCAAGAGCTACCGCGATCCAGCGACGAAGATGTCTCGCGTGTTCGCCTAGCCGCACTCAGGCCGCGGACGCACTCTCCGCAGCCGAGACGATGGCCAATTCGCCGGTGGCGGTTGGTGTCAGCAGCGGCCAGCCCCGGCGCAGCACATAGTCAAGCCACGCGCCGGCCATCTGCGAGGTAAGGACGGCCGTTAACACAAGGGTCGTGTAGAACTTCGGGCTGATGATCCCGGCATCAAATGCCACGCTGGCCAGTACGATACCTGGTCCGCCGCGGGCGTTGGTCGTGATCGCGAGATTGATCAGATCCAAACCACGGAACCCTGCGCAGCGCCCTGCCAGGGATACGGAAAGAATCTTGACGACACAACTGCCGGCGATGAAAGCGGCAATCATCCACAACGACAAGCCGTGAACCAGGTCGAGTTTCAATCCCACAAGCGCGAAGTACGCAGGAATAAAGAAGGCGAACGAAACCTTTCCTATGGCATCGAGCGCCTCCGAGAAAAGTCTGCGCTTCTTATGTACCACCGCGAAGCCAGCCAGAAAGGCGGCAAATACAACGCTGACATCCAGTGCCCCGGCGACCACGCAATATCCGAGCAGAACTGCAATCGCATAGCCCACGGGCGAGTGTTTCGCGATAACGTTGAACCGTGACTTGTTGATTCGCTTCACCATCCGGGGAACGATCGTGAGCCCTAGCCCGAAGAATCCGATCGTGGTGATCAGGTGATACGACATTTCCCGCGGGTTGAGCGCGGTTTTACCGGCCATCGCTGTTGCCACGGCCAGCGCCAGCCACAGCACGATGTCCTCCAGCACCGCGACGCCGAGAACCAGTCGTGCAAAGCGGGTGTGGAGTATCTTCAAGTCCGCGAAGATCTTCGAAACCACCGGAACGGACGTTACGGCGACCCCGACGGCGAGAATGATGATCAGAGAGATGCGATTGCCGTTAGGACCGGCGAGCGCGGGTCCGACAAGCCACGGACCCAGCACTAGCGCAAGGATGAATGGTATGCCCGTGCCCACGATGGCCAGCCAGCCCACTTCGCGGCGCTCTTCGCGGCTGAAAAGCTGGCGGGTTTCCGCACCCGACAGGAACATCAGTAGCAGCAAGCCGAGCCAGTAAATAAAATTCAAAATGCTTGCTTCGTGCTTCGTGGCTTCCATCAGCCCTGCCGCGAATGGCAATCGGCCGATTAGAGCCGGCCCCAGTACGACGCCGGCCAGGATCTCGCCGACCACCCTCGGCTGGCGGAGTTTCACGAAAAAATAGCCGAGCAACTGCGCCAACCCGACCAGAAGTAAGAGTACGAAAAGAATTGAAGTTAGATCGGAGTTTGACACGCTTGCTCTCTCCGCTGCTTAGATGCCTTCAGCGTGAGAGGGTTGGTCACGGAGGGGCAAAGCGCTGTTTCGAGAGGTCACCAGAATCTCTACTGAACCGCTTATCAAAGCCAATGTAGGCGCGGGCGTCCCGCCCGTGCTAGCCGACGAAGCTCAGCGGGCCCGTCTGTCCGCTGCGGCAGGCAGAACGGGGACGCCCGCGCCTGCATGGCAAAGTAATCAGAGTTTTGCTAAGCCGTCGCGAGATAGTCTCTCAACGCACGCTGCGTTTGAAGATCGAGAGCTTCGCCAAATTGAGTGAGATCTTGAATCAGGAGATGCGGGTCCATCTGCTGAAAATGTTCCTGAGCCAGACCGAAAACGCAGCGCCGAACCAGGTTGTACTCTTCCACCAAGGCCATCGCCGTGAACCCCTGCGCCTGCCGCAGGCGGCCATGTTGCTGGGCTGCTTTCATGGGCGCGGTGGTCATATCCTTCACGTTCAATTTCATGACCTTCATGGCTTCTTCAATCAGCGGCACGATGGGAGCTGTTCGTTTCCGGGCAGGTATTTTGACCCGCTTGAGATTGGGGTCCGCTTGGCTGTGGGCCAGCCATTGCTTACGAATGCGGCTACGATTTTGCTTCAGCAGAATGGTGAACCGCTTCGCCGCGCTTGCAGGACGCGAAAGCTTGCTCTCGGGGCCGGATGAGCTGCGCTCCAGTTGCCGGTTGATCTCTTCCAGTGCCCGGCGCAGGGCGCTTTCGACTTGGCTCGAACGTCGGTCGCCGCGGGCGACTCTGCTAACATAGGAAGGATCGACCCCAAGCTTGCGGGCGATTCTTACGTAAAGGCCGCGATAAAGGGTGTGCGGAGAATGTATTCCCGGGTTTAAGTTTGTGCTAGAATTGTCACCGGACATGACAGCCTTTCATGAAGACTCGCGACAAGATGCCGCTTAACGCGAGTGTTAGAACGGCCGCGTTAACCTCAGTGTAGCAGGCGCGCCATGAGCAACACAAGAGATCCAAAGCTTGAGTGGGCGAAACGGATCCTCGCTCTTCGCCGCCGCCTCCAAGTGAGCCAATCTGAGCTGGGTAAGCAGATGAACGCTTCTGCCATGGCGGTCTCCCGCTGGGAGCGCGGCGTTCAGGAACCTCCGGCCAATGTCTACATTCAATTGGGTAATCTCACCGGAGATCCGGAATGTTGGTATTTCTGGGGGCGGGCCGGAATGCACAGCGAAGATCTCATGCGGGTTTTGCCCGCAGTCAGGTCGCGATTGCGCAAGGACCGTGTGCCCAGCCTGCAGGTGGTCCAAGCTGGAGCGCACGCATCCAGGCGAGCGGATAACCTGGTGGCGATTCCCGTTCTGCCCGTCGTAGCTGCGACTCATGGAGGGAAGGGAGACCCGGTCGATGCCCTCGATCAGGCCCATCCGGAATCGATGTTGGCCGCGCCCAGCGATTGGTGTCCCAACCCAGCCCATACCAGTTGTCTGCGAGTTCACGGCCGCTCCATGATGCCGCTGATTCACGACGGTTACATCATCGTGATCGACACCTCGCAGACCAATCGTCTCAAGCTTTATGGTCAGATCGTGGTGGCAGCCCACAAGGAGCAAGGTTTGATCGTATCCCGGTTGCAACGCTTTGATCACACCGAGGTTCTGGTCCCGGAAAACCGGGAGTATGAGTCGACTGCTTTTTCCACCAATGGATGGCGGATCGTAGCCAAGATCCTGTGGTGGATCGGGCGGCCCGCTTAAGGTCGTTTTACGGGCAGGTGCAATCGCCTCCCGAGCGGACACTCAAGCGGTACCCCGCACGAACCATCCTTGGTCAGATCTTCTGCCTCCGCCGTGTTATTTGGGCCCTCGCTGTTTGCTCTGCAGCTTCTGCTGCTGGCTTGCGTGTTTTTGCTCCATTTGCTGCGTCTGCTGCTGGTGCCTCTGTTCTACCTGCTGCTTCCTCGCGTCATTCGCGTTCTTTTGCGCTAGCTGTTGGTGTTCCTGTTCCTGCTTCTGCTGGAGTTTCTGATGGTCCTGTTCCTGCTTCTGGTATAGCTTGCTCTGCTGTTGCTGGTATTTCTGGTCCAGTTTAGCGTTTCCCGTGTTTGGAGCAGCAGGACGTTCGTGCGGTTGAATATCCTTAGCGTGGGCTGGAGCAGGGGGCCGAGGAACGTTGTTCGCCGGACGACCAGCCTGCTGGTTGCCCCGCGGTTCAGCTCCTCCACGATTGGCAGGGGGATGGTATGGCGCACCTGCCTCTTTGGCCGGTACGACGGCACGGTCTCGAAACGCTCCCGGCTTAGGAGTAGCCGCGATGGGCGGCTTGCCATGGTTCGCCGATGCCCGTAGTTCTGGATTAGCCCGGGCAGCCTCCACATGTTGAGTCTGTGCGGCTACCGGAGGGATGTGTCTCTCACGTGCCGCAGCTTCTTCTTCAGGCCTCGGACGCGCGCTTATCCCACCCTCGCCGCCGTTGTAGCTGACCCGGTTCACCGTGGTGTTGTTGATCACCGTGGTGTTGTAAACATTGTGAATGTTAGTGATATTCACGTTGTTTACGGAACGATTGTAGAAGAAGCGTCCATTGTCCCAACGTCCACCTTCGTAGCCTTCACCGAAGTAACCGAAGCCGTAACTGATCCCGCCGTAGAAACCGACCCGCGGACCCCAGTAGCCTTCATGGAAAAGAAATGCAGCCCCGCCCCAACCCCAATAGCCTGGGGTCCAGAGGAAACCGACTTCCGGCGCCATCACCCACGTACCCGGCACCCAATAATAGTCGTCGTCGCCGTAGGCCCAGTAGCCCGGTGTCCAGATATAGCCTTCGGCGGGGCAAGGGGGCTGCTCGTAGACGGGCAGCGCCGGCGGACCGATTGTTATCGACACGCCGATCTGAGCGAACGATGCGGCGGGCAGCACCATGACCATCACAACCGCGAAAAACAGTGAACCAAACAGCAGTGAAGGAATGCGTCGGATAGGCATCATGTTTCCTCGTGTCTCTCTAAAGTGTCGCCCCCACAAGTCGGGCGCGATTTGAAATACACATTACACACAAACCCGCACTCTAGGAGTATGTTGCGCGCCCGCGGGTTGCCTCCGGTGGGACGAATTAGATCGTGTTCTGAAGCAGAGAGAAAAGTCGCGGCCCCCGGACGTCAAGACACATCCACTCCTGACGTAGGACACGGCAAACTGATTCTGCCCACTGTACTCTGCCCCGTGCCTGAATCTTTCCTTTCGGAGCTGGTCCATGGCCTACGTAAAATACTGATTCCTGCCTGGGGCCTCTCTTTTGGACGTGTAGGCGCGTAGGGCTCGAGACTCTTGACGCGTTGACATTTGGCCGAGCCGGTTCTATCGTTGCCAACCGGACGGCAATGAATATTGTCAAGGCAACCCACCGCTTTGAAGAGTGGCTCGGCCGCCACACCACGCTCGTGAAGCCTGATCTTCGCCTGAAACACCAGCGCATGGCGGAAGCGGTGTTTCCTTTTCTTCGTGCAACATTCTATCGTTGGATGCAAATCTGGCCCGAGGTCTGCCCCGACCTCGCTAAAGCTCCCGAGGTTCTCGCCGTGGGCGATCTCCACGTCGAGAATTTTGGCACCTGGCGTGACATCGAGGGCCGTCTGGTTTGGGGGATCAATGATTTCGACGAAGCCGCAGTCCTGCCCTACACCATCGATCTAGTGCGGCTAGCCACAAGTGCGATGTTCGCCATCGCAGCCGGCCATCTAGCCGTGAAGCCGAAAGACGCGTGCTCGGCAATCCTGGAAGGCTACAAAGAATCCCTCACCCGCCACGGCCGCCCCTACGTGCTCGAAGAGGAAAATGACTGGTTGCGCGAGATCGCGACCGGAGTATTGCGCGATCCGGTGCATTTTTGGCAGAAGATGGACAGTTTGCCGAGAATGGGTGGCAAAATCCCCGCTACCGCGCGGGAAGCTCTCGAGCACCTCATGCCTGAACGAGGGCTTACCTATCGCGCAGTCCGGCGCGTTGCTGGTCTGGGAAGTCTAGGACACGTCCGCCTGGTTGCCATCGCGCTGTGCCACGGTGCCAGAATCGCCCGCGAAGCCAAGGCGCTGGTACCTTCTTCGGTTTACTGGGCCCAGGGAGGGGGACCGGCAGAAATTATGTATCACACCATCATCCGCAGCGCCGTACGCTGCCCCGATCCTTTTGTGCAATTGCGCGGACGCTGGATCATCCGCCGCTTGTCTCCAGATTGTTCCCGCATCGAACTGAGCGTTCTGCCCACCAACCGCGAGGAACTCCGCCTGTTTTCCGCCATGGGATGGGAAACCGCCAACATCCACCTCGGCAGCGTGGACGCGCGAAAATTCATCCAGCGGCATCTCAACCGCCTCAAACCAACCTGGCTGTTCGCAGCCGCCAAAGACATGGAAAAGGCGGTCACCAGCGACTGGCACACCTGGAAAAAATCCGGGGACTCTTGATTAGATATTCTCGAATGGTCTCAGATCTCTCGCGGGAACCCGTAGCACATCGCATCCGCCGACTCGAACCGCGCCGTGGTCCCCGTGGCCTCGCGCTGCAACGCATTGAGCAACTCGTCCAGGATAACTTGTAGCGAATCAGGATCCTCTCTGAGCGCCCGCCGTACGCTCTCCCGGTCAACTGCCAATTCGCCGATCAGCCGGGCGTTCCTGGTGTCGGGCTCCTCGATCGTGGGCAGAATCCAGCCCAGCCGCTGTTTATGCCTCCCCGGCTTGGGTCCAACCGTGGCAAACGGATAGTCGAGACTCCCCGTCGTCATCCAGTGGACAACCAGTTCCTCCACGTGCCCCCCGCTGCACGCAGCATAGATCCCTTGTCGCTTGGCCAACTCATCCTGCCACTCGAGAACCTTCAGCTTGTCTTCCCAGTGGCTTTCAGCAACCAGGAACCACACCTGCCCCGCTGATCTTTCCTCACCGCAAATCGTACACTCTTGCATCCTTGCGTTGTCCATGGTTGCTACCTTTCCTTCCTATGCCGACTGTTCTCTTCGGCTACTTTCACGGCTGGGTATTTCTGCCGCGTGCCCTGCGGCCGCAGGCCTCTTCTTCGCAAAGTCGGGCCGCGCAACCGTGACTACGCCCCGCTCCTTTTCGTACGACAGAGTCAGCGCGAATGCGCACTGGTCGCACAGCCAGTAGTACTCGATGCGATGGGAAGACTTCCCTCTCCAGCTCGCCCGCCTCAACTCCGACCCTTCGAGAGGCTCCGTTTCCACCAGGAAAAGTTTCCCTTGGCTCAGCTTACGGAAGGGCGTGTGGCAGGCTGGATTTGCGCATTTGTGAAGCACGCGGTACCTCCTGAATTCTGAATCGGAGCGAGCATTGCGGGTGCACGCCGATGACCGAAACGTTATAACCGAAAAGTCATATGGAACCAGTTTGAATCCATGAGGCTGCAGACTTCTGTGTCTTGCGCCGCCAACCCTAAGGTGCCCAAACGCAGTCGGCAATGACGAAATCTCGGCAGCATGTCGCGAAATAACCCCACGCTGGAATCGGCCGCCCCCAGCCGCTATCATGATGCTTTATGCCCAAGACCGCACTAATGTGCCCACCCGCATTCTTTGACGTTCGCGAGCCCAAGAATCCCTATATGGGCCTCCCCATTGATCGTGCAAAGGCCCAGCAACAGTGGGAAGACTTGCGGCGCGCGCTTCAGGACTCGGGGCTAAAGGTGGAAACCATCGATCCCGTAGAAGATCTCGACGACATGGTTTTTGCCGCCAACCAGGTATTCGTCGGGCACCACGACCGGCTCGGCAACTTCATCGTCCCCAGCCGCATGCGCTATGCCTCCCGGCACAAGGAGGTAAAGTTTTTCGTGGACTGGTTCCGCCAGCGCGGCTACAAAATCATCGACCTCGATTTGGACGGAGAGTACCTCGAGGGCCACGGCGATCTGCTCTGGCATCCCGACCGCTCGCGCATCTGGGCAGCCTACGGCTTCCGCTCCACTCGCGGCGGTGTGGAGAAGTTCGCCGCCGCCATGCTGGAATTAGGCTTCCCCGTGCTCCCTCTTCAACTGGTGGATGAGCACTGCTACCACCTCGATACTTGTCTCTGCCCGCTCAACGACGATGCAGCTTTGATCTACCCCGGGGCATTCTCCCCTGAATCGCTAAAGACAGTTCGTGCCGCCTGGAAACGAATCCACGAACTCAGCCGCGACGAAGCCCTGCAATTCATGGGGAACGGCATCGTAGTAAACGGCAGGTTCATTACCGCACGCCTGACCCAGAACCTTCAGCAGATCCTTGCCCATGAAGGCTTGACCCCTGTGGTAGTCGATACCTCCGAGTTCGAGAAATCCGGAGGAAGCGTGTTCTGCATGAAAGCGTTCATTGAATAGCCAGCAAAGGTTCGATCTATCGCGCGTTCTCGCTCAGCGCCCTCTGCGAACTCTCCGCGTCCTCTGCGTTTTAAGATTTTCAGCCCCTCCCCTCGACGAATTCCCACACAATCCCTATCATGGAGTCATCGCGAGGTAAGAAAATGCCTGAACCAACTTATGAAGAACTGAAAGCCCGCTTGGCGGAACTTGAAAAGCAGGGCCCACGCCGCACCGCCAGCATGGAATTCCGAGTGAGCGAAAAAGGCGGAGTCAGCGTTTATGGCCTCGGCCGCTTCCCGGTTACGCTCTATTACGAACAGTGGACGCGCCTGCTGGAGGCGGCCGACAAGCTGCGCGAATTCCTTGAAGAAAACAAATCCAAACTCAAGCTCAAAGGTCAGTAGTTTCAGCCGCGAGCAGTATCTCTATCTCACCACGCGAGGCCGCACCAGCGGTCTCCCCCGTGAAATCGAGATCTGGTTTACCTATCGCGACGGACGCTTCTTCCTGATCGCCGAATACCCGGCCTCCAACTGGGTGCAGAATCTGCGAGCTGATCCACAAGTGCGCGTGCGGGTTGCCGGACAAAGTTTCGCCGCCCATGCCCGCTTCGTCGCCCCTGAAGCCGAGCCCGAATTGAATCGTGCCGTTGCCGATCTCTCTAGCGAAAAATACGGCTGGGGCGAGGGAACGATGGTGGAGTTGGTCCCAGAGTCCTCCGGACTGTAAGATTTGGAAGATGACAATTGCGTTCGTCCACAAGCAGGCTGCTGAAAAATGCTCGATTCGTATCAGGGCATCGCTTCAGCGGTGCCGTAACTGGTGCAAAATCAGTAGCGCCTTCAGGCGCTGCGGGTCGCAATATCACTTTTTCAGCAGCCTGGCAGGATCGCCCAATCGAGAACCGATATACCGTTAGCTGACTTCCGTCCCCATGTCCTCCGACGACATTCTCACACTCCCACCACCTCCCGCCGACACCCGTCTCTCATACGGCACCGATCCCAATCAGTTCGGAGACCTTCGCCTTCCTAAAACCAAGGGCCCGGTCCCGCTAGTGATGAACATCCACGGAGGCTTCTGGCGCGCCAAGTACGACCTGGCCCACGCCGGACACCTCTGCGCCGCGCTGACCGCCAAGGGCGTTGCCACCTGGAACATCGAGTACCGCCGCGTCGGCAACCCGGGCGGAGGCTGGCCCGGCACGTTCGAGGACATTCGCAACGCCTACCGCTACCTGCCACAAATTGCAAAACGATACGACTTCGACTTAAAAAAAACCTTGGTGATGGGCCACTCCGCAGGCGGACACCTCGCCCTCTGCCTCGCCGCCCACGAATCTTCCCTTAAGCGTGTGATCTCGCTGGCTGGCGTAGTGGATTTGCAGCAAGCGTGGGAACAACACCTCAGCGACAACGCAGTCGTGGCCTTTCTCGGAGGCAAGCCCGGCGAAGTCCCGGAGCATTACCACGAAGCCGATCCCATGCAGTTCGCAATCGACCAGGCCACGACGCAATGGCTAATTCATGGCGCCGGCGATGACGTCGTCCCGTCGTACTTCAGCCGCCAGTATGCCGAGCAAAAGAAAAAGCGCGGAGAAGATGTGCATTACCTGGAGATCTCAACCGCTGGCCATTTCGACCTCATCGATCCCCACTCAAACGCCTGGCCCAAAGTCGAAAACACCGTGCTGCACCTGCTCGCTCAGTCGCCGTGAACGCTCTGATATGCGACTTGATTTTTGTGCAGGAGGAAGAACGGATGTCCATCAGCCGGAGCAAAGCTCAGCAGCGCCCGGGGAGTCGAGCAGTGCGTCGGAGTTTGCTCGCCTCTGGTTTCATTGTGTAGCTTGGTGTCCTTTGTGGTTAATGTTTTTCTCGGGTTTCCTAATCCCTCAACCCCTCGGCGTCTGAATGCGAACTTGGAACAGGGATTCCCGCGGAACGCGGCCACAGAAATTAGGGGTGGAGCGGCGCCAAGACCTAATCTGGCAAAATGATTCTCTAAGAGCGTCTAACAAAACCCAGTTTTCAGCGACAAGCAGCCGGAACAACTATGGCCAACTTCCTTGGAGGGAAGCCAAAGCATCGGGCGAGAAATTATTCGGGTGTAGCGCCTACTGACTCCTTCCGCCGCCAGAGCGGGATGCTCTGAGCACCGAGAGCAAGCATTTGGATAACCTAAACATCCCCAACCCCGCTCCCGAAAGGAAGCGAGGTTGGAGCAAATCAGAAACAACACCGGGCGCTACTTCGGCGCTTTCGGGTCGTTTGAAAGTACGCGTCGCGGATGTTGCGCCTTCTTGGTGTCGAACGCGCTATTTATCAGAGTTGCTGTGAGGGAGGCGTTGTAGGCAACGGTGTTGGCATCACCGGTAGAGCTATAGCATATTAACGCAGCAAAGTCTCCAGCGGCAACAAACCAACTATCAGCGATACTGACCGATTGCTGAGCGCCGAGACTGCCAGCCGCACCAAAAAGACCGTCACCATTCCCATTGCTTCCGATAGTCACGTAGCAATAGGCAATATAATCGGAGGGGTCAACATACACGCGCGCTGTGGCGTTGATGTAGTATGTGCCTGTGACCTGCATCGGATTGGTTGCCGCGACCACCGCTAACGAACCCAAAGAGGTGGGTAGGGTATTACCCGCGAAGTTGCCTACCGAAATTCCCGGAGGTCCTGGGGGTCCTTGAGCCCCTTGTGGTCCTTGTGGTCCTTGTGGTCCCCTTGGTCCTCTCTGGTTCCAGCTAATCTTGTGTTCAGTCGACTTACACACCGTGGTTTTACTTACAATCCTGATAGCACCGGTTGAATTGTTTACGCAGCCGTAATAAGTCACCACTGCTGGCACCACCGCTGCGGTTTGCTGAGCAGCCATGGGCAGAACAAGCGACAAGAATACAAGCATCAAACAGCCAATGCGAAGTTTCATGGGATTTCCTCCAATCGATGAAGTGAATTGCTTTTCAGGAAACAGACACGAGCCGATGTTTTAAATGAAATAAAAGTCGGTTTGACCGCTACTCGTTGGGCCTGAGATGAAGTGTCGATGGATGGATGAAGGCTTAAGCCCTAAACGAGCAGGCTGGATTATGGCCGACCGTCGCTAACCTGTCAAGGTGCAAACGGTTGCAGTTTGTTCACGTTGGAGGTGTGCGAGGGTTTTGTTAGACACTCTAAGGTGTGACCTTGAACACGGTGCCGGGGCCGTTGAAACCGGCAGACACGAAGGCGGTTCCATAGAGGTTGCCGGCGGAGTCCCGGATCACTCCTGACACGGGGTACCCGCCGTCCGTGCCACCATTTAAAACGTGCAGCACGGTCATTACGCCAGCCTTATTCAGCTCAAATACCGTTCCGTAGTAAGAATTCGTATTTCCGCCTAGAGTTGTTCCATAGAGGTTTCCCTTCGAATCCCGGACCATGCCGCCAAATGGCGTGCCTCCGTCTTCTGCATCCGTGAACGTATACAACACCGTGAACTTGCCGTCTTTGCCGAGTTTGTACAAAGTTCCACACCCTAGATAGCAGTTGCTGTTGCCGCCGCCTTGAGCCGAGCCATAGAAATTTCCTGCTTCATCTCGAATCAATCCTCCTGCCGCTGGAAACGCTCCGTCGGGCCCTCCGGTGAAGGTGTACAAAACCGTGAGCTTTCCATTCTTGGCCAGCTTGAACACCGTTCCGCAACCCCGCGTCGTTCCCTGCGGGCAAGACAGATCCCCGCCATACAGCGCCGTACCATAAAAGTCTCCCGCCGCGTCCTGCAGCAGGGGTCCGAAAGGCCACACGCCGTCCGCTCCTCCCTTAAACGCGTAGAGCACATGCAACTTGCGGGCGGTGTCTAACTTGAAGATAGTCCCGCAGCCATAGTTACATTGAATGCCGTGGCCCTTGACGCCTCCTGCCAACGTTGTGCCATAGAGATTGCCAGATGTGTCCATCAGCAATGCCCCTTCAGGCACTCTCGGCCTAAGGCAAGTGGCGCAGCCACCGAAGTTGAACAGCACTTTTTCCTTGCCCTTCGGACTAAGCTTGAACAGCACCCCGCCGCCTGCAGAACCCTGATCGGCAGGACCGTAAAGGTTTCCCGCTTTGTCCAGAATGAGCCCGGAGCTGGGAAATCCCCCGTTGCTCCCACCGTTAAAGTTGAGTAGTGTGGTCTCGCTGTCGGATTTGTCTAACTTGAAGACGACTCCGTTAGTGAACGTCCCGCCAAGGTAGGTGGTCCCGTAGAGGTTTCCAGCATCGTCCCGTACAAGACCCGCGTTCGGATTCAATCCGTCCTGACCGTTGAATGTATACAGCACCGTGAAAGTCTGTGCCTGTGCCGGCAGAATTGCACTCGTTGCCAACATCAAAATCACCGCTAGCACCACCAGCCCAGCTGAACATCGCATTTTCATAGCGACTCTCCGTACGTCCACCCCGGACTGACCGGAGTCGCCGAAACAATACGAAAAACAAATGTATCCCTTGTCACGGCGATGTAAACAATTTGTCAAAGCAATGTCGCGGGGACTCGCCCAGGTGGGGACTACAGCTAAGTAAGCAGGAAGCATTTATCGGTAGGTCGCATTGAAACTGGTGTCCTAAGCAAAGCCTATCATCGCCGGGTAGGCATTAGTGAAACCCGTGCTGCGCTTGGGGCCGACTTAATTCGAAACACAGATAAATCATTTGCCCGACGTGGTGATCGAGGTGGGCCGCACACTTTAGAACCATGTGGAAACGACTCCCCACATTCCCCGCCCCCACTGCGCTGTAGGACTCTGACCAATCCTCGGCCGACTGAGCGCGAGCCGCCCGCAGCACCATTTCAATCGCCTCATCAAAGCTCTTGAGAACTTCCTCTTTCGGCAGATGCCGCGTTTCCGTAAACTCCCGGTCGCGATCTCGAACGTATCCCGTCTCCGCCATCTGCGCCCCTATGTAGTAATTCAAATTGCCCGTGAGGTGCAGAACCAGGTGGCCAAAACTATTTCCAAACGGAAAGGGCTTCTGCCAGAACTGCTCTTCGGTGAGCGGCGCGGCCAGTTCGCGCACCCGCGACGCCAATGTCCCGTAACGCTCCGTCAGACCTGACGTAATCGTGGCCCGCAAATTCTCCATGGTCGATTCCTTACGCGTACCTTAGTCCCCGGAGCAGAGTTGAAGGGTGGCTAAACACCTTGCGGAAAAACTAGCGATTCGTATCAGGGTATGCCTTCAGGCATACCGCACGTCGCTGCAAATGGGTTCGGCTTTACAGTTTGCTGAAAAACTCATTTTCGGACTCTCTGTTGCCAGTAACGAGTTTTCCAGATTCGGCCCCGGTTGCGGGTTTCCCACC
>Ga0209118_1000237_pt1 | contig 34662 bp, 29 predicted proteins | sample BlaSpr_A8_Ref_M1_FD_187988 | JGI IMG/M metagenome (GOLD analysis project Ga0209118, IMG submission 187988) | Forest soil microbial communities from Thunder Bay, Ontario, Canada - Black Spruce, Ontario site 2_A8_Ref_M1 (SPAdes) (version 2) | ecosystem: Environmental > Terrestrial > Soil > Boreal... | reverse complement strand
CAGGTGGGAAACCCGCAACCGGGGCCGAATCTGGAAAACTCGTTACTGGCAACAGAGAGTCCGAAAATGAGTTTTTCAGCAAACTGTTTAGCCGCTGCTGTCGCAGCGGCTGAAGCCTTTGTTCATGGATCAACACTTACGGCACGCCTTAAGGCGTGCCCTGATACGAAACGGGTTTTTCTACGAAGCCGCATGGCTGCAATGACTCTTGGATTCCTGGTTCCATTTGTAACTTCATCCGCATGCGCACAGCGCATTCAGTTTCGCGACATCACCACGCCAGCTGGCATCCGTTTCGTCCACAACAACGCCGCCTTCGGGAAAAAGTATCTGCCCGAGACCATGGGGTCGGGTTGCGCCTTCATCGATTACGACAACGACGGCTGGCCTGACATTCTGCTGGTGAACGGAGAAGACTGGCCGGGACACAAGCGTGCCGATTCCACACTGAAGCTTTATCACAACAACCACGACGGCACGTTCACCGACGTCACCCGCCGGGCGGGCTTGGCGGTCGCCATGTTTGGGTTGGGAGTTGCGGTCGGAGATTACGACAACGATGGCTACGACGACCTCTTCATCAGCGCTCTCGGCCAGAGCCATCTGTTTCACAACAACGGCAACGGTACATTTACCGATGTAACGAAAGCCGCTGGATTGTGGGGGCCGAATGAGTTCTCCACCAGTGCCGCCTGGGTGGATTACGATCGCGACGGCAAGTTGGACTTGGTGGTCGCGAATTACGTGCAGTGGTCGATCCCGGGCGATCTGTACTGCACCCTCGACGGCGCGCACAAGTCTTACTGCACACCGGAATCCTACAAGGGCTCCTCAGCTCGACTGTGGCACAACCTGGGCAATGGAAAGTTTGAAGATGCTACACAGAAGGGCAAGTTCTACGATCCGACTTCCAAGAGCCTGGGCGTGGCAATCGTCGATTACAACGGAGATGGCTGGCCCGATATCCTGCTGACCAATGACACCCAGCCGAATAAGCTTTACCTCAACAAGCACGACGGGACGTTTGAGGAAAAAGCTGTTTCTGCTGGAATCGCATTCAGCGAAGACGGCGTGGCCCGCGCTGGCATGGGCGTGGACGCTGCCGACTATGATCGGTCCGGCCGTCCCAGTTTTGTCATCACCAACTTTGCCAACCAGATGCTTTCGCTCTACCACAATGAGGGCAACGGCCTCTTTGTGGATGAGGCGCCGCAGTCGGAGGTCGGGCGCGCGACCTTGGTGACTCTGGGCTTCGGCTGTTTCTTTTTTGACTACGACAACGACGGCTGGCCCGATATTTTCGTGGCCGACGGACACATCGAGAACGAAATCGAGCGCGTGCAGAAGCGGGTAAGCTATGCGGAGCCGCCGCACGTTTTTCGCAACCTCGGCGGCGGAAAGTTTCAAGAAGTGACGGCTTCCCTCGGATCCGCATTTGCCAGCCCAAAAGTCGCTCGCGGCGCTGCTTACGCCGACATTGATAACGATGGATCGCTCGACGTGCTGATGACCACCAATGGTGGCCGAGCCTACTTGTTTCACAATGACGGCGGCGATAACCATAGCCTACGCATAAAGTTGGTGGGTACGAAGTCCAACCGCGATGGTATTGGAGCTGTAGTGCGCCTGACTTCCGGAAAGGATCAGCAGTGGCAGACGGTTCATAGCGGATCGAGTTATTTGTCCCAAAGCGAACTGGTGCTGACGTTCGGCATGGGCGAAAAAACAAAAGCCGATTCGATTGAAGTGCAGTGGCCCAGCGGGCAGATCGACAAGCTCTCGAACGTGGCCGGAAATCAAACCGTCACGATTCAGGAGGGAAAGGGCATAGTGGCGAACAAAGCCTACAGCAAGCCTTGGATCTTCGCCGCGGCTAAATAGAGCGCCGGGCTATGACACGTAGCCCCGGACGCCTGGTCCGGGGTCGGCGGTCAGCGGTTTGCTAACTTGTTCTTCGCATGACTAAGACGATTCCCCTCGTTTGTGCCGGCGTCGTTCTCGTAACGATTGCGATCTTCGCAGCCCCCGCGCAAAATGCGCATAATGCGAAGCAGCCCGACAAGTCCACCGAAGCGGCTCGTCTCAACAATCTGGGCGCTGCCTACATGAACCAGCAGCTCTTCGAAAAAGCGCTGAAGGCATTTGAACAGGCTGCCACGCTCGATCCCAAATCCCAGATCGCGCAAATGAATCAGGGCATCGCGCTGCTCAACCTCGGGAGTATTGATGCGGCCAGGAAGTTCCTTGAGCAAGCGGTAAAGAAGAATTCCAGCGATCCTCATGCCTGGTATAACCTCGGCATGCTGGAGAAGAATTCCGGGAATTCGCAATCCGCGGTCGAGGCATTCCGCCGAGTCACTGAAATTGATGCGAATGATGCGGATACCTGGTATTTCCTCGGCGCCTCATACGCCCAGAACAAAGAACATCCAGAAGCGATTGACGCTTTCCAGCATGCACTGAAACTAAATCCCCTGCACGCGTCCGCCGAATTCGGACTCTCCCGCGCCTATCAGCAGTCGGCTGACCTCACCCACGCGCGGGAACATCTGACCCGCTTCCAATACATCACACAAAACAAATTGGGTACGCCGATCAGCTTGGCCTATGGCGAACAGGGAAAGTACTCGCTTGCGGAAGAATTTCCAGAGATGGTTCAAGAAGTTCCGCCGCAGATTCCGGTGCGGTTTGTGGATGTAACCGAAACGGCTGGGCTGACGACAAAACCCTCGGCCTCGGCCGCGAAGGACCTGGCTTCATACCTCGGGCCGGGCGCGTGCTTTCTTGATTATGACAACGATGGTCGCCCCGACATCTTTCTGCCCGACAACGGCAAGGAAGGCGGAATGTCGCTGTTCCACAATCTCGGCAACGGCAAATACGAAGATGTAACCAAGAAGTCTGGCCTCGATCCGACGTTGCACGCCATCGGCTGTACCGCGGGCGATTATGACAACGACGGTGCAACCGATCTCGCCGTAAGTCTTAACGGGCGTGTGGTTCTTTTCCACAACGAGAAGAACGGAACATTTAAAGATGTCACCGAGGCTGCCGGCATCAAAAGCAGCAACTTCAACACAGGGGTGGCCTTCGTTGATTACGATCACGACGGAGACCTAGATTTGTTCATTAGTACGTACCGCTCCGGAGAGGGCTTCGATCCTCGAATACAGCATTCTGGCGGAATCGGCGCCAGTTTGTCCGGGATATTTGGCTTCATGTGGCGTAACAACGGAAATGGGAGTTTCACTGATGTGACGACGTCTGTTGGCCTGGATCGCCTATCGCCCAGCCTCGCAGCCGTCGGGACGGATTACAACAACGACCGGGCGGTTGATCTAATCGTAAATACGTGGCTGTTTCCTCCGACGGTTCTGGAGAACCCTCGTGAAGGTAAGTTCGTTGTTCGTGAGCTCTGGCCCCCGCAAATGCCGGGAATGGCGGTGGGCGTTGCTGTCCTCGATTTCAACCACGACGGATGGATGGATCTCGCCTTCACGCACTGGGGCGCACCCGGCTTGAGCCTGTGGCGCAACAATCACGGGAAGAGCTTCGAGGAGGTTCCGCTTCCAACCACGAATTGGGTTCGCGGCTGGGGTGTGGCCGCCATCGACTATGACAACGATGGCTGGATCGACCTCGTTGCAGTTGGTGAAACTGCTGATGGGCATGGAGAAGTGCGCCTGTTCCGCAATCTCGGGCCTGACGGTTTCGAGGATGTTACGGCCGACGTCGGCCTCGACAAGATTGTCCTCAAAGATCCGCGCGCCATCATCACTGGCGATTATGACGGTGACGGCGCGACCGACCTGCTCATCACGCAGAATCACGGCCCAGTTGTTTTGCTGCGAAATGACGGCGGCAATAAGAACCACTGGCTTCGCCTCAATCTGAAAGGGCTTGCCGACAACAAGAGCGCCATCGGGACCAAAGTCGAAGTCTTCGCTGGAGGGAATCGGCAGAAATTCGAGATCGCGGGATCGTCCGGCTATCTCGGACAGAATTCGCCCTACCTTACCGTCGGCCTCGGACAATCGACCGAGGCTGACGTTGTCCGCCTGCTGTGGCCGACTGGTGTTCTACAGGACGAAGTCGAAGCCGCGGCCGATCGCGAACAGAAATACATGGAAATCGACCGCCGTGGAAGTTCCTGCCCAACTCTTTTTGTTTGGGATGGTGAACGGTACAAGTTAGTTGGCGACATGCTCGGCGCCGGCGTGGTTGGACACTGGGTTGGCCCCGGCGAGCGCAACATCCCACGCCCCACGGAATACATTAAACTGGACCGCAGCACGATCCGCGAGAAAGACGGCAAGCTCAGTTTTCGTTTCATGGAGCCCTTAGAGGAGGCGGTGTATCTCGACCAGGTGAAGCTGGTGGCTGTCGATCATCCTGCCGATCTTGATGTTTATCCCAACGAATACTTCGCAAGCAACCCGCCTTATCCTCCTTTCAAGGTGGTGTACAGTCGCGACGCCCGTCCTCCAGCGGGCGCTTGGGATGAGCACGGTCGCAACGTATTGCCTGATCTGCTGGCTCATCGCTATTTCGGCGATTTCAAACTGTTGCCATTTGCAGGTTTCACCAAGCTGCACAGCCTGGAACTCGATCTTGGAGAACCCTACCACGGTGGCCCGCTATGGTTGCTCCTGCACGGCGAGATCGAATATTTCAGCGCGACCGGCATGTACACGGCTGACCAGGCCGGCATTCACGGCATCGCGCCTTACGTAGAAGCGCTCGACGCAAAAGGGGAGTGGGTCCGCGTGATGGACGACATGGGCTTCCCCGCCGGCGGGCCGCGTACCATGACCGCCGACCTTAGCGGCCGTCTGCCGGAGGGCACACGGCGCATTCGAATTTCGACCAACCTGCAGATCTATTGGAACAGCATCCTGATTGACCGTACCCGCCAGGATCAGGACGTTCGTCTTACGCCACTTCCGCTTGCTCGGGCCGATCTGCGCTTTCACGGATTTCCGCTGAAGATTGAAGGCAAGCCGCCGGGCAAGGTCATGTACGTGTATGAAAAAGCCAGCCCCACAGGGCCGTACACGCGTCCCGCGGGAAGTTATACACGCTACGGTGACGTGCTCCCACTGCTTACTTCTCTCGATGACCAGCTTGTCGTTTTTGGATCGGGTGATGAGGTCGCGTTAGACTTCGATCCGTCGCGACTGCCGGCCCTGCCAAAAGGTTGGGTCCGCGACTACTTCTTCGTGGCCAATGGCTACGAGAAAGACATGGATTTCTATGCATACGACTTTGGCAGCGTCGATCCACTTCCGTTCCGCGGCATGGAAACGTATCCGTATCCTTCGGACAAATCATTTCCCCTCGATGACGCGCACTTGAACTACATTCTGGAATACAACACCCGTTTCATGTCGGGGAATGAGCCGCGAGGCTACCGGTTCGACTACCCTCCGCCACGGTGATGCAAAACTGCCATTCATGGGGTTCAACTTTCAGCGCGGGAACGGCCTAATTTGCGGGTTTTTGCGGCCTCAGAGGTAACCATTCTCCGAACCCCAGGGTAAGTTGTCCTGCCTTCGCTACCCACGTATAAACATGACAGCTTGTTACTTCCACAAAGCAGCGGTTAGATCCGGAGAATGAATGCGGAAAGTACTGATAACTCTTCTAATGGTGGTTGGAGGTTTGGCGGGTTTGCACGCGCAGACCATGAAACAAGCCATCCACCTGGCGCCGAACGGCAAAGGATGGGGGGTTAAGGTCGCCGAGAGATCAGGCACCGCTTCTGCTGAAGCAGCCACGACCAATGGCATCAGCTACCATGGCGGTCCGGTGATGCGTGCCAGTTCGGTCCATGTATATTTCATCTGGTACGGCAACTGGACGAACGGTTCCAAGCCTTCCGATAGTCGGACCACCGTGAACCTGCTGAACATTCTGTTTGGACCGACCCGCGGCATCGGTAGTTCCGGCTACTTCAAGATCAACACGACCTATAGCGATACTGTTGGTCATCCAACCGGAAACATCGCGCTGGTGGCGTCTACCACCAACAACTACAGCCGCGGAAAGAAGCTCGCGGACGCCGACGTGCAGAGTATCGTGAGCAGCGCCATCAGCAGTGGGTCGTTGCCGAAGGATGCGAACGGCCTGTACTTCGTGCTCAGCTCATCGGATGTTAATGAGACTTCCGGTTTCTGCACCAAGTATTGCGGCTGGCATACTCACAACTCGATCGGTGGAACCGACATCAAGTTTGCGTTCGTGGGCAACTCCGACCGCTGTCCAGCTTCCTGCGAAATGCAAGCGGTGAGCCCGAACCGCGACAGTGGCGCCGATGGTATGGCTTCCGTGATGGCGCACGAAGCCGCCGAAACGGTGAGCGATCCAGACTTGAACACCTGGTATGACTCCGCCGGCAACGAGAACGAGGACAAATGTGCCTGGAAGTTCGGCCCGCTCACGGGTGTGCTCGGCCAGGGCGCCTACAACCAGACCTTCGGCACCTACAATTGGCTGATCCAGATGAACTGGGAGAACAGCCGCGGTGGCGGTTGCGACAAAGCCTTAGGCGGAAAATTCTACAACCAGTAACCCGTTGTGGGCTGCGCCACAGCCCACTAACTCCACGACGATTCGCCCCAATGAAATCGTTTTAATGGTTGACAGTTTCGCTGCGGCATAATCCAATACCCGCACATGGCATCCGCTTCCACCGGTAAACCTGCCGCCGCTCGCCTCCGGCGAACCCTGACGCTTTGGGACCTGATTCTCTACGGGGTCATCGTGATTCAGCCGGTCGCACCTTTGTCCGTGTTCGGCGTGCTCAGCGATCGCGGCCGCGGACACGTCGTCACCACTGTCCTGATTGCCATGGTGGCAATGCTGTTTACCGCGATCAGCTACGGCCGCATGGCACGCGCCTATCCCAGCGCCGGTTCGGCCTTCACCTATGTGGGTCAGGAAATCAATCCAGCGCTGGGTTACGTGACCGGGTGGAGCATGGTAATGGATTACATGCTGAATCCGATGATCTGCACAGTCTGGTGCAGTCAGCAGGCCCACGTGTTTGCTCCCGGCGTTTCCTATAGCATCTGGGCTGTCTTCTTTGCGTTGGTTTTCACCGGCCTCAATATCCAAGGCGTAAAAACTTCGGCGCGCGTTAACACCGGGTTGGCCGCCGCGATGGGTGTGGTGATCGTGATTTTCTTCGTCGCCGCGGCGCGATATGTCTTTGGGCATCCGCACGGCGATGCTGGTTTCTGGACTCGCCCTTTCTACGATCCGCAGATGTGGAACACGAAAGCGGTGCTGGGCGGCACTTCCATCGCCGTGCTTACCTACATTGGTTTTGATGGCATCTCAACGCTCTCGGAGGAAGCCGAGAACCCGCGGCGCAACATTTTGCTGGCCACTGTGCTTACTTGCCTGGTGATCGGTATTCTTTCCGCGATCGAAGTGTATGCCGGGCAGTTGATATGGCCGGCCTCTCAGCCATTCCCCAACGTCGATGCAGCGTTTACTTTCATTGCCGCGCGTGCCTGGCAGCCCTTGCTCGTGATCGTCGGATTCACGCTGCTGGTGGCAAATTTCGGATCCGGGATGGGATCGCAATTGGGCGCGGCCCGCTTGTTGTATGGGATGGGACGCAGCAACGCATTGCCCAGATCGTTCTTCGGAGCGGTAGATCCCAAGCGGCACGTGCCTCGCAATAATGTGCTTTTCGTGGGAGCGATGGCGCTGGGCGCCGCCCTGCTGGTCAATTATGGGCTGTTCAGCTACGGCTTGGGCGCGGAGATGCTGAACTTCGGAGCTCTGATCGCTTTCATGGGCGTCAATGCCGCGGCGTTTGTGCGCTACTATCTCCGCAGCGAAGAAAAAAAACTGACGAATTTGATTCCGCCGATTGCAGGATTCTTGATTTGTTTGCTGCTCTGGCTGAACCTGAGCCGCCCCGCTAAAATCGCGGGTACGATCTGGATGGTGGTCGGCATCGCCTTCGGAGCGTGGAAGACGAAGGGTTTCCGCAGCAACCTGGTGGATTTCGAGCTTCCGCCGGAAGAGAGTTGAACGACTTCTGATCGAATAGCGTAGGCCGTCAGGGAGGATTCGATGTTAGGTTCGATCAATATCGTCGCCTTCGTTCCAACTAAAGACTCTGCAAAGGCGAGGTCCTTTTACGAGGGAGTTCTGGGACTTCGTTTTGTCAAAGATGACGGTTTTGCGCTGGTGTTGGATGCGAATGGGATCATGGTCCGAGTTGCGAAAGCCCCGGAATTCAAGCCGGCACAGTTCACAATTCTGGGATGGCAGGTTTCAGGCATCGAGAAAGTTGTCGCCGCACTCCAGGAGAGAGGGGTTCACTTCGAGAGATTTGGCTTCTTCGAACAAGACAAGCTTGGGATTTGGACGGCTCCCACAGGCGACAAGGTAGCCTGGTTCAAGGACCCCGATGGTAATATTCTGTCGGTTTCGGAACATGTCTAGAGAATTGTGTAATTTGGAATCGGGTAATTGGGTAATTTGGAATCGCGAGGCTGAGCTTATCTCGCGCTTCGGGCAAAATTCCTAAATTACACAATTGCTCAATTACCCAATCACGCTACGTTCCATCCGTTCAATTCCACCGCCGGTCCTGCCGTGGTTTATAATATGTAACTCGCCTTGTACCCCGGAGTGATAAGACAATGATTCGATTTCTGCAAACCCCTGGCCCGATCAAGAAAATTGTTCTTGGCGGTCTGCTGACCATTATTTCTATCTTCATGGTGATCACCCTGGTTCCCGGTTTTGGCAGCACCGACTTTTTTGGCAGCAGCGCTCCCGCCCGCGGGGTAGTGGCCAAGGTGGCTGGAACCGATATCACCAGCCAGGAAGTTCAGCGTCAGGCCCGGGAGATGGTGCGACAGCAATTCCCGCGGGGTGGGGCTCAGGCCTCCATGTTGTTGCCATTTTTTGCCTCGCAGGCGGCCCAGCAATTGATCCAGCGGCAAGCCATTATTGCGGAAGCTGATCGTCTCGGCTTGCGTGCGACGGACGAGGATGTGCGCGACGAATTGCAGCATGGCCGTTATGCGGGAACGTTTTTTCCGGGAGGCAACTTCATCGGGGAGGCAGCCTATGAGGAATTGCTGCAACAGCACGATCTGACGGTTCCCCTTTTCGAGCGGGGAGTGAAGGAAGAAATTCTGATTGACAAGCTGCGCAGCCTGATCGCAGGTAGCGCCATGGTTACCGACTCCGAAGTTCGGCAGAAATTCCAGAAAGAGAACACCAAGATCAAGTTCGACTATGCGGTGCTGCGCAAGGATGACATTCTCAAAGGGCTGCATCCCACCGACCCCGAATTGAAGGCCTTCTACGATCGCAACAAAGCCACCTACAACAACTCGATTCCGGAGAAGCGCAAAATCAAGTACGTGCTTATTGATACCGCGAAACTTCAGGGCGAGGCTCAAGTCAGCCAGCAAGATCTGCAAGCTTACTACGATCAGCACCGTGACGAGTTTCGCGTGCCCGAGCAGGTCAATGTTCGCCAGATCCTGATCAAGACTCCCTTGCCTGGCCCCGACACCAAGGTTGATCCGAAAGGTGTCGAGGAGGCACGCAGGAAGGCGGAAGACGCGCTCAAGCAACTAAAAGCTGGGGCTAAGTTCGAAGATCTGGCCAAGAAGTATTCCGAGGACCCGAGCAGCAAAAATGGAGGGTCGGTAGGCTGGATTAAGCGGGGAGGCTTTCCCGTCCCCGAGGTGGACAAAGCAGCTTTTTCGTTGGCAAAGGGCGGAACCAGCGACGTGATTAATGCGGGTTACGCTTTCGTCATTCTTCGTGTGGAGGACAAGCAGGACGCCCACCTCAAGACGCTGGCCGAAGTTAAGGATCAGATCGAGCCCATCCTCAAGCAACAGAAAGCTCAGCAGGCCGCCGATTCCGCGGCCAGCGCGCTGCTTTCCCAGGCTCGGACTGGAGGTCTCGACAAAGCGGCTGCCGCGAAAGGCATGCAGGTGGTTGCGACGGACTTTATCAGCCGCACCGATTCGCTGCCGGGTATCGGCGGTTCGCCGCAGTTCACGGAGGCGGTATTCAGCGCGGCCGAAAAGTCTCCGCCCGATCAGGTACAGGTGCCGCAGGGCTTTGCGATATTTGAGTTAGTAGCCATCAAACCGCCCGCTACCCCGACATTTGAAGAGATCCACAGCCGCGTGGAAACGGAGTTCAAAAACGAGCGGTCCGGAACTCTGCTGACCCAGAAGGCCCAGGAACTCTCCGACCGTGCCAAGGCCGATCACGATTTGAAGAAGGCCGCCAAAGAGCTGGGGGCCACCATGAAGACCAGCGATTTCGTGCTGCCGGATGGGCAGGTTCCCGATATCGGCTCGATGTCCGGAGCCGCTTCCGTCGCCTTCAGCCTCAAACCGGGCGACATCAGCGGTCCGGTTGACAGCGGCAATACCGGTGTTGTGTTGGCAATCCTGGAGAAGCAAGCGCCTACTGACTCGGACTTCGCCGCCAAGAAGGATCAGATCCGCGATTCGCTGGTGCAGAGTAAGCAATCCGAATTGTTCGGCCTGTTCATGGCTAACCTGCGCGAGCAAATGGAAAAGTCGGGAAAGATCAAAATTAATGAACAAGAGATGAAGAGCCTGACCAAGCAGCAGGCCGGAGGGGAAGAGGGCGAATAGCGGGTACGTAGAGAAAAATCGCACCTCGCGTTGCAATGACGGTCGAAGTTTGCACCCGGTAGATTCTACGTTGTAGAGAATTATCTAAGCGAGAAGTACGAATAAGTCGGGGAACCAATCTCGCTTCGGTCCTGATCATAGCCTCATAATTCAAATGGAACAGTAGTCATATGTCACTCCCTCGCTTGACTGGAATTCTGCTCCACCCCACCTCGCTGCCATCGCGTGGCGGCATCGGTGACTTCGGTCCAGCTGCCTACGAGTTCCTCGATTTCCTTGCATCCGCGCGCCAGGGGCTGTGGCAAGTGCTGCCGCTGGGACCGCCCGCGAACGGGAATTCTCCCTACTCTTCGACTTCGGCCTTTGCCGGCAATCCATTGCTGATTAGCTTGGAGCGCCTGGCCGAGCGCGGTTGGATCGACGCTTCGCAGCTGACTAAACTTCCCAATTCTACCGGTCCCATCGACTACGATCAGGTTCACGAACACAAGCTGCCCCTGCTGATGCAAGGGGCTCGCAAGTTTCTCGACGCTGCTTCCGGAGGCGCACGATCCCGCTTCGAACGATTCCGAGCCGAGAATGAGTGGTGGCTGGAAGACTTTGTACTCTACGACGCCTTGCGAGAACGCTACGGGAAGCAATGCTGGAAGCATTGGCCACTCGGCCTGGCCCGCCGAGAAGCAGGGGCGCTACAAACTGCCCGCACGGAACTCGCTTCGGAGATGGCTGTTTGCAGGGTCATCCAGTTTTTTTTCTATGAGCAGTGGCGCGCCTTGCGTCTCTATTGCGCGCAAAAGTCCGTCCGCGTGGTCGGAGACATTGCCATCTTTGTGGACTACGACAGCGCCGACGTATGGGCAAATCGAAAATTGTTTCGTCTGAAAGACGACCTGGAGCCCGAGGCTGTTTCCGGCGTGCCGCCGGACGCATATAGCGCCACGGGCCAGCGCTGGGGAAATCCTCTTTACGACTGGAACGCGATGCGTTCACACGGCTACAAGTGGTGGGTGCAGAGGTTGCGTTGGGCCACGCAGACCTGTGATTTCATCCGCCTCGATCATTTCCGCGGCTTCGCGCAGTTCTGGGAGATTCCTGCCAGCGAACCCACCGCAATACATGGCCGTTGGGTGGATGGCCCCAGCGACGAGCTGTTTAACAAGCTGCGCGAGGAATTAGGCGGGCTGCCATTCTTTGCCGAAGATTTGGGCTACATTACCCCAGACGTGCACGCACTGCGCGAGCGCCATCAGATTCCTGGCATGGCTGTGCTGCAGTTTGGCTTTGGCGACCCCGGTGCGCATGCGTATCTGCCGCATCGCCTCACTTCTGATCGTGTGGTCTACACTGGCACTCACGACAATGACACAACCCTGGGCTGGTGGAATTCAAGCGCAACCGAGTACGAGCGCCGGGCTGCGAAAGCTTACGTTGGACATTGTGAAGACGGAATCAACTGGGCCTTCATCCGCGCGGCCCAAGCTTCCGTGGCTAGCTTCTCCATCGCTCCTCTCCAGGATGCGCTCGGGCTGGGCAGTGAAGCCCGCTTGAACATTCCAAGCGTAAAGACCGGTAACTTTCGTTGGCGCTATGAGCCGGACTCACTGACACGCGACCTGGCTGAGCGGCTGGCGAGCCTCGCGGAAGTGACCGACCGGCAGGCACAGCCGGTTCCAGTGCCGCCGGGCGAAGACTTCGTCGCCTGATCTGTGCGGGATCGTCCAGCGAGATACACCCATCGTGAACGTCAGGTTACAAAGCGCCGAGATGATTGGAGCGGCACTACGGAATCCATGGTCGTCACGGTGAACTGACCGGTTTCGCGCCGGCTTTTTGGTGAAACGCGCTGCCGGCTGGAAAGCTAGATAAAAAAGCCGGGATCTTTCGACCCCGGCTGCAGTTGGCTGGTTGCCCGGATAAAACTGTTTCGATGGAGGACGGGCGTCTCCGCCCATCTTTGTGCTCCCGCCCGTCTCGTGCCCATAATCGCGGGCGCAACGCGAAACCTTCGCAAAGCCTACGCGCTTCTCCGCGGACGCACAGTCAAATCCCGCACCTGGGTCAGGATGCTCGACATTTGCATCCCATTCAACTGGTTCACGAAGGGCATCATCTCCGCGATAAACTGATCCTGCATCAGTTCGCGGACCTCCTCCTGCCGGTTGCGCTCGCCACCGCTGAGCAGATCAGGCACTGTAACTTCTAGTGCCCGCGCCAGCCGCTCCAGCGAGGAGAGGGTCGGAGTTGCCTTCTCGTTTTCGATCTTTGAAACGTAAGTCCGCGGCACGGACATACGCGCCGCCAGTTGCCGCTGGCTGAGTCCATTGCGCAGACGCATCGAGCGGATCGATGCCGCGAGGTGCAAATGCCCGCGGCCGTGCCCGTTGGTTGGCATCATCTGGGGCGGGGGCGGAGCCGCGACCACTTCTGGCTCGTCTTCATCTAACGAGCCGTGGCAGCGGCGGCAAAGATCGTTACTGGTACGGAATTGAACCAGCAGGCAGCGATCACAACGAACGACTTCCCTTGAATCTACTGGGGCAAGAGTGGTGGCCATCTAAGGTGTGGGAGGGCCAGAGCGGGCTTCTCCTGGAACCGAGTGAACCAAACTAGATACGGTTCCCGACCTGCAGCGTAATCTGCGGCACAACCCCTGTGGATGTCAAGCACAATCTGCGAAGCAAATTCGAAGTGTGCTAAAAGAAAACAAAGTAAAATGGCGAAATCCAGCATGGAACGGGTAGGAAAACATGATTGATCGCGAAGCGGCGTGGTGTTTACTAACTGAGTTCACCCAGTCAGAAAGTTTGCGCAAACATGCCTTGTCGGTCGAGGCTTGCATGCGTGCGTACGCTCGAAAATTTGCAGTGGGTTCCACGGAAGAAGACCTTTGGGGAATCGTGGGTCTCCTCCACGATTTCGATTACGAGAAGTACCCCAGCCTTGACGACCATCCCTATAAGGGCAACGAAATTCTGAAAGAGCGTGGCTACTCGGACGAAATCCGCAAAGCGATCATGTCTCACGCTGAATACACCGGCGTGACGCGGGACACCCCAATGGAGAAAGCACTCTTCGCCTGCGATGAACTGGCTGGATTCATCACCGCGGTCGCGCTGATCAAGCCGGGAAAGTCTTTGGCTGAGGTAGACGCAAAGTCAGTACGAAAGAGGATGAAAGACAAAGCCTTCGCGCGCAAAGTAAATCGAGACGACATCGTGAACGGGGCCGCGGACTTGGGCGTCGACCTGGAAGAACACATCACATTCTGCATCGAAGCTCTGAAGCCGATCGCAGACAAGCTGGGGCTGGACGGCAGCGCGACGAAATCGGCCTAGGCATTGCTCGTGTAGGGACGGGTCTCTGACCCGTCCGGGCCGAGCGAAGCTCGGCTAGTTCTCGCCGCAGTGAAGGCGAGGCTACGGACGCACTGACTACCGTGGATGCCTTACCAGCGAAACCAACAACCAGACCGCACTGCCGACGATCAGCAATCCATAAGTTGCAATGTTGGCATTCCGAACCGCAATCCCAATGCGATCACTGCTGAGATTGGAAGGGTCTTCCTCCGCGGTACCCAACATGCGACCAATAACGAAGGTTTCGATCACTACAGAGACGAAAAAGGTCGGAAGGAGTAGAACGATTGTGGCCAAAGGAATCATCCAGGGGAGATTCTTCTCGGCCGGCCCGAGCCAAGCTGGCGCTAGGACAGTCTCAACTATGTGTGCAATCGGACTGTTCCAGCGTTGAATTGAGGGGAGGTCCGAAATTGTTCCGAAGATGAAGAACTCGAAGAGGAAAGCCAGACACCAGGCAGCAGGTACGCCTAGCAGCGTCGACGCAAGGTTAGCAGCGGCATTCGATTTCAACGCAACCCAAGGCGGGAGGCCGAGCCATTTGCGACAGAGCCAAGCCTCAATCAGGATGATCGGGAGAAGCAGAGCAAGCATTCCCGGCAGGGTGACCACGATCATGGGTATGCCCGCGTCAGCAAGAACGAGCACCGGAATAGAGGTGTATTTCAATTGATACTCGGCTCTTCTCTGGGTTCATGTGTTTCTTTGTGATGGTCTGTTTTAGACGAGCGCCTCCGCCACCTTCCCACTCGCTATCAACTCCGCAATCCGCGCAAAATCCTGATACATCACGCGGTCTTTATCCATCGTCGCGCACACCGACCGAATGGCTGCATAGGCGGCCAGCCCACGCTTGCCGGTCTTAAGCGGTGCCACGAAATCCAGCGCCTGCGCGGCAGCCATAGCCTCGATCGCCATAGCATTGCGGGTGTTCTCGACGATCCGCTTCAGCTTCAGCGACGCCGTCATTCCCATGGAAACGAAATCTTCTTTGTTGCCGGAAGTGGTGATCGAATCCACCGACGCGGGGTGCGCCAGGATCTTGTTCTCACTCACCAGCGCCGCCGCTGTAACTTGCGGCATCATGAATCCAGAATTCAGTCCCGCACCCGCAGCGAGAAACGGCGGCAGACCTTCATTCAGCGCCGGATTCACCAGCCGCTCTAACCTCCGTTCGGAGATACCAGCCAGCGCGCTTAGAGCGATCCCGAGAAAATCCAGAACGAACGCCAGCGGCTCGCCGTGGAAATTCCCCCCTGAGATAACGTCGCCTTCACTGTCTGCCTGCCTTGGGTTCTTCACGAAAACCAGCGGATTATCCACCGCCGAGTTGACCTCAGTTTCCATTACTTCGCGACAGTGAGCCAGCGTGTCGCGTACGGCACCGTGTACTTGCGGGATGCAGCGCAGCGAATACGCATCCTGCACGCGGCCGCACTCGCGATGCGACTCGCGAATCTGGCTCCCTTCGAGCATGCGCCGCAGATTCTCTGCTGTCTTTAACTGACCGCGGTGCGGGCGCGCTTGGTGAATGCGTTCATCGAAGGCCGCATCCGTGCCGCGCAACGCATCGAGTGTGAGTGCGCCAATCACGTCCGCGGAATCAACCAGCGTTTCCGCCGCGAGCAAAGCCAGGATTCCGACCGCTAACATCCCTTGCGTCCCGTTGATCAGCGAAACTGCTTCCTTCGGCCCGAGCACCACCGGTTTAATTTGAGCGCGGCGCAAAGCTTCAGCTCCCGAGATGCGAGTGCTTTTGTCATCCAGGCACTCGCCTTCGCCAATCAGAGCCAACGCGAGATGGGCCAAAGGCGCCAGGTCGCCGCTTGCCCCTACGCTGCCTTGCGACGGAACAAACGGCGTGACACCGCGGTTCAGCATTTCGCAAAGTGCGTCAACGATCTCGGCGCGCACGCCGGAGAAACCCTTGGACAGGGAATTGGCGCGCAGCAGCATCATCGCACGAACCTCGGCCGCCGCCAGGGGTTCGCCCACGCCGACGGCATGGGACCGCACCAAATTGACCTGCATCTCACGAATCTGTTCGCCCGCAATGCGGACGTCACTCAGTTTGCCAACGCCCGTTGTGATCGCATAAGAAAGTTTGTTGCCGGCGACCAATGCGTCCACTACGGCGCGGGCCCTGCCCACTGCGGCTCGAGCATCAGGACCGAGAAGCACAGGCCGCCGCTCGACGGCGACTTCCCGCACCGCTTCCAAAGTCAGATCGTTGCCGTTGATGTGAAGTGCCTGCAAGGGATTTGTCGCTCAGCTTTCAGATATTAGTTACAGTTCTCAGGTGTCAGGTTTCCGTTCCCGCCGCCGCCCGGAACGCGCTCACGTACTTTTCCGGTAGCGGTACTTTCTTCATTTCCGGATCAACCACGATGTGCGTGGTATCGCCCTCAGCCAGCAGCGTTCCGTCGTCGGCGCGCACCAACTCATAGCTGAACTGCACCATGGATTCGCGAACGTATTCAAGTTGCGTGCGCACAATGACCTCATCGTCATAGCGCGCTGGAGCCTTATAGCGGCAGCGTGCATCGATTACGGCGATGCCGCAGCCATCCTTTTGCTCCATGTCACGATAAGAAAGACCGAGTTGCCGCAGCAATTCCACCCGGCCGACTTCGAACCAAACGAAGTAGTTGGCATGATAGACCACGCCCATCTGGTCCGTCTCGGCGTAGCGCACCCGCATGCGAGTCTCGCTGATCACGCGATGATGGTTTCCTCCTTTGCTCATTCGCCACTCCAGCGCGGTTTGCGCTTTTCAAGAAACGACGAGATGCCTTCGCGAAAGTCGCGTGTGGCGCGGATCGCCGCATTCTCCCGCACCGCGGAGCGTATCTGCGCATCAAGTTCAGCCCGCGCATGATCGCTGAGGAGACGCTTGGTGCACACCAGCGATGCTGGGCTATTCTCCATGAGTTGCGACGCCAATTCCCGCGCCCGCTGGCTGAGCTTTTCCGCGGGAACGATTTCGTTAATCAGGCCGATGCGGTGCGCCTGATCCGCTCCGATGAGCCTGCCGGTCAGCAGCAGGTCGCGCGCATGTTTCTCCCCCACCTGACGCAGCAGAAAAGTCGAAACGATCGCCGGGATGAAGCCGATTCGTACCTCGGTGTAACCGAACTTGGCTTCGGGCACGCCCAGCGTGAAGTCGCACAGCGTAGCGAGCCCACAGCCTCCAGCGATCGCTGGCCCGTTCACCGCCGCGATCGTCGGCCTGGGGAAGTCGTACAGCGAGCGGAATAAGCGGGCCATGGTTTCGGAGTCTTTGAGGCTCTGCTCAGGCGAGCGGCCCTCGAGCGCTTTCAGGTTTTCCAAGTCCATGCCCGAGCAAAACGCTTTTCCTGCCCCCGTGAGAATTAGCACCAGCGCAGATGAATTGGCAACTTCGTCCAGTGCGGCCAATAAATCCTCGATCAATTCGTAACTGATCGCGTTGCGCTTGTCAGGTCGATTGAGCGTGATGGTGGCGATGCGCGAATCATACGCGAAATGGAGTGTTTTGTAAGACATTCGTTATCTATTCTGTCATCCCGAGCGGAGTCGAAGGATCCCTACGCCCGCAGCAATGCTCGCATAGGTACGCTGCTCCGCGTAACTTCAATCCGCCGCCGATGACTCGGTGTACCGCGCTCCGATCTCAGCCGTTGCCCGCAGGAGCACATCGAACGGCTTCAGTGATGGCAGGGTCGCACCGTGTGCCGTCAACGCCGCAACCACCTGCTCCGTCGCAATGTTGCCGACTAAAGCATCCTGAGCGAACGGACATCCACCCAGGCCGCCCAACGCGGAATCGAATCGCCGGCAGCCGGCATCATACGCGGCCATTACTTTCTCTGCGGCCTGATCGGGTCGGCTGTGGAGGTGGACGCCGATTTCCAGATAGTCATACTTGGAAATCACTGCGGAAACCAGTTCTCCAATCTGCTGGGGTCCCGCCATTCCAACCGTATCCGCCAGCGAAATCATGCGCACGCCGTAAGATTCCAGCAGATCGATTGCGTCGATGACTTCGCCCACATTCCATGGATCGCCGTAGGGGTTTCCGAACGCCATCGAGATATAGGCCACTGTATCAAGTCCCGCGTCGTCGCCTTTGCTTTTAATCTTTTCCAGTTCGTCGATTGCTTCGTCGAGCGTCTGATGCTGGTTGTTGCTTAGGAATGTCGGCGAGACCGAATAAGGGAATCCCAGGGTGCGCACGGCAGCTGTATTGATGGCTCGCTGCGCGCCCTTTTCATTCACGACGATGCCAATAATCTCAACATCATCCGGAGGGTCGAGTTCCTTCAGAACTTCCTCTGAGTCGGCCATCTGGGGCACTGCTGCGGGAGATACGAAGGATACGGCATCAATGTGCTTGAATCCAGCGCTGATCAAAGTGCGCAAATATTCCAGCTTGATGTGCGTAGGGATTTGCCCCCTCAGCCCTTGCCAGGCATCCCGCGGACATTCAATGAGTTTGATAGACTCCGGCATTCTTCAAATACCTTGACCATAGCTCAACACGGATGCTCACGGATCAGATTGTTGCTCGGCAACTCTTGTCTGTATCTGCGCTGATCCGTGAAATCCGCGGCAAAGAAGTGACCTACGTCTGCAGCACTCCTACCTTGAACTCTGGCACGTCGGGGTTCAGGGCTGCAGCTTCGAGCGCCTGCGTAATCGCATCGCGCGTTTCGATCGGATCGATGATCTTGTCGATCCACAGCCGGGCCGCGCCATACCGCGGATCAGTCTGTTCGTCGTAGGTACGTTTCGTTACCTCGTAAAGCTCTTTCTTTTCCTCTTCGCCCAACTTCTTCCCGCCACGCTCCAGTTGTTTGAGCTTGATCTCTACCAATACGCTTGCGGCGGCATCCCCACTCATCACGGCATAGCGCGCCGTTGGCCAGGCGAACAGAAAACGGGGATCATAGGCCTTACCGCACATGGCGTAATGTCCGGCGCCAAATGATCCGCCAACGATCACGGTAATCTTCGGAACAACCGAATTTGAAACCGCATTTACCATCTTCGCGCCCGCTTTAATGATGCCGCTCCACTCCGCGTCGCGCCCCACCATGAATCCATTCACATCGTGAAAGAAAATCAGCGGAATCAGGTTCTGATTGCAATCCATGATGAAGCGCGCAGCTTTCTCCGCGGATTCGGTATAAATCACGCCGCCAAACTCGATTCGTTTGCGGCCCTCGTGGTCCGTTGCCTGCGCATGCAACTTCTGATTGGCGACAATCCCCACCGCAAATCCGCCGATGCGTGCATAACCGCAGACCAAAGTCTTCCCGTATTCAGGCTTATATTCGTCGAAGCGGCTGCCATCCACGATGCGCGCAACAATCTCTTTCATATCGTAAGGGCGCGCGGGGGAAGAATCGTAGATCCCGTAGATCTCTTCCGCAGCCAGCGCCGGGTCTTCCGGTTTTTTGCGGTCCCACGGAGATTGCCGCCGATAGCCCCACTTCTCGACGATCGCGCGAATCCGCGCCAGGCAGGCTTCGTCATTCGGCTCGCGGAAGTCCACTGTGCCGCTGATCGCCGAATGCATGGCCGCGCCACCCAGTTCCTCGGCGGAAACTTTTTGTCCAATCGCCGCCTGCACCAGAGCCGGCCCCGCGAGAAAAAGTCCGCTGCCGTCGGTCATGAGCACGTGATCGCACATTACGGGAAGATATCCACCACCTGCAACGCACATCCCCATAATCGCGGCGATCTGCGGAATGCCCATCGCGGACATCACTGCGTTATTGCGGAAGACGCGCCCGAAGTCATCGGTGTCCGGGAATACGTCTTCTTGCAACGGAAGAAAGACGCCAGCGGAGTCGACCAAATACATGGTCGGAACACGATTGTCGATGGCGATGTTCTGTGCCCGGATGACCTTCTTCGATGTCATGGGAAAGAATGCACCAGCTTTTACCGTCGCGTCGTTGGCGATGATCATCACCAACCTGGTGTGAATACGGCCCAGCCCGGTAATCACGCCTGCGGCCGGCGCTCCGCCCCATTCTTCATACATGCCGTAGGCTGCGAAGGAGCCGATTTCAAAGAAACTACCGGCATCCACCAACAGGTTGATGCGTTCGCGTGCCGTCAGGCGGCCCTTGTTATGCTGGCTCTCAACGGCCTTCAGCCCGCCCCCCTCTCGAATTTGTTCCTCTTCATTGCGCACCTGGGAAACCATGTCAGCCAGGAAACGCATATTAGCTTCAAAGCGCGGGGAGGTAGCGTCCACGTGCGTTTCGAGGACGCTGGAACTCGAGGGCGTACTGAATTCGTTTCGGTCGGGCATGAAGGGAACAACCAGGAACCATTTACGGTATAACAGCGCAGCGTTGCGGCGCAAACTTGGCCTCGTTTTTCACCACGAGGCAGGGAGAAAAACGATACAAATCTAATATCCAAGGGCAACGACAGCTGCAATATAGTCTCCCCTGCATCGAACCTCCGAATTGCGGAGCAATTAGCAGTTGGCACTTAGCATTTGGCCACTACGATTCGCACCGATTCCCAGCAAGGCTCTGCCGGAACTGACAAGAGCTAATTGCCAGTCGCTAAGAGCTTTTCTCTATCCACTGATCTAGCGTGCCGCCATCCTCCTCCAACAGGAAGCTTCCCACCCCGAAGCACTCACCAAAGATGCGATGCGACTCGGGATCGCGCGCCGCTCGCGTGATCCACTGCTTTCCAACCTGATACTGGCTGGCCGTAAACCACTTCTGCGGCAGCACCTCGACCAGCCCCGCCTGCAAATAGAAGACGTACAGCGCAAACGCCGGATCATCGTTTCCCTTGGCCGGGTAACTCGTGGGGACAATCAACTCATCCACCGATCTCAGCTCCGCCGGGACGTCAATCTTGTGCATGCCAGGTTCGAGTCCAAGTGGGATCTCAAAGTCCGCAACCGGAGCAGTAGCGGCATAAATGCGTTCCGAGGATTGCTTGAACCATCCCGCAATTTCCGCGAGATCGAAAGCCTTGAGCTGGTCAGGATCAAAGCACGTCAGGCGAATGCTCCGTCCCTCCGGACACCAGATGCCGAGGTGCGAAGGCGGAACGAAGAATGGACGGCAATACGTATTCAGGGCGACCCGCGATTTCTCCGCTTCCTGCACCAGCCCGAGTGAGACCACATAGCCCAGCGGACCTTCGCTTCCGTGGTGGGTCCACGCGAAGCGCTGACCGGAGACGGAATTCACTTGAGGAAAAGTCTTCCAATACCAGGGAGTGGGTCCGATCGTGCGGGCGAGAATATCGCGCAGACGGGAGGTGCTGATCTCAGTCATCAGCCGGCCGTCGGCACTGTGCGCGGCTTAATATTGGCGCGAATGAATTGAACGATAGCGTCCATGGCGGTACCCGGCTGGAAAATAGCGGCAACCCCGATTTGTTTCAGATGGGCCACGTCCTGATCAGGAATGATGCCGCCGACGACCACGATCACATCGTCCATCTTGCTTTGTTTGAGCAGGTCCATCACACGCGGAACGATGACGTTGTGCGCGCCCGAAAGAATCGACAGCCCAATGACGTGCACGTCTTCCTGCACTGCCGCGCTCACGATCATCTCCGGCGTCTGGCGCAGACCCGTATAGATGACCTCCATGCCGGCATCGCGCAGCGCACGCGCAATGACCTTGGCGCCTCGGTCATGCCCGTCAAGGCCGGGCTTGGCGACCAGTACACGGATTTTCTGCTCATTAGGCATCTTCTTCGCCGAAGACAAACACAGCTCAATGCAGAGAGCGAACGCCCTAGGATACAACAGGGCGGGTTAATCCTGTAGCGCCAGCATCCTTCCGGCTGTCCGGCGGGCATCTTGCCGACCCCTCGGGTCGCATGGGTGGTACTAAGAGCTGGGAAACAGTATTCAAAGTAAGGCCCGGATCAGGCGGCCGGTGGACTGAGAGTGTGCTTCACAACTTTGGGCCTGCTGTACTAACGACGGTTTCAATTCTCTCGCCGGGGTCACTCTCGACTTGGGCGGCATAAAGATTCCCCGCTCGATCAAAGATCAGCGATCCGTTTGGATCGTCACCAGCGCTTTCACCAGTGAACTCGTGCCGGAGGGTATACGTCCACTCCCTATGAACACTGGGCGGAAGTTTAAATGCTGCGCCGCAACCCACGTCGCACGCGCCCGAAATGCCACCTCTGCAGCGACACCGCGTTTGCACTACCTAATTCTTGGCGTACCCTACCGGGCCATTTGTGAGCCTAGCTCTAGGCCTCCAGTGCCTGGGCCAACTCTTCCCACTCCGCCATGTGGTTTTGCAGTTCCGCACGATGACTGGCCAGCTCTTGAGTGAGGCGGGTTGTCTCGTCGGCGCTGACAAAGGTTTGCAGCCCCGCTTCGCACTCGGCGATGGCTGTTTCCGCGCGAGAAATCTCGGCTTCGAGTTCCTTCACCCGTTCTTCCATCTGCTTACGCTTGATTGGATTCAGGCGCTTGGACTTGCTCTCGTCAGAATCGACGACCTCGTTCTTGTTGCCGTTTGCGGGCTGGGCAATAATCGTCGAGCGGCTCACGGTTTCCTGCAGTTTTTCAGCGCCGCCTTCTTTTCGCCAGCGATAGTCCTCATAATTTCCGGGATAGACTTCCACTCGTCCCTCCCCCACTTCGAAGACTCGTGTCGCCAGTTTGTCGATGAAATAGCGATCATGCGACACGAAGACAACCGTGCCGGTGTAATCCATCAGCGCCTTGAGCAGTACGTCTTTGGCACGCATGTCGAGGTGGTTCGTGGGTTCGTCCAGCAACAGAAAATTTGCTGGATGCAGAAGCATTCGCAACAGAGCATAACGGTTGCGCTCGCCGCCCGAGAGCACGCCGATGCGCTTGAAAACGTCGTCCGCCGAGAAGAGAAAACAGCCCAGCAGACTGCGCAGTTCGGTCTGCGTGGAGCGCGGCGAGAGCTCGCCGATATCGTCCAGAATGCGCGAGTCGGGATTGAGCTCTTTGTACTGATCCTGCGCGAAGTAGTCTGCCAGCACATTGTGGCCCAGGCGGTATTGGCCGCTGGTCAGAGGTTCGGTTTCCGCGAGCAACTTGATCAAGGTTGATTTGCCCGCGCCGTTCACGCCCACCAGAGCGATGCGGTCGCCGCGCTCGATCATGAAGCTGACATTGCGAAATACTTCCTTTTCGCCATAGGCTTTCGCCACGCCGGAGAACTCGGCCACGATCCTGCCGCTGGCTTTCGGCTGCTGAAAGGAAAAATGGATTACCTTTTCTTCTTCCGGCAGCTCAATGCGCTCGATCTTTTCCAGTTCCTTGATGCGGCTCTGCACCTGTTTGGCTTTCGTCGCCTGGTAGCGGAAGCGATTGATGAATACCTCCAACTGCTCGATGCGTTCGCGCTGATTGCGATACGCAGCCTCGACTTGCTCCATTCGTTGCGTCTTCGACGCCAGGTACTTTTCATAGTTGCCAGGGTAAAGATGGATGCGCTTGTTCCAGATCTCGGCAATTTTGTTGACGGTGACGTCGAGAAAATAGCGGTCGTGCGAAATCAGCACAAACGCGTTGGGATAATGCGTCAGATACTCTTCCAGCCAGTTGCGGGCTTCCAGATCGAGGTGGTTGGTGGGTTCGTCCAGCAGCAACAGGTTTGGTTCCTGCAGCAGCAGCTTGGCCAATGCGATGCGCATCTGCCAGCCCCCGGAGAATTCTTCGGTCCGGCGATGCCAATCCTCTTTGCGGAAACCGAGCCCCATGAGCACGCTTCCCACCTGCGCCTCAATGGCGTATCCATCGCGAGTGCGGAATTCGTGCTCGATTCGCTGATAGCGTTCCGCGACCTGTGCGTATTCTGAAGAGGAGTGGTCGAGTTCCGGCATGCGGGCGGTGAGGTCTTCCATCTCCTGCTCCATGGCGTGCAGTTCGGAAAAAACTGCCATGCACTCGGCGAACACGGTGCGTCCGGAGAGTGCGAGGCCGTCTTGCGGAAGGTAGCCTGCGCTGATGCCCTTGGCCGTGCTGATGGAACCGTAGTCGAGCGTCTCGAGCTCCGCGAAAATCTTCATCAGCGTGGATTTTCCGGTACCGTTCGCGCCCACCAGGCCAATGCGATCCCGGGACGTGATCATCCAGTCAGCTCCCTCGAAGAGAAGCTTGTGACCGTAGCGTTTTCCGGCAGAGGACAACTGAATCATGGCGTCAATTCAAGGTGACTTTCGTTCTCTCGCGGTTTGCCACTCGATTGAAGATTCCTCGTTACATGTCAACTCATTCTTCAGTTCGTCGAAGCCGAACGTGAGGGTGTGGCCACCTTCTCGTTCGCCTGAATGAGGGTTTGTAGTGAGCCACTCCCTAATTGCAGGCAAGGCTTCTGCGACGAGCTTGCCTTGGAGCAGGTGTCTTAGTGAACGAGGAACCGTGAGCACTGTGATTTCCCAGGTTGGACTGTAGTAGCCCTTCTCGATCATGCTCTTGGATGCTGAGAAAGAATGCGATGGCCCCGAGTATCTAGCCTCCATAACCTGATAAGGAATCTTGGTCGCAGGGTGCCCGGCCAATCGGCTTCGCCGAAAATTGATATTCAGGTAATCGAATTGCGGCACACCCGCGAGCGCCTCAGAAATTGTCTTCGTGCCCAGCGGGTACGAAAGAGTTTTGGGGATCTTCGCTCTGTAGCTAGTCGGGATGATTTTGATCTCTTCCATCGAAAACCGTCACTTCACAAGTATTAGACCACGGCTCTCATGGCGGCGCGAAATCTGCGATGACGGGATGAGGATGCACGCTTTTCTGGCGTCGTTAGGCCTGACTCACAGGCAGCTTGACCTCAAACGTTTAGGCGAGTCATTTGACAACGGGATGTAATATACCATAGTATATACCATGCCTCGGATCGCCAAACTCTTTCGCAATGGACGGAGCCAAGCCGTCCGCCTGCCCGCTGACCTGCGGTTTGAAGGTTCGCAGGTTTACATCCGCCGCGACGGGGTCACCGGGGACGTCATTCTGTCCCGGCGGCCAGAATCCTGGCAGGATTTTTTCGTATTGACCAAGAGCGGAGCTGTGCCAAAGGATTTTCTCAGTGATCGCAAAGATGCGCGGCCGCAAAAGCGAGACTTGTTCTGAGTGCCGGCCCGCTACCTACTCGATACCAACACCGTCAGCTACATCATCAAGGGAAATCGTCCTCGCGTGCGCGAGCGGCTGCTGGGTGTGGCCATGGCCGAAGTTGGAATCAGTGTCATCACTGAAGCCGAACTCCTCTTTGGTTTGGCGCGAAGGCCCGATGCGACGAAACTGAAGACTGTGGTCGAGGAGTTTTTGCTGCGGGTGGAGGTGTTGCCCTGGGACTCCGGGGCCGCACAGCAATATTCGAGGATACGCGCCACGCTGGAGGGCGGCGGGGAACCGATGGGCAATCTGGACTTGATGATCGCCGCACAAGCCCTCGCCTCGGGACTGGTACTGGTATCGAGTGATGCCGTTTTCCAGCGAGTGAAGGGTTTGAAGATCGAGGACTGGAGCAGGTAGCGAACTGCGCGCTGATCAGGATCGAACGGATGAGGACTCGCGTGCCGTCGCAGCCTTCGCCTGATCAACGCAGTGTGTGCGCCAATGGCCGACATTCCGCGCCAATGTTACTGTGAACCGCCGGCATGCGGAGCCAGTTGTGCGGACGGGGCCGGAGTAGCCGGTCGCGTCTCGCGAGTTCCCAGTCCGATCACCATGGACATATCTTTGGGATAAACCACATCGCGTCCTCGGGCCAGGAAATGCGAGTACACCGACATCGCTGCGCCGTAGAAGCCGAACCCTGAGGCCACGACTCTCGAATGGGCGAACGCTCCCACGATCGTCCCCAGGACGCCGAATCCGGAAGCGCCATTGGCGGCTCCTCCGCTCGGGTCGCCGCCACCATCTCCGCCGTGGAAGCGACGGTCGTGGTCCGAACCCATGGAAGAACTGGCAAGTGCCACGGCAATGGCCGTGGTGAGGTATCGCGTCCGTGGAGTAGTGACCTGCGCGCCGCCCTCGGCATCGAGGCTGAGATGTTCGCCCTTCGCGACCTCTACGCCTTCCAGGCTGGCTTCCACTTTTTGTTCGATTCCATCGGGAGGAACCACCTGGTGGAACACGATCCGGAGCTGCCCGTTGCGATTCAGCCTGCGGGCCGGACGCACTTGCAGCACCGAGCCTTTGATATGGCTTCCTTGGGGAAGAAACAACTGATTGGAAACGACGAGCGGCTGGCTGATGACGGCCTCGACTGGCTCACCCTTTTTCGCAGTGGCAGAATTCAGTGGCGTCACCAACAGGGCATGCACGACGCTGCCGGACGGAGGCGCACTTCCGATGGCGGTTAGCGCCTGGGCTCTCAACGGTTCAGTTCCGAAATCGAGGGGCGTCTGCAGATCCGCGTTGAAGCTTGTCCCGGCATCCATGTACTGCGGATGATACGGAAGCTGGGCCACGCCGAGTCGCTCCAGTCGGTGCATCTTTCCCGGCTCATGCAGTTGCTGCTTGGCGGCATCCCATTCTCGCTTGGCCTCTTGGCGGACCTCGCTGATCTTTCGCGATGCGGCATGCTTAGCTTCGGCGGCTGCTCCCGTATTCTCCTTCGCATTCGCGGGGACGAACTGCAAGACCCCCTGGGATGCGGGAGAGACGACCGTGTGCAGCGGAAGATGGCGGCCATCGGCCAGTACCAATTCGTCAAACTCGATGCGAACTTGCCGGTACGGAGAGAAATTCGCATTCATGGCGGCGACGGTGCGCTTCATTCTCGAGACGCCGTCGATGCCTGCGATTTTGCCGGTAACCTCACTGCCCGCCGGGACGACGATTTTGTCGAAGGAGTAAACGGGCTCGACAACCTTTCCATGAACCGGTTGCCCGACTTTCTGGATGCGCACTTCCTGATCCAGAACCACTTTCAGCGGAGTACCGGCGGGCACCGTCAAAGGAATGGAATTGGACACTTCCGGCAACGCCGGCGCGGGTAACGGAACCGCATCAGACAACGGCGAAACAGGCTCCGCGGGCCGGGTAGTAAGGGTTTGACCCCAGGTCCAGCCGCTGCAGATGGACGTCAGGAGGACAGCCCACAAAATCCGACGCATAGGGTTTTCCCTTTTCAATTGCGCACCTCAGGTTTGTCTAGCTGCGGCTTGAGCAAATGATACAGCAAAAGCAGACGGGAAGCCCCAATTAAGTTGCGGCTAGCAAATTGTCAGTGATCCTCAGCTGGTTGTGCTCCCTGCGGCAGCACCCGGCCCGCTGCAGTGATGTCGATATTCACCTTATCGCTCACGCGGAGAATGAAAGTGCTGGGGTTCTTCAGCCCCCAAGCGACGTATGGAATGACGATATGGGTTCGGGCGCTAAGGTTGTTTCCTTTCGTTTGCACCGGCAAGGTCAGGGTCATGGGGTGGTCGGTCCCGTGGAGTCTGAAAATGCCGTCAACCTGCACACTGGAGTCTCCCTGAAGCTCGACTTTGCCTGACAACTTGGTAGGCGTGAAAGTGACCTCGGGGTAGCGCTGGCTTTCCAGGATTTCCTTGTGCATTTTGTGGTCACGACCCTTGTTTCCACTGTCGCCGCTGGTAGCGTCCACGACCACCAGGCCGCTAGCCGCGCCGGTCGATGCGTTGAAGTGAATCGTCCCACTCTTGAGCGCAAAGGTTCCGTGCACGGTATGGAGACTGGCCCCTAGCGTGAACTCGATCCGCGTGGTTGCGGGATCGAGTTCGAGCGTCATCTCCTGGGCCAAGAGGGTTTTGGCGCACAGGCCAATCGTAAGCAGCAGGAGTCCGGCGCATAGCCAGCGAGACATCAGGAGTCGGGGTTTATAAACATTCATGCTGGTCTGTTCCCGTTCTGTCGACTTAAACGTCCGCACTATTTTTCAGCGTGGGAAATGGTAGTAGACGTCCTGCTTGGAGGGAATGGGCACACCATTCTTGGATGCCGGCGCAAAATGCCATTTCTCCAGCGCTGCGAGCACCCGGTCGTCAACCGCAGGACCGAGGCTGTGAAGCACTACTTTCTGCACGATGGTTCCCTGCTCGTCGATCGTGACTTCTACGATGACGTCGCCTTCGATGCCGGCCAAGTCCGATCCGAACACTGGATCGGGAGACACAACCGGCAGGGCCGGGCGAATTTCTGGGCCAATTAGCGTCCCGTACGAAAGCGATCCATAGAGAGAGCCGGCCGCGGGACCGCTCGGTCGAATGGACGCAGTCTCGTTACCCACCTCCAGCTTTGCGGGAGGCGGCTCCAAACGATGTGCGTTTGCTTTTTTGGGGGAGCGCTGCCAGGTAAGGCGCGGCTTCGGCTGCTCCTGCGAAACTCCGGAGTCGCCCCCGAAATAAATGCGAGTCAGTGAGTTGCCGGATTGGCCTTTCACCACCGAAGAGGGAGCTACGAAGATTGGGGCCGGGCTGTGCAGAAGCCACCCAAGAAATACGAAATGCACCGCCAAGGAAACGCTCAGCGACGCAGCTTGACGTTTTGGAATGGCGGGATGGAGTTGTGCGAACATTGGCCACCGCAGGCTGGGTATCCTGTATTTTACTCACTTTCCGACTAAATCCGTAATGCTATAGATGCTTCGAGTTGTCAGAATGACAGCTCTAATTGGGCGACGAACTTGCGGACAAAACACTACAATGGTTTGCATCTATAGGGCGGTGGCCTGAATCAACATAACGTTGTTGGGCTGCTTATGCCCCTCCTTTTCATCTATGGACGACCTGAGCCCGAGGAAGCAATTTCGGCACAAGAGGATGTTTTTCCCTGGTCTGGCGGTTCTGTACGTTCCTGCTACCTTTCTTCTTCTTTGCCGACCCGCGCTGGGCCAGGCTCTGACGCCAGGGCCGACCGCGAAACCTAGTTCGTCTTCCTACAGCAACGCACCTGGCAACTCCAGCCCGTCCAACAACCCCGGCGCAATCCTTAGCCAGAGCCCGTTTTCAGGCAGTGTCCCCGAAGGCAAAGCGACTGCGGAGGTATTGCCGCTTTCCTTCAAAGATGCAATCGATCGCGGACTAAGAAACAACCTTGGCATCCTGCTGCAAAGTGACAGCACTCTGACGGCCCGGGGAGAGCGGTGGAAGGAACTCAGCGCGCTGCTTCCCCACCTGAATGCCACGGTCACGGAGAGTGCCGAACAAATCGATCTGGCGGCTTTGGGATTTCGCTTCAGCCTTCCCGGCATCTCTAAGGTCATCGGCCCGATCGGAGTTTTCCAAACCGGCGCGTACCTGACGCAGTCGCTGTTCGATTATCATGCTATCGAGCGCAAACGCGGCGCTTCATACAACGAGAAGGCGGTGCAGTACTCTTTGAAGACTGCTCGCGAGCTGGTGGTACTCGCGGTCGGAAACGCATACCTGGTGACGCTCTCCGAAGCCGCCAGAGTGGACACGGCACAAGCCGATCTACAGACGGCGCAGGCACTGCATGGCAAGGCGGCCGACCAGCAGAAGGCCGGAGTGAGCCCGGCGATTGATACCCTTCGTGCGCGTGTGGAACTACAGAGCCGGCAACAGCAGTTGATTGTTGCCCGCAATGACTATGCGAAAGAGAAGCTGACGCTGGCGCGTGTCATTGGGTTACCCCCGGGACAGGAATTTACCCTGACGACCGAAGCTCCGTATGAACCATTCGCAACCTCTACCCTGGAGGAGGACTTGCAGCGTGCGTACGCATCACGGCCGGACTACCTGGCGGCGGCGCAGCAGGTGCGATCCGCGGAAGAATTTCGCAGAGCTGCGACCGCGGAGCATTATCCTAGCCTCGATATGGCGGGGAACTATGGAGTGGCGGGCATCCGTCCGGGCAGCTCGCACGGCGTGTTTGAAGTGGGAGCCACGTTGACTATCCCGATCTTTGCGGGCGGAAAAACCCATGCAGATGTTTTGGAGGCGGAAGCTTCCCTGCGCCAAAGCCGCCAGCAATTGGAGAACCTGCGCGGCCAGATCGACTACGAAGTCCGCAGCGCGCGTCTGGACCTGACCGCCGCGGCGGATCAGGTAGAGGTGGCACGCAGCTCAGTTGATCTTGCGAATCAGACGCTGCAGCAAGCGCGGGACCGCTTTGTGGCGGGTGTCACGGACAACTTAGAGGTAGTTCAGGCGCAGGAGGCTCTGGCATCGGCCAACGAAAGCTACATTTCCAGTCTCTACGCCCACAATGTGGCCAAAATATCCCTAGCGAAAGCCGTTGGCTTTGCCGAAGAGGGTGTGAGGCAATACCTCCAGCGTAAGTAGATCGGGTAAGTAAATCATGGCAGAAAATACAGACACGATGGTGCGGGACAATCAGCCTCAAGTCCAGCGGCCTGCAAATCAACCAGCTCCCTTGCCAGCGTCGGACAGAGATCTCCGTTGGAAGAGCTTTCGAGCAGGCAACCCGCGATTCCGCGTGTTTCTTATTGTAGGAATCGTTGTGCTGCTGGTGGCCGGCTTCTTTCTTTGGCGCTACTTTGCCAGCTATGAGGATACGGACGACGCGCAGATCGACGGCCACATGAACTCGATCAGCCCCCGGGTCTCCGGTCATGTTTTGAAGCTTCTGGTCGAAGACAACCAGTACGTGCCAGCGGGAACTCCTCTGGTTGAGATTGATCCCAGGGATTATCAGGTGGCGATGGATCGAGCGAAGGCGGACTACGCCGACGCCCTTGCCCTGGCAGAAGCCGCGCGGGTGAACGTACCCATCACTTCGGTCAACACGAGCAGCCAAACCTCGAGTGCCCAAGCGGATGTGGAGAACGCAAACGCCGGAATCGCTGCCGCCCGCCAGCAATATGCGGCAACCAACGCCCAATTGGCAGAGGTCGAAGCTAACAACGTGAAGGCGCAGAGCGATCGGTTGCGCTACAAACAATTAGTAGATAAACAGGAAATTTCGCAGCAGCAGTACGAGCAGGCTGTGGCCGCAGCCAACGCGAGCGCCGCGGCGGTGGATGCAGCTCGGGCTTCGGCATCAGCCGCGGACCACCAAGTGCGTCAAGCGCAAAGTAAGCTGCAGCAGGCCCAGGCGAATGTCCGTGCAGCGGCTACCGGTCCACAGCAAGTCGCCACCATTCGATCGCGTGCGCAATCCGCCCAGGCGCAAGCTGACCTCAAGAACGCCGCACTGGAACAGGCGAAATTGAATCTGCAGTACACGGTCATTGTGGCTCCCGTCAACGGAGTCGTGACCAATCGCACGGTGGAAGTCGGACAAAATGTCTCCATCGGCCAGGAGTTGATGAGAGTGATTAACCTCGACGATATCTGGGTGACGGCCGACTTCAAGGAAACCCAACTCAAGGGCATGCAAGTCGGCCAAAGAGCCACGATTCGCGTCGACACCAATGGCAAAGATTACAACGGACACGTGCAGAGCATTGCCGGAGCGAGCGGCGCCATCACCAGCTTGCTGCCTCCGGAGAATGCGACTGGCAACTACGTCAAGGTGGTGCAACGCATCCCGGTAAAGATCACGTTCGATCCGGGAGAGACCAAAGAGCACGTTCTGCGGCCCGGGATGTCGGTTGAACCCAAAATCTGGGTAAAATGAACATTGGCAGAGATTAGGGAGACTTGATGTACCGCATCATTACCGTCGAGCGGGAATACGGAAGCGGAGGCGGCGAGATTGCCTGCGAGCTTTCCAAACGGCTGGGCTGGGAGCTCTGGGACCACGCTTTGACGGAAGAGATCGCCAAGCTGGCCAACGTGGAATGTTCAACCGTCGAACGCTGCGCGGAACGCGTGGACGGTACATTTCAACGTCTGGTCAAAGTGTTTTGGCGTGGCAGCCATGAGCGAAGCATTCCCTTGTCCGGCGCGGAGCCATTTGACACCGACCGCTTTGTGGCTGTGGGGCAGCAGGTCATGGAAAAGACTGCCGAGGCCGGCAATTGCGTGATTGTGGGCCGGGGCGCGCCCTATTTTCTGCGTCAACGCGCGGACGCTTTCCACGTTTTTCTCTATGCGCCCCACGCGCAGAAGCTCAACCGATTGCTGAACGTGGGCAAGAGCGAGAAAGAAGCGGAAGAGTTATTGGACACCATAGACCGCGATCGAATCACGTTTGTGAAGCGCTATTTCGGGGCCGACTGGCCAACGCGTTGCCTCTATCACCTGATGATCAATACTGCCGTCGGGAATGAGAACGTCATCTCCACAATTCTGAATACCATGCACACATTGGAGAGCGCTCCGGTAAGCGTCTAGCGGTTCAAACACTCAAGTGGAAATAGCCTTGCAAAATAAGATTGCGCTGGTCACCGGCGCCGATGGCGGTCTGGGCACTCAGGTTACCCTAGCCCTACTGGATAGCGGAGCCACCGTAATCGGCGTTTCCAGAAAAATTCAGCAGTCGAGCTTTGACGGATCTTCCTTCATCGCACTTTCCGCGGATCTTTCCAGTGCGCAAAAAGCGCAGACTCTGGTGGACGGAATTGCGGCTCGATTCGGCAGGCTCGACATTCTGGCTCATCTGGTGGGCGGGTTCGCTGGCGGCAAAACGATTGCCGAAACCGATGACGCCACTTTTCAGCGTATGCTCGACCTTAACCTCAACAGCGCGTTCTATGTCCTGCGCGCCGTGATCCCGCACATGCGACGCGCTGGCAGCGGCCGCATCATTGCGATTGGCAGTCGGGCCGCCGAAAATCCTGGGCCTGGGGTTGGCGCCTATAGCGCTTCTAAAGCGGCTCTGGTCTCACTGATCCAAACCGTTGTCCTCGAAAACAAAGATCTCGCCATCACCGCCAACGTAATTCTCCCCGGGACCATGGATACTCCCGCCAACCGCAAAGCCATGCCCGGTGCGGACACATCGAAATGGGTGCAGCCTGGCTCGGTCGCGTCCCTGATTGCCTGGCTGGCCAGCGAAGCCGGCAAAGACGTGAATGGAGCGGTCATCCCGGTTTACGGCGGCGGGCTCTGAAGCCGGCCGGTTTCCGTGATCGGCACCTTAGTAACCCTCGCCACTGCACCTTTTCTGCTGCAATTTAACATTCCTGCAATATTCTCCAACTATCATGGAAAAGTTAGGACATTCGATTGAGGAGTGGCAGGTGGCTTCGCCCCGGCTTTCACGATTTGCTCTTCCGCTGCAGGTAGCCGCGGTGTGCTACCGGCGGCAAGGGCAATCGATCGAGTTCCTGCTGGTGAATACGAACGGCGGCGGCAAGTGGACTTTTCCAAAGGGCGATCCTGAGCCATCGATGTCGCACAGCCATGCCGCCGAGCGCGAAGCGTGGGAGGAAGCTGGAGTGCGCGGCCACATTGAGCCACGGCACTTTCATCGCTATTTACATTCCAAGGGTGTCTTCTGGAAACCTCCAGGAGTGCGCGAATTTGTGATCAAAGCTTTCTTAATGGAAATCGAGCAGACCCAGCTATCCCATGAGCCCGAGCGTAACCCGACCTGGTACAGCCCTGACGACGCCAGAAAGATTCTGGCCAAAGGCCGGGAAGTGAAGTATGCGCGAGAGATGCAGGCGGTCATCGACCGGGCCATCGAGCACCTGAGCGCCTCGGCACCGACCAACAGCTCTAAGCGAACCACAGACTAAATCAATTCTCCCGGACGACCATTCTGGGAATGGCTCAAAGCTCCTCGATTCTGGCCTTTACCGCGCCAGTTCCCGCCAGTGTGATTCCCATCACACCCAGTTGTGACAACTTACGCTGAACTCGCCCGGGTTCCGGTTCGACAATTTGCTCGAGAGCGCGTCCATGCGCTGGCTCTCAACAATCGAAGCGTTGGAAGAAGCGCCACTTAGCAACGGATCGAATAGCAACGGATCGAACCCTCGGGAACATTCAATTCCAAGCCCACGTGTGGCCGCACGTGGCTGAATTAGGAGTGCACTATGCAGCCCTCAAAATCGGGCGAGGCCATGCCCGCAAGCGGCCTCTACGGAACCCGCATCCCCAGCCCACGCCAGCGGCAGGTCATCGAGCTCGTCGCCCAAGGACTCAAAAATAGCGAAGTAGCCGAAGTCATCGGCACGACCGAGCACGTCGTGAAAAACCACCTTCGCATCATCTTTGACAAACTTGGATTCTGGAATCGGGTAGAGCTCGCGCTCTGGTACGAAGCCCGCCGGCACGAAAGCCTCGCCTACAGCCAGCGTGATCGAGCCATAGCCGCAACCCGGCGTTCAACAGGCACGGCGGCTTAAGCTGCGAGAAGAAAAAATTGGTCGGCCCTAGCAAGCGGCAGTCCTTGTTCCACGTGATTGACCTGGCCACAGGTTGGAAGATCGACCTAATCATCCGCAAGTCCCGCGCCTTCAGCGAAGAGTTCCGCCGTCGCCAGCGGGTCAACCTGCAGGGCTATCCCTCTTTTTGTAGCGAGTGCCGAGGACGTAGTGGTCTCGAAGCTCGAATGGTCAAGGCTGGCGCAATCGCAAAGGCACATCGAGGACGTGGCAGGAATATTGAGAATGCGATGGGATCGTTGGACCGCTCCTATCTGGAACAATGGATCGCTGAATTGGGGTTAAAGTAAGGAATGGAACGATTCTCGGCGTCGCGGCGGGAATCCCTGAGTCGACCTGATCCTTAGCGCCTGATGAGATAACCGTGTCGGCTCCTAACGAGCGAGTAGACTTGGAAGCGCTCAAAGCGACCAAGGCTCGGAGGAAAGGAGCCGAGCGATGATGATT